>Ga0209342_10005486_pt1 | contig 12978 bp, 14 predicted proteins | sample RifCSP16_2_FD_184023 | JGI IMG/M metagenome (GOLD analysis project Ga0209342, IMG submission 184023) | Soil microbial communities from Rifle, Colorado - Rifle CSP2_sed 16_2 (SPAdes) (version 2) | ecosystem: Environmental > Terrestrial > Deep subsurface > Rock core/Sediment | place: Rifle... | reverse complement strand
CGACGCGCTCGAGCGCGTGACCGGCACGAAGCTCGACCGCTATGCCGCGCAGCCGCAGGTCGCGGAGCGCTACGCGCGCACGGTCGGCATCAAGTGATCACTCGCAGCTGAACGTCACCAGCTCGGCATCCGCGTCGGCCGACGAGTGGCCGAAGCTGATGCGGCCGCGGCCGCGGAGCATCAGCTGGTCGCGCCGGATGAGGAGCTCCACGTCGCCTTCATTGGTCACGTACGTGCCGTTGCTGCTCAGGTCGACGTAGTAGAACTTGTCGCGCCGGCGCTCGATCCGGCCGTGGACGCGCGAGGCCATCTTGTCGGCGATGACGACGTCGTTCGACTGGTCGCGCCCGAACATGATCCGGCCGATGCCGGACTCCATCCGGATCGCGCGCCCGCCGTGCTCGATGCGCAGCACCGGCTCCGCCGCGGACCGGGCGCCCCGCGGCGCCATGAACGTGATGGTGCCCACGTCCTGCCACAGCACCTCGAACACGCGGATCTCGTCGTGCTTCCCCCGGACGGGTAACGCATCCAGATCGCGCGTGCTGTCGCGAAGCAGCGGCGACAGCGCGTCGACCGTCGGCCCGCTCGTGATGATCTGTCCCGCGTTCGCAAGGCCGGCCAGCCGCGCCGCGGTGTTCACCGCGTCGCCGAAGACGTCGCCGCGCTCCTCCAGCACCGGCCCGGCGTGAAAGCCGACGCGGATGCCCAGCCGGACGTCGCCGACCGCTGGCAGCTCCGACACCTGGGTCTGCATGTCCACCGCGGCCTGCAGCGCCGTATCGGCGGATTCGAAGACCGCCATGACTTCGTCGCCGATCGTCTTGACGACTCGGCCCTCCTGGACTGCGACGGCCCGCTTCAGCAGGTTCAGAACGGACTCCACCGCCGCGAGCGCGGCGCGGTCGCCGAGCGTCTCATAGAGCGACGTGCTGCCGCTCACGTCGGCGAAGAGGACGGCGAGGACGCGGGCCGGTTCCACCTCGCGCCCCAGCAGCGTCCCGTCCGGCCCCTACGCCGCGGCGCGCTCTTTGCGGCTCTTCTGCTGCGCGGCCTTCGCGTGCATCGACGCGTAGGCCTGGTGCGCCGCCGCTTCGGCGTCGCCGACGTGGACCGGCAGCCCCATGTCGGAGAGCACCGAGCCGAGCGCGGCAAGGCACAGCATCACGTTGTCGGGCCGGCACGAGTAGCCCATGATGCCGAACCGCCAGATCTTGCCCTTGAGCGGCCCGAGCCCCGCGCCGATCTCGAGGCTGAACTCTTCGAGCAGCGTCTTCCGGACCTCGGCTTCGTCGACGCCCTCCGGACACAGCACCGCGTTCATCTGCGGCAGGCGGTGCGCCTCCTTGACGAGGAACTGAAGCCCCATCGCTTCGAGGCCCGCGCGGAGCGCGGCGTGATGCCGCTGATGGCGCGCCCACGAGGCCTCGAGTCCCTCCTCGCGGATCAGCAGCAGCGCCTCGTGCAGGGCGAAGAGCGAGTTGGTCGGCGCGGTGTGGTGATAGGTGCGGGTGCTCGCGTTCCAGTAGCCGAGCAGCAGGTTCATGTCCATGAACCAGCTGTGGATCTTGTCCTTGCGCGACTTCACGTGGTCGACGACCCGATCGGAGAACGACACCGGCGAGAGCCCGGGGGTGCACGAGAGGCACTTCTGGCTCGCCGAGTAGATCGCGTCGATGCCCCACTCGTCCACCTTCACCGGCGAGCCGCCGAGCGAGGTCACCGCGTCGACGATCACCAGGGCGTCGTGCTTGTGCGCGATCTCGGTGAGGAGCTTCGCGTCCGACTGCACGCCGGTCGAGGTCTCGGCGTGCACGAACGCGACGACGCGCACGTCGGGATGCTTCTTCAATGCGTCCTCGACCTTGTTCGGGTCGACCGGTGCGCCCCACTCGTCGTCGACGATGATCGGGACGGCGCCGCAGCGCTCGACGTTCTCGAGCATGCGGCCGCCAAACACGCCGTTGCGGCAGACGACGACCTTGTTGCCGGGCGCCACCATGTTGACGAAGCAATACTCCATCCCCACCGAGCCCGGCCCGGAGAGCGGGAACGTCAGCGGGTTCGCGGTCTGGTACGCGTAGCGCAGGAGCTGCTTGAGCTCCTCCATCATCTCGACGAACACCGGGTCGAGGTAGCCGATCGCCGGCTGGCTCATCGTCGTGAGCACCCGCGGATGGATCTCGGTCGGGCCGGGCCCCATGAGCGTTCGCTGCGGGGGATGGAACGAGAAGATGCGTTTCGCGGGGGCAAAGTCGTTCATGGTGTCGCTCCCTGGAATGGGCGACCCGAAGAACGCGCCTTCGGGCCGCGATTTCACGCGGACGGGTCGCTTCGCGGCAGCCTCGTTCAGGATCTCGGCCGCGGCGATGCGGCCGCTGGTGATGCGCTCGATCTCCATCGCCCAGCGCGCCGGGACGTAGCCCGACTTCACCCAGTTGTTGACGACGGCGCGATCGAGCCGGAAGCGTCGGGCGACCTCGGCCTGGCTGCCGAAGAGCGTGACGAGGCGCTCGGCGCAATTCATGCCGCCGAGTCTGCCATGGCAAACTCAGTTTGACAAACTCGCCTTGATGTTCCGGCTAGGACGCAGGCGCATCAAGCGCTGCCCGAACGGTGGCGAACTCCGAGAAATTCTCTTCTGAATCAACGGAATGCCCGCTCGATGGGGCAGTGACCGCGCCAAAGTCGAAGAGACCCCGGTCGAGCAGGTGGGAGGGGACGACGTTCGTTAGCGCCCCGAAAATGCTTTCGACCCGCCCGGGGAATCGCCGCTCCCACTCCAGTAACATCGCCTTCGCCTGGGCGCGCTGGAGGTTCTCCTGCGACCCGCAGAGGTTGCACGGAATGATCGGGAACCCGCGCCACCCGGCGTACGCCGCCAGGTCCTCCTCCGGCACGTACGCGAGCGGGCGGATCACCACGTGCCGGCCGTCGTCGGAGGCGAGCTTCGGCGGCATCGCCTTCAGCGTCCCGCCGAAGAAGAGGTTCAGGAAAAAGGTCTCGAGGATGTCGTCCCGGTGGTGGCCGAGCGCGATCTTGGTCGCGCCCAGTTCGCCCGCGATGCGATAGAGCACGCCCCGTCGCAGGCGCGAGCACAGTCCGCACATCGTCTTGCCCTCGGGCACCACCCGCTTCACCACCGAGTAGGTGTCCTGCTGCTCGATCCGATAGGGCACGCCGAGGCGGGAGAGGTACTCGGGCAGCACGCGCTCCGGATAGCCCGGATGCCGCTGGTCGAGGTGGACCGCGACGATCTCGAAGTCGAGCGGCGCGGCGTCGCGCAGCTTCAGCAGGATGTCGAGCAGACCGTAGCTGTCCTTGCCGCCCGACAGGCACACCATGACCCGGTCGGAGGCGGTGATCATTCCGAAGTCGGCGATCGCCTGGCCGACGAGGCGGCGCAGCCGCTTCTCGAGCTTGTTGGCCTCGTAGGCGGTCTTGTGAGCTTGCCTGGCGGTGGGTGCGTTCATCGGACGACGGCTCGATGCGGAGCGCGGGATTATCCCAGAGCCGGCGCCCTCACAGATTCACGCTGCGCCCGCCGTCCACCGTGAGCACCTGCCCGGTGACGTACGGCGCCTCGGCGACGAGGTAGTGCACCGCGTTCGCGATGTCCTCCGGCTCCCCGGCGCGCTTGAGCAGCGTGTGCGAGATCACGCGCTGCCGCGCGAGCTCGTCGAACGACTCGTCTTCCGGCCACATCACCGGGCGCCTGACGAAATCGTTCACCCGCACCTCGGGACCGAGCTCGCGCGCGAGCGATTTCGTCAGGCCGACGAGCCCGGCCTTCGCGACGCTGTAGACGACGTAGCGCTTCAGCGGCCGGTCGGCGTGGATGTCGGCGATGTTCACGATGCAGCCGCCCGCGGCCTTCAGGTGCGGCGCGGCGGCCTGCGACAGGAACAGGGGCGCCTTGAGGTTGGTGCCGATCAGGTCGTCCCAGTCGGCGATCTTGATCTCGCCGAGCGGGGTCGCGTGAAAGCTCGACGCGTTGTTGACGAGCACGTCCAGGCGGCCGAAGCGCGTGGCGGTCGTGCGCACGAGCTCGGGCAGCTCGGCGGCATTGAGCAGGTTCGCCTGGACGGTCGCCGCCGAGTTCGCGCGCACGGCGTTCAGCGCGCGCTGCAGCTCGACGGCATCGGATTTCGCCGAGTGATAGTGAAGCATCAGGCTCGCGCCCGACGCGTGCAGCCGGCGCGCGATCGCCGCGCCGACGCGCTTCGCGCCGCCGGTGATCAGAACGACCTTCCCGCTGAGGATTGCCTCGGCCACGCTTCTCGCCTCCCGCCCGCGCGTCGAGCCGGATGCCGTTGGAGCTCTTTTGCGTTGCAGATTCTACTCGATGCGCGCACCATTTCCCCCCGCACGCCCCACCATGAGCCTTCCCGAGCCGTCCGCAGCAGCCCGCGCGCACAGCGCGCAGGTCGCCGCTCACATCCGCGCCGACATCGAGCGCGCGGGCGGCTGGATCGGCTTCTCGCGCTACATGGAGCTCGCGCTCTACGCGCCGGGGCTCGGCTACTACATGGCCGGCAGCCGCAAGCTCGGCGCCGACGGCGACTTCACGACCGCACCCGAGCTCGCGCCGCTCTTCGGCCATGCGGTCGCCCGCGCCGCGGCCGAGGCGCTCGCGGCGGCCGGCGAGGAGATCCTCGAGATCGGCGCCGGCTCCGGAGCGCTCGCCGCGTCGCTCCTCGAGGAGCTCGAGCGCCTCGGCGCGCTGCCGGCGCGCTATCTGATCCTCGAGCTCTCGCCCGAGCTGCGGGCGCGGAGCCGCGACACGCTCGCCGCCCGCGTGCCGCACCTGATGGAGCGCATCGCGTGGCTGAACGGCCTGCCGCCCGCGTTCGCGGGGTTCGTCATCGGGAACGAGGTGCTCGACGCGATGCCGGTGCACGTCGTGCGCGCGCGCGCCGGCGCGGTCGAGGAAGCGGGCGTCGCCATCGGGCGCGATGGCGCGCTCGAATGGGCGCACCGGCCCGCGACCGGCGCCCTCGCCGCAGCCGCGCGCGAGCTCGATCTCCCGGACGGCTACACCACCGAGATCGGGCTCGTGGCGCGCGCGTTCGTCGCGAGCCTGGCGCAGACCCTGGAGCGCGGCGTTGCGCTGTTCGTGGACTACGGCTTCCCGCGCCGCGAGTACTATCATCCGCAGCGGCGCGCAGGCACCTTGATGTGCCACTACCGCCATCGCGCGCACGCCGATCCGTTCTTCCTTCCGGGACTGCAGGACATCACCGCGCACGTCGACTTCACCGCGGTCGCGGAGGGCGCGCGCGGCGCGGGGGCGAACCTCCTCGGCTACGCGACCCAGGCGCAGTTCCTGATCAACTGCGGCCTGACGGAGCTCCTGAGCCGCGTTTCGCCGGAGGATGCGAAGCGGTATCTCCCGCTTGCCGCCGCCGCGAACAAACTGACGAGCCCCTCCGAGATGGGCGAGCTCTTCAAGGCGATCGCGTTCGGCCGCGGCGTCGCCGACGACCTCGTGGCCTTCAGGTCCGGCGATCGGCGGCACGCGCTCTGAGGCGTGCCGTTATCGGGGCGCGGGGCCAGCCTGTGCGGACTTGCTTCGCGGCGCGACCGGGGCCCATCGTTATAATTGTTCATGCACTTGCCGCGCGTATGGCTCCTCGCCGCGATGCTCGTCGCGCTCGCCGCGATCGCGGCGCCGGTCGCCGATTACGAGCGCGCGGTCGAGGAGGCGCGCAAGCGCTGGGCCGACAGCCCGCACGGGCCGCTGCTCGAGCGCATCCTGCCGCCGACGTTCGAGCCCGCGCAGCTCCCGCAGCCGGGCTCGCGCGGCGCGGAGCTCGTGGTCCAGTACTGCGTCCAGTGCCACAACCTGCCCAACCCGGCGATGCACAATTCCGAGAAATGGCCCGGCATCGTCGATCGCATGGTGATCCGCATGCGAGGCAACGGCAACCTGGGCGAGCTGATGACGGAGATGATGGCCGGCGTGCGCGCGCCGAGCGACGAAGAGGAAAAGCTCCTCGTCGCCTACCTGAGGCGCCACGGCCAGCGCGCGATCGATCCGAGGCGGTACCCCGAGCTCGAGCGGCCGTCGGGGCAGTCGTTCAAGCTCGCCTGCGGCCAGTGCCACGTGCTGCCCGACCCGCGCCGCTACACCGCCAAGGAGTGGCCCGCGGTCGTCGCCCGGATGGAGGAGAACATGGCGTGGATGAACCGCGTGGTCGGCAATCAGCCCGACCCGCGCGAGCCGCAGCTCCGCGTCGACGAGATCCTCTGGTTCCTGCAGAAGTACGCGCGGCGGGGGTGAGCGCGGGGTTTCGTCGAGCTCAACTGCTTGAGGTGAGCCGGGGTTTCGAGGGACGTGCCTGCGCACGTCCGAGCCGGCGAACGCCCGGCGCGATGCAGCGCGCCGGGCTGAGGCGGTACGCGACGCCGCGCGGGCTTTAGACGAGCTTTCCCTTGTCGACGCCGATGCGCGGCTCCCGCCGCGCGCGCCGGCGGTGCCGGTTCTCGAACCGGCCCTGTCCCTCGGGAACAAACCCGGTCGAATGCTTGAAGACGAGCCACGCGCCGAACGCGAGGAAGCCGAAGGCGGCCACGCCCCCCACGGCGAACACTACATCGAGCACCAGCCTGAGCGATCCCATGGCGATTCCTCCTCGAGCCGTCAGGCCCGTTCGATTCGGAGCCTAGACGCCCGGTCGCGGCGCAGGAGGTGACTATCGGCGCCGCCGCGGTGACGCATTCACGGCGCTCAGTTTCCGCGTGAAGTGTTCCACGGGAAATCGGCCAAAAGAGGGGGGAGTGGTCGGCCGGTCGGCCACGCCCGGCGCGACGCAAGGGAAACCCGGCGCTACTCGACGCCGGTGAGCCAGTGGATCAGCCGATCCGCGGCGCGCTGCCAGCCCGGCTCGAGCATGACCGCGTGCCCGAGCTCCTCGAGCACTTCGGTCCGCAAGCCGACCGCCGCGAAAGCGGTCCGCGACTGGCCGAGCGGGAACAGCGCGTCGCGCTCGGCGAGGAGCACGAGCATCGGCGGACGACGCATCCGCCAGGGCTGCGGGAGATCGAAGAGCGTCAGGTCCCAGATCGCCCGCGGTGATTCGCTCTGGAAGCGCCGCTGGTAGGCAAGCAGCTTCTCCGCGGGCATCGGTCCGGCGAAGAGCGCCTTGTGCAGCGCCTCGAGCGACGCCTCGCCGCTCCCGAGCAGCGCGTTCAGCTCGGCGAACAGGCCCGGCTGCGACAGCGCGAGCGTGAACGACGCGGGAAGCAGGCCATGGGGCGGCACGGGCGCGAGCAGCGCGGCCGCCGGGGCGTGCGCGCGCTCGAGGTACTTCATCACCACCACCGCGCCCATCGAGTGGCCGACGAGCACGGGGGCTTCGGCGAGCGCGTCGATCGCCGTCTCGAGGTCGTCGACGTAGTCGGTCAGGCTGTGCCAGGCGAGCCCGTCGCGACCGTGGCTCGCGCCGTGCCCGCGCAGGCTGAGCGCGTACGCGGGGAAGCCCCGGGCCGCGAAGTGCGGGAGAAAGTGCTCCGCCCAGATCCAGGCCCCCGCGAACGCGCCGTGGACGAACAGCAGGGCCGGCCGCGTCGTCCCGATCTCCGGCCGGCACTCGAGGATCTCGAGCTCCCCCAGGACACCGGAGCGAAGGACTTCGGGCATTGCGAGCCGCTGGCGCGGAAACCCGCGGCGCTAGCCCGGGACCGCCATGCCGCGCTTCACCGCCGGCCGCGCGCCGACCGTGTCGAACCACCGCTTCACGCTGGGGAGAGTATTGAGGTCGGTCTTGTGCCACTCGTGGCGTGCGACCCAGGGGTAGGTCGCGATGTCCGCGATCGTGTACTCGTCGCCGGCGAGATAGGCCGCCTCGCCGAGGCGCCGGTCGAGGACGCCGTAGATGCGATCCTTCTCCTTGGTGTAGCGCTCGATGGCGTAGGGAACCTCCACCTTCGCCGCCCGCAGGAAATGGTGCACCTGGCCGAAGAACGGCCCGACGGCTCCCATCTGGAACATGACCCATTGCAGGGTGATGTACTTGCGGCGCGGCGCGGCGGGCAGCAGCTTGCCGGTCTTCTCGGCGAGGTAGACGAGAATCGCGCCGGACTCGAAGAGCTTCAGCGGCTCGCCGTCGGGGCCGTCGGGATCGATGATCGCCGGAATCTTGCTGTACGGATTGAGCGCAACGTATTCCGGCTTGAACTGATCGTCCTTGCCGATGTCGATGCGGTGGACGTTGTAGGGCAGCCCGACCTCCTCGAGCATGATGGAGGCCTTGCGCCCATTCGGAGTTCCCCAAGTGTAGAGCTCGATCATGCGCGTCCTTCGGCTTTCGCTGAGCGCGCGAGTCTATACAATCCGGGGGGAATCGTCGCGCGAGTTTGCCCATGCTCAAGTGGATCGTCACGCTGCTCGTCGCACTGGTGGTGCTCACGGCACTCTCGCCGTGGCTCGCGCGGTTCGGGCTCGGGCGACTGCCCGGTGACGTGTCGGTGCGGGTGAAGGGGCGCGACTACTCGCTGCCGTTCACGACGACGATCCTGCTGTCCGTTGCGCTGACGCTGCTCGCGCGGCTTGTCTAGGCCTTCACGGGGCCTTCTCACCAGGCTTGCCCCGGGCGGCCCGCCTGGCGTCGAAGTAGCGGCGCAGCTCGTCCGAGGTCAGCCGCGCGTCGTGGTTGGCGTCGATCCGGTCGAACTTCGCCCCCAGGCGCGGCAGCGCCTTCTCCGCCTCGGCTCGCGTGAGCCCGCCGTCGCCGTCGGCGTCGGCGCGGCGGAAGTGCTCCGCGAACCCGCCCTCGCCCGCGCCACCGCCGCCCGCCCCGGCCCGCGCCCGCAGCTCTTCCGGAGAGAGGTTGCCGTCGCGGTTGCGGTCGAGCTCGTCGAAGCGCGGCGCGAGACGCGGCAGGCTGCGTTCCACTTCGGCGCGCGAAAGCACGCCGTTGCGGTCGGCGTCGGCCGCGGCGAACCGTCCTTGCTGCGCCGCCACGGCGAAGGGCGCCGCGGCGAGGACGCCGAGCGCGAGGGTGGAACCAAACCGCTTCATACAGCCGCTGCAACGCGCCGCCGCCGGGCGGCGTTGACTCTTCGCCTAACGCGGCATCGCGAGCCGCCGCTCGAGCGAGAGGAGCTTCTGGCGCATCGCGTTGCCGATGAAGATCTGCGGGCTCGACGGCGCGAGGCGCTCGGCGCGCTCCTGCTCGGTCACCGTCCGCTTCGCCGCCTCGAACGCCTCGGTGAACGAGAACGTCCGCGCCAGCGCGTCGTCGAAGTAGGCGCGCCCGAAATAGGTGAAGTCGCGCCCCGACTCGCAGCCGAACGACGAGCTCCTGGCGTCGGCGGCGGTGATGACGACGGTGTTCGCGTCCTTCAGCGGCTCGACGAACCCGCCCGAGTAGCACGCCGAGACGACCAGCACCTTCCACTTGATCCCCGAGTCCCCCAGCATGCGCGCGAGCGCGGTGGGCGTGAGCTGCGCGAGCTGCAGCGGCGGCAGCTCGAACGCGAGCTCGTGCCGCCGATCGCCGTGCGAGGTGATGAAGAGGAACAGCACGTCCTCCTCGGGATTCATCACGCGCCCGAGCCGCTCCAGCACGGCGCGCAGGTTGGTCGCGGTGGCGATCGGGGTGTCCCCGAGCGTGGCCGGGCTGTTCACGAGCGCAATCGAGCGGCCGGCGGTGCCGAACCGCTCGTCGAAGAGCTTCCGCACGGCGGCGAGCTCGCGCGCGAACACGTCCTGCGGCGAGTACGGCGCGACGCCGACGAAATAGAGATCCTCCACGCCCGGGCGCTCGGGCGCGAGGTCGCCGATCACGTCGTCGAGGAGCCGCTGCTGCCGGTGGAAGAGCGGCTCGTCGGCAATCGACGGCTCGGCGACGGCGGTGTCCGGCGCGTAGGGCACCCAGAGCTCGGTGCGCGGCATGACCAGGACGAAGGCCGCGAACAGGCACGCGAGGACGGCTCCGGCCGCCGCCGTCCGCACGCCGCGCCAACCGCCGAAAACGAGGAGCGCCCGCACCATCGTCGCGAATCCCCAGGCAAGAAACGCGTAGCCGAATCGTCGCGAATCCCCGGGCGAGAGCCAGTCGAACGCGAACATGAGCGCCGTGCCCGCGACCTCGAACAGCGGGTCGGAGGCGAACAGCGCCGTGCCGAGCCCGAGCACGAGTTCGCGCCGACCCAGAATCCCCGCGACGACCACGCACGCGAGGAGGACCAGCGGGATGTCGGCGAGCAGGACCGGGATCGCCCCGAAGTCGAAGCTGCCCGGCAGGCCGCCGCGCACGAAACTGCCCGCTGCGGCGAGCAGGGCGCCGAACCCGAGCAGCACCGTGAAGTCGACCGGCGAGACGCGATAGTCGAGCGGCCCCACCGGGACGAACGCGGCAAGGCGGACGCCGGCGACGAGGTTGCAGCGGAGGCCGTGCCCGAGCCGGGCGACGGCGGACTTCACGGAAGGAAGCATGACCGACAACGCGCCGATTCTAGCGCGGGCGGCCGCGTCACCGCCGCGCGGCGAGCGCGTTCGCGACCGCTGCCACGCGCGCGGCGCGAATCGCCGCGGCGACATCCTTCGGGTTCGCCTGCGAGATCGCGCCGCCATCGACCCCCTGCGCGGCAGCGAGCGCACGGCGGAGGCTCGGGAGCCGCTGCGGGTCGGCGCCCCCCACGGCGGCGGCATCGCACTCGCACGCATCGACGAGCTCCGCGAAGCGATCCGGCCGCCGGAAAGCGTCGGCCCGCTCGAAGAGCTCGACGAGCGCGTCCGCGCCGAGCCGGCGCGCCTCGCGCACGGTTGCCGACCAGCGCGCCGCGAGCACCGCGAGGTCGCGGCATTCGATGGGCGCCCGCAGCCGCGCGGCGGCGCTTTCCGCCGCTTCGACCGGACCGCCGGCGAAGAGCGCCGCGTAGCGGACGGCGAGCGCGAGGCCGCGCGTTGCGGCATGGTCGAGCGCGGCGAGCGCCCGCTGGGCGTCGAGGTGTGACCACTCGGGCAGCGCCCGGGGCAGCGCGTCGCACTCGGCGAGCGTCTCGAGCATCCGGCGCGGCGCCGCTTCCATGAGCCCCTTGGCGAACTCCTGCCACACCCGCTCCGGCACGAGCGCGTCGACCTCGCCGTTCGCAACCATCTCGCGCATGAGCGCCAGCGTCTCCGGCGCGGGGCGGAAGCCGAACCGCGCGGCGAACCGCGCGACGCGGAGCACGCGCACCGGATCCTCGACGAACGCGGGGCTCACGTGGCGCAGCACCCCCGCCTTCAAGTCCGCGGCACCGCCGAACGGGTCGAGGAGGTTGCCCTGGTCGTCCTTCGCGATGGCATTGATGGTGAGGTCGCGGCGCGCGAGATCGTCCTCGAGCGTGACATCGGGGGCGGCGTAGACGGTAAAGCCCTTGTAGCCGCGGCCGGTCTTGCGCTCGGTGCGTGCGAGCGCATACTCCTCGTGCGTCGTCGGATGCAGGAAGACCGGGAAGTCTTTGCCGACCGGCTTGAACCCGAGGCGCTCCAGCTCCTCGGGCGTCGCGCCGACCACGACGTGGTCGCGGTCCTTGACGGGTAGCCCGAGCAGCTCGTCGCGGACCGCGCCGCCGACCTGGTAGACCTTCATGGCGGCGGGCTAGACCAAGGCATCGGCGGCCTCGCGCCGATCAGTCCCTTGGCTCGGTCCGGAAACAACCTCTTGCCGCTTCACAGGTAGCGGTGCGCGTACGGCTCTTCCGCGGCGATGACCTCGCGCTCGGCCCGTGCCGCCGCGCTCCACTCCTGGAGGGCCGGCAACGCGAGCACCGCGTCGACGTACGCTCTGGCGACATCGGGCAAGCGAACCCCGTAGGTCACGAAGCGCGTCGCCACCGGCGCATAGAAGGCGTCGGCAGCGGTGAACGCACCGAAGAGCAGCGCGCCGCCCTGACCGAAGCGCTCGCGGCACATCGTCCAGCTCGCGACGATGCGGTCGATGTCCTTCGCGACCTCCGGGCTCAGGCCCCGGCCCGGATACGAGCCGCGGATGTTCATCGGCATCGCCTCGCGGAGCGCGTGGAAGCCGGCGTGCACCTCCGCCGAGATCGAGCGCGCAGCCGCGCGGGCGCGCGCCTCGCGGGGCCAGACCTGCTTCTCCGGCCAGCGCTCGGCGACCGTCTCGGCGATCGCCAGCGTGTCCCAGACTGGCTCGCCGTCGAGCCACAGGACCGGCACCAGTCCCGACGGCGACCAGCGGCCGATGTTCTCGCGCCAGCCCTGGGTGTGGAATTTCAGCTGCACCTCGTCGAAGTCGACGCCGAAACCGCGCAGCAGCAGCCAGCCCCGCAGCGACCAGGACGCGTAGTTCTTGTTGCCGATCACGAGCGTCGGCTTGGTCATACTTCGCGCGTCTTCCGGCCGGCGTAGTAGCGGAACACGCTATAGCGCGAGCGCGGATAGATCCCCTTGAGATAGACCGGTGCGACCGCTTCGAGCGGGGTCGGGTGGATGCCGAACGGCAGCGACGCGTCCGAGACGCTGTCGATCTTCATGGAATAGAAGTTGTCGCGGCTCAGGAGCTTCCCCGGCGCGAGCTCCATCGCCCACGCCTGCCAGTAGGCGAGGCGCGGGCCCAACCCGACGATCGGCCGGGGATGACCGGAGAGGCGGCCGGCGTATTCCACCAGCTCGCGCAAGCTGTAGACCATCGGACCGACGAGGTCGTACGCACGGCCGACGGCTTCGTCCTCGTCGAGGCTCGCGACGAAGGCCTGCGCCACGTCGCCGACGTAGACCGGCTGGAACTTCGCGTCCGGGGACCCCAGGAAGACGACCGGCAGCCACCGCTGCAGCTTCGCGAACAGGTTGAGGAAGCGGTCCTCGGGTCCGAACACGACCGAGGGCCGGAACACGGTGGTCGCGAGGTCGTTCCGCGCCGCGATGATCGCCGCCTCGCCGTCGGCTTTCGAGCGCAGGTACTGGCTCGGACCGTCGGGCGCCGCCTTGAGCGCGCTCATGTGCAGGAGCCTCGGCACCCGCACATG
>Ga0209342_10005485_pt1 | contig 12981 bp, 10 predicted proteins | sample RifCSP16_2_FD_184023 | JGI IMG/M metagenome (GOLD analysis project Ga0209342, IMG submission 184023) | Soil microbial communities from Rifle, Colorado - Rifle CSP2_sed 16_2 (SPAdes) (version 2) | ecosystem: Environmental > Terrestrial > Deep subsurface > Rock core/Sediment | place: Rifle... | reverse complement strand
TTTTGAGTCTTCGGCAGGTGCGCTGATGTTCAAACGAGGCACTCTAAGGTCCATACACCTCGCCGGCACAGCGTGGTTCATGCTGTGCTTCGGTTATGTTTTACTCCAGACGATGCGACAGGCGGGCGTGAGATGGTGGGTCTTGTTCTCTTTGTCCGGGCACGGCGTCTTAATTGCATTCATTTTGATCAGTCTGTATCTGTTTGCGATTTTCAGGGGCGTTAGCAGCAGCCAGATCCATCAAATAGAGCACCCTCTGACCAGCACGGGCTACTACACGGCTTTCTATGTCACGATTCCGTTTCTGGGCGGTCTTGCCGGATGCCTGGGAATGATCGGCGTATGCACGATAGTGCAGCAGTTCCTGCAAGGCATTGCGCTGGGGACGTTAGCTGCGACTTTTCTTGTCTGGGTGATAGTTGATCCTGTTGCCGGCATCCTTGAAGTGTGGTTGTCGCCTCCGGCTAAAAGACACCGTGCACAGAGAGTCGCTCAGGCGAAGTTGCTGCGAGAAAAAGAGCATCAAGAACGAGAGCGCTTGTTGGCTGATATTCTGGAGAAGGAAGACCGGCAGAAACAACAATGGGCCGAATTGCTCAAGCCGCAGGCTGAGAAGCTTGCCGACTTGCTGAGGGCTGAGAGGATTGACTTTGAGGCCGCCGAACGTCAGGCCGCCGACATAGGCGCAAGCGCCTGGCGGATCGGAGGCATCGGCTGCATGAGGCTGCTTCGAGAGATGGCGATTGAAATATGCAAAGGGAAAGAGGGGGAACATGCGTTTGTTGATTACATCTCTGTTTGGTGGGATGGTATTGGGAGCTGGCACAATCCATCCGTGCCCCGAGCAACAAACCCATAGCAGCCTTGCCTGTGATTCTGGTTAACGGCTTCAGATGAGCTTGAGTTGAAACACGGTTGGGCAGACAGTAGTATCGTCAGGGCGTCGTCTTCCTATAGCGTCCTGCTTCTGCGGAGCCAGCCGACCAAAACCACTCCGAGACTTCCGAGGATAACAGCGCCGGGAGCCGGGATTGGCGGAGGTGGCGGCGGAGTTGTCGGGATTCTTATCAACTGGTCCTGCCTGCCCTTGGTGTAGCCTTCATTGGCGTAGAGGTTCAAGATGCGGACGTCGCCGATACTGCCGGCATTATTAGTCAATGCGTCCTGATAGAACTGGTCCGCAAGAGAGCCGGGCGTCCAAGTCTGGGGCTCTTCGCCCTCAATATACCATATAACATGTTGGAGAGCATCCGCCGAGGCGATTCGCGCCGCGGTGCCGGCACTTACGTCGTATGCGTAGTTCGCAAGCGTCCCGCTGATAAACTTATCATACAGGTAAGCTGTACGAGGGTCGAGCGGGTCGCCGTATTCACCGGCTCCCGGCCCGCCGTTGACCGCAAAGGTATTGAGCACGGCATAGTAGGTCTCATTGAAGCTGATATACTCCCGTTTTTCCACACAGAAGCTCTCGAATTCTCCGACAACCTCCCCCAAGCCGACAGCAGTGGCAGCAGCGGGGAACGTCGAGGTATCCAACAGCGTGACCAGGAACTCGCCGCCGCCGGTGGCGCCGTAGCTGTTCGTCAGTCTAAGTGTCATAGAAGAAGGCACCGCAAAAGAAGGCGCGGCTGCCAGAAAACACACTACTAACGCAAGTAACGTCTTGTTAATCATAGATTTTGTAGCTTCCATTGCAATCTCTTCATCACATCCTTATTCGAATTCTTTGTTTATCGAAGAGCCCCGGATAAAGGCTTACAGGCCCCTGTGAGCGCTCTTCGCACGTTTTCTTCTATATTGTCCTGCGCCTGCGCAGCCAACCGATAATGCTTACGCCGATGGTCCCGAGCAAAACTGCGCCGGGCGCGGGTATCGCGTGATACGTGGAGTCATGCGAACCCGGGGCGATAGCCCAGTTGCCGATCATCAGTGAAGTTCCATCGTCGAAGACGTCGTAGCCGTAAACGTCAAAGTGCACGCTGCTGAAGCCCGTGATCGAGACGGAGAAGGTCTTTTCTTCACCGAAGCCGGCATTGTCGGTGATGCTGCCTCCGTCGTCTGCGTCATAGTTGTGGACCGCTCCGACATTGTCGAAATCGCCTATCGCATAAAGCAGGAAGTCGGATACATTCTCCTGGAAGGGGTAGTGATTGTTGCCGTTCATTCCTTCCGGGAGAAAAGACTTTGTGGCATAGCCGTCATAGCCTGCGATGTTGCCCGCTACGTCAGTCAGCAAATCAGCATCGGCGTCGGCATTGGGATTGTAGAATGGCGTGCCGGACACTGCAGCTCGATCGAAAAGCAGCGTTGCGCCGTCGCTACCGGTGATCGAAATTGTCCCCATCTCTCCTTCCGGGACGGATAATGCGAGCGTAACCTGAGTTAGGTTGATAGTCTCTTTGGAGCCGCCCAGCTTATAAGCGCCCACGACGATTAGATCGAACGTGCTATCGCTCCCAAACCAGGTATCTTCATCCAGACCCCTTGTCTCAGCGGTGCCGCCCGAGATATAGGCCTGAAAGGTGGGCGCGGCCATCATGGGTTGGCTAAATAACACCACGATAGCCGCCAAAGCGAGGCACGATCCGTCTAATCTCTTCATTCGTCTGCTCCTTCAGACAACGCCCAGGGGGTAGAAAGAGCCACATCCGTGCGATGCTCTTTCTACTCACCCTGTGCTGTAGTCATAACCAACAAATCCAATTCAAACCTACAGTGCCCTTCTTCTTCTCAGCCAGCCGACAAGGCCTACGCCCATACTGCCCAGCAGAATGGCGCCGGGAGCAGGAATAACTGCACCGGGCGTGTATTTCTCTACGACAAGATTATCGATTCCGGTCCAGCCGATACCGCTATCATGAAAGAACAATGTAGAGACGGGACTCGAGAAAGTATACGTCGGGAGAGTACCATTCCCAGTCGGACCGCTGTAAGAGAAGAATTCCGTGCCGTCCGCCTCTGCGTGGAACGCATTACTCTGTGTTGCCCAGTCAAAAGACGCAGAGATTATGGGCTCGTCAAAGATAAACCTGAACCCATCAGGGTTATCGGGGCCGCCATTGACTTTGACCCACCCGTCGCCGGCGCCCCCGAGTGGTGCATCATGCTTAATTATCTTACCATCAGAATCGGACGTCAATACCGTTATATCGGAAACGTATAGGCCCTCCATATGCGTTTCGACCGCGGCCGCGCCGGAATCGTCCGCGATGTCGAAGTTAAACGTGTATGTCGGTACAGCCTGAACGGATCCCACTAGACAGATTGTCAAGATTGTCGTTACCAGAAAAGTCTTCATGCCAGTTTTCCTTTATGCAGCAAAGTACTCAACTCCAAGATGAAACCATCATAGAGTGAAATGCCGTGCTTTATATAATCCCTTCATTCATTTGTCTGTTCCTTCAGACAACGCCCAGGGGGTAGAAAGAGCCACATCCGTGCGATGCTCTTTCTACTCACCCTGTGCTGTAGTCATAATTGACAAATCCATTCAAACTACTACAGTGACCTTCTTCTCCTTAACCATCCGACAAGACCTACGCCCATACTGCCCAACAGAATGGCCCCGGGAGCAGGGATCGGCGTGACTGTAATATGAAAATTGTCTGGGTTTGATGGATTAGGAGACGCCCATGGGTTTGTCATATTACCACCGACCTGGAAACCAATGTTAGTCACATGGTTCGCGTTGATAACACCTTCTGCAGCGAAATCCAGCATCAGCGTAGCTGTTTCGCCAGGTGATAGCTCGACCCAACCATTTTGATAGAAGTTGTTTGTCTCGAGCCAGGGTGCATCTGTCCAGCCGGTATTCATATACAGATTCACAAACCAGTTACTGTTGTTGGTATTCTCGAAACGTAGTGTGTATCCATCATAAGCCGAAAGATCGGAGACGGGCGGCGAAGTAGGCCAGGGATAACCCAGGCCCATTGAAGCCCATCCACTGCCTAAACCGTCACCTGATTGGAGGTTACCCGCAAAAGTAACTGTACTGCCTACGGTTGTTACGGTTAGATTTGAGGAAGTAGTTCCGCCTCCGTCCCAAGCGAAACCCATCCCCTGAATCGTTGCCAAATCCGGAACGTAAGGATTGGTGGGCACAGCCAGTGACACAGATGCCGTCAGGGCAAGGACTAGTATTCCAGTAATTAAACTTTTCATTTCTAAATCTCCTCATAACAAAGAGTTTTCATCCTTAAAAAACATTACATCAACCTCCCATGACAAAGGGCCATGCGCGCACAGGCCCTTTATTAAAGAGGAGTTACTGTTCCTAAGAGCATCGAGGAGGGCCGCGGGCCAAGCTCGAAAAAGCAAATGCGGGTGAAAAACGAACACAATGCTCGGTTGCGCAGGCCGAGCATACGGTCGGATTGTTTGTGTCTGATGCTGTTTGTGCTACGGCGAATTGCGGGCTTGCGGAATGCGCACGCCCTGCGCCACGACAACTACGACAGTTCAGCAGCGATGATAACGACTCCGGTATTGAGCACGATGCCGGAGTAGGTATCCCGGCCAGATGGCGCAGAAGGCCCACACATTTCGTCTGCTCCATATCGCTTCGCAGACGATGATAGTGTGCTTTGCCGATTCGGGCCAGACTATCATGATGATTCTGTGTGACATTTGTCTTTCCGGTCAAGTGGGAGGCCGCTTGGGGGATTGCCGAAAGTCCCGTTTGCCCGAGCCACAATAGTCCGCCCAGACCTGCCAGCCAAATCCTGCGGTCATTCACGAAGGAAACACACAGAAAGCCCGTCAGAACCATAAAGATGGCAGCCGGGACACCAGGCAGCGACTTGGCCCCTTCAGGAAGAGCGTCACGCTCGGCGGGCTGCACGGGCGGAGCGAGGAGCTCCTTGCCGATACGAGCCAGATACGGATTGCAGGTGTCGTCGGCCTGGTCAAATCCTGATGGGGCATGGTAGTCGGCTTGCGAGCCGCGGCAGACGGTATCTGAGAGATGCAGCGCGCCGCAGTTGTCAACAGACTGCGCACCGCGTGCAGCTATTGCAAGGCTGAGCAACAGGAGCAATGTCAAGCGTCTGCATCTTGCCTTTGCAGGCATTCACCGCCTCCTTACGGAGCAATTACTAATCCATTTATACGCAAAACACGGCCACCCTCCCGGGGTAAACCGAAGATGGCCTCCTCCTTTCGGAGTCACATCATTGCGGCTATTTGACAGACATGTGGCTTGATTGTCAAGCAAAAAATATAGGAATTCCAAAAAAAACAGAATACCCCACCAGTAGCCGTCTGCTCCGCGACCGTCCGAGAAACAAGCAGATTCTACGCAATCGGAGGCATACGCCTATCGGGGCACCGTATAAGGGGTATAGGGTATAGTTCGTGGCGGTTGCCGCTGTACTCATACTACTACGGTATCACACTTGTATTTGTGGTTTGTCATTCCCGCGAAGGCGGGAATCCAGATTCTAAAGAAATGGATTCCGCATCAAGTGCGGAATGACAACTTCTTATAGATTCGGTTGTTACAGAGTACTACTACTGAGCGACGGTTGATTTGAATCCGAGAATGGTGGAGCATAAATCGGTCGCGCTGTCGATCCGCCCCCTCGTTACAAAGAGGAGAGCAGTTCTCGGACATTGGGGCTCGCCCTTGCGGTTATGGGAAGGTGCGGTCCAAACTGCCTTTTTTCGGCGTATTTCCACGAGGAGAATGGGCCCTACGGTCGGATAATACCCAGCTCCAGGCCCCGAATTGTGCTAAATGCAGGAGGTACATGTGTGGCGGCCAATTAGGCGGACTCGCTGGTTAAGTGCGGGGGGCAAGCAGACGATGTTTCTTCTGTTAAGTAAAGTATATTCCGGCAAAGAAAGGCAATGACGTGAATACTCGTAAGGTCTTGCTCATAAGTAAGTTAGCGATAGTTCTGCTTCTGGTATATACGGGCGGCTCGACTGTGCTGGTGCGTCGAAATTCTGGGGAATTGTTTCTGCCTGCATCGGCGGGCGGCAGCGAGAGCGAAGGGCCAGCCCAAGAAGATGCTTCGGGGCGGGAGCTGTCCGAAGATTTCTCGGTTATAGTCGAGCGAGGAATATTTGGGAATTCATCTGCCGACGGCAAGGCGGGCGGTTTGCCGTCTGTTGCCGGCGAGTTGGGCATCGAATTGGTCGGCACGGTCTGCGGGAGCCCTGCGATTTCCCGCGCAATTATCAAGGATACAGGAACGAAGACGCTTGGCCTTTACCGGCCGGGTCAGACTGTTGCCGGCGCGACAATTCAAAGTATCCAGCCGAATGCGGTCATTCTGCTGCACAATGGGAGTATAAAGGCCTTGAATCTCAAGGCCGCCGAGGCCGCCCGTTTGGCCGATTCTCCGGGGCCGGCCCAGGGCAAAGTCAAGGCGGTTAATCCGGCGCCATATCTGCCGGCAAATCGAGTGGGCGGGGAGTCTTCCGCCGGCCCGGCGTCAAGAATCGGGTGCGTCGAGGAGATACTGAGCAAGGCGGCTGTCGAGCCTTACGGTGTTAACGGAATAGTCGAGGGGCTTAGAATAACCGGCCTGGAGAAGGTTCCCGCCGCAGAGTCGCTCGGCCTGGAGAACGGAGACGTTATTCGTCGTGTCAATGGGCAGCAGTTGACCAGTCTGCAAAAGGCTTTCCAGGTCTTCCAAAAGGCAAAGTCGCAGCCGAGCATCAGCATGGAGCTTTCGCGAGGCGGCGTGACAAAGGAGCTTACCTTCGATCTGCAGAGATGAGAATGAATTTGACAACCTTACGCAATTAGGTGAAACAGATGTTCACAAAGAATCCAGAAACAAATCAATACAGACCAGCCGATCTTGCAAGGAATCTCTTATGCCTTACCATTTTCCTCTGCGTGGTCTTAGTCGGCTGTAAATCGAATCGCACCTCTGCGGATTCGCCGCAGGGTTTGACGCCGGAACCTGAGCAACTGTATTCGGCGGGGCATACAGGGGACCTGAGCGCTCAATCGTACACGGCCAACGCGACTATAGCGGGGGTTAGTGACAGAGTGTCAAGCCCGGATTCGTCTTCCTCGGGGCGTGCTGCGATTCGCGGCAGGCAGGTGGGATACGATTCGGCTGCGGCGCCGCCGGTAATCGGCGGCGGTTTAGGCTCAACCGAGGCCCCGCGTGTTATTGCCGAGGTCGCTGCGGAGTCGGAGACGATTTCAAGCACGGCCGAGCCTGTGTCCGGCGTAATGACTGTCAATGCGCCTGTGCTTAATGAGCCGGGGATGGCCGATGAGATGATATCCTTGAACTTCGATAAGGTTGATATTCATGCGGTTCTGAAGACCATCGGTGACATAACGGGCATCAATTTTGTGGTTGATAAGAGCGTGACGGGTCCCATTACCGTGATGTCGCCCACGAAGATACGGCTTGGGGACTTGTACGGCACGCTTGAATCGATTCTGGATGTTCAGGGCTATGCGGCTGTTCCGGCGGGCGATCTGGTCAAGATAGTCCCGAAGGCCGATGCTGCAAAACGCAGTCTCCAGGTGCGCATCGGAAGCGACCCGGAGCAAATCCCGATGGTCGATTCGGTCGTCACGCAGATTATGCCGCTGAAATACGCCGACGCCGAGGAGGTCACCCGGATCATTCAGCCTTTCCTTGCCGGCGATTCGCAGATGTCAACCTATGCCCGCACAAATTCTATTGTTGTTACCGATACATCCTCAAATATACACCATCTTGCAAGAATCATCGAGAAGCTTGACGTTGCGGGCCTAAAAGAGGATGCCTCGGTGTTTCCTCTGAGGTTTGCATCGGCTCAGGTCCTCAGCGAACAGATAGATCGCATAATGGCCGGTGAATCTGCGCTTTCGTCATCGTCTGGTCGGGATCGAACGGCGGTTCAGTCGCAGGCAGGTCTGAGAATCCTGCCTGATGAAAGGACGAACTCTCTGATTGTTGTGGCCAACGCTCATGATACGCAGGCAATCCGTGAGCTGGTGGAGAAGCTCGACGTTGAGCGTTCGATTGGCTCAAACAACGTTCACGTGGTGTATCTGCAAAACGCCGAGGCGAAGGAGACGGCCCAATCTCTGACGGCGGCCCTGGCTAACTTGAAGGTATCAGGCGCGATTGAAGCCGCTCAGGGCGTTCAGGTGACGGCGGACGAGAGCACTAACGCCTTGGTGGTCGCCGCCTCGCCTCAGGACTTCGAGGTTATCAGCCAGATCATAGAGAAGCTCGATATCGTTCGCGAGCAGGTGCTGGTTGAGATGCTGATCGTAGAGGTAACCGAAGACAGCGTCAAAGAGATCGGCGTTGACTGGGCGACGCTTGATGAATCTGTGGACGGCAGCGCCAGAGGCTTCGCAGCCACGAATTTCGGGCCGAGGGTGGATTTTGCCAGCGGCACTCTTGAGGGACTGGCCGTCGGCATGTGGAGAGGAGCCGGCGACAATCTGAAAATCGGGACAATTCTGTACGCCCTGAAGAAGATGACCGGGGTTAATATACTCTCGACGCCGCATATCATGACATCCAACCACAATCAAGCCAAAATAGTCGTCGGTGAGAATATTCCGTATGTCGTGGAATCCAGAATAACCGAGACCTCGGACTTTCTGACGCCGACCGTAATAGACACCTTCGACTATAAGGACGTCGGGATCACTCTCGATATTACGCCTCACATCAGCCAGGGCGGACTTGTAAGGCTCGAAGTGAACACTGAGTTCACAAAACTTATTGAAGGCACCACGGGCAGCTCGGCGAATACGCCGACAACGGCCAAACGCGAGGCTCAAACGGTTGTCTCAATGGAAAGCGGCAGCACCGTCGTGATCGGCGGGCTTATTCGAGACGATAAAACGATTGTTGAGAAGAAGATTCCTTTACTTGGCGATATGCCTGTGCTGGGCAACCTCTTCAAGTACCGCAAAGACAGCCTGCAAAAGACGAATCTGCTTCTGTTCATTACGCCTTATCGCCTGGGCAATCAGAAGGATTTGGACGATATCACCGAGAAAAAGAAAGCTGAGACGGAGCCCGCAGTGGAGGAATTCAAGCAGAGGAACGAGCAGAAGTGAGGATTGGCCAAGCCCCACGGGCCGCTTGTGTGGGCGTCTCTCGCGGGACTTTTGGGCGCTGAGGAGGTTGACCGGTGAATATGCAATTCGACTGGCACACGGCAGAGAAGGTTGGTCTTTCGGCCCGCCGCTGGCGGGACGCGCCGCGACAGGCCCCGCGGGTCACAAGGCGTCCCGCCGCAAGGTCTCTTGCCGGAAGGCGCCCCTCACGGGACTTACGGGACTTGCGGGGATGTTCGCAACCTCATGCAGCCCGGTCGGTGCATCGAGTCTATTTCTCCCGAACAGTTCGCTCCGGAGCTGGTGAGAAAGCTTCCGCTTGAATTTCTGAAGAAGCAATGCGCGATTCCGATTACCCTTGAGGACGGGACGGCGGCGGTCGCTCTGGCCGATCCGCTGAACATCGAAGCTTACGATGCGATTGTGGGTATTTTGAATCAGCCGTGTACGCGGGTGGTTTGCCCGGCTGCCGAGATAGAGAAGGCCATAAGCTTGTGCTACTATGAAAATGGCCCCCGCCATCCTGGAGACGGCAGGGTCGGCGTCGAGAGCGAGTTTGAGCTTGCGTCTGATTCGGACGATGCGCATAGCCGCCTTGATGCGTCTTCCGTTCAAACCCGCGCCGAGGACCTCCTCAACATCGCCAGCAAGGCCCCTGTTGTCAAGCTTGCCAACAGGATCTTCTTCCAAGCTGTGCGCAGCCGGGCAAGCGATATTCACATCGAGCCGTACGAGAACGAGGCGCGTGTGCGTTTTCGTGTCGATGGGGTGCTTCACAATGTCGCCACCTTGGATATGCAGCAAATTCCGGCGCTGCTCTCGAGGCTCAAGATCATGGCCAATCTTGACATTGCCGAGAGCAGGCTGCCGCAGGACGGTCAAAGCCGCATCAAGATCGGAGAAGACCTGGTCGATATTCGCGTCTCCGTAATCCCGACGCTCGGCGGCGAGAGGGTGATGCTCAGGCTGCTCGATAGAACCAGGGCGGAATTGACTTTGGACCAGATTGGCTTCAACGCCGATGTGCTTGGGACTTTTCGCCGCCTCATCTCGATGCCGCATGGGATAATACTGCTGACGGGACCGACGGGCAGCGGCAAGACCACGTCGCTCTACGCGGCCCTTAACGAGTTGAACTGCGAAGAGCGCAACATACTTACCGTCGAAGACCCGATAGAGTATCAACTGCCCGGGATAGGCCAAATGCAGGTCAGGCCCAAGATTGATTTGACCTTCGCACATTGTCTGCGCCACATCTTAAGGCAGGACCCGGACGTCATTATGATCGGCGAGATCCGCGACCTCGAGACGGCGGAGATTGCCATTCAGGCCTCGCTCACGGGCCATCTGGTCTTGAGCACGTTGCACACCAACGACTCCGCCTCGGCTGTAACGCGGCTTGTAGATATGGGGATCGAGCCTTATCTGATTTCCTCTTCGGTCGTGGCGGTTATGGCGCAGCGACTCGTGCGGGTAATCTGTGCGCAGTGCAAAGTCCCCCAGGGACCGCACGATTACAGAATGGCGATGGGCGAGTCCGCCGCCGGCGGGGCGGGCGATCCGCTTGTTCACGGCGAGTTCTATAAAGGGCTTGGGTGCGAAAGCTGCCTCAATACCGGGTATCTCGGCAGGACGGGTATTTTCGAACAGCTAATTGTCGATGACGAGATCAAGACGATGATAACGCAGCGCTGCGATTCACACGTCCTCAAACGGGCTGCGATTGAAAAGAATATGATCACTTTGAGAGCCGACGGTCTTCGCAAGGCGTTGGCCGGTGTTACTTCACTCGAAGAAGTCTTCAGAGTTACGCAGGATAGTGTCCACGCAAACTACGGGGTGACCGAAGATGCCGCTTACTGAATACATTGTCGCTGCCGAGAAGGCCTCTTCGAGGTTTCAGCCGCATCAGCGTCGGGATCGTTCTGATACGCATATAGAAAGGCTGCCGCCTGAGATCGTCCGAAGGATCGGCAAGAAGGACATCTCACGTCTGACCAGACAATTGGCGACGCTCCTGCACGCGGGAATGCCGCTGGCGCCGGCCCTGTCGGCGCTGGTTGAGTCCGCTGGCGGCGGATGGGACACTCGCCCGGCTGTCGGTCGAAAGGAAGCCGGCGGCCATCCCTCTACCAAAGTCGTTCGCTTTGGTTCGCAGGCCGACCCTCTCGCACAGGTCATCGCGCGGGTCCGCGACGACGTCAATGAGGGCCTTTCTCTTTCCGCTGCATTCGCCAAATATCCTGATATATTCTCGAACGTATTCGTCAACATGGTGGAGGCAGGCGAATCAAGCGGCGCTTTGGAGGACATCCTCCGGAAGTTGGCCGAGATGCTTGAAACAAAGGTCCGCCTTGCAGGCAAAATCAGGGCGGTAATTGCATATCCTCTGATGATGGCGGTTGTGGCCGTTGGGGTGGTGACGTTTCTGCTGTCATTCGTTGTGCCGAGCATAACACAGATATTCCTCGAGATGAACCGGCAGCTTCCTTGGCCGACGAGGCTGCTGATATCAATCTGTTCATTTATGAGAGCATATTGGCTGCTGCTTCCCGCGGTGGCTTGCGGAGCATTCTTTGCGGTCGCGGCCTGGCTAAGAACCGACCAGGGCAGAATGAGATGGGATCGCTCCATGCTGAAACTGCCGTTGTTCGGTCGGCTATTGCTGAAATTGGAGATAGCCCGCGTGGCCAGGACCCTTGGGGCGCTGCTGTCCAGCGGCGTGCCGATACTGCGTGAGCTCGATATAGTCAAGGGCGTCGTTGGGAATCGTCTTGTCGCCGCCGCGCTGAATTCGGTGAAGGATTCCATCGGCAGGGGGGCTAATATCGCAGAGGCGATGAAGGCGACGGGGCTTTTTCCGCCTATCGTCCTGCACATAATCGCCACCGGCCAGATCAGCGGCGGCATAGAAGACGGCCTGATAGATATCGCCGATATGTACGACGACGAGGTCGAGCAGACCTCGAAGGCGCTTGTCTCTCTGATCGAGCCGGTCATCCTTCTTGTTATGGGCGCGGTGGTTGGCTTCATTGTCCTGGCCATTTTGCTGCCCATATTCGATATCAACCAGGCGCTTTAGAGGAGTATCGAGGAGCAATGAAAACGAAGAAGACACAATGCCATCCGCTTGACAAGGCCACGGGCCCCGCCGCAAGGCGTCCCTTGCGGGACCTGGGAGGGGTGGGCCTTTCAAATTGTCATTCCCGCGAAGGCGGGAATCCACAGGTTCCTGGATTCCGGCTCAAGGCCGGAATGACAGTGCTTGGGAGAGGTTTTACGTTGATTGAGCTTATGATTGTTGTAGTGATCCTGGGTCTGCTGGCGACGGTGGTTATGCCGCGGATACTCAATCGGCCCGAACAGGCCCGCAGAATGAAGGCGAAGGTCGATATTCGCAACATAGAATCGGCTCTGGCGCTTTTCAAAACGGACACCGGCCGATTCCCGACAACCTCGGAAGGTCTGCAGGTCCTTGTTACGGACCCCGGCATAAGAGGCTACAACAGCGATGGCTATCTGGATAAGGTCCCGCAGGACCCTTGGGGCAGCGTCTATATCTATGTCTCTCCCGGCGTCCACAGCAAGGACTATGACCTTGAATCCTACGGCAAAGACGGTGAGGACGGCGGAGTGAATGACGATGCCGACATCGAAAGCTGGAATCTTGATGAGGTTGGGTAATATGCGTCTGTTCGATGATAGAAGAATAGTCCCCGAGCCTGGTAGTCTATATCAGGCGAAATGTTCGGTGTCATTGCGAGCACCTCACCCGATTCTCAGGATGCATGCAGGAGAAAATGAACTCTGTAATAGTCATTGCGAGGAGGCCGCAGGCCGACGTGGCAATCTCCTGCCATTCGGACCGAGAGGGCTGTCCATTTTCTTAGGAGTAGCGGAGCGACGAAGCAATCTCTCTCTTGAAAGCATGAGATTGCCAC
>Ga0209342_10005481_pt1 | contig 12984 bp, 10 predicted proteins | sample RifCSP16_2_FD_184023 | JGI IMG/M metagenome (GOLD analysis project Ga0209342, IMG submission 184023) | Soil microbial communities from Rifle, Colorado - Rifle CSP2_sed 16_2 (SPAdes) (version 2) | ecosystem: Environmental > Terrestrial > Deep subsurface > Rock core/Sediment | place: Rifle... | reverse complement strand
TCGCTGCCGCAGCGTGAGGTAACCCACCGTGAAGACCCAGGCCAGCACCCCGTCCCCGACCACCCCGGCCGCCTCGGCCTCCGAGACCACCGACACCGCCGCCGGCGCCGAGGCGCCCGACCGGACCGCGCGCGCCGCCGCCATGCTGGCCGCCGGCCTGGACCTGGCGGTTCCAGACATCGGCACCGACGTAGACGGCAACCCGACCGGCGCCGATGCGCCCGAGGGCGACCCGGCCGTCGCTTCGGGCGATGCCGCTGCGGCTGCCGCCGTGCAGGCAGCCAAGCCGGCCGACCCGGCCGCGGCCGCCGCGGCGCAGGTCTCGCCCCAGCTGGCCGCCATCGCCCGCCGCGAGCGCGAGCTGCAGCGGGCGTCCACCGAGCGCGAGACCAAGCTGGCCGCCCGCGAGAAGGAGCTCGAGGGCAAGCTCGCCCAGGTCGAGCTCGTCGAGCGCGCGGCCGCCATGGCCAAGGCCGACCCGGTCGCGCTGTTCAAGGCGCTGGGCATCAAGGACGGCTTCGCCGAGATCGGCGAGCTGCTCTACTTCGAGGCCATGGGCGACAAGGCGCCGCCCGAGCTGGCCGAGCGCAAGCGCCAGCGCGCCCTGGACGAGCGCATGGCCGCGATCGAGGCAAGGGAGCAGCAGGCCGCCGAGCGCGAGCAGCGCGCCACCCAGGCAGCCGCGGACGAGCGACTGATCGCCGGCTACAAGACCCAGATCCGCGGCGTCGCGGTGCCCAAGGCCGGCGAGACCCTCAAGGTCGAGCTGGCCGGCGCCGATGGCAAGCCCGAGCACCGCGCCCTGCCGCACGTCCAGGCCCTGGCCGAGGAGCTGCCCGACCAGCTGGTCGATGCGCTCTACGAGATGGCCGCCCGCAAGGCCGAGGCCGATCCGACCGCCAAGCCCCCGACCCCTGCCGAGCTCGCCGCCGAGCTCGAGGAGAACCTGAAACGCGAACTGGCCCCCTTCCGCAAGCTGTACCCGACCCCTGCCGACAAGCCCTCCAGCGCGAACAAGCCTGCGGCGCCCGACGCGAAGCCTGCGCCGACCCTCTCCAACGAAGAGACGGACACCCACACGAGCCGCAAGAGCAGGCGGGATCTCACGCCGGAGGAGCGCATCGAGCGAGCCGCCCGGCTGCTGGAACAGCAGTAGCCCCCACCTGCCTGGCTCAAGGGAGACAGGCTGTGTTCAACGCACTGAAGAATCTGCCCGGCGCGATCCGCCGGAGCCCCATCCGCCTGGCCGTGTTCGCACTCGGCCTGCTGCTCATCCTGGGCGGCGCGCTGATCTGGTCGGACATCCATCAGGTCCTGGGAGGCGGCGCCGTCATGGGCGTCTCCGCTTCGACCAAGACCACCTTCGCCGCGTTCCTCAAGGAGCTCTACGACGGCCCGGAGCCCACCAACGTCGCCATCAAGAACCACGCGTTCTTCACCCTGGTCCCCAAGAAGGACAAGTGGGTGGGCGACACCTGGAAGGTGCCGGTCATGTTCGGCAACCCGATGGGCCGGAGCCGGACCTTCTCGAAGGCCCAGGCCAACGTGTCGGCGTCGCAGTCCAAGGCCTTCAAGCTCGACATCACGCGGGACTACGGCGTGCTCACCATGGACGCTCTGGCCATGGCCCAGTCCAAGGGCCAGGCCGGCGCCTTCGCCGAGCTGAAGAAGTCGGAGTACGACGGCATCATCGCCGAGCTCGGCAACTCGATCAGCCGCTCGCTGTTCCGGAAGGCGTCGGGATCGATCGGTCGCCTGAAGTCGGGGTCGGCCACCGCGGTCATCACCCTGTACAACAAGACCGACACCCGGCACTTCCAGAAGGACATGGTGCTGGTCGGCAGCACCGCCGACGGCGGCGGCGCGGTCAAGGCCGGCACCGTGAAGGTGCTGTCGGTGCAGCGCCAGGCGGGGACCGTGACCCTCACCGGCAACTACACCGCGGGCATCGGCACCGGCGCCGACGACGACTACCTGTTCGTCGAAGGCGACTACGACCTGTCGATCGCGGGCCTGGCGGCCTGGCTGCCGCTCACCGCCCCGACCGGGGGCGACAACCACTTCGGCGTCGACCGTTCGGCCGACCCGGAGCTCCTGGCCGGCTGGCGCATCAACAACGCCGCCCGTCCCATCCACGAGAACCTGATCGAGCTCGGCGAGCTGATCGGCACCGTCTCGGGCGGCCGGCCCAGCCACGCCTTCATCAACCACACCAAGTGGACCCAGATGGAGCTCGAGCTGGGCGACAAGGTCGTGCGCGACCCGGGCATGGAGGCCAAGGTCGGCTTCCCGTCGATCAAGCTGTTCACCTCGGGTGGCAGCTTCAACGTGTTCGCGGAGCCGGACTGCCCGGAGGACCGCGGCTACGTGCTCACCATGAGCTCGATCATGCTGCGCCACCTCAACCCGCTGCCCCACGTGGTGGACGACGACGGCAACGTCGAGATCCGCCAGTCCGGGGACGACGGCGTCGAGGGTCGTGTCCGCGCCTGGTGCAACATGGCCGTGTTCGGCCCCGGCCGCAACGGCGTCTGCGCGCTGTAAGGAAGGAGCTCGACCATGGGAGGAATCTCAGGGGTATCCCCGCTCCGGGTCAAGGGCCCGAGCGAGTACGTGGTGGTGAAGGGCTCGTTCGCTCCCAACGGAGGGAGCGCGATCGACGCCACCAAGAACAAGGGGCGCGGCTTCAGCGTCGCGCGCACCGGCGCCGGGCTCTTCCTGATCACGTTCGAGCAGGTGGGCTACGACCTGGTCGAGGCCGAGGCCACGCTGCAGGTGGCGGCGTCGGCCGACAGCAAGGCGCAGCTGGGCGCCTACGACGGGACCGCCAAGACCCTGGTGGTCCGCACCATCACGGGCGCGGCCGCGGCCGACATCGCGGCCGACGCCAACAACCGCGTCAACTTCAGCGCGACCTTCAACCAGTCGGGAACCCTGAAGTGATGAAGGGCCGCGACGCCATGGTCTCCATGCTCAAGCGCGCCGCCGGCGGGGACAGCCCTGCCGGCAAGGATGGAGCCATGGCGTCGGCCGGCGACAAGAAGCCGGCCGACGACGAGGACGAGGGCGCGAAGCGAGAAGAGCTCAAGACCGCCGTGATGGAGTTCAAGTCCGCCGAGGACCCCGACGCAGCCCTGGACGCCTTCCTGGCGCTCATGGAGCTCTGCAAGGGCTACGAGGCGGAGTAACCGGAGGCTCCGGGTCGGATGCGTACGTTCACTCTCGAAGAACTGCGAACGCGGGCACGCGACCTCGCGGACATGAAGGACGTGGACTTCGTGTCCGACCCGGAGCTGAATCGCTTCCTGTCGGCCGCCTACTCCTGGCTCTACGGCAAGCTGGTGCAGGCCCAGCTCGGCCTGGCCGACGAGAAGGAGCAGGTGATCGCCACCACCGGGGCGGCGACCTACCTGGTGCCGAGCGACTACTACGCCACCATCGGGGTGGACTGGCTCAACGGCAGCCGCTACGTCGAGCTGGCGCAGTACAGCTCCGCCGAGCGCAACCGGTACCAGGAGCTTGGTGGCCACGCGGTGGCCTACCGGGTGATCGGCACCGGCGCCGCCGCCAAGGTGCAGCTGGCGCCCCTGGCCCCGGCCGGGCAGACCTATCGCCACGTCTACGTCCCGGCGGCGATCGACCTGGTCGACGACGCCGACACCGTCGACGGCGTCAACGGCTGGGAGGATCTGCTGGTCCTGCAGGCCGCCATCCGCATGCTCGACAAGGAGGAGTCGTCCAGCTCCGCCCTGCGCGCCGAGCGCCAGGTGTTGCTCGACCGGATCGACGAAGAGGCCGAGCACCGCAGCCAGCTGCAGAGCCACCGGGTCCGCGACGTGCGCGGCGACGAGGACCTCGAGGGCCCGGCCTACGACCCGGCCGACTGGCGGTGGCGGTGAGCGCCAGCCAGCTCCAGGTGCTGCGCCGCGCCGGCGGGGCCGCAGGCGCCAGCCAGCTGCAGCTCGACCAGGTGTCGCGCGCGCTGCTCGAGCTGGCCGGCATCCCGCTGCTGGATGGCGCCCTGCTCGAAGGCGTGGTCTTCGACGCCGCCGGCGTCACCAAGATCCGCCACACCCTGGGCCGCAAGCCCCGCGGCGTCCTGGTCGTTCGGACCACGGCCCGCTTCGACCTCCCCAGCTGGGATGCGTCGAACCCCCGCCCCGAGACCGAGCTCTGGCTGGACTCCGGGGGCGTCGCCGCCACCGCGAGCCTGTGGGTGTTCTAGATGCCTGGCAAGCCCCTGAATGTCGTCCTGCCGACCCCGAGTGTCTCGCCGGGCCCGGCCTACGCCTCGACGCTCAACACGGCGATCCAGAAGCTGGTCGACGACGTCGAGCCCCTGGTGACCCCCGACGAGATCGACGTCAACCAGACCCTGGACGTCAACGCCCAGCTGATCGACGACGTCGGGGCGCTGCGGCTGTCGAAGCTGGCGGCGATCGCCAGCGGTGCCGCCCACGTCCGCAAGGCCCAGGCCGACCTGTCCGGCGACCTCTGGTGGGTGGACGAAAACGGCACGGCCATCCAGCTCACCAAGAACGGCGCGCTCAACGCCGCCGCGGTCAAGGGCTTCACCGGCGACTACGGCGCCGGCGGCGTGAACGCCGACGCCAGCTACTCCAACGCCACCAAGACCTTCACGTTCACCCAGGAGGTGAACCACGCCGCCAAGCTCAACATCGGCGACATCGAGCTGCGCGAGGTCGCGGCCGGCATCGTCAACAAGGTCACCCTGAAGTCGCCGGCCGCTCTGGCGGCCAGCTACGCGATGACCATGCCGGCGGCGGTGCCGGGCTCGACCAGCCTGATCACCATGTCGGCCGCCGGCGTCCTGGCGACCACCCGGTCGCCGGCCATGGACGATCCGACCGCCACCAGCCTGGTGGCAGGCGCTCTCACCACCGGCCAGGCCGACACCAAGCACGCCGTCCGCAACTACATGGTGCCGATCATCGGCAACCACCACCTGGGCGGGGTCGCGCCGGTCGTGGACCTGGCGACCCTGTCGGTGCTGTTCACCAACACCACCGGCTCCATCGTCGTCGGCCTCGGCCCCATGGTGGTCGGCAGCCGCCTCAAGGGCGTGACCGCCCGCGCCGTCAACACCATCGCCGCCGGCGTGGCCACCCTCAAAGTCGAGGTCTGGTACACGTCCACCGGCGCCGGCAAGGTGTCGCTGGGCTCGGCGACCAACAGCGTCGACGGCGACCAGAGCGTCGGCCCGGCGTTCGTCCACACCATCGAACAGGACAGGACCTACTACGCCGAGATCTCCTGGACCCGAGACGGCGTGCAGTCCTCGAACCTCTACTCGCTGGCCATGGCCTGCGACCGCGTCGCCTGAACCCATGGGCGTCAACTGGCAACCGATCGCTCTGCCCTTCAACCAGGGGGTGGACACCAAGAGCGACGCCAAGGCGCTGCAGCCGCCCAAGCTCGCGGTGCTGGAGAACGGAGAGTTCACGGAGCGCGGATCCATCCGCAAGCGCCGGGGCGCCAAGGCGCTGGGCGGCGACGTGGTCGACACCGGGACCGGCAGCCTGGGGGTCGGCAGCATCGCCGACGAGGGCCTGGCCGGCGTCATGCTGGCCACCCGCGAGGACGAGCTGCTCCTGGCCGACGGCGCGCATCTGTTCGCGCACAGCGAGCCGCACGACGGCTGGATCGACAAGGGACAGTTCGAGTCGGTCGTGGTCGACCACCAGGTCGTTGCCAAGGTGTCCGACGAGCAGCGCCTGGCCGACTATGCCGAGGTCGGGGGGGTCGGCGTCTACGCCTGGGAGGCGGCCTCCGGCGGCGTCTACGCGGCCGTGGTCGACGCCGAGACCGGCGGCGTCCTGGTCGGTGCCCGGCAGCTGTCGGCCACCGGCATCCGTCCCCGGGTCGTCCCGGTCGCCGGCTTCCTGCATGTCCTGTGGGCCGAGACCGGCACGACCACGATCAAGACCTTGCCGATCAGCCCGGCGAATTTGCAGACGACGCTGTCGGCCGCCGCCAAGAACCTGGTGACGGACCTGTCGGCGGCCAGCCCCCTGTTCGACGTCATCCCCTACGGCGAGCGGGCGGTGTGCGCCTACATGACCACGGTGGCCGCCACGATGGCGATCGCGTTCATGAGCGGCGCCGGCACGCTTCTGGGCGTCCCGCCACTGCGCCAGTTCGTCGGCGGCGCGAAGTACGCGCTCACCCTGGAGGCCGAGCCGGACGGCGGGGAGATCCTGGTGGCGTGGTCGGCGGACACGGCGGGCCAGGTCGGCGTCTTCGTGGCAGTGTTCAGCCCGGACCTGGCGGTCATGCAGTCATGGGTGCAGGCCGACGTCAACGTGCCGGTGACGGCGAACATCGCCATCGGCTGGAGCATCGTCGCTGGCCCCACGTGGCGGGCATTCGTCTACTACGAGGTGGAGGCGGCCGCCAAGGCGAACTACCTGCTCAAGCGGTTCACGGTCACCAAGAACGCCGACGCCACCTTCACGGTGGCGGCCGCGGTCGAGCACCTGCGCCACGCGGCCCTGGCGTCCAAGGCCTGGCGGCAGGGCGACTACATCTACTGCAACATCGTCCACGACTCCCCTCTGCAGACCACCTACTTCACCATGCGCCAGGACGGCGCGTTCGTCGCCCGCATGCTGCCCGGCGTCGCCGGCGGCGTCACCTACCGCCGCGGGCATCTGCCGGCGGTGATCGACCGGGGCACCGGCGCCTGGCGCTGGGCCGGCCTGTACAAGCTGCGCCTGGAGTCGCCCGGCGACGACGTCTTCACCGAGAAAGGCATCCAGCGGATCACGCTCGACTTCGCCAGCGAGCGCGCCTACCGGCACGCCGAGGTCGGCGCCACGCTCTACATCGCCGGCGGCCTGCTGCACCAGTACGACGGCGAGGGCATCGTCGAGTCGGGCTTCCACCTGTTCGTCGAGGGCCTGGTCGGCGCCAGCGAGGTCAACGGCGCCGGCACGGGCCTCAACCCGGGCGCCACCGCCAACCAGAAGCACACCTACTCGGTCTATCCCGAATGGACCAACGCGCGCGGCGAGCGCGAGCTCGGCACCCTGGCGGCGCTGCTCACCGTCACCGTGACCAACGCGGCCCACAACGCCATCCGGGTCACCATCCGCACGCTCGCGATCACCGCCAAGAAGAGCCCACGCGCAGACCTCTCCTTCGCGGTCTACCGGACCGAGAAGGACCCCGGCCCGGGCGCGCCCCGCTACCGGGTGAGCTCGGTGGACCCGGCTGCGGTCGACCCGAACGGATGGGTCAAGAACAACCCGGCCGTCGACACCGTCGACTTCATCGACAAGATGCCCGACGCGGACATCCTGTCCAAGGAGCTCGACTACCAGAACAGCGGCGAGCTCGACCACGTCGCTCCGCCGGCGGCGCCGCTGGTCGCGTCCGGCAAGGACCGGGTGTTCGTGGCCGGCGCCGGGCAGGCACCCTGTCGGATCTACCCGTCCAAGCTGCGCTCGCCCGGGTCGGCCCTGGCCTTCTCCGACGCCCTGGCCTTCGACGTGGACGAGGCCGGCGGCGGGATCACCGGCCTGGCCGTCATGAACGAGCTGCTCATCGTCTTCAAGCGGCGGGGGATCTACGCCCTGTCGGGCGACGGGCCCAACAACCTGGGCGCCGGCGCCTGGGCCCGGCCGCAGATGATCACCGCGGACACCGGCTGCGACAACCCCCGCTCCGTCGTCATGGTGCCCGGCGGGCTCATGTTCCAGAGCGAGAAGGGCATCTACCTGCTCACCCAGGCGCTGGGCCTGGAGTACGTCGGCGCCGACGTCGAGGCCTTCAACGCCGACCGCGTCACCGCGGCCCTGGTGGTCGCCGACCGGAACCAGGTCCTGTTCGTCACCGACGCCGGCCGGACGCTGTGCTTCGACTACCTGTTCCGGCAGTGGGCGGTGTGGACGTTCGGCGCCGCCGACGCCTGCGTCTGGAAGGGCCAGTACGCCTACGCGCTGGCCTCGGGCCAGGTGCGCGCCGAGACCGTCGGCTTCTTCAAGGACGGCGGCGCGCTATACGCCATGAAGCTGGAGACGGCGTGGATCCGCCCCGACCAGCTGCAGCGGCGCATCCGGGTCCGGCGCGCCCACATCCTGGGCGACTACCACTCCGCCCACCGGCTGCAGGTCGACATCGCCTTCGACTACGGCCCGTTCGTGTACCGCCGCACCTGGGACCCGGCCACTGGCCTGTCGCAGGTGGTCTACGGCGGCGACGCCTACTACGGCGCCGAGCCGGTCTACGGCGGCCGGGGCGACGGCGTCTACCAGTTCCGATTCCGCCTGCCGCGGCAGAAGTGCCAGGCGGTCAAGTTCGCGTTCACCGACCTGCCCAGCGCCGAGCCCGGTGAGAGCTACGAGCTCACCGAGCTGGCACTCGAGGTCGGGCTCAAGGAAGGGCTGGCCAAGCTGCCGGCCGGAAAGACGCTGGGGTAACCATGGGCCTGTTCGACACCATCGGTGGAATGCTCGGCTTCGGCAACCGCGGCAACAACGAGTTCCGCGACGTCAACCGGGGCAACTTCGAGGCGCCCGGCTTCCAGGACCGAGGCAACCGGCTGCTGGGCCTGGCCGGCCAGACCGATGCCAGGCAGGGGCCGCAGATCAACATGCAGCCGCAGGGGCAGTTCCGCTCCGGCCAGCAGGCGCTGATCAGCCAGCTGCAGGCGCAGGCCGCCGGCACCGGGCCGTCCGTCGCCGAGGCTCAGCTCCGCCGCGCGACGGACCGCTCGGTAGCCCAGCAGCAGGGCTTGGCGGCGTCGGCCGCTCCGGGCAACCAGGCGCTGGCCCAGCGCATGGCGGCGCAGCAGGGCAGCGCGCAGCAGTCCGGGCTGGCCGGGCAGGCGGCCGACGCCCGCATCCAGGAGCAGCTCGGCGCCATGGGCCAGCTCGGCGGCGTCCTGTCGGGCGCCCGAGGCCAGGACATCGGGCTGGCCCAGAGCCAGGCCCAGCTCGCCCAGCAGCAGACCGGCATGAACGACCAGCGCCTGCTCGAGCTCCTGCGCCAGGAGCAGGCCAACGCCGGCATGCAGCAGCAGGGCCTGATGGGCTACGAGGCGGAGCGCGGCCGCCGGTTCGCCGGCTTGCTGCAGACGCCCACCCCTGGCGAGCAGCTGCTGGGCGGCCTGTCGAGCCTGGGCGCGGCCTACGCCGGAGGGGGATAGGGCTATGCCGCAGGTCACCGGCGGCGACGAGTTCTTCGTCTACGTCCAGCAGGACGATGGCAGCTCCATGCGCATCCCGCGCGGGCTGGCTGCCGGCATGGGCCTGTCCGGACCCGCTGCGCCGGCCCCGGCGCCGCCGTCGATCACGGAGCCGCAGCTCGGCGGCGACCTGGCCGCCCAGCTGCCGCCGGCGCCAGGCTCAGCCCCGATGCCGGGCTGGCCGCCGGCTCCCCGGCAGCAGTCGCCCGGGTCCGCGCCGCCGCCGCTCCCGCTGCAGGGCGCCCCGCGCAACACGATCGCGGCGCCGCCGGCGATCGCGCCGACGTTCAGCCAGCTCGCCCCCGGCGACGTGGCGCAGGGCGGGCCCGGCCAGACCGCCCCGAGGACCTACGAGTGGGCGCCGTCGGAGTTCCGACGCGATCCGGCAGCACCGGAACCCGGCCCGTCGTACGCCGACCGCATCGCCGCCATGCCGAGCGGCTTCGACGGCCTCGTCGAGGGCGCCCGGCTCGGTGGCCAGTTCGCCCAGGAGCTCGGCGACGTCGAGGCGCAACAGGCTGGCCTGGTCCGCGCGGAGGGGATGGCGCTGGCACGCGAGGCCGAGGGGCGCGTGCGCCAGAACGAAGAGAACGAGCGGCTCCGGCAGGCCGACCAGGCCGAGGAGCACCAGAGCCTGGTCAAGGAGACGGAGGAACTCAAGCGCTCGGGCGTCGATCCGAACCGCCTGTACAAGACGGCCTCCACGCCGCAGCGGATCGTCGGCGCGCTGTCGCTGTTCCTCGGCGGGTTCCTCGAACCGGTGACCGGCAAGAACTCGGCGCTCGCGATCATCCAGCAGCAGATCGAGCGCGACATCGATGCGCAGAAGGTCGCGATCGACCAGAAGCGCTCGGCCATCGAGACGCGCCGGGGCCTGTACGGGATGATGCTCGAGCGCCACCGCGACGCGGGCAAGGCGGAGGCCCTGGCCAACGCCGGCTACTGGCAGGCGGCCGCCGCCAAGCTCGAAGCCATGGCGGCGCCGATGCCGGAGGCGCTCCGCCTCAAGGCGGCGCAGGCCTCGCTGGCCATGAACGAGAAGGCCGACGGCTGGCTGGCGCAGGCCGCTCAGACGAAGGCAGAGGCGCAGGCGAGGGAGCGTGCGGGCCGCGCCGCTGCGGCCGCTGCCGCCCGCAAGGAGGAGCGCCGGCAGTACGAGTGGGAGCGCGAGCAGAACCGCAAGGACGCCGACACGGCGGCCGGCATCGAGGACAAGGCGGCCGCGCGCGCCGAGAAGGAGCGCGGCCGCACGGCGACCGGCGACCTCAGCAAGCTCACCGCCACCGCCGGCTTCGATCCGAAGGACGCCGAGCGCGCGATCGTGAGCGCGGACGGCAGGGCGGTCGTCGGCCTCGCGCCGAGCAAGGAGGTCGCCACCGAGCTGCGCGACCAGCTCGCTTCGTACGACGAGGCCAAGATCAGCCTTGCCGAGATGATTCGGTTCCAGAAGGAGGAGGGCGCGACCTACGGCGGCTGGGGCTCCGACAGCAAGTTGGGCAGCGAGGCGCGCAAGCGTATGACGGGAATGCACGAACAGCTGCTCTCCAGCCTGGCGAAGGCCAACCAGAAAGGCGTGCTCAGCGACCAGGACATGGAGCGATGGCGCAAGGTGCTGCCGCCGCCGGAGACCTGGTCGAGCCAGGACCCGGTCCCGGCGTGGGAGGACGTTGCCCGCCGTCTTGACCGGGGGATCCTGGTGAAGACCAAGCGCGCGGGCCTACCCGAGTACAGCCCGGTAACGGACGAATATCTCTCCCTGCCGGAGAAGAAGACGGCGCCCAAGGAACCGTCACTGGTCGACCTGGCGATCCAGATCGCTACCGGGACGCCGGCGCGCAAGGATGCCGGTCTCGCCGAACTGCGAGCACGGATCCCCACCGTCGAGGACATCCCCGCTATCTACGACATGAAGGCGCAGTTGCGCGCCAAGCTGGCCGCCGGCGACGACGCGGCGGCGGCCGCGGACTACGAGCTCACCAAGCGGCTCAACGCGCTCACCGGACGGCCGACGCCGGGCGAGCGAAAGGCGGCGATCGACAGCGCCCGAGCGAAGCTGCCGCCGATCACCGTCGACGAGTCCGGCGTGCCGACGCTGGGGCCGGCGCCTGGCCAGCCACAGGTGCTGATTCCGCCGAACTACTTCCCGCCGAGGAGCCGATAGATGCCGGTCCTGCTCGACAAAGAGACGGGACAGCCACAGGACGTCGGCGAGGAAGCGCTCGTCGACGCGCTGCGCTCCGGCCGCTACTCGCCCCGCCCGGGCGACCGCTACCACATGGTCGACAGCCAGGGCGACCTGGTGACGGTCGACGCCGACAAGGTCGAGCGTTTCCTCGGCCTCGGCGCGCAGCCGGAGTCGGCCGAGTCGCTCGAGGCCCGGGCCCGCGAGGCCGATCTCGACGACCGCTACGGCGGCGCGCTCGGCGGTGGGATCGCCGCCCTGGGCGGCCTGCTGCGCGGTGCGACCCTGGGCGGCTCCGACGCCCTCATGACCAACAAGTACGGCCGCGCCTTCGTGGGCAGCCCGACGTCGCCGGACGAGCTGCTGGCCGACCTGCTGGAGGAGCGGCCGGAGCTGGCCAAGAACCCCGAGTTCAGGAGCCGGATCCGCCACGAGCTCGGGATCGACATCGAGAAGCTCGGCGACCGGGACGCCCAGGTGAGCGAGGTCCTGCGCGAGACTCGGGCCCGGCACGGTGGCATCTCGACGGCCACCGAGATCGCCGGCGCCGTGCTGCCGTCGCTCATTCCTGGCGGCGCCGGCGCGGCGCTCGCGCGCACCCCAGCCGGGCTCGCCGGGGCCGCCGGCGGGGCGGCCGCCCGCGGCATCGCTGGGCGCACCGCCGGCCTGGCCTCCGGAGGCCTGCTGGCGCGCGCGGTCGCTCGGACCGCCCCGGTCGTTGCCCAGACCGCGACCGAGGGCGCCTTCTTCGGCGCCGGGATGGGCCTGTCGCAGCTGGTCCTGGAGGACGAACCGCTCACCGCCGAGAGCGTGGTGGCCGCCCTGGGCCACGGTGCGCTGCACGGCGCTGCCCTGGGCGGCGTCTTCGGCGCCGGCGGGGTGGCCGCTGGTGCGGCGCTGCGCGGGGCCGGTCGCCTGGCTGGGCGCGGCGCCGAGCTGCTCAAGAAGGCCGAGGCGGTCAAGGCCGGCAAGGCGACGGCGGCCGCCCAGAAGAAGGCCGGCCAGGACATGCTCACCGAGCAGCTCGACGTGCTCAACACGGTCGCCCGCGAGACCCGGGCCCAGGCCGAGGTGCTGCTGCAGTCCGGCCAGGTCGCCGACGATGCCGCCGCGGCGATCCGCCAGGCGCTCGAGCGGGCCACCAAGGCCGAGGCTGCGGTCGAAGGGCTGGCCGGCGGCCAGGTGGCCCGCAAGACCTGGACCGAGTTCCAGAAGGAGCGGATGGGCCCGCTCATGAAGAAGCACGCCGGCGCCGGGCACAAGGGCGCGCACACCGCAGCCGTCCGCGAGATGGCCGCCGAGTGGAAGGTCTACAAGGCCGGCTCCGCCGGCCAGGCCACCACCGGCGCCCTGGCCCGCACGCCTGCCGATCTGAAGGGCGCGCTGGGCGCGATCGACGAGTTCGAAGCGGCGACCGCTGACCTGCAGGCTCGGATGCCCGTCGGCCAGGCGGCGCTGCCCGAGGCCGGCCAGTACCTGCAGGACATCGCCCACGCCGGCGAGCGGGCGGTCAAGGTCAAGGCCGCCGGCGAGGCAGCGCTGGGCATGGACCCCGGCCAGGCCACCGCCCCTCCGCCGACCGCGACCGAAGATC
>Ga0209342_10005480_pt1 | contig 12985 bp, 13 predicted proteins | sample RifCSP16_2_FD_184023 | JGI IMG/M metagenome (GOLD analysis project Ga0209342, IMG submission 184023) | Soil microbial communities from Rifle, Colorado - Rifle CSP2_sed 16_2 (SPAdes) (version 2) | ecosystem: Environmental > Terrestrial > Deep subsurface > Rock core/Sediment | place: Rifle... | reverse complement strand
CCGGCCCACGGGCGGAATGCGAAAGGCTCCCGGAGCCTGAGAGGCTCCGGGAGCCTTGAAACTGGCCGCCGACGGGACGCGGCTTGAACCTCACCGGCCGGGCCGCTCCTTCACCAGCGTACAGTAACAGGGGGACCAAAGGGTGGGGCGCCGAGGGTTACGTCCCAGCGCCTCGATAGCGATGACAGAAGGCCAAGTGGTCGTCGATCATGCCGACGGCCTGCATGAATGCGTAGCAGATCGTGCCTCCGACGAACTTGAAACCATGGTCCTTGAGCGCCTTCGACATGGCGCCCGATTCGGAACTGGAGGTGGGTAGCTCGTCCCAACGCATCGCAGGCGGACCCTGGCGCGTTCGGCCGCCAGTGAACTCCCACAGGTAATGGTCGAAGGAGCCGAACTCTTGCTGCAAGGCCAGGACCGCCTGCGCGTTGGCGATCGTGGCCTCGATCTTGAGACGATTGCGCACAATGCCTGGGTCGGAAAGCAGGCGCTCGATCTGTCTTTGATCGTAGCGCGCGACAACGCGCGCGTCGAAACCCTGAAACGCCCAACGGAAGTTCTCGCGCTTGTTGAGGATCGTTCGCCAGGAGAGACCGGCCTGGAAGATGTCCAGGCTCAGATGCTCGAACAGCTCGCGATCATCATGCACCGGCCTGCCCCATTCGGTATCATGGTAGGAGGCCATGAGAGGTTCCCCGTCGCCGAAGCAGCGCTTTCTGTCACCCATTGATCATTCTCTCAACCCGCTCGACAGAAGTTTGCCGAGCCGACGACCCGAGATCTTGCTTCAGTCTCAGGATTGTGAAATCCTGAGAACGGTGACTCCGTCGCCGCCTTCTGATTCCACTCCGCTCTCAAACGAAGAGACGTATGGACTGCCTCCAACATAGTCGCGGATCGCCTGACGCAACCGGCCGGTGCCTTTCCCGTGGATCACGCGGATGAAAGGCAACCCCGCCATGAACGATGCGTCCAGGCGACGTTCCAGCTCGTAGAGGGCTTCATCGATCGTCTGCCCCCGCAAATCGAGTTCCAGGGGGGGCGCCTGAGATACGGCCACAGAGATGCCCGTGCGCGGCCTTGGTTCCTCGACGGGCCGCTTAACCATCTGTTCCTCGGGGGGACGCAGATCATCCAGGCTTGCTTTCACCCGCAGCCGGCCTACCTGGACTTCGGCATGTCCGGATCCAAGATCCGTGATCACACCCTGGGCTCCCAGACTTCGCAGCAGGACGCGGTCGCCAGGCTGGAAAATAAAGGACGGCGTAGCCGTATCCTTCCTCTTCCTGGGGGTCGGCACGAGGATCTTGTCTGCAAGCGCGTCCATCTCAGTCTGTATGTCTTCAAGGGCTTCAAGGGGCTGAGCTGCCGTTGCGAGCTTGCGCCGCAGCGAAGCGATCGCCTCTTGAGTCGTTTCGAGTTCAGCCTCTGCCTTCTGGCGGGCCTCCTCCAAGATGGCTCTTCGCTCTTCTTCTATTCCCCCCAGCCTGTTCTCCAGGTCGGCCTCGAGCGCGCTCGCCTCGTGGCGCGCTTGCTCCGCCTCTTCATGGGCCGCGCGAGAGGCCTCGTGCTGCCGGTGGATCTCATCCAAGAGACTTTCCGCCTGCAGCTCCTCGGGCGACAGTCGCGCACGCGCCCGTTCGACCAGCGCTCGGTCGAGCCCGAGCCGCTCGGCGATCGCCAGCGCGTTTGAGCGGCCCGGCAGCCCAATCGTCAGCCGATACGTCGGGCGAAGGCTCTCCAGATCAAACTCAACACTCGCATTGCGCACGCCTTCCGTATTGTGTGCGTAGGCTTTCAGCTCCGGATAGTGGGTGGCGACGAGGGTAGTCGCCTTGCGTTCGAGCAACACATCCAGGATTGCCCTGGCCAGCGCCGCACCTTCCTGCGGATCCGTGCCGGCCCCCAACTCATCCAGAACGACAAGGGAGCGGGAATCAGCGAATTCGAGGATGTTGATGATGTTGGAAATGTGGGAGGAGAACGTCGACAGGGATTGCTCGATCGATTGCTCGTCTCCGATGTCGGCATACACGGACTCGAAAACGGTGATCTCCGAGCCGGAGAGGGCCGGGATGTGCAAGCCGCACTGGGCCATTAATGCCAGCAAGCCGGCCGTCTTGAGACTGACCGTCTTGCCACCCGTGTTGGGGCCGGTGATCACCAGGGCGAACGTGTCTTTCGGCAAATCGAGATCGAGAGCGACTACATCAGCCGGATCGAGCAGCGGATGGCGGGCGCCCATGAGGCGCAAGACCGAGCCCGGGTGCCTTTGCCCGTCATCCGGGCGGAACTCGCGCAGGATCGGCTCGGTTGCCGCGAGATCTTCCGCGTATCCCCCCTTGGCGAAGGCCAGATCCAGGCCGGCCAGAGCCCTGACCGTCTTATCGATGCTCTCCGACCAGCGGCCGACCAGTTGAGAGATCGTGGCCAGGATTCGTCGGACCTCATCGCGCTCGGCGAGCTGCAGCTCACGGATCTCGTTGTTCAGATCAATCGCGTCGAGCGGCTCGACGAACAGCGTCGCGCCCGAGGCCGACTGGTCATGCACAACAGCCTTCAACTGCCCTTTGAACTCGGCTCTCAGCGGAACCACAAACCGGCCGTCTCTCTGGGTGATGATTGGCTCTTGAAGCATCGGTGAATACTTCGGGTCGGCCAACAGCCGCTGCAGTTTGCCTGTCAGTCGGTCGTGCGACACTCGCAATTCGTTCCGGATATCGGCCAGTTTGGGTGACGCGATGTCCAAGACATCCCCCCGGTCGTTCAATGCACTTGCGACCGCGTCGACAATCTCGGTGCACGACTCCAGGTCCCTCGCAACATGGGCTAACGTCGGATATGCGCTTTCTGCCTTCTCGAAGAACCGCTTCAGTTTGTGGGCCGACTGGAGGGTGCCTTTGATGTCGAGCAATTGCGTCGGCTCGAGCACGCCGCCATGGGAGGCATTCGATGCAGCTGGACGCACATCATGCGCCCCGCCCACTGAGACGCGTGCGTTGACACTGAAGAGACGCCGAGCCTCCGTCGTCTCCGTTTGGCGGCGCAACGCTTCACCCATGTCAGACGTCGGCGACAGATGCCGCGCGGCATCCTTTGACGCCGAGAACGCCGCGTACGCGGCGAGGCGATCGAGGATCTTGGCCAGTTCAAGTGTTTGCAGGGACTTCGAGTCCATCGCCTGCGCAGTGTAACATGAATGGCCGGCTACAGAATGACCGGTCCGCTCTTTCACCTCACCGAATTCCAACTCCGATTGAATAGGATCCAGCGGCTCACCGGGCGGCTTTGGTTCTTGAGAGGCCGTGGAGGCGGCTCCCTTGTCAGCGGCATCAAGCAGGATGTGGGCATTCCGAAGCGCGCCACCCAGCGAGGCTATGTAAGATCTGAATACCCTTCCCTGATACAGACGGATCCTCGAGGATCAACTCGGCCGCCAACCGATCAAGGCGCTGACCACACCCCCTGCCTCCCGGTAAGATCGTCCGGGACGAACGTACATCGTAGACTTGGGTCATGATCGGCGGGTCGGCCGGCGCGGGGAGTGCCATGCCGCGCAAGAGGAGCGCGGGATTAGCCCGCATCGTCGCCTCGAGCAAGTGCAGCCAGGCCAGTATCCTGAGGTTGAGCCTCAATGCCGGATTCTCATCGTTACTCGACATCAGGTTCTCGATCGCCCGAGGGTTCGGGGCCCGCGCGGCTCCCTGCCTGCTCGGCAAGAAACTTTTCGCGATTCGCCGCGCGGGCCAACTTTCCGCTGCTCGTCTTGATCAGCCAGCGTTCGCCTACAGTCTCGACGTAACGCAATGTGATCTCGGAGCCGGCTGCCACCGCGCGCCGGATCTCAAGCCCGAGGACTTGTTCCGTCCGAGGGTGCCGCGGATTGACCTCGACAATCGCCACTGCTTGCTCGGTCCCCAGCTCCTTATCTGCGATCCCGAACACGACCGCCCGCCCAGGGTTCACACCCGGGACGCCATCGATCAGATGCTCGATGTCTTGCGGGTAGACATTCTTCCCGCCGATAATCATCAGGTCTTTCCTTCGTCCGGTGATGTACACTTCGCCGTCGGCAATATAGCCAAGGTCACCCGTATAGAACCAGCTTTCGCGCAACGCGATGTCGGTCGCATCCGGCCGGTTGAAGTAGCCCGAGAGCATGCAGTCGCTCTGCAGGGCGAGTTCGCCGACTTGTCGCTCGCCGACCTCCTGGCCATTTTTCCCGATTGCGCGGACCGAACAATTCGGTAGTTGAGGGCCGGCCGAGACAACTTCGACAACCCGCCGCGACCCGAGTGAAGTCGGCTCAGCCAGACCGTCCCTTGCCAGTGCCTCGGAATCCACTTTATCGATGGACACCGGTTTGTCGACCGGCCCCTGGGTGACTGCAAAGACGTTCTCGGCCATGGCATAGCAGGTGGTCAGGGCTTGCGCCTTCATCCCATTTTCCAGGAAACGGTCTGAGAACATCTGATGGCTATTGGCATACATCGGCTCGCTGCAATTGATGACAGCCCGCCATGAAGACAAATCAAGGCCCTTCAACCGGCTGTCAGGGATTCGGTCGGCGCACAGATTGAAGGCGAAGTTCGGCAACCACACCAATGTCCCCCGATGACGGCTGACCGCTTGCATCAGCACCCAGGGTGCCCGAATCCAATCGAATGGTGACAGCAAGACCAACTTGATGCCGGTTAGGAGTGGCAACAGGAAGCCGGCTATTAGCCCCATGTCGTGATACAGCGGAAGCCAGCTCACAATCACATCTTCCGGAGCCAATCGCAGGCTAGGCGCATATGCACTCACTTGATTGAGGATTGAAGAGTGAGAGAGAGCCACGCCTTTCTGAAGGCCGGTCGTCCCGGACGAGTGCTGGAGCAGAGCCAAGTCTTTCGGGGATCGCGTCAAACCCTCCCAGCGTTCTGGGGCGGCGCCTCCTGCCCCCGCTTGATCTCCTCCCCCGGACCCGATGATCGCCTTCAAGGCGGGATCCTGGGGGAGTGTGCCCCTCAATTCAGACGCAAGCCCAGGTTCAGCGACCAGCGCGGCCGGGTGCGTCACTTGCATGAGGGCAATCAGGTTCTCCCTGTACCGAACTGGGTCGAGCTTCTCAGTTGGGAAAGGAAGGATACACGGGACTGCCCCAAGCAAGATCCCCCCGAGGAAGGCAAATAGCAGATCGGCTCCCGGGGGCAGTAGGTCAACCACAGTATCTCCCGCTTGCACACCGGACTCACTATACATTCCACAGTAGGCCCACGCACCTGTCAACAATTCTCGTATGCTCAGGTGCTGCTCACCTGAGCCTGTAACCAAGACTACCGCAGTATGATCCGGGGTCGCTTCAAGATGGTGGGCCAGAATGTGGGGGAGCGTTTGGCCAGAGGGCAGCATCAACTTCAGGCCTTTATCAGCGCGGCCAATTGGTATACCGAGTCGAAGACGCTCGCGTTCAGCTCCGAAACATCAATGTGCACATGAAGAGCCTCCTCGACCAACAGAGCAAGATCCACCAGCTTGAATGCATCGATCAAGCCATTTGAGACAAGGGGGTAATCCGAAGGTAAGTCCTCGGGCGCCATATTCAAGTACTCAGAGGTAATGTATCGTCGAATGTCTTGGACCACGCAGTCCATTACATTCCCCGGCGTCGATGGCTGGAGAGTATAACACCGGCAATTTGACTCCGAAATCGCCGATGCCTTTCTGCGCCGGGTGAGTATACGTCGACCCGTCGAAGGCAGGGATAAGTTTGCAAATTGAGCGTGAGAGACTCAGAAAGCGAGGAGTTCGGCAATCAATTGCGAGATCGTGTCGAGGCTCGGCAACACTTGCTGCATTAGCCCGGGGTTGTAGGGGATTGGGCAGTCCGGAACCCCCAGGCGCCGAAGTGGTGCATCAAGATCGCTGAAGGATTTTTCAGCCAGAGTGGCCAAGATCTCGGCCCCGAAACCCGCCGTGAGCGGCTCTTCGTGCACGACCAAACCTCTTCCAGTTTTGGCGATCGAGGTCAGTACCGTCTGTTGATCCCAAGGGACGATCGTCCGTAGATCGATCACTTCCACCTGGGCCGGAAAACGTGCCGCCGCGTCCAGACACGGATAGACCATGGCGCCCCAGGTGACCAGGGTGAGGCCGCTGCCCTCCGCAAGAATCGCGGCCTGCCCGAACGGAACGGCGTAATCCGGACCAGGGTCTGGCCGACGGGCGACCGGGGCGTCGAGCAGCGCACGATGCTCCAGGAAGACCGTCGGGTCTTCCCCGCGCAGGGCTGTCCGAAATAGCCCAGCCGCATCCGCCGCATTTGAAGGAACAGCCACGCGCCATCCGATGCTCGCTGCAAAGAAGGCCTCGCCTGTGACCGAATGCCAGGGGTCTCCGATCTTTTTCCCGTGCCCGATCGGGATGCGTACGACCATCGGCACGGCGAACTTCCCGGCGGTCCGCCAGCGCAGGGTGCCAGCGTTGTGGATTTGCTCCGTCGCCGGGTCGGCGTATTTGCGGAACTGGATCTCGGGAAGAGGTAGCAGACCTGCCAGCGCCAGTCCGATGGATCGACCGATGATGCCCTCTTCCGAAAGCGAGGTGTCGAAGACCCGTTCTGCGCCGAACCGGGTCTGCAACCCCATGGTTGCACCATGGACGCCGCCCTTGAGGCCGACATCCTCGCCAAAGATCAGAACTCTGGGATTCGCCTCCAGTTCTCGCTCCATGACGGCCCGCAAACTGTCAATCAAGTTTACCCGCGGGCCGTTGAGGTTGGGGGCGACGCTCGCCAGGGGTGAGCGCGCTCCGCCCTCCGGCGTCACGCCTCCCATTCGCTGAAGCGATCCGTCAAAGCAGACGTGATCTCCCGCCGTTTCCGGCAAGGGTTCCGCCCTGGAGCGAGCCTCCTCCAACGCATCGCGGAGTTCCCGATCGACTTCTCTCCAGAGGCGGGCAGTCGCTTCGACCCCGATCCGTTTCTCCAGGATGCGCACCGGATCGCGACCCGCTTCCTCCTGCTTGAGTGCCTCAGACTTGTAAGCCTGGTTGTCGACAAACGTATGCCCGCTGAGCCGGGGAACGGTCAGACGGAGCAAGCACGGGCCCACGCCTGAGCGCACGTGGGATACCGCGGCCTCAATCAACGACGAAGCCTGCTCTGGATCCGTCCCAGACCCGCTGAGGGTTTCCAACCTGTCGAAGGATGCCAAGTTGGTCGAAATGTCGCCGCCTGGAGTCTGGAGATGGCTTGGGACAGAAAGCCCGAAGGCGTTGTCCTCGATGAAGAAGAGCATCGGCAGCCGGAGCGTTGTGGCGATCGTAAGAGCCGACCAGAAGCCACTTGTTGCGACCGATCCATCGCCGCCCAGAGCGACGGCGATCGATCCAACCCATTCATCCTCTTCAAGCACCTGCGCGTGGTATCGGATGGCCTGAGCCCAACCGGCCGCCGGCGTGTATTGTGAGCCTACGTCGCCGGACGCCGGCAGGACGGTCGCCGCGCCGCGCGGCATGAGGGAGAACATCACCCCCGCATCGCGGCCCTCCGAGGGGCCCCCGGACCGCGCCATTCCGGCCGCCAGGGCCTCCGTCAGCGTCAGGCCTGAAGCAAGTACAAACGGCCGTGAGCGGTAGTAGGGCATGGCAGCGTCGTGCGGATGATCCAGCTTCAGCGCCAGTAGCACCTGGGCCAGCTCGTGCCCCTTGGCCGAGAACTGGTAGGACACTTCCCCCGTGGGGGCGAGCTCGGTCTCCTCCAGTTCATCGAGCGCGCGCGAGCGCATCACCAGCCGCGCCACATGCGGCCAATCGACGCCGACCTGTGTGCCTTGCAGATGCGAATGTGTGCCCTTCACGGCCCCAGCCCGATTCTTGACCATTATAGTCTGAGTTGAGGGATGGTCCTGCCCGTCTCACTTTGCGGGTGTATCTCAGCCTAGGAGGCACACTGTGGTGGGGGGCGAGGGGGGAAAGTGCGTTTTCCCCCCTTCGTCCCCCCACACCCCCCACAACCCCCCTCCGCAAATGGCCGTTGTTGGGGGTCTCTACTTGGGCTTGGCCCCGGCCATCCCTGCTTGGAGCCTGACTTCGAGCCTTGGTGCAGCCGGATCCAAGAGACATTGCGATACGCCCACGCCAAGGTAGCTGGGAAACAACCCACGATCCACGCGACCCAAGCGCCCCAGCCGGTGATGCCCGGCGCCCGAGGTTGCGCCGTTCATCACTGCCCAGCCTCTATGTCAGCAGTCACAATCAACGTCGAGAGATCCAGACGCCCTGCTCACGCTGGGCAGAGTGAATGGTCGTTTCTTTTTCTGGAGGCGCACATGCAGGATCTGACTTCTTCATTCCTCAAGTTGATCCGCCTGGCGGCGACCGACCTGCCCCCTGAAGTTGAACGCTCGCTGCGCGCTGCCTGCGAGAGGGAGACGCCCGGATCAGCGGCCGCCGGCGCGCTGGTTACGATCCTGGAGAATGTGGGACTGGCGCGCCAGAACTCTACCCCGATTTGTCAGGACACCGGGACGCCGATCTTCTACGTTCATCACCCGGAGGGCTGGAGCACGCGCGCCATTCGGGCACAGATCCGAGATGCCACGGCCCAGGCAACCGCACACGCCTACCTCAGACCCAACGCCGTCGATTCGGTGAGCGGCAAGAACAGCGGGGACAACCTTGGGGATGACTACTTTCCGACGATCCATTTCGAAGAAATCGAAGGGGAGGGGTTGACCGCCGATCTCATGCTCAAGGGTGGCGGCTGCGAGAATGTCGGTGCGCAGGTTTCTCTGCCCAGCGTCCAGCTCGGGGCAGGACGCGATTTGGCGGGCGTCCGAAAAGTCGTGCTCGACACGGTCCACAAGGCACAAGGCAAAGGTTGCGCCCCCGGGATCCTTGGGGTGGCCGTCGGCGGAGACCGGGGGTCGTCGTATTATGCCTCCAAGGAGGCCCTCTTCCGGAGCCTGGAGGACACGAACCCCGATCCGAAGCTGGCCGCACTGGAAGACCAACTGACCGAAGAAGCCAATCAGCTTGACATCGGACCGATGGGGTTCGGAGGCCAAACGACCGTCCTGGGAGTGAAGGTCAAAAGCATGCACCGCCTGCCGGCCAGTTTCTTCGTTTCGGTCTCGTACATGTGCTGGGCCTACCGTCGTCGAAGGATGGTGATTGATGGGGCCGAAGTGACGTACAGCTGAGGGAGGGCTCGATGCACAACCTCACGATCCCGATCCAGGATCAGACGATTCGCGAACTCAAAGTAGGGGATACGGTTGCGCTCTCCGGGGTGATGATCACCGGCCGGGACGCGGCCCACAAGTGGATGGTCGAAACGTTCATCAAGAAAACACGCGACCCGCAGGGCGACGACCAGCAGGTCTACGAGGTATTGAAGGGGATCCTGGCAGGCGGCGCTATATACCACTGCGGTCCTGTGGTCGCCGGTCTTGACACCCACGAGTACCGCTTCGTCGCCGCCGGGCCTACGACCAGCGCCCGCGAGGAGCCGTACCAGGGTGACGTGATGCGCCACTTCAACATCAAGGCGGTCATCGGGAAGGGCGGCATGGGGCCCAAAACCCTGGCCGCATGCCAGGAGGTGCCCGGCGTCTACCTGCATGCGATCGGGGGCGCGGCCTCGTTGATCGCCCAGTCGGTCCAGCGGGTGCAAACCGTCTACAAGCTCGAATTCGGCGTGCCTGAAGCGATGTGGGTGATCGAGGTCAGGGATTTCCCGGCCGTGGTCACAATGGACGCCCACGGGAACAGCCTGCACGCCGAGGTCGAAGCGCGATCCAGGGACAATCTGGAGAGGTTGTTGGCCCGAGGGCTGCGTTGAGGCTATAGACGGGACAGGCTATTGGAGGCCGAGCGCTGCCTCATCCGCATTTGGGCTTCTCGGCAGGCTCCGCGCCGGCTCTGTTTCCCCACTTGCACAAGTCGGGTGACGACCAGACCACCCGGCCCATCACCTGATATCATCCCCTGAGGGACCAGCTTAAATACCACGGTTCAGGCGAGCAACCGCTCCGGATCTGAGAAGACATGTTCGAGGGCCAGGCCCGACATTACGTACTACTCGTGATTCTGCTGGCGGCCGCGGCGCTGCTGGCGGATCAGGCCCCGCTTGCCGGCGAGTGGGCCGGACAGCCGACTTTGTTTTGGCTTGCTGTCGCCATCGCGATCCCCATCCTGCATCAGGTGTACGTCTGGTTCTTTTGGCGCCTGGAGTTAGTTCATGGGTGGCTGAGCCAGCGGTTAGGCCGGGAGAGGGGCTTCGTGGCCTACGCCGCCGGCTTCTCAGTCTTGTTCGTGTCCCGCCTACTCTCGATCGTGTCTCTGTCTGTGTCCAATCGACACAGCTACGAGATCAGCCCTCCGATCGCCGCGATCATCTCGTTCCTGCTCCTTCTACCACCCCTGTATCTCTTCTACTCGGTCCATAAGTTCTTCGGGCTTCGCCGTGCATTCGGAATCGATCATTTCGACTCATCCTACGCGGCGGTCCCCTTCGTCCGCAGAGGGATCTTTCGATTCTCAAGCAATGCCATGTACGTCTTCGGGTTCCTCATCCTCTGGATACCGGCTGTTCTCCTGGGCTCGAGGGCCGGGCTCCTGGCTGCCTTCTTCAACCATGCCTACAACTGGGTGCACTACTACTGCACTGAGCTTCCTGACATCAGGCGCATCTACCGCGGCGAGACCGCGTGATGCGCGTCAGACCCCCCGGCGAAGGAAGATCGTCTTTGGGCGGCGATTTGGGCGGCCCAAGGTTCAAGGAAATGGAGGCTCTGCGATGAATGAGGAGAAAGTTCGGACGGAGGAAATCCACGTAGACGGGGACACACTGGTCTCCAAAATCAAGGAGCTGGTCCACCAAGGCAACCTCCGCCGAGTGGCCATCAAGAACGAAGAGGGAAAGATCCTTGTCGAATTGCCTCTTACGCTGGGTGTGGTCGGCGCGATCCTGGCGCCGCAACTGGCGGCGATCGGGGCCATCGCCGCTCTGGTCACGAAATGCACGATTGTCGTCGAACGAGTCGAAGAGTAAGGACACGAGCAGGCTCCCGGAGCCTCTCAGGCTCCGGGAGCCTTCGTCCTGACGTATCAGTCGGTGGATATGAGGCGCGAACTGCGATCAGGCGCCGCCCAAGCGGTCTCCCTCGAGAGTCAACTCGCCTGTGTCAGTTCAGGCCATGAGCCCCGGAGACTCAGGATGTGGGGTACTATTCTGAGCAGTGCATCCGCAAATCCTCCAATTCTCCTGGTTGAGGATCGTGTCAAGGGAATCGCCGTTGTCGGATCACCTGAAGATGGGCATAGAACTTCTTATTTTGGATATCGATGGAGTACTTACACAGGGAGAGGCCAAAGGGCTCGACCTTGACCTGATGGCAACCCTTGCCGGTTTGAACAGGCGAGCGCGCCAGTCATCTGACGCTCCCGGCGTTACCGTCTGCTCTGGGCGCCCTGCGCCTTATGTCGAGGCGATCCTCCAGGCGATCGATGGTCATATCCCGGCCGTTTTCGAAAACGGAGCCGGATTGTACTTGCCTCTGACCTACGAGTTCCTGTCGCACCCAGCTGCCCGCGCCGCCAACGTTTTCGCGGAGGCCAAGCAAAGGCTCCTGGCGACACTTGTCGCCAGCGGCCTCGCGTTCGTGCAGCCCGGCAAGGAGTACACCCTCACGCTTTTCGCCACTGACGCCTCGGAGACTTCGTTGCTTTACCCGCGCGCGGCCGATGCACTCGGTCCGCTGACGGAGGAGGTCGCGCTCGTCTACTCGACATCTTGCCTCAATGTCCTTCCGCGGGGTGTCGACAAGGGTCAAGGCATCGCCTTCCTCTCAGAGAGGAGCGGCATCCCGGCAGACCGGATGCTTGGGATAGGAGACTCGGATGTCGATCTGCCCTTCCTTGCCTGTGTTGGGAAAAGCGCTGCACCCTCGAATGCCAATCCATCGATCAAGGAGATCGTGGACTACGTTTCGACACAACCAACCTCGCATGGCGTTCGTGATATCCTTTCGCGTTTTGAGGTTCTTCCATGAGTCATGAATTCAAGATCGCCGTCCAGGAAGACATGCTTCCGGGACCCACTCTCGCAGATCGCTTTGCACAGGCCGGAGATCTTGGTCTGGCCGGAATCGAGTTTTGGAGTGTCGGCCTGCCCGAACAAGTGGCACAGATTGAACGTTTGAATGGGCGGAACGGCGTCGTGGCCGCGTCGATCAACAACGGCAGGCGGTCGCGCTTTCTCGATCCGTCACCTGAAGAACGGACGACCGCTCTCGCCGAGCTTGGGCAGGCTATCGATCTCGGCGGCCGAATCGGCGCCGCGGGAGTGATCTTTGCCCCCCACTTCTTCGGACCGCTCCTGCCGGACTTGTCTCCCTATAAGACCGCCATCGAGTTGGAGCGGGACCTGCTCACAAGTCAACTGGAGGGCCTTGCCGGTGCGGCGGCGGCAGCCGGCGTGCTGCTCTTCGTCGAGCCGGTCAACCGCTATGAGACACACCTGCTCGTCCGATTGGAGGATGCCGGTTCGCTGATCGCACCCCTGGCCCATCCCAGTCTGCGGATCGTGGCCGATCTATTCCACATGGCGCTGGACGAGCCGGACTTGCCCGCAGCCATTCGGGAGAACGCTGGCTTCATCGGTCACGTGCACCTGGCGGATAGCAACCGCCGCCTACCCGGCCAGGGCACGACTGACTTCCTGCCAATACTCCAGACGTTGAGGGAGACCGACTTTGGAGGATGGCTAGCATTCGAGTGCGGGGAGCCCGGAGACAACCAAGCCCAGGCTGAACGTTATCTGGCTGAAATCCCCATGAGCCTGAGGGCTCTGGGGCTTTGAAGATCGGCTGTCGCTCGAGGCTCAGCCTCTGCTCCCCGAACCATTGGTTGTTCGGCCATCGGCTTCGAGCTGCTCGATGACGCCCAGCAACTCCATCGGCATACGGATAGTGAATCGGGGGATTTCATCGGGTCC
>Ga0209342_10005478_pt1 | contig 12989 bp, 12 predicted proteins | sample RifCSP16_2_FD_184023 | JGI IMG/M metagenome (GOLD analysis project Ga0209342, IMG submission 184023) | Soil microbial communities from Rifle, Colorado - Rifle CSP2_sed 16_2 (SPAdes) (version 2) | ecosystem: Environmental > Terrestrial > Deep subsurface > Rock core/Sediment | place: Rifle... | reverse complement strand
CACGATTTCTGCGAGCCGGTCGCGACCACGTCGAGGCCCCAGCCATCAGTGTCGAAGGGCACTGCGCCGAGGCCGCTGATCGCGTCTACAAGCAGCAGCGCGTCGGGCGCGACCCGGTGCGCCGTCCCGGCCAGGTCGGCCAGCGGGTTCGCCACGCCGGTCGAGGTCTCGTTGTGGGTGACCAGGATTGCCTTGGCCGGGCGGCCGTCGGCGGCCATCGCTCGCAGGCGGGACTCGAGCTCGCCCGGCTCGGCCGCGCGGCCCCACTCGACGTCGTACTTGGCGATGCGCGCACCGTACGTTGCCGCGATCTTGGCGAAGCGCTCGCCGAACGAGCCGATGCTCACCGCCAGCACGTCGTCGCCCGGGGAGAGGTGGTTGACCACTGCCGCCTCGAGCCCGCCCGTGCCCGAGCAGGTGAGCAGCAGGATGTCGTTGCGCGTCTGAAATGCGGCCTGCAGGCGACCTTTGACGCGCGCGATCAGCTCGCGGAACTCAGGCCCGCGGTGGTTGACCATCTGCCGCCCGCCGGCCTCGCGAACCGCGTCAGGAAGGGGGGTCGGCCCGGGAATGCGGAGGTTGACGGAGCGGCTCAGACGTGCCTCCACTGGCGCAAATGGGTCACGCTGATGGTAGCCGTTCTGCTGGCTGCCGGGCGCGCCGGCGGACGCTCAGGCCGCCCGGCGCGAGAGCCGGCTACTCGGTTGGGCGGCTGATCATGAAATAGTCGAAGTCGGCCGCTCTGGCACCGGCCGGTCCCTGGGTTGCGATCAACCCGACAAATCGCGCGCCGATGGCGCTCTCGTGCCGACCAATCCTGGTCCAATTTATGCCATCGACGCTGTAGTACGCCACGCACTCGTTGCCGACGCGAACCAGGCGCAGGTAGGCTGCGTCCGCCTGGTCGACCCGGGTCGCATGATTCGATCCGGCGCGTTCGCCGTTGACGACGCCTTCGAAGTACAGCCCGTTGCCGATGCACCACCGGCCGCAGCCGAGGGCAAACGCGCGTCCAAACTGCATCGCGCTGCCCTGCTCCTCGTAGATCAGCAGGCCGGCGAACTCAAAATTCTGGGCGGGCTCGAAGCGCATGAATGTTTCCAGTACGAAGTCCCCGGTTGGCACGGGCCGAACGGCGAAGTTGATGGGATCGTCCCCGCCGATCGATGACGGCTGTACCAGGATGCGCAGAAAGCCGGGCGCATCGGTCAGGCTCCAGCCACTTGCATCCTCACCCAACCATTGCCAGCCGTCCGCCAGCGCCTCATCGAAATCATCACGGAACAGGTAGCTTGGTGTGGCGCTGGGTGACGGAGCTGGCGTCGATGTCGCCGGTGCGGCTGACGCCGAAGGGGTAGCCAGGGGTGCTGGCGTCGATGTCGCCGGTGCGGGTGACGCCGAAGGAGTGGCGAGAGGTACAGGCGTCGATGTCGCCGGTGCGGGTGACGCCGAAGGAGTGGCGAGAGGCGTCGGGCTGCCAGGTGCCGCGCAGGCAGCCGCCAGGCTGGCCGCTAGGATCAATGCACCAAGGTTCTTCATTGACGACCTCCTGGTTTGCGAGCCACGGTCCAGGCATGAGCCGCACGGGTAGCGTCCGCCCAGCGGCGTGCGCGTCGCAAGAGCCGAATGTCCTGCCCGCGCCCCGGTGGTCGGGCGGTCCGGCGGGCGCTTGAGTGGTTCGGCGGGCGCTTCAGGGGCGCGCACTAGACTGCTTTGGCCATGCCCGCGCGTCGCAGCCAAGGCTCACCAAAAGCACAGCAGGCGCTCGACCTGTCGGGCACGGCTGCACATTCGCCGCTCGCCGCGCGAATGCGGCCGCAGTCGCTCGACGAGTTCGTCGGCCAGGAGCACCTCATCGGCGAGCGCGGCGCGCTGCGGCGCATGATCGAGCGCGGCCACCTGGCTTCGATGGTGCTCTGGGGGCCGCCCGGCAGCGGCAAGACCACCCTGGCGCGGCTGCTGGCGGAGGCGGTCGCCGCGCCCTTCGCGACCCTGTCGGCGGTGATGAGCGGCGTGGCCGACGTGCGCGCCGCGATCGCAGCCGCACGCGCCTGGATCGAGGAGGGCGGCCGCTCGACGGTGCTGTTCATCGACGAGATCCACCGCTTCAACAAGAGCCAGCAGGACGCGCTGCTGCCGCAGGTCGAGGACGGCACGATCACGCTCATCGGCGCGACGACGGAGAACCCGTACTTCGAGGTCAACTCGGCGCTCCTTTCGCGGCTGCGCGTGTTCCGTCTCGAGCCGCTCACCAACGACCAGCTGCGCGTCGTCGTCGAACGGGCGCTGGCCGATCGGCGCGGCCTGGCCGGCAACGTCGCCCTGGCGCCGGACGCGCTGGAGCACCTGGTCGACATCAGCGGCGGCGATGCGCGCACGGCACTGAACGTGCTCGAGTCCGCTGCGGTCATGTCCGACGCGCCGACCCTGGAGGACATCGAGACCGCGGCTCAGCAGCGCATCCTCAGCTACGACCGCGCCGGTGACGGCCACTTCGACACCGTCAGCGCGTTCATCAAGAGCCTGCGCGGCAACGATCCCGACGCCGCGCTCTACTGGCTGGCCACGATGGTCGCCGCGGGCGAGGATCCGCGCTTCATCGCGCGGCGGCTGATCATCAGCGCGTCCGAAGACGTGGGCAACGCCGATCCGCACGCGCTCCAAGTGGCCACGTCGGCCGCATTCGCGCTCGACTGGGTCGGCCTGCCGGAGGCGCAGTACGCGCTCGCCCAAGCGACGGCCTACATCGCCGCCGCGCCGAAGTCGAATCGCGCCGGGACCGCCTACTGGGCGGCCATGGACGATGTCCTGAGCCACGGCTCGCTGCCGGTGCCCAATCATCTGCGCAGCGCCACGTGGCGCGAGCAGCGCGACCACGGCACGGGTCTCGGCTACGTCTATCCGCACGACTACGTCGGCGCCGATGTGGAGCAGCAGTACCTGCCCGACGCGCTCGTCGAAAGGCGCTACTACGAGCCGTCAGACCACGGCTACGAGAAGGTCATCGGCGAGCGCATGGCCGCGCGCCAGGCGACGCGCGACGCTGCGGCGGAATCAGGCGGCCCCGAGCGCGACCCGACCGCGCGCACCAAATCGAACGCGATGAAGGTCGCCGGCAAGGTCATGGCCCAACGCGAGGAAGGGCGGCGCACCATCTCCGCGCGCCAGAAACGCGACGCGTCCACCTAGGGCGAAGCGACGTTGCTCCGGTCTAGTAGAAGGGCAGCGGCACCACGCGCATCACGACCAGCAACAGCCACAGCACGAGCATCACCGCGATCAGAAGGCTCGCCACAATCAGGATGCGGCGCATGTCCTTGGCCACGTAGACGTATTCGGTGGCCGCGCGCGCCGCAAGGAGGCTGCCTGCCTTGACCCGGTGGCGGGCGTGACTCCGAACCGTGCTCTCGGTGGCGCCGGCCGCCTCGGCTCGGCGCTCTTCGACGACGAGCTCGGCCGCTTCCGGTGCCGCCTCGAGCTGGCTCGGCGGCGCGATCTCCGCCGGCCGGCGGCGCGCCGTCGTCCCTCGCTCGGAGGCCGGCCGAGCGCCCGGGCGGCGGTGCGTGCGGGCCGCGCCGCGTACTCGCTTGGTCATCGCGGGCGAGTCTAACGCGCCGCCTAGAATGGCGTCCGTGATCCCTGAGAGCCTGGTGCCGACCGTGGCCGCCGCCGCCTTGATCTGCGGCCTGGTCGGCCTGCTCGTCGCCCTCTGGGCGGTGCTGCGCCTGCGCCGGGTGAGCCGCCGTCTCGCTGCGTTGAGTGGGCTCGCCGGCGCCGCGGCAGTGCCTGACGCGGATCGGGTCGATCTGCTGGCCGAGCGGCTGGCCGCGACGGCGCAGCGCCTCGAGGCGGCTGAGGCGAACGCCCAGAAGGCGATTCAGAGCATCGGGGTCGTTCGCTATAACCCGTTCGAGGACACCGGTTCCAACCAGTCGTTCGTGCTGGCGATGCTTGACGCCCGCGGCGACGGCTTCGTGCTGTCGACTCTTCACTCGCGCCAGGCGACGCGCATGTTCCTCAAGGCGGTCAGTGGCGGGAAGGCCGATTCGGCGGTCTCAGCTGAGGAAGCAGAGGCGTTAAGGCTGGCAGCCACGCGCTGATTCGGGATGTGCCACGCAAGGTGGCACGAGCGGCCCTGACATTGGCCGCGTGGTCGCTGAAACAGTCCTCACAACCGGTCCTCGACTGACGCGCGGCTCCGGTGCGCCGGAGCCTCCGGTCAGCCTGGCCGCCGTCGGCGATCTGCTGGCGGGGCTCAACCGCGAGCAACGGCGGGCCGTCACCCATCGCAGCGGGCCGCAACTGGTCGTCGCCGGACCGGGCACGGGCAAGACAGAGGTCGTTACGCGGCGAATCGCGTGGCTGATCGCCACGCGGCGCGCGCGACCGCGCGAGATCCTGGCCCTGACGTTCACTGACGCAGCGGCTGAAGAGATGCAGGCCCGGGTGGACTTGCTCGTCCCCTATGGCCACGCAGGTGCCGCCATCCACACCTTCCACGCCCAGGGCGATCGGCTCGTGCGTGAGTACGCATTCGAGCTCGGCCTGCCGGGCGACGTGCGCCTGATCACCCGCGCAGAGGCGGTCGTGCTGCTGCGCGACAACCTCTTTGCGCTCGGGCTCCAGCGCTACCGGCCGCTGGGCGATCCGACGCGGTTCCTGGGTGCGCTGGCCGACCTGTTCGGCCGCGCCAAGGAGGAGGGGATCGATCCTGCCCGCCTGGCCGACTACGCCGCGCTGGTGGCTGCCCGGGCAACAGACGAGGCCGAGCACGACGCCTCCGCCGCCCTGGCCGAACAACAGGCTGCCTACTCCGCCTACCAGTCGCTCCTGGCGCGCCACGGCCTGATCGATCACGGCGATCAGCTCGCGCTGGCCGGCCGACTGCTGGCCGAACGGCCATCGGTGCGCCACGAGGTCGTCGGCCGCTACCGGTACCTGCTAGTGGACGAGTTCCAGGACATGAACCGCGCCCAGGTGGATCTGTTGTTCGCGCTCACCCCGGCCGGCCGGAACGTGACCGTGGTGGGCGACGTCGATCAGGCGATCTACACCTTCCGCGGCGCGGCCGGAGACAACGCGCGTCGCTTCGCTGCGGCGAATCCAGACCTCGGTCGCGTGGTATTGCGGCGCAACTACCGCTCGCGCGATCCCATCATCCGCGCCGCAACCCGGCTGATCGGCCACGGACCGCGGCCCCACATCGAGGGCCTGGACGCGACCCAAACCGCTGTGCGCCGCGCGCGCCGGCCGCCACCGGTGCGACTCGATGTCTATCTGACGCCGGAGGAGGAGGCTGACGGCGTGGCGTCCCGGGTCGCGGCACTCATCGCAGCCGGCGCGGCTGCGCGCGATGTGTGCGTCCTTGCGCGCAGCAACGCGGAGATCGAGCCGCTTAGACGCTCACTCAATCTGCACGGCGTGCCCGTTCGGACGCGCACCCCGGCCGACTTCTTCGCTCTGCCGGACATACGGCCGCTGGTGGCCCTGCTGCGCTGCATCGCCGATCCAGCTAACTCGATCGAGCTGTACGTGCTTGCCACGGGCTGGCCGTACGCGCTCGGTGGCGAGCGGCTGACCGGCTTGCTGGCTGACGCACGTCGCGCCCACCAGCCGCTCTGGGCGGTCCTGGGCCGCCTCGCAGACGACGCCTCCCTGCCTGGAAGCGACAAGTTCGCCGCCGCGGCGCGCCATCTGGTCGCTGATCTCCGCGTCGCAATCGAGTCGTCGCACCAGCGCACCGCGGGTGAGGTGCTGTACGACCACCTGCGCCGCAGCGGGCGGCTGGCACGCCTGGCCGCGGAGGATGACGCCGCGGCACCACGGCTCGTCGCGCGCTTCTTCGACCTGGTCCGGTCGCGCTCGGCGCTGCTCGCTGACGCTCGCGTCGCAGCACTGGTGCCGCACCTCGATGAGCTGATCGAGGTGGGCGACGAGATCGCGGATACGGGTCCGCTCGACTTCGACGCCGTGTCGGTGCTGACGGTCCACCGCGCCAAGGGTCTCGAGTTCCGCTACGTCCACCTCACCGGTCTGGTCGACGGCCGGTTTCCGGTCCACGGGAGGCCGCCGGCGCTGAGTGTGCCCTGGCACGAGCTGCACAGCGTTGTGCCGGACGAGGCGGAGGATCGGTTGAGCGAGGAGCGGCGGCTGTGCTACGTGGCCATGACTCGGGCGATGGACGAGCTCGTGCTGAGCAGCCACGAAACAGGTCCGGGCGGCCGGGGGCGGCGCCGGCCGTCGCCCTTCATCGCAGAGGCGCTTGACCTGCCCGTCGACAAGGCGACCGAGCCGCGCAACGGTCGGCTCGCGCTCATGGCTCCGCCTGACGCCGCTGTCGTGCCCCCGAATATCGCCGAGTTGCCGCCTTCGTCGTTCAGCTTCTCGACGCTCGAGGAGTACCTCGACTGCCCCGAACGTTACCGGCTGCGCCACGTCGTCGGCTTGCCCACGCCGGCCCATCATTCGCTGACCTATGGGCGGGCCCTGCACGCTGCCGTCGCGTGGTTCCACCTGCGGGTCGCTGCCGGGGATACGCCGACGGAGCAGGCGCTGTTCGACGAGTTCCGTCGTGGCTGGCTGTCGGAGGGCTTCCTGTCGCGCGAGCACGAGGAGGCACGCTTCTCTGCCGGGTTGCGCACGCTGGCCGGCTTCAGGACGCGCGCGCTGGCCAGCAGCCCCGCGCGGGTGATCGCGGTCGAGCGACCGTTCGAGTTCGAGCTGGACGGCATGCGCATCCGCGGACGCGTCGACCGGCTGGATCAGGTTGAGCGCGGCGCGGTCATCGTCGACTACAAGTCGAGCGAGGTCCGCGCTCAACGCAAGGCAGACGAAAAGGCGCGCGACTCGCTCCAGCTACAAACGTACGCGCTGGCTCACGAGCAGCGCACCGGCGTGCTGCCGGTCGCGATGCAACTGGACTTCCTCGAGAGCGGCCTTGTCGGTGAGACGACGCCCGAACCGGCGCGCCTGGCAAAGGCGCGCGACCAGCTGCACGGCGCGATCGCGGGCATCGCGGCTCAAGAGTTCACGCCACGGCCCAACCCGGTGGCATGCGGCTACTGCCCCTTCCGCCAGGTCTGCCCGGCAAGCGCGGCATGACCTTCGTCACTGCTGCGCGGCACGGATCTACACTCGGCCGCGGATGGTCCGCCCGTGAACAGCGCCGATCGGCTGGCCAACGTTGGGCTGCTCGCGCTGTGCCTGGCTGCCTGGGCGGGGGTTGTCGCGGTGCTGGTCGGCTTCGATCCGCGCACCAACGCGCAGGTCCTGTTGGCGGGCGCGCTGCTGCTCGGCGTCGCGGTCGCGGCCACCGTGGCGCCGGTGCTGTGGCTGGCTGGCTTCGCGCGACAGGGCCACATCGCCTATCGCGGTGATTGGTGGCGCGCGTCGAGACGCGCGGCGTTGGTCGGGATGGTCGTGGCGATCTTCGTCGTGCTGCGTGGCGAAGACGCGCTCAACCTGCCGCTGGCGCTGTTCGTGGTGGCCATGGCGGCGCTGGTCGAGCTGACGCTGTCATTGCGTCAGTGAGCGCCTGACGGTTAGGATGCCCGCGGGCGCCCTGCTGGACCTTTGCCGGAAACCGGCGGCGACTCGCCCAACGAGGAACGTGCCATGACCCACGAGCACGCTCCGCCCGACTTTGCCCGTCTCAACGGCTGGGATCGACCGTACGAGGTCTACCTGCCGCCCGAGATCCCGGCGTACACGGGCGTAAGCCTTTCCTTCTGCAACCGACCGCTGGTCGAGGAACCAGCGGAGCTCGCTCGGCGCGCGCCGGACGTGGCGATCGTCGGCGCCCCCGTTGACGAGGCGGTCAGCTACCGGCCCGGCGCGCGTTTCGGGCCGCGCGCCATCCGCCAGGCGAGCTACACCCAGGGCGGCTACTCGCTCCAGCTCGAGATCCAGCCGTTCGAGCACCTGACTGTGGTCGATGCGGGCGACGCCAACGTCGTGCCGGCGGCGCTCGAGCGCGCCCACGCGATGGTCTTCCGCAAGGTGCTCGAGGTGGCGCGTACCGGTGCCGTGCCGATCGTGCTCGGCGGCGACCACTCGATCACCTGGCCGTCGGCGAGCGCCGTCGCTGAGGCACGCCACCCGCGCAGCGTGGGCATCGTCCACTTCGATGCCCATGCCGATGCCGCCAACGATGATTGGGGCGTACTTGCCGGGCACGGCACGCCGATGCGCCGGCTGATCGAGTCGGGCGCGATCAAGGGCCGCAACTTCGTCCAGGTCGGGTTGCGCGGCTACTGGCCGCCGCCCGAGGTGTTTGCCTGGATGAAGGAGCACGGCCTGCGCTGGCACCTGATGCGCGAGATCGAGGAGCGCGGCGCCGAGGCGGTCATCGACGACGCAATCGCGGAGGCCCTCGACGGCCCTGACGCGATCTACCTGTCGATCGACATCGACGTGCTCGACCCGGGCAACGCGCCGGGAACCGGCACGCCTGAGCCGGGCGGCATGCTGACGCGCGAGCTGCTGCGCGCCATCCGGCGCATCGTCAGCCGCGTGCCGCTGGCCGGCATGGACATCGTCGAGGTGTCGCCGCCGTACGACCACGCCGACGTGACCGCAGCCGCCGCGCACCGCTGCGCGCTGGAGGCGATCAGCGCCCTTGCGGTGCGCAAGCGCGACGGCCTGCCGGTGCGCTTCGCCAGCGGCGACGTGACCATGCCTCCGATCGGGCCGCGGGTCCGCGGCGCGGGTGCCGGCGGCTGACGCTTATTAGGGCGCTCCGTGGACACGAGCGACGAGTGAACGAAGGGACAGCAGCGACCAGCCACGCGGCGGACCTCGCGCGCTACTACGACCTCGACCTGCTCGACGATCCGGGTGACCTGGCCATGTACCTGGCGCTCGCCGCGAGAAGCGACGGCCGGATCCTGGAGCTCGCTGCGGGTAGCGGTCGCATCTGCGTGCCACTCGCCGCGGCCGGCCACCAAGTCACGGCCGTCGACAACGATCCCGCGATGCTCGATCGGGCGCGTGCTGCCGTGGCCAGGGCCGCCTTTGCCGGCCGCGGCGGCACACTGACGCTCATCGAGCGCGACCTGACCACTCTGCACCTGGGCGAGCGCTTCGGCCTGGTGATCGTGGCGCTCAACAGCCTGCTGCTGCTCGGCGGCCGCGCCGCCCAGGCGCGTGCCCTCGAGGTGATGCGCGCGCACCTGGCGCCCCAAGGCCGCGCCGTGATCGATGTCTGGCTGCCCACCCCGGACGATCTGGCACTGTATGACGGCGTCGCGCGACTCGACTGGATCCGCCGCGACGACGAGACCGGCGAGCGGGTCGCCAAGTCGTGGTCGGCCACCTATGACCGCACCGCAAATACGGCCGCGGTGACCGTCTGGTTCGAGGCCGGCACGGATGCCGGAGCAATCGAGCGAGTCGTGAGGGAGGACGAAGTCTCGTTTGTCGGCGCCAGCGAGCTGATCGACCTTGCCCGGATCGCCGGCCTGGTGCCAGTGACGATCGCCGGCGATTACGACATGACCCCCTTGTCGGCCGAGAGTGAGCGGATCGTGCTGGTCGCCCGAGCGGCGCCTGCTTGATATAGAGTCGGTCGGTGGCCGGACCTCCATCTGACGCGCAGATTCGCCTGCTGCTGGTCGAGGACATGCCTCAGGTTGCGCAGTACATCCGCAACCTGCTCGACGCCCAGTCGCGGATCACGCTGCTCGAAGTCGTGACCGACGGCCGGACGGTCATCGACCAGGTGCGCGAGCACCAGCCCGACGTGCTCATCCTCGATGCGCTGCTGCAGGGCAAAATCAACGGCCTCCAGGTCGCGGCCGAGGTGCGCGAGGCGGGCCTCGACGTGCCGATCATCTGCCTCACCGTGCCCCAGAAGCCGATCGCCATAGGTGACGGCATGGGCGAGACGCGCGTGCTGGCGATGCCGTTTTCGGGCTTCGACTTCATGCACCTGCTCCAGCAGATGCACATGGAGCACAAGGCGCGCGCGCCAGAGGCGATGTCGCGCGTCTACGCGATGTTCGGCGCCAAGGGTGGCGTCGGCACGACGACGCTCGCCTACAACATCAGCGCCGCCCTCGTCGCGCAGGGCCTGAGAGTCGCGCTGATCGATGGCAGCCTCCAGTTCGGCGATCTGCGCGGGCTGCTGCGCGTGGCAGAGGACACGCCGTCGATCGTCCAGCTGCCGACGAACCGCGTCCAGCGGGCCGATCTGCAGGAGGTCATGTACCGCGACAAGTCGGGTGTCGAGGTGCTCTTCGCTCCGCCGCGGATCGAGCTGGCCGAGATGGTCACAGCGCGCGATCTGGAGCGTCTCATATCGTTGATGCGCAAGGTCTACAACGTGGTCATGATCGACACGGCGACCACCGTCGACGACACGCTGCTGGCATATCTCGACGCGTCGGATGAGCTGATCCAGGTGCTGACCTACGAGTGGCCGTCATTGCAGCGCGCACGGGCGATGGCCGACACCCTGGGCGCGATCAACTACTCCGCCGCTCGGGTGCGCTACCTGGTCAACCGGGCCGACTCGAAGGGCGGCCTGTCGCGCAACGACGTAGCCAAGGTGCTTGGCCGGCGGCCCGACTTCGAGGTCGTGAGCGACGGCATCCTGGTGCTCGAGGCGAACAATCGCGGCGAGCCGTTCATCCACCTTGGGCCAAAGGCGCAGGTGTCGGGCGACGTCAATTCGATCGCCACCGCGTTAGTGCGCTCGATGGCGGAGGAACACCGTGCCGCCGCCGAGAAGGCGCAGCAGCGGGCGAGGGCGCACGAAGCGCAGGCGGCCGGCTGATGTCAGATCCGCGCGCGATCGGCTTCTTCGATTCCGGCGTCGGCGGCCTGACCGTGCTGCGCGAGGTGATCCGGCGGCTGCCGTCCGAATCGACCGTCTACATCGGCGACAACGCGCGGGCGCCGTACGGCCCGCGCACGGATGATGAGGTCAAACGCTTCTCGGCGGAGTGCCTCGATGAGCTCGCATCGCGCGACGTCAAGGCGATCGTCGTCGCCTGCAACACGTCGAGCTCGGTGGCCCTGCCCGACCTGCGCCTGCGCTACGACATGCCGCTCTTGGGCGTGGTCCGCCCGGGCGCAACCGCGGCCGCGCTGGCGACGCGCAACCGGCGGGTCGGTGTGATCGGCACCGCCGCGACCATCCGCTCTCACGCCTATTTCCAGGCGATCAAGGAAGAGGATCCGTTCGTCGAGGTGCTCGAGCAGGCGACGCCGGACCTGGTGCCGCTGGTCGAGGCCGGCCGGCTGGACGGGCCTCTCGTGGAGGACGTGGTGCGCCGTTCGATCGCGCCGATCCTCGAATCCGCTCACGATTCGGACACGCTGTTGCTGGGCTGCACCCACTATCCGCTGCTGGCGCCGATCTTCCGCAAGATCGTCGGTCCCGACGTGGCCGTGATCGACACTGCCATCGCCACCGCCAGCGCGCTGGCTCACCTGCTCGAGATGCACGACCTCAACGCGCCGGCGGGCCAATCGGCCGAGCACGTCCAGCTGACGACCGGCGATCTGGCCGCGTTCAGCGTCATCGCCGAGCGGCTGTTCGGGACGGAGTTCGCGCGCGCGCAACCGGTCGAAGTGGTCGGCGCCGCGTGACGACGACGCAGCGGCGCCGAGGCGCGTCGCGCAGCGATACCGCGCTCGGGCTGGGCCTGGCGGTCGGCGCGGCGGGCATCGCTCTTGCCGGCCGGTACCTCTGTCGCCGGGCTCAACGCACCGCGCATCTCGGCCTCGTCGACTGGCCTCGCGTAGAACAGCTCGCGGTCAACCGCCTGCGGACCGTGCCCGGCGCTCTGCCGCGGTCGGAGCTGCGCGCCGCGCAGGATGACTACGCCCGCGCAATGGCGCAGGTCGTGCCGCTGCTCGAGGCGCGCCTGGGCCAGTCGCTGCCGGGAGTGGTCGAACGGCACGCCGTCGTCGACCGGCCGGGCTGGGCGCGGGCCAACATCACGACGTTCGCAGCGCTGGTCGATCGGCTGGAGCCGCACTTCTCCGCCGCGAACGGGGGGCGCGGCCTGGCCTCTGACGTCGCCCGCATGGCGAACCGCTTCCTGACCACGCAGCAGCTCGGCTTCCTGCTCGGTTACATGGGCTCGCGCGTCCTGGGCCAGTACGACGTCGCCCTGTTGTCGGCGGAGGCAAAGCCCGGCAACCTGCTCTTCGTAGAGGAGAACATCCGCGCCACGGCTGCCGCACTGGGCGTCACGCCGGCCGACTTCCGGACGTGGATCGTGCTTCACGAGGCGACCCACGCTTTCGAGTTCGAGGCCAACGATTGGCTGCGCCCGTACCTGCGCGACCACCTCGAGCGGCAGTTGACAGGAGTGCTCGACCAGGCGCGCTCGATTCAGTCCGACGGGTTGGGCGGGTTGATCAGGCGCGTTCGCGACGCACAGGACAATCCGATCGCGGCCCTGCTGACGCCCGAGCAGCGCCTTCTGTTCGAGGAAACGCAGCGCGTGATGAGCCTGCTCGAAGGCTTCAGCGACTGGGTCATGGATGAGGTGGGTGCCCAGGTGCTGCCAGATGTGCGATCGATCCGCGCCCGCTTCGAGGCGCGCCGCTCGCAGCGCCGCGGTGCCTTCGACCGCTTCGTGGCGCGCATCACCGGTCTCGACCTGAAGCTCGAGCAGTACCGCCGCGGGGAGCGCTTCGTCGCCGGCGTGGCGGCCGCGGGCGGCCAGGAGGCGATCGACGCGCTGTGGCGCGGCCCATCGTCATTGCCCAGCGACACCGAGCTCACCAACCCTGCGATCTGGGTGCGTCGCGTCGTGCCCGGCGCGCTCGCGCGCAGCGCGTAGGCCAGGCCCGCGGTGAGCAACCCCAGTCCGGCCGCGATGCGCCAGAGCGGGCCCGGCAGCGGCCCCAACGGCGTGCCGGCGGCGATCGGTCTCTCGCCCATCCTCTCGGCGCGCTACCGGCCGCAGGACCTGGCGCGCATCGCCGACGCGTCACCGGGCAGCCGGCTGGTCAGCGTCTCGCTCGAGGGGCTG
>Ga0209342_10005476_pt1 | contig 12994 bp, 13 predicted proteins | sample RifCSP16_2_FD_184023 | JGI IMG/M metagenome (GOLD analysis project Ga0209342, IMG submission 184023) | Soil microbial communities from Rifle, Colorado - Rifle CSP2_sed 16_2 (SPAdes) (version 2) | ecosystem: Environmental > Terrestrial > Deep subsurface > Rock core/Sediment | place: Rifle... | reverse complement strand
TGTTACAAAGCGTCTGGGCCTGGTATCCAAGCGATTTCGTGCATCCGTTCGCGGCGATGCGGGATCAACTAGCGTCGCCTCGATATGAATCGCGACTCATTCGAGATCCCAGGCAGGACGTCCAGCCATCTCTGCTCGCTGCCGACATCCTCGCGACATGCGACCCTCGTAGGCGCTCGTGCCGCGTAGCTACGTCCCGGAAGCGCGGCGACGCGGCCTGGGGAGGAGGCGCGAGCGAATCGGCCCGATCGTCGAGCGGCTCGCCCTCGAGCACGCGGATGCTGAGATCGCACTCCGCTTTCGCTCCGAGCTCGACCTCCTCGTCTCGGTGATGCTGTCGGCCCAGACGACCGACGTGAACGTGAACCGTGTCACGCCGGCGCTCTTCCGGAAGTACCGCACGCCAGAGGACTATCTCGCCGTACCGGTCGAGGAGCTCGAGCGCGACATCTACGCGACCGGCTTCTTCCGGCAGAAAGCGAAGTCGATCCGGGGCACTATGCGCGTGTTGATCGAAGAGTTCGACGGGCAGGTCCCGCGGCGACTCGAGGATCTCGTCACGCTCCCAGGTGTCGCGCGCAAGACCGCGAACGTCGTGGCAGCTGAGCTTGGCCACGCCCAGGGGATCGTCGTCGACACGCACGTGAGACGACTGTCACAGCGCCTTGGGTTGACTCGCAACGACGATCCGGTGAAGATCGAGGGCGACCTCCAGTGCGTCGTTCCGCGAGCGGATTGGGCGCGGTTTCCGCACCTGCTGATCTGGCACGGGCGGCGGGTGTGCGATGCGCGAAAGCCTCTCTGCCACGACTGCGTGCTGGAGGACCTCTGCCCGTCCAGTCGACTTCGATGAGTCGTATGATCACGCCGTCAACACCGAAGGAGGCAGCGATGGATCACGCGGAAACGATGCGACGCGCATACGACCTTCTGAACGCGGGCGACGTGGACGGTTTCGGCGAGCTGCTCGCCGACGACTTCGTCGAGCACGAGGAGCTTCCGGGTCTCGAGCCGGGCAAGGAGGGGGTCAAGGCGTTCTTCCGGATGTACCACGCGGCATTTCCCGACTTGCGGATGGACGCGCAGGACGTCTTGCCGAGCGGAGACAAGGTGGTCGCCCGTGCGCGGGCCACCGGAACGCACCAGGGCGAGTTCATGGGCATCCCGGCGACAGGGAAGAGCATCAATGTCCAGCTCGTCGACATCATCCGCTTCGGCGACGACGGCCTTGCCCACGAGCATTGGGGCGTCTTCGACTCGATGACGATGATGCAACAGCTCGGCGTGGTGCCCGAGGGCGCCCCTGCGTAGTCGTCAGATCCAGCGGCGCCAGCGGAACAGCGCGAGCTGAACGAGCGTCGAGGCAACGATGAGCCCGGTCGAGACGCCGATCGTCCAGAACCCTTTCTCGAACTCGCCCGCGAAGTTCTGTCCGTAGTACCCGACGATCAGCGACGGCACGAGTACGAGCGATGCGATCACGGTCAGCTTCTTCGCGACTTCTCCCTGGCTCTCGGTGACCTTCGACTGATGGTGGTCGCGAACGCCGGCAAGGAGGTCTCGGGCGATATCGAGCTCCTCCGTCACTCGCACGAGCGTCTCGTAGGTGTCGGCAAAGAGGCGCTCGGTCGAAGCGGGGAACAGAGCGTGATCGCCGACCTCGATCCGGCCGTCGAGGATTCGCCGTACCGCTGCACGGGTTGCCGCAACGGTCCGCCTGTTGTGCAGGAGCTCGTGACGGAGGTCGGCGATGCGCGTTCGAACTCGGCTCGCGGGCCACACGTCGATCGAATCCTCGAGCTCCTCGATCTCCGCGTAGGCGGCATCGAGCGCCTCGAGGTAGGTGTCCGTGATGTCGTCCACGAGGCGGTGAACGAGCTCTCCGGTCGACGCACCCTGCTCCGCCGCCGGGTGCAGGCCAGCGATGTCATAGGGAGCCCCGTCAGCCGGTGCCTTCCGCACCGTGACGAGGAGCCCGGGCATTGCGACGAAATCGATCTCCTGATAGGAGACGAGGTCGTCTTCGGGGAGTGGCCGGGCCGCCGTGAGGACGCCGAAGGCGTAGGTGCCGTGCCCCTCGATCACGGGTCGTGGCTCTCGCCCCCCGAACGGACGTGCAGCGAGCATCTCGATGACATCGGGATCCACCTGCACGGGGAGCGCCGCGAGCACCTCTTCGCGGGTCGGTTCGACCAGGTCCACCCAGCGTGCGGCCACCGCTCGCGAGGGTAGCGCGGGCTGCGGTCGGAGCTATGCGGCTCTACGCCGAGGCAGCCGTGACTTCGCGCTCGTGGCGTTGCTCTTCCAGGTAGCGCTGCGCATCGAGCGCGGCCATCGTCCCGGAGCCCGCCGCCGTAACCGCCTGGCGGTAGGTGTGGTCCTGGACGTCACCGGCGGCGAAGACACCCGGGATGTTCGTCCGTGTCGATCGAGGCTCTGTCACGAGGTATCCCTGCTCGTCGTGGTCGAGCCATTCCAGGAAGAGAGCGGTCGTCGGGTCATGGCCGATCGCGACGAAGAGCCCGTCGGCCTCGATGTCGCGGGCATCGCCGGTGACCGTGTCGCGCAGCCTGAGACCCGTGACGTGGCCGTCGGCCTCGCCGAGCACTTCTTCGACCACGACGTTGAGGACGAATTCGATCTTCTCGTTCGCGCGCGCCCGGTCGACCATGATCGGCGAGGCGCGGAACTCGTCCCTGCGATGCACGATCACGACCTTCCGAGCGAAGCGGGCAAGGAATGTCGCCTCTTCCATGGCCGAGTCGCCGCCACCGGCCACGATGACGACCTTGTCGCGGAAGAAGGCTCCGTCGCATGTCGCACAGTAGGAGACACCTCTTCCTTGAAGGGTTCGCTCCGAGCTCAGCCCGAGCTGCCTCGCGCTCGCCCCGGTTGCGACGATGACGGCTTCGGCGCGGTACTCGTCGTTCCCGACGTACACACGGAAGGGTCGCTCGGAGAGGTCGACGCTCGTGACGTCGTCCGTGACGAACTCCGCGCCGAAGCGCTCGGCCTGTCGGCGGAAGTCGGCCATCATCGCCGGCCCGAGGACGCCGTCGGCGTACCCCGGGTAGTTCTCGACATCGCTCGTGATCATGAGCTGCCCGCCCCAGTTGAACCCTTCGATCACGAGCGGGTTCAGGTTGGCACGAGCCGTGTAGAGGGCTGCCGTGTACCCCGCAGGGCCACCACCGATGATGATCACGTCGCTGACGTCGCTCAAGAATCGCTCCTCTTCCGTACGTTAGCCCCGCCTAGCGGGGCACGAGGTCTTCAACGTTCGGAGACCGTGGTGTGTTCCCACGGCAGCGCTACGCGGCGTCGGCGTCGCCCGCGAGGATCGCGAGCGGAGCCCGCTCGACGAGCTCGGGAGCGGTCAGAGGACGCGCGGTGCGATCGACAGGGGCGGGCGCTTCCAGCTCGCCGCCGATGCCGTGCTCCTCGAGCTTGCGTGCGGTGACGAGGACTCGGGTCTCGAGTGAGCCGACCGCCTCGTTGTAGGCGGTGACAGTGCCGTTGAGGCTTCGGCCGAGCTTCGCGAAGTGGTCGCCGACCTTACCGATCCGCTCGTAGAGCTCGCGTCCGAGGGCATGCACTGCCCTCGCGCTCTCTGCCACGGTCTCTTGCTGCCATGTCGCTGCGACGGTGCGAAGGAGGGCGACGAGCGTGCTCGGTGAGGCGAGGATCACATTCGCGCGCCAGGCATCTTCGGCCAGAGCCGGGTCGTGCTCGTGGGCCGCCCGGAGGTACGACTCGTCTGGAAGGAACATGACCACGAAGTCGGGAGAAGGCTCGAACTGGCGCCAGTACTGCTTCGCTGCGAGCTTTGTGACGTGGTCTCGCACCTGGCGCGCGTGATCCGTGAAGTGTCTCGTTCGCGCTTCGTCGTCAGCGGTCTCGAAGGCGTCGAGGTATGCCGCGAGTGGCGCCTTCGCGTCGACGACGACGTGCTTCCCGCCCGGAATTCTGACGACGAGATCCGGGCGGAGCGTCCGCTCGTCGTCGGATGTCGTCGCCTGCCTCACGTAGTCGCAGTGCTCGACCATCCCGGCTTGCTCGACGACGTTTCGCAGCTGTACCTCTCCCCAGCGCCCGCGGACATGGGGCGCACGGAGCGCGTTCGCGAGGTTGCCGGTCCGCTCCGACAGTGCGGTCACCTGTGTACGCAGGGCGCCGTACGCCTCTTGACGGACCCGCTCGACGCCTTGCAGCTGGTGGTCCATCCGCTCGAGCGAGTCCTTGAGCGGACGCACGTAGCCCGACAGTCGTGCGTCGGCGAGCTCGAGGAAACGGGCGCTGTTCGCGTCGAGCGCCTCCGACGAGAGCGTCTTGATCGCCGCTGCAAGGCGGTCGTCGACGACGGCTCTCTCTGCGGCCAGCTCTGCCTCCGCTCCTGCCAGGGCTCGCTCGAGCGCGATCACCTCGTCAGTGCGTCGTCGGCGCTCCGCGAGCGCGGGGCGCACTGCGAGGTAGAAGCCGAGCGCGCCGAGGGCGAGGCCGGTGAAGAGCGCAAGGACGGTCATGGGTCGACAAACGGTAATCGGGTCAACGGACGGCACCGCTTACTCAACCTGTATGCAAAGGGCCTGCTGCTACATTCGCCCGCGGCATGGCCGACAAGCCACGTGTGAAGGCGCCGAAGCAGCGCGCGACCACCGGTTCGGACGACACCGAGCGTCGGCGGAAGCTGCTGCTCATCGGTGGGGTACTGACGGCGTTGGTCGCTGCCGGGATCCTCTTCGCACTATTGGGCCGTGGAGGCTCCGCGCCGGACGAGGAGGCGGTGCGCGCCGACCTCGCGGCAGCCGGCTGCACGCTGAGGTCGGTCAAGGCGCTGCCCGGTGACCACTCCGTCAGTCCGGACGGGGTCTCGGATAAGTGGAACACCGAACCCCCGACGAACGGGCCGCACTACGGCGTGGCTGCCATCTTCGGCATCTACGAAGATGAGCTCGAGCCGGCCCGCGTCATTCACAACCTCGAGCACGGCGGGGTCTTCATCCTCTACGGTGACGAGGTTCCCGACTCGACGGTTCAACAGCTCGAGGCGTTCTACGACGGCCACAAGACGGGCACGATCATGGCCCCGCTGGCACGACTCGGAGACGAGTTCGCGCTTGGGGCCTGGGTCGCAGAAGGCGGCGACGCAAGGGGCCAGCTCGCGAAGTGCGAGACGTTCGACGACGGGGCGGTTTCGTCGTTCTTCGGAGCATTCCAATTCCTCGGGCCGGAGCGCTTCGACCCGAGCGATCTACAGCCCGGCGCGTAGGCGTACACTCGTCCCGCCGGGGTGGCGGAACGGGTGAGACGCGCCTGCCTTAAAAGCAGGTGTCCCTTAGCGGGACGTGTGGGTTCGACTCCCACCCCCGGCATGCAACCCTCGTTCCGCCCGCCAGTCTCGAGCTTCGCCAGACTCGCCGTGATCTCTGCGAAGTGCTGGAGCCTCGGCGAGCTCTCGACGAGGCACCGCTCGAGCCAGCGCATCGCCGCCTTCTCGTACTTCGGCGATCCGCGCTCGACGTCAGGCTTGCATCGCCTTTGGCTCGCATGATCCGGAGGTCCGGAGGAAGCTCCGCCGCGCGCTGCGGTCACAATCCGTGCGAAATCGTCATATAAGCGGCATGAAGGACGAGAAGCAACGCTCCGACACCGAGCTTCTGCTCGCGGCGCGCACATGCTCTGAGCCGTTCGGAGTCTTCTACGAGTGACACTTCGCTTCGGTGCTTGCGTTCTTTCGCCGCCGCGTGCCCGGGCCGGAGGAAGCCTTTGATCTCGCTGCCGAGACCTTCGCCGCCGCACTTGCCTCGCTACCTCGCTTTCAGCCCGGACCAGAGCCGCCGCAGGCGTGGTTGTTTGCGATTGCGCGCCACAAGTGGAGCGAGGCCCGGCGCAGCGATCGCGTTCAGGACGAAGCGCGACGCGCGCTCGCGATGCAGCCGATCCAGCTCGACGACGAGGCGATCGAGATCCTCGAGGCGACGGCACAGACTCCGGCGATCGAGCTTCTCGAGACGCTCGCTCCCGAGCAGCGCGAAGCGGTCAAGGCCCACCACCTCGAGGAGCGCGGCTACTCGGAGATCGCAGCCGAGGCTCGCTGCTCAGAGAGTGTCATGGCGAGCTTCTGGCTGCCCCTCGTCCCATGCGCGAGACGTGCCACCGCCGCAAGAGCGCGACGATCAAGTTCAGTCCGCCCGCCCCGAGCTCGCGCTCTTCGATCCGCAGGTAGCTCGCGAGCCTTGCTAGTGAGGCTCGACGCCGGTGCGAGGTTCGGCAGGAACGGGCACGGCGCTGAACGTGGCACCCCTCCACGTAACCGTGTCGACTCCAAGAATGGTGATCTCGTTGCTACTGCCGAACGAGCGCACGTAGTCGATAACGGCCTCCAAGGCGCTGCTCGAGAGCCGCATCGACACCGTCCGACGCCCTGAGCGAATCTCGTATTTTCGACTCATCACAGATAAGGACGCGATCGGCGGTGAAAACTTGCGCGTCAGCAGCAGATTTCTGTCGACGGTTGCGGCGTGGCTCTTTCACCCGAACGAGAGATTCACCGCGGTCACTTTGGCGGCGACACTCTTCTTGTGAAGAACGCCGCCATCGCTACGTGCATCGTCGCCCTCCTGCTCGCCCTCCTGTTACTGGGTGCCACGACGAAGAACGAGGGCTGCCTCCCCTGGCAGGAGCGAGTCGGCGTCGGCGACGGCGTGTTCGGCGAAGAGCAGGACTTCAGCAAGTGCGCCGGGAGTCGGCTCCCCTTCGGCTGGGCGGCCCTGCCCGTGCCCCACTAGTCTAGAGGCTTGATGTGAAAGTCGCTCGGGTCGCCGGCCCGTACGACCGGACCGATGCCGAGGGCGTAGGCGGTGGTGCCGCCCGCACCCCTGCATGACGCGAAAGCGCATGTCCGCGAAGCGGACCAGTGGAGAGCGTTCGGGGGGAAGGCGCGAGAGCGCCTTGTCCGCGGTGCGGACCAGCAGAAAGAGGATCTGGGGGAACCGGGAGGTTCCCCCAGCATCCAGACAGGAGCCAGCGCCAGACATAAGCGCGTCCCGCGAGGAGCCGTCATTCGCCGGGTACACTCCGCCGGCCGTGGCGAGCCTGCCGGAAGCGCTTGCCGATGCCCAGCTCGAGTGGGATACGCCCCTGTACCGCATGGCCGTCGCGCAGTTCGACCAGGCGGTTCCTGTCGCGGGCATCCACGAGGACACAGCCGAGCGCCTCCGCTATCCGGAGCGGGCGACCATGGTCAGCATCCCGGTGCGCATGGACAGCGGCCGGCGCGTGGTCTTTCCCGGCTACCGCGTCCAGCACTCCAGCATCACGGGCCCGACGAAAGGGGGCATGCGCTACGACGCAGATGTCACGCTCGGCGAGTGTGCGGCGCTCGCCATGTGGATGACGTGGAAGTGCTCGCTCTTGCGGCTCCCGTACGGAGGCGCGAAGGGAGGCATTCGTTGCGATCCGCGCACTCTGTCGCTCGGTGAGCTCGAGCGCCTGACGCGCCGTTTCACCTCCGAGCTCCTCCCGATCATCGGCCCCCAGGAGGACATTCCCGCTCCCGACATGGCGACGAACGAGCAGACGATGGCGTGGATGATGGACACCTACTCGATGCAGCGCGGTTACGCGGTCCCGGAGATCGTCACCGGGAAGCCGATCTCCATCGGAGGCTCGGTGTTCCGGCACGAAGCCACAGGCGCGGGGGTCGTCATGGTCGTGAGCCGCGCCTGTGATCGACTCGGTTGGCCGCTCGCCGAGCAGCGCTGCGTCGTCCAGGGCTTCGGCAACGTCGGCGGGATCGCTGCGCTCGAGCTTCACGGCCGGGGCGCGGCGGTCACGGCCGTCTCGGACGTGTCGGGTGGACTGCACTCCCAGCACGGCTTGGACGTCCCTTCTCTCCTCGACTACGTCCGCGAGCACGGGTCGCTCGAGGGGTGTGACGCAGGGCAGCGCCTCTCGAACGATGAGCTGCTGGAGCTCGATTGCGACGTCCTCGTCCTCGCAGCACGTGAAGATCAGATCAGCGCGGAGAACGCTCCGCGTGTCCGAGCCCGGATGATCGCCGAGGGTGCGAACGGGCCGACCTCGCTCGAGGCGGACGAGATCCTGTGCGAGCGTGGGATTCCGGTCCTCCCGGACATCCTCACGAACGCCGGCGGTGTGACGGTGTCCTACTTCGAGTGGGTGCAGGACCTGGGTCGTCTCTTCTGGACGCGCGACGAGATCCGCGCCAAGCTCGAGGCGAAGCTCTCCGACGCGTTCGATCGCGTGTGGGATCTCGCAGAAGAGCGAAGAGTCACGCTTCGGATGGGAGCGCTCGTGGCCGGGATCCGCGAGGTCTCGGACGCTCTCGAAGCACGAGGGATCTTCCCTTGAGTGTCGTTCGTGACGCGATGGTCTCTCATCCCGGCCAGCTTCCGGCGGATGCATCGGCGCAGGCTGCGGGAGAACTTCTGCAGAGACAGGAGGTTCGTGCCGTCTTCGTCACCGACGCCGAGCGGCTGGTCGGGGTGGTCACGCGCAAGACGCTCGTCCGGGAGGTCGTGGCAAAGGGACTGGACCCGCGTACGACTTCGCTCGGCGTCATCGCAGAACCACCGCATCACACGATCGGGCCCGACGTCCCACTCGAGGATGCGTTCCGCTTCCTCGAAGTCGAGGATGCCGAGCGGGTCCCGGTCGTCGACGAGCATCATCGGCTGATCGGCGTCCTCTCCCGAAGTGTCCTGCAGCGCCGGCTCGCCGAGGACGAGGAAGCGGAGGACGACGAAGAGCCGCTTCCGCCGGCGGCATAGCTCCTCACTGTGGACAAACCGGCACCGACTCGGCGCAGTCGAGTGCCAGGCACCGCCTCCTGACGAGCTCACGCCGAGCGCTCGGACGAGAGCGCGTGGGGTGCCGTTGGCTCAGCAGTACGTGTAGGCGCCCGGAGGTGCGAGGCCCTCTTCGAGCTCGGGCAGCTCGGCGGCCTCGTAGGCGGCGCCATGCAGGATGTCCCTCTCCGAAACCTCGATCTCGCCGAGCACGTACGCCTCCATGATCTCACGCAGGACCACGAGCCCGGCGACGATCACAGGTGCGCGGCCAGGCTCGATGCCAGGGATACGTAGCCGCTCCTCAATGGTCATTCCGGACAGCCGCGTGAGCTGCTCGTCAACCGCCTCGCGCGAGATGCGGTGACTGTGTGTTCGCTCGGAGTCGTAGACATCGAGTCCGAGATCGAGCGTCGCGAGCGTCGTCACCGTGCCTGCCACGCCTATTGCCATCGGCACAGCGAGGGTGGGGAGGAGCGCTCGCACGTGCGCGGCCGCTGCGGCCAGCTCCCGCGGTGTGGGCGGGTCCGATCCCAGGAGCCGCTCCGTGAGTCGAACGCACCCGACGTCGATGCTCGTCGAGCTCACGACGGCGCCACTCGAGCACAGCACGAGCTCGGTGGAGCCGCCGCCGATGTCCACGAGCAACGTGTCTTCGAGGGCGGGTCTACCTGCCGAGACTCCGCGCGCCATCATCGACGCTTCGCCTGCTCCGTCGAGCAGTTGTGTCGTGAAGCCGTAGCTCCATTCGATCTCGCCGAGGAATGCCTCGCCGTTTTCCGCGTCGCGCACCGCGCTCGTCGCGATCGCGAGGGTCCGCGTGACGCCGAGTGACTCGATCTCCCTCCTATAGTCGGAAAGGCAGTTGCGCACGCGGGTGATCGGAAGCGGGAGGAGGCGGCGACGCCTATCGACGCCTTCCCCGAGGCGGGTAATGGTCAGCCGTCGCACGATCTCGGTGAACTGATCTCCGGCGACGTCCGCGACGAGCAGTCGGGTCGAGTTCGTCCCGAGGTCGACGGCTGCGACGCGCGTCATCGAAGAGGCATGAGCGCGCGCAGCCAGCGTGTGCGTCGCTGTGCGGTCTCGAGCGAGCCGAGAAGCACGTCGAGACGCGCGCGCGAGATGCGAAGCCGCGCGACGGCGGCGTCGAGGTCCTGGCTCGATCGCTCCGCCCCGAGGAGGAGCCGCTCGGTGCGTGTCGCTCGCTCGTCGAAGGACGCGAGCTCGGCAGAGATCGATCCGCCCGTCCGCTTCGCTTGTCGCCAGAGCCCGAGTCCTTGCACGACGGCGAAGACGATCGCCGCGACTGTGATTGCCAGCCCGACGAGCAATGCAACCAGAACCATTTCGCGGCGATCGTACCAGCGCTCGGTTTGGGATCCAGTGTTGGTGATATGGGATCCGAAAATGCGGAGATTCGGGCGACAATAGCCTCGATTGGACGGTCTAGGATCCAATCGACTACAATCTTGCACACAATTCGATTGGGGGAGGAGCTGCCGATGGACACGAACGGGACGAACGGAGCGAGCGGATCGAACAGGTGGGAGGGCATCGAACGCCCGTACAGCGAGGTGGACGTGGAGAGATTGCGCGGACGGTTTCGCGTTGAGCACACGGTCGCTCGGCTCGGCGCCGAAAGGCTGTGGCGGCTTCTGGACTCCGAGCCGTATGTCGCTGCGCTGGGCGCGTTGACCGGTGCCCAGGCGGTGCAGATGGTGAAGGCCGGGCTGAACGCGATCTACCTTTCGGGCTGGCAGGTCGCCGCCGACGGAAACCTCGCTGCTCATACCTACCCGGACCAGAGCCTCTACCCCGTGAACAGCGCGCCTGCGCTCGTCAACCGAATCAACAACGCGTTGCTCCGAGCCGACCAGATCGACTCCGCGGAGGGGAAGAACGGGACGTACTGGCTTGCTCCGATCGTCGCAGACGCCGAGGCCGGATTCGGCGGACCGCTGAACGCGTTCGAGCTCATGAAGGCGTTCATCGAGGCAGGGGCCGCGGGGGTCCATTTCGAAGATCAGCTCTCTTCCGAGAAGAAGTGCGGCCATCTGGGCGGCAAGGTGCTCGTCCCGACCGCGCAGTTCATCCGCACGCTCGTGTCTGCGCGACTGGCGGCCGACGTGCTCGACGTTCCGACGGTCCTCGTCGCGCGCACGGACGCGCTCTCCGCAACGCTGCTCACGAGCGACGTCGACGAGCGAGACCGCGAGTTCCTCACCGGTGAGCGAACACCGGAGGGGTTTTTCCGGGTGAAGCCGGGCATCGAGGCGCCGATTGCCCGCGCGCTCGCCTATGCACCCTACGCCGACCTTCTCTGGTTCGAGACGTCCACGCCCGACCTCGAGGAGGCCGAGGCGTTCGCGCAGGCCGTTCATGCCCGGTATCCGGGCAAGCTCCTCGCGTACAACTGCTCGCCGTCGTTCAACTGGAGGCGCCACCTGGACGAGCCGACGATCGCATCGTTCCAGCAGGAGCTCGGCCGAATGGGCTACCGGTTCCAGTTCGTGACACTGGCCGGGTTCCACGCAGTCTGCGCCTCGATGTTCGATCTCGCGACGGGGTACGCTCGAGAGGGAATGAGTGCGTACGTGAAGCTCCAGGAGCACGAGTTCGCCCTCGCAGAGCACGGGTACACGGCTACGCGCCACCAGCGCGAGGTTGGCGCCGGATACTTCGACGCCGTCCTCGAGGCGATCACCGGCGGCGAGAGCTCAACGCTCGCGCTCAAGGGATCCACCGAGGAAGAGCAGTTCGAGGAAGCGCACATCGCGTGACCACAGGCGCTGCAGCCGTGTCGGTCCTGGCTCCGGACGCCTCGCGTGTGCTCACACCCGAGGCGCTCGACCTCGTCGTGGAGCTCGAGCGGGAGTTCGCGGGCCGGCGGAAGGAGCTGCTCCTCGCGCGGGCGGAACGCCAGGAGCGGATCTCGGCCGGCGAGCTCCCCGACTTCCTCGAGTCGACGCGCGCCGTGCGCGAAGGAGATTGGCGCGTTGCTCCGGTGCCGACCGACCTCCAGGATCGGCGCGTCGAGATCACGGGGCCCGCCGGCGACCGGAAGATGGTGATCAACGCCTTCAACTCGGGCGCGCGGATCTACATGGCCGACTTCGAGGACGCGAACTCGCCCACGTGGGCGAACGTCGTCGGGGGCCAGCAGAACCTCACGGATGCGATCGAGCGGACGATCTCCCTCGCGACGCCCGAGCGCCACTACGAGCTGAACGACGAGGTCGCCGTGCTCCTCGTGCGCCCGCGCGGCTGGCACCTCCGCGAGCAGAACGTCGAGATCGACGGCAGGCCGGTGTCAGCGAGCTTCTTCGACTTCGGGGTCTACTTCCAGCGGAACGTCGAACGGCTCCTCGCAGCCGGAACGGGCCCGTACTTCTATCTCCCCAAGCTCGAGAGCCATCTCGAGGCGCGGCTCTGGAACGACGTCTTCTGCTTCGCTCAGGATCGGTTGGGTGTGCCGCGAGGCACCATCAAGGCGACGGTCCTCATCGAGACGATCCTCGCGGCGTTCGAGATGGAGGAGATCCTGTACGAGCTCCGCGAGCACTCGGCCGGGCTCAACGCGGGGCGCTGGGACTACATCTTCTCGGTCATCAAGAAGTTCCACGACCGCGACGACTTCGTCCTTCCCGATCGCATCCAGGTGACCATGACAGTGCCGTTCATGCGTGCGTACACGGAGCTGCTCGTTCGGACGTGTCACACGCGCGGGGCGCACGCAATCGGGGGCATGGCGGCGTTCATCCCGAGCCGGCGCGACCCCGAGGTGAACGAGATCGCGCTCGCGCGCGTCACGGAGGACAAGCAGCGCGAGTCGGCCGACGGCTTCGACGGGACCTGGGTCGCGCACCCCGATCTCGTCCCGACTGCGAAGGCGCAGTTCGACGCGGCGCTCGGCGACCGTCCGAACCAGCTCGAGCGGCTGCGCGAGGACGTCTCGGTCGGGGCAGCCGACCTCTTGAACGTCTCTGCGACCCCCGGCGAGATCACGGACGCAGGCGTGCGGGCGAATGTCTCGGTCGGGATCCGCTACATCGCCGCGTGGCTCTCGGGAGTGGGGGCGGCGGCGATCGACAACTTGATGGAGGACGCGGCAACTGCAGAGATCTCTCGGTCGCAGGTGTGGCAGTGGGTGCACCATGGCCGGGTTGCGCGCGCGGACGTCG
>Ga0209342_10005474_pt1 | contig 12997 bp, 10 predicted proteins | sample RifCSP16_2_FD_184023 | JGI IMG/M metagenome (GOLD analysis project Ga0209342, IMG submission 184023) | Soil microbial communities from Rifle, Colorado - Rifle CSP2_sed 16_2 (SPAdes) (version 2) | ecosystem: Environmental > Terrestrial > Deep subsurface > Rock core/Sediment | place: Rifle... | reverse complement strand
GTTCGCGCGACCGCAATCATTTGAAACACTGCTCGCGCATCTGCTGCATGGCCTCGCTCAAGCAGTCCACTTATGTGCGCGAGAAGTTCGGCGACGACGCCGATGTTTCGATCTACTACATCGACATCCGCGCCATCGACCGCCTCGAGGACTTCTACAAGAAGGTCCAGGCCGATCCCAGGGTGAAGTTCATCAAGTCCAAGGTCGCCAACATCACCGAGGACAAGGCGTCGGGCGACCCGATCCTGCACGGCGTGGACACCGAAGGCTATCACCGCTACGACAACAAGCATGACCTCGTGGTGCTCGCGATCGGCATGGAGCCGAGCGTGGACGCCGGCAAGATCATGCAGGGCGTGGCCGCGGACGCGAGCGGCTTCATCGACATCAACGCCACCGCCGAAGCGGTGTTCGGCGCCGGCTGCGCGTCCAACGCGCTCGACGTCAACCGCTCGGTGCAAAGCGCCACGGCCGGTGCGCTGCGGGCGATCCAGGTGGTCAACCGCGTATCACGGGCGGAGGCATGAAAATGCTTAAGACATTAACCGCCAGGGCGCCAGGGTCGCCAGGAAAAGCAATTTCTCTAAATTCTCAAGGCCTTGGCGTTCCTGGCGTCCTGGCGGTTCAAAATCATATTTATTTTATTTAGAGACTCTAAGCCATGGCTGATACCAAGATCGGAGCATATATCTGCAAAGGCTGCGGTATCGGCGAGCGCCTCGACACCGCGCAGCTCGCGATGATCGCGCAGAAAGAGGGTAAGGCGCAGGTCGTGCGCGAACACGAGTTCCTGTGCAACGCCGGCGGCGTGGAGATGATCAAAAACGACATCGCCAACGAGGGCGTGAACCACGTGGTGATCGCCGCCTGCTCGCGCCGCGCCAAGGCCGAAACCTTCAATTTCGAGAACGTCGCGATCTCGCGCGCCAACCTGCGCGAGGGCGTGATCTGGGCCACGCCCGCCGACGAAGACAAGAAAGAGATCGTGCAGGAAATGGCGGCGGATTACGTGCGCATGGGCTGCGCCGAATCGATCAAGATGCAGATCCCGCGGACCAATCCCAACCTCGGCCACAACAAGCGCATCCTGGTGGTCGGCGGCGGCATCTCCGGCATGACCGCGGCGATCGAGTCCGCGAAGACCGGTTATGACGTGCTGCTGGTGGAGAAGACCGGCAGCCTCGGCGGCTGGGCGACGAAGCTGCACAAGCGCGTGCCGTACCGCGAGCCTTACGCCGAGCCGGCCGACACCGGCATCGCCGACCTCGTCAAGCAGATCGAGTCGGACAAGCACATCAAGGTGTTCCTGAACTCGACCCTCAGCAAGACCAGCGGCGCGCCCGGCCAGTTCAGCGTCGACATCTCCACCGAATCCGGCGGCACCGCCACCGAGAATATCGGCGCCATCATCATGGCTTCGGGCTTCACGCCGTACGATATGAACAAGCTGCCGTATTTGGGCGCGGGCAAGAGCAAGGACGTGGTGGATCAGCTCGGGCTGGAGGCATTGGCCAAGGCCGCCAAGGGCGGAGCGATCAAGCGGCCGTCCGACGGCAAGGAAGTGAAGAGCGTGGTGTTCATCCAGTGCGCCGGCCAGCGTTCCGACAAGGAAGGCGAGCTGCCGTACTGTTCCGGCCACTGCTGCAACACCTCGATCAAGCAGGCGATGTACTTCAAGGACCAGAACCAGGACATCGACACGGTGGTCATGTACACCGACCTGCGCACGCCGGGCAACGGCGAGGATTTTTACCGCAGCGCGCAGAAGAAGGGCGTAATCTTCATCAAGGGCGTGGCGAGCGAAGTCGTCCCGGGTTCCGAGCTGCAGGTCAAGTTCCAGGACAAGATCCTGAACGAAGAGGCGATCGCCAAGGCCGACCTCGTGGTGCTCGCCACCGGTCAGGTCGCGAATTCCGGTGTGGACATAGACCAAGTACCGCAGGACGAGCCGGGCAAGTGGCAGGCCAACTCCGCGTCGGTGCTGAACATGACCTATCGCCAGGGCAAGGACATTCCGATTCTCAAGAACGGCTTCAACGACTCGCACTTCATCTGCTTTCCGTACGAGACGCGCCGCACCGGCATCTATACCTGCGGTCCGGTGCGCCGTCCGATGGACATGGCGCAGGCGATTGAAGACGCGACCGGCGCCGCGCTCAAGGCGATCCAGGCGGTGGAAAACGCCGGCCTCGGACGCGCCGCGCATCCGCGCTCCGGCGACCTGTCGTTCCCCGAGTTCCGGCGCGAGGGTTGCACCCAGTGCAAGCGTTGCACCGTCGAGTGCCCGTTCGGCGCCATTGACGAGGACGAAGCGCGCTACCCGGTGTTCAACGAATCCCGCTGCCGCCGCTGCGGCACCTGCATGGGCGCCTGCCCGGTGCGCGTGATCTCATTCGAGAACTACTCGGTGGATACGGTGGGTTCGCAGATCAAGGGCGTGGACATGCCCGACCAGTTCTCGGAAAAACCCCGCATCCTGGTGCTGGCCTGCGAGAACGACGCCTATCCGGCGCTCGACATGGCGGCCATGAACCGCTTCCAGTACAGCGCCTTCACACGCGTGATTCCGGTGCGCTGCCTGGGCTCGGTGAACACCATCTGGGTGACCGACGCGCTCAACAGCGGCTACGACGGCGTGATCCTGATGGGCTGCCAGAAGGGCGAGAACTACCAGTGCCACTTCGTGAAGGGCTCGGAGATCGCGCACGTGCGCATGAGCAAGATCGACGACACGTTGAAGCAGCTGTCGCTGGAAGTGGAGCGCGTGAAAACCTACGAGGTGGCCATCACCGACATTCAGCGCGCGCCCGCCCTCATCAACGAGATGGCCGAGACGATCCAGAAGATCGGCATGTCTCCCTTGAAGTTTTAACGCAGTGCTCTTTGCCCTCACCCCTTGCCCTCTCCCGCAAGCGGGAGAGGGGGAGTAGGAAGAGATAGATATATCGGATAGGTTCTAACGAGGAACCCTTAATGACTGATCTAAATAGAGTGATGGTGGAGAAATACCGCAACGACTTCCTCAAGGAGGTCGAGGCGAACGTCGAAGAGGGCAACTGGGTCAAGATGTGCATGCAGTGCGGCGTGTGCTCGGGGTCCTGCCCGCTCGGGACGGCCTGGGAACACCCGCCGCAGGAAATCTTCATGATGATCCGCGCCGGCAAGCGCGACGAAGTGCTGAAAAGCGAGTCCATGTGGATGTGCACCTCGTGCTACAACTGCATCGTGCGCTGTCCCAGGGAGCTTCCGATCACCCACATTATGCACGGCCTGGCGAACTACGCGCACCGTCTCGGCATCGCGCCCAAGATGAACCCGACGCGCCGCTTCGCCAAGCTGTTCTGGCAGAACATCACCGCGGGCGGACGCGTGAACGAGCTGAAGCTGTCCGTCGGCCTGTACTTCATGGACGGCTTCGCCTCCGGCGTCAAGAAGGGCCTGGAAATGCTGCCGGTCGGCCTGGGCATGCTCAAGACCGGCCGCTTGGACCCCTTCGGCTATTTCACCGCCGGGAAGTGCAAGGGTGCCGGCGACATCCGCAAGATGATCAAGAAAGCCAAAGAGATCGAAGACAAACGCAAGGGTTTTGCGGCAGGAAATACATAGATTCATACCAACTCCCCCTCTCCCCTTGCGGGAGGTGAGGCGGAAACAGGAAAAGGTCCGGTGGACCTTTTCCCCGCCGAACGGGCGCACATGAAGTTGGTGCGCCCCGGTGGGAACAAGGGTGATGACAAAGGTGCTATATGGCGAGAAAAGAATATTCGTTTTATCCGGGTTGTTCCTCCGAGCGCAAGGCCTCGGCCTCGAATTACATGACGTCGGTCGAGTCCATGTGCAAGACGCTGGATATCAAGCTGAACGAAATCCCCGACTGGAACTGCTGCGGCGCGTCCATCGGTTACGCCGAGGGCGGCGAGCTGCCGCGTCACGTGATGAACGCGCGCAACACCGCCTTGTCCGAGAAGCATCACGGTAACCAGGATATCGTCGCGACTTGCGCCGCCTGCTGGCTGGGCGCGAAGGAATCGCAGGAGCGCATCGCCCATTCCGGCGAGCTGCTGGCGGATATCCGGAGCATTCTTTCCGAGGTTGGCCTGGAATACGAGGGCAAGCAGAAGATCCGCCACATGGTCGAGGTGCTGATCGAAGACCTCGGCTACGAGGAACTGGGCAAGCCGGTCGTGAAACCGCTCGACGGCATCAAGATCGCCGGTTACGTCGGCTGCCAGACCAACCGCCCGTTCGGCGTGCTGGGCGAGTCGTTCGAGAACCCGAAGTACCTGGACAAGCTGGTCGAGACCGTGGGCGCGACACCGCTCGAGAAGTACGAGGAGAAGGTCACCTGCTGCGGCGGCGCCTTGGCATTTTCCGAACCCGAGAAGAGCCAGGTGCAGATCAAGAAGATCATCGAGTCGGCCTACGACCACGGCGCCGACATGATCGTCACGCCGTGCCCGGTGTGCCAGATGAACGTCGAGGTGTATCAGGGCCAGATCAACAAAAAGTACGGCACCAAGTTCAAGATCCCGGTGGTGTACTACTCCCAGCTCATGGCGGTGGCCTACGGGGCGACTGCCAAGGAAGCGGCTCTCGACGGCAACATCGTGCGTGCCACCCAGCTCGAGGAGCTCGCGGCCAGGCCGGCGAAGAAGTAAAAAGTCATCGACACCTCGCCAGCAAAAAGCCTGCGAAAGCGGGTTTTTCGTTTGTGAGCTCCAAGGCACCGGTCTGGCGCTATGGCGGACCGATCGGCTTCCATCTGCCGGAGGTGGCCGTGATTCCGAATGGCGTGGGCGGGATGTTCGGTGTGGAGGAGGAGGCGTCGCGCATGCCTGAGCTACCAGCAACACCCTTCCTTATTATTCGTTGGGCGTATCAACTGGAAAGAGGGTCTTGGATCGATTTATACTGGCCATGGCGTCGGTTCTGGGTGTGGAACTGGTAGTTCCGGCAACGATAATGAGGCCTGTTACATCGAAGGTGAAAATACAGCCACGCCATGACGACGCCCTTGCTGCGCCCAGCCTCGACCATCCCCCTTCGCCGTGTCCTGATAACCGGGGCGAGCGGATTCGTGGCCGCCAGTCTGATACGGCGTCTGCTTAATGACGGCCATGAGGTGCATGCGCTCGTGCGGGCGGGTAGCGATCTGTGGCGCCTTGCCGAGTTGCGCGATCGACTCACATTCCACACGGCCGATTTGGCGGACGCCGCCGGCGTCAATGTGGCATTCCAAGCGGCGAAGCCGGAATGGGTATTCCACCTGGCAACGGCAAGGGGTGAACCGGATGATTTCGACGTTTTCTTGCATGGCAATATCATCGGGGCGGCGAATCTCATCTCTGGCTGCCGCCGATATCGCCCCGACCGGCTGATAGTTTTCGGTAGTTCGCTGGAATACGGACACCGTGACCTCCCGCTGAGAGAGGACATGGCACTGGCCCCGAGTTCTTTGCACGGCTCGACCAAGGCGTGCGCCAGTCTTCTTTTTCAGCAGGCTCATCGTAGCGAAGGACTGCCCGTTACCGTGTTGCGTCTCTTTTCAGTCTTTGGTCCGTGGGAGGGCAGTGCGCGATTGCTGCCTAAAGCTATTCTGGCGGGCCTGGAAGGCCGGGACTTGCACCTTACCCCGCCGGGCATTCGACGGGATTACGTCTTCGTCGACGATGTGGTTGAGGCGAGTCTGCTTGCCGTGGCGACCGAAGCCACGACCGGCGAAATCATCAACGTGGGGACCGGCATTCAAACCACAAATGAGGACTTGGTCGCCGCGATCGACCGGCTGACCAACGGCAGAATGCGCATCGTTGCATATGATTATCCAGTGCATGATACTGACGCCAACCACTGGGTCGGGGACATGCGAAAATGCCGCGCGTTGTTGAAGTGGACGCCGCCCACCACGCTGGGCGAAGGCCTGCGAACCACCCTGGACTGGATCCAACAGCATCGGCACCTGCTCCGGTATGCATAAGTCCTCCGATCTGATCGGCTGCAAATCCGGCAAGCCGTCGATCTCAGTCATCATCCCGGTCTACCGGAACCGTGAGACGATCAGTTCCCTGGCGAGCCGCGTCGATGCAGTTTTGGAAGACTCTTCCCGGTCGCACGAGATCATCTTTGTCGACGATGCCTCACCCGATGATTCCTGGGCCGTAATCAGGGAACTCGCTGCGGCGAGTCCGCATGTGCGAGGTCTTCGTCATACGCGTAACCTCAGCCAGCACGAGGCTGTGCTGACGGGGTTGGCACATGCCAGCGGCGATGTTTCAGTGACGATGGACGCCGATCTTCAGGACCCACCGGAGGCGATTCCATCGCTGTTGGACGTCTTGTGCTGTTCCGGCGCCGATGTCGTTTTCGCAGGACGCATCGGCAATTACCAATCCTGGTACAGAATGATCACCTCGCGCTTGTACCGTGCTTTGCTGCTTGGGTGGCTGACACGACTGCCATCCGATGCCGGTATGTTTTTTGCGATTCGCCGATCGGCGCTGGCGCGCGTGCTTGCTTTGCGCCCGCCCGGGCAAGCGAGCGTAATCGGCATGATTGCAGCTGCGCAGCTGCGCAGTGGCAGCGTCCCGGTGCCGCGTGCCCGACGGCGGCATGGCTACTCGGCCTATACGACCGGCTGTCGGGTGCGTTCCGCTTTGCATATGGCGCGGTGCACCTTGTTCGCAAAGCCCGCCAGTCATGGTCCGATACAAGGTACCGACGCCGGCGCGAAAATCGATTCTTCGTGCAACCTGACAGGCGGGGAATCGAGGTGACGACGAGTTTGCGCGCGGCGCAAAAGCTATTTCTTGCACAACGGCTATCGTTGTCCCCCGGTCATCCGGCGACCAACCGCCCTGAATATCAAATCCGGACAAACAAGGCCCGATGTTGAACGACGAGCGACGCCGACAGCACAACGCCCGGCAGCGCCGCTATTACGAGATGGCGCTCGACAAGCCGAATATGCAGATCAACGACACGCCCTATGTGAATCGACATGTCGAGCGCATGGTGCGGCACGCGGGACTTGGTCCGCATCAACGCATCCTCGAAGTTGGGGCCGGGCTGGGCAAGTTCAGCGTGCCACTGCTGCGCCGGGGCCTCAACCTGGTCTGCAACGATCTTTCACCTGTTCAGCTCGAACGCCTGCGCGCCGCTGCCCCACAGCCGGTGCCGATGATCGCCTGTGACGTCATCGATATTGCCACCCATACCGACGAGAAATTCGACCATGTCATCGGATTCTTTACCCTGCACCATATGACCGATCTGGAAGCGGTTTTCGCAGCTACCAAGTGCGTGCTCCGGCCTGGCGCTGAGCTCAGCTTCTGCGAGCCGATGGGGCGCAATCCGCTCTACTACATCCAGATCGCACTGACCCCTGGCATGTCGATGAGCGCCGAGCGCGGTATCGCGAACATGTCAGATCGCATTGTGCATGCCGCCATGCGTCACGCGGGACTGGTTCCATTGCCGAGCGTAAGCTATGGGTTCGCGCCCCCCTTCGTGGTCAACCGGGCCTGGGGCAGCAAGCTTGAAGACGCCCTGAATCGCCGGTCTTGGTTGAGTTGGGCGCATGCCTTTGTGCTGTTTCGGGCCCGCAATCCGCGATGACCTCCCCATCGTTTGCTTGCCCTCACTGTCGTTCGCCTTTATCGGGCAGGACCCGCGTCGTCTGCGAAGCTTGCCGATTCGAACTGGAATTTCGCGATGGACTCTGGCGCGATCCGGCGCTGGCACAACCCCCGGGTTTTTCACCCGACCGCCGCGAGCACTTAAGCAGCATTGAGCGGCGGCATTTCTGGTTCCGGCCTCGCGACCGCCTGCTGGCCAGGCTGGCGCACAGGCATTTGCACGCCGGGGGCGCGGCGCTGGAACTGGGTTGCGGCAGCGGGCGACTTTTACCTGTCTGGGATGGGCTGTTTGCGTCAACCACCGCTGTCGAGCCCTATGCGCGCTCTCTGGAAGAAGCCGCTGACCGCGGTACGAAGGCCACGCTTGTGCAGGCTGATGTCTGCCGCCTGCCCTTCGAGGAAAAACAGTTTGATGCCATACTTGCCTTCGACGTGCTCGAGCACGTCGAAGGCGATGCCATGCTTGCGCAAGCGCGCCTGGTGGCACGTAATGGCGCCCGTCTGCTTGTTTCGGTACCTGCCTGCAAAAGCCTGTGGAGCTATGCCGACGAAACGGCGGGGCATCGCTGCCGCTATGACTTGACCTCACTGCGGCCTGAGCTTGAAAAGAACGGCTGGAAACTGCTTGGCCACACACACTATCAATTCATCCTTTTCCCGCTGATCTGGTTGAGTCGTCGCCTGATCGGCAAGCGTGGCCGGTCGGCAGAACGCGATCCCTCGCGTGCGGTCGCGGCGGTTCTGGGCGGCATCAATACGATGGAGGTTGCATTGGGTGCCGGCTTCCGGCTCCCTTTTGGCTCGTCGCTGATTGCTTGGGCAGTGGCGGCATGAAGCAGAAAGAACTGACCCTGACGCTGTTCGCCCACGAGCCAGGGATTTTGCGTGAGGCAATGGCTGCAGGCATCCGCGACTTCATCGTCGACTGCGAATGGCGCGGCAAGGTTGAACGCCAGGCAGGCGCAGATACAGACACGTCCCATGTTGAAGTCGGCAGCGTTGCACAAGCCGCTGCCGTGCCTGGGGGATTCGTAAATTGCCGCATCAATCACCTCGGTCCCTGGAGCGAACAGGAGATCGAGGCGGCCATTGCCGGCGGCGCGCAGCAGATCTTCCTGCCGATGCTGCGGACAATGTCCGAGGCGGAAACCTTTATACGGCTGGTCGATGGACACGCCCGACCTGCGATCCTCGTCGAAACCGACGAGGCGGTGCGGATCGCTCGCGATCTTGCCACGCTGCCGCTAACCGCGGTCTATGTCGGATTGAACGATCTGGCCATTTCGCGCAATCAGGCAATCATTTTTGAATCGCTGATCGATGGGACTGTGGAAGCGCTGCGCGAATGCTTCCATAACCTGGCCTTCGGTTTCGGTGGCGTCACCATTCTGGGCTGTGGACACCCGGTGCCCGGCGTCCTGCTGCTGGCGGAGATGAGCCGGTTGAATTGTGATTTCAGTTTTTTGCGGCGCTCCTACAAACGTGATGTCACCGGCAAGGACGCAGCGTCGGAAGTCAGCCGGCTCCGCTCTTTCTGGCAGTGCTTGGGGGAACGCGATACCCGGCAAAAGAGCGACGATTGGCAACTGCTTGATGCGTGTATCCGCGGACTGCTGGCCAAGCCATGTGGCTGGAGAGATCAGGTGAGCACGCAGTTCAAATATTCGGGGCCGGAAGAATAAAAGTGTTTTTGCGTCTTTTCTATTGGCTGTTTGTCGCTGGTTACGCGGCGCTTATTCTTGCCAACTCCGACTTCAGCCCTGGCGACGACGTGATTTTTCTGCGAACTCTGCAGCAGGGGGTGCCGCTTCTATTTAACAGTGCCGACTTCCCCTACTTCGACGGGCGCGTTCTTGGCCGGTTCATGCCGCTGGATTCCATTGAGTATAACCTGCTCCTTGCCTTTTCCGATGCGCCGGCCGTTTATTTGTATTTCCTCGTCCATGCGGTGCAATTTCTGGTTTTTTCACTACTGCTTGTAAAACTGCTGCAGCAAGTCACGACCAATGAGTGGGTCATTTATTTGACGCCCATTGCTCTCGCCCTGCTGCCGGGCTATGCCAGTGTCTGGATCGGGTTACAACACAACGAGCGTGACGTTGCTTTCTTTTTTCTTTTGTTTGCGCTTTCGTATCTCAGCTATTTGGAGCAGAAAGAATGGAAGCGCTTTGTGCTGGTGATCCTGTGTGCCAATGCCGCGATTTACTTTAAGGAGACCGCCTTTATCGCCATCGGCAGTTTTGCCGCCGCGCATTATCTGCTGGCAACCAGGACACGCGATGACCACGCCGGGAAGCATCTGGACCTCGCACTGATGGCCAGCGCCCTCGCTTACCCCCTTCTTTATGCCGCGATGGTGCTGCCGCATGCCGAGTTTTCCAGAATGGCCGGCACCACTCATGATCTACCGTCGTTTATCAAAAGCATTCTGAATGGGGCGGCGGTCTATGATCCCTTGATACTGTTGTTTGCACTGCCGATTACGCTGCTGCGCGGTCTGCAAATCCTGACCGGAAAAACGACGGCTGAGCCCGTCTACGATGCCCTGCTTTTTTCCTCGGCGATGTTTGTGCTGAGCTATTTCATCTTGAATCGGGTCGGGAGCTATTATTTCGTCCCTGCCTATGTTCTGGCCATTCCGCCCGTGATTTATTTCTTGCAGAAATACCTGTGGCGCGCGCGTCCTATCCGGATATTATTTCTGGTAACGGGTGTTTTGTGGCTGTTCAATACACTTCCAGCCGGCGTCCATCAGGTTACTTATCTGAAATACATGCCACACAATTTCAATTTGATGCTCGACACCGTTGCCGACCACGTGAGGCAGCGCGGCTCCCCGGGACGCACGAATATTTTTCTGGACGGGATCAGTCCAAGCGACAGCGGATGGACCTATTTTATTTTTGCCGAATTCTTGCAATACCGCGGATTGCGCAGCGACCAGTTCGATCTGAAGTCCGACCTGCCACGTGTTGTGGTAGACAGCACGCCTATTGTGAGGCTCGGGCGGGTTCCCACTCCTTTTAGCGCGTTTGGACCGGGCCAGCCGTGGGCGGTCCAGAAGGGGGATCTGTTGATCGTATCGCCACACAGCAATGATCGGTGGCGCCGTGTTGACAATGAATCCTATATTAAGGGTCTGCTGAAGGAGCATGTTTTACTGTTTCATACTCAAAGTCGATACGCCTTTCCGATGTTTACGCTCAAAGAATTGGGGAGATATCTACTGTCTATCGGGGCCAGTCCGGGAGAGACCTTCTTGTCCATCAGTCGACACCGGCCGACTCCGGAACGGCCTGATTATTATGTCTTCGTCCGGAAGTGACGGGGGAGTGGGACATTGCCCCGCCGAACGGGCTCGCCAGGGATGGCGAGCCCCGAGCTTTCACGCGAAGCAGGACAGCGCAGCTGTGAAAGCCGGCCTCGACGGCAACATCGTGCGTGCCACCCAGCTCGAGGAGCTCGCGGCCAGGCCGGCGAAGAAGTAAAAAGTCGTCGGCATCTGGTAAGCAAAAAGCCCGCGAAAGCGGGCTTTTTTGTTGCCTGGTGGCTCGCCACGGTACAGGGTCACCCCGCATTACCATTACCCGAGACAGCAAACCCCGAGGCTTTGCCTATACTTTGAAAATGCGCGCCGGCGCCCTCTGCGCCCACGGTATTTTCTGAAATGGAATCTCACGATCTCAAAACCCAGGTTCTGGCATCGCCAGGGTCGGCCGCGGCCGGTCCGGCTCCGGACGTGGCCGCCAGCCTCGCGGCACGCTACGAAGTGCTGGACTCGCTGGGCGAGGGCGGCATGGGCCTGGTTTACCGGGTGCGCGACCGGGAGACGGCCGAGATACTGGCGCTCAAGCTGCTGCGTCCGGAGATCGCCCGCGACCCGTCGATGATGGAACGGTTCAAGGACGAAATCCGGCTGGCGCGCCGGATTACCCATAAGAATATCTGCCGCATCTACGATTTCAATCGCGTTGACGATCTCGCGTACATCACCATGGAATTAGTGGACGGCGAAAGCCTGCGTGCCTATCTCAAGCGCGCCGGCAAGTTGTCGCCGGAACGTGTCATCGATCTCGCGCGCCAGATCGCGGCCGGTCTCGGCGAGGCGCACGCGCAGGGCGTGGTGCACCGCGACCTGAAACCCGAAAACGTGATCCTCGCGCGCGACGGCCTGGTGAAGCTCATGGACTTCGGCATCGCCCGCGCCCTGGGGGGCAACGCCACGACCGCGCAGATCGTCATCGGCACGCCCGGTTACATGGCGCCGGAGCAGTCGCAGGGCAAGGCCGTCGATCAGCGCACCGACCTGTACGCGCTGGGACTCATTCTGTATGAATGCCTGACCGGCCGCCGGGCGTTCGCCGGCGCCACGCCGGTGGAAGTCGCGCTCAAGCAGATCAAGGAGCGTCCGGTGCCGCCGCGCCAGTTGCTGTCGGCCACGCCTCCTCATCTCGAAGCGATCGTGATGCGTTGCCTGGAGAAGGAGCCGTCACGGCGCTTCGCCAGCGCCGCCGAACTGCAGCGCACGCTGGCGCCGCCGAGCCTGCTGCCCCGGCAGCGCGCATCGCGCTGGCGCAAGCTGGCGGCGATTTCGGCCGCCGTCTTGTTGGCGGTTGTGGTGGCGCACAAGACCGTGAAGCAGGCAAGCTCCTCGCCACAACCGGCGGTTCCGGTTCAGACGGAATCGGCGTCCACGGATTTTCAGGACCAGCATCAGGTCCCGGAGGAATTGATCAAGTTGTTCCAGGCCGCGAAGCAGGGCGATGCGGCGGCGCAGGAGCGTATCGGCCGCTTGTACCTCGATGGGCCCGAACGCGCGCGCGACGAGCGCAAGGGGTTTTTCTGGACCCGCCGCGCGGCGCTCAGCGGTGATCGCAATGCGCAGTATACGCTCGGACAGATGTATGAGAACGGTCGCGGCGTCACGCACAATCTCATTGGTGCCTATGTCTGGTACAGCGTGGCAGCCACTTCCGGCAGCCAGTCGGCGCGCGAGGCACTCAATCGCGTCAAGCCGGGGCTTTCCACCGGCGAGATGGCCGAGGCAGAACAACAGTTGCACAGACTGCGGGGCAACCAAGAACGCTAGCTATAGCGAAAGTACCCGACACGACCGGCCATGGGCAGGGCAATGGCTCCAGCCGGCAAAAAGCCCGCTTGTGCGGGCTTTTTGTCGGGGCCGGGTCTTGCGTCAATGACTGCGCACGAGATTGCGCCCTTCCTGTTTGGCGGCATACAGCGCCTCATCGGCGGCCTTGACGAGTCCGGGAACGGTGTCGCCGTCCCGGGGAAAGGCGGCAAAGCCGATGCTGACCGTGACCTGGATTTCGTCTCCCTGGGGGGTAACGGTGAGTGACTCCGCG
>Ga0209342_10005472_pt1 | contig 12998 bp, 8 predicted proteins | sample RifCSP16_2_FD_184023 | JGI IMG/M metagenome (GOLD analysis project Ga0209342, IMG submission 184023) | Soil microbial communities from Rifle, Colorado - Rifle CSP2_sed 16_2 (SPAdes) (version 2) | ecosystem: Environmental > Terrestrial > Deep subsurface > Rock core/Sediment | place: Rifle... | reverse complement strand
CCCCGCGCCGACCGGCGCCCGCCGGACCCGCGCGGTCGAGGTGCCCGAGCCCGGCGAGGCGCCAAGGCCGCGCCGCGAGTTCTACCAGCCGGAGTGGGACCGCTACTACAACCCGGGCTTCTTCACGCACGCCCGCGCGCCGCGGATGGCGATCCAGCGAAACGGCGCCGAGCCTGGCGCCCCGGCGTGGACCCTCATCGGTCGGCCCAAGGGCGCGGGGGTCGTGCCGACCTCGCAGGCCCCCTACCGCGCGTCCCTCAAGGAGGGCGCGCGCGTGAAGGACTCGAAGCCCCAGCGCGAGGTCGCCAAGTTCGTGAAGGCCCGGGGGTCGCTCGAGGAAGCGGACCTTGAGGGCCCGGCAGAAGTCCCCGAGGAGCCGGGGGCCGAGGCCCCGGGGGACGCCCCGCGCCACTCGGAATTCGAGAGGGCCATGGCCGACCTCGAACGCTCCTTCCAGGAGGGCGCCGCCGCAGGGACGCCCGCACTGCGGGCGCCCGCGCGCGGGCCTACGGCGGCCGCTGCGGCCTCCACCTCGGCGTCGGCCGCGGCCGTTGCAAATGCCGCGGAGCGCGCGATGCCCTTTCCGCGGACCTCAACGACCTCGCCCCCGGCAAGGGCCCTTGGCCGCGCCTCGAAGGACATGGCCGACGAGGACGAGGCCGAGATTGGCGCCCAAGACGAGGAGGAGGAAACCCTGGGGCGCCAGCCCCCGCCGGACCGCTCCGCCGAAGGGAGAGCCCACCGCACGCTCCAGCACGATGCGTCCGGCGCGGCGCTTTGCCCGACCTGCGGGCGGCGCATCACGCCCTCGAACCAGGTCATGGTTTGCACGTCGTGCTCGCGCGTGGCCTGCGCATCCTGCGGCAAGTTCTCCGGGGGCGAGCCTACCGGCAACATCTACCAGTACGAATACAAATTCAACTTCCCGCTGTGCCAGCCCTGCTTCGAGCGCCACTTCAACATCCAGAAGAACCTCGCGCGCTCGAAGGCCTACCTCGCCTCGGGAAACCTGACCTACGCGTTCTACCACGCGCAGACCGCGATGCAGCTCCAGCCCGACTCGCCCTATGCAGGCGACGCGCAAGCCCTAGTCAACCAGGTCGAATCTCGCAAGGTGCAGATGCAGCGCGCCGACAAGGAGTGGGAGGAGGCGCGGCGCAAGCTCATGAAGGAGAGGACGACGGTTCTGAAGTAGCGCCGGCCCCCGAAGGCCAAGCGGCCGCTTGCGTCACGCGAAAACGCGCGCGACGAGCGGCCGCAGCCTCTCGACGAGCTCCGGCGGGCAGTCGTACCGCACGCGCACGACGGGCATCTTCACCTTGATCACGCGCTTGAGGTCGATCGGCGTCCCGGCGACCACGATGTCGGCGCCCGACTGGTTGATCGTGTCCTCAAGCTCCTTGACCTGCTCCTTCGTGTACCCCATCGCCGGGACGACGTTCTTGAGGTGCGGGTAGCGCTCGAAGAGCGCTCGGATCGACCCCACCGCGTGCGGGCGCGGGTCCACGATTTCGACGCCGTGGATCTCCTCGACGGCGACATACCCGGCGCCGAACCCCATCCCCCCGTGCGTCGTCGTCGGGCCGTCCTCCACGACGATCACGCGCTTTCCCTCGAGCTGTTTGGCGCCCCCCTGCACCTTGGCCGGCGAGGTCGAGGTGAGGAGCAGGGCGTCGCTATTCACGGAGAGCACGTTGCGCCGGATCTCGTCGACGGCCCCAGGGCTTGCCTGGTCGATCTTGTTGATGATCACGACGTCCGCGTCGCGGACATTCGCCTCGCCCGGGTGGTACGCGAGCTCGTGGCCGGGCCTAAGCGCGTCGGCGATCACGATGTGGAGCGCCGACTCGTAGAACGGGAGGTCGTTGTTCCCCCCGTCCCAGACGATCACGTCGGCTTCCCTCTCGGCTCTCCGGAGGATCGCCTCGTAGTCGACGCCCGCATAGACGACCGCGCCCATCTCGATGTGGGGTTCGTACTCCTCGCGCTCCTCGATCGTGCAGTCGCCCTTGTCGAGGTCCTCGAAATTCGCAAAGCGCTGGACGGCCTGCGCCGCGAGGTCCCCGTAGGGCATCGGGTGGCGGATCGCGACGACCTTTTTCCCCCCGTCCCTGAGGATCTTCACGACTGCGCGCGTCGTCTGGCTCTTGCCGCACCCCGTGCGCACGGCGCACACCGAGATCACGGGCTTCTTCGAGGCCAAGGCCGTCGAGCGGGGCCCGAGGAGCGCGAAGTCCGCACCCGCGGCAAGGACCTGCGAGGCCTTGTGCATCACATGCTCGTGCGAAGTGTCGCTGTAGGCGAACACGACAAGGTCGGCCTTGTGCTTTGCGATCAGGCCGTCGAGCTCCTTCTCGTCGTGGATCGCGATCCCCTTCGGGTAGAGCGCGCCTGCAAGGCTCGGCGGGTAGAGGCGCCCTCCGATCGAGGGAATCTGCGTCGCGGTGAAAGCCACGACCTCGTACTCGGCCTTGCCGCGGAACGCCACGTTGAAGTTGTGGAAGTCACGCCCGGCGGCTCCCATGATTATGACTTTCCGCCGCTTTCCACTGCTCTCGGCCATGGCGGGGTTTTCTCCGTCCTTTTTTCCAAGCGCCGCGGGCCCACAAAAAGGCTCGCTCAAGGCGCACGCCCCCTGACGGGCCCGGCCTCGACGCTCCGAGGTCGGCGGCGTGGCCCTCGCCCAAACATTCATCGAGGCACCCCCCCTCGGATCGGCGAGGGGCCCCCACGATCGCTGGCGCACCCGCGGCGCAAGGCCAGGCGGGGACGCCTGGGGCCTCCCGAGCGCCCGAGCCCCCCCCCGCCTACGCGTCCGTGTACCCGCCCTACGGCCCCCCGCCGGCCCTTGGGTTCCCGCCCTGGTGGGGCTTCCCGCCCTTCGCATTGCCCCCTGCGGGGCCGCCGAAGACCGCGAAGCCGATCGTGGCCGGCCTCGTGTGGTGCCTGCTCATGGTGCGCCACCTCGGCTTCCTCGCCATCGTGGCAATCCTGCTCATGGAGTCGGGCGGGCGCCCCTTCCCGCCCGGGACCTTGATCTCGCCCATAGCGGAGCCGCTCACGCTCATGCTGATCGTCACCGCAGGCCTTGCGGCATCCGTCGTCGCGCTCGTGTGCGACTTCTCGAGGAGCAACTACGCCGTCGGCACCTGGGCAGGCGCGGTCGCGCTCGCGGCGAGCCTCACGCCCGGCGTCCTCTTCGGGTTTGGACTCGTGGGGACCGCCCTTGGCTGCATGGGCCTCGCCCTCCACTATGCTTCGCGGCGGGAATTCGCCAAGCGCCCGGCCATGGCACCCGCGGGACCGGGCGCCTTCCCCTGACGGGCCTACCGGATCGGCGAGCCGCACTTGAAGCAGCGGACCGCCACCCGCGGCACAAGCTCGCCGCAGTTCCCGCACCGCTTGCCTTCGGGTGAAGGCGCGGGGCCGGCAACGCCTGGCGCCGGTGGTGCCGGGGCCCCCGGCGCCTTCCGCGCCTCCTCGACCACCGCCTGCTCGTCGAGAGCGAACTCCCGCGCGAACGCGCGCGCGCCGGACTCGTCCCCCCTCGCCAGGTACACGGCCGCGGCCTTGCCCGCGACCTGCGCCCGCGGCAGGAGCGCGAAGGCGTCGCGCGCGAGGATGTCCCGGTAGAAGGGCAGGGCCTTCTCGTACTCCTTGGCCTCGAAGAACTTGTCGCCCTGCGCGCGCATCCGCGTAAGGACGTCATGGTTCAGGGTCGCCCGGTACGCTTCGAGGAGCTGGCCGTTCACGTTGAACGGGAAGAGCTCGTCGAGAGCGTCGGCAGCGTTCGACGGTGGGAGGAGCGCCTTGAGTGCCGACCCCATGTGCACGGACCTCTGCACGAAGTCCCGGTCAAAGAGCGCGAGCATCTTGCGGAAGCCCTTGAGGTTGCCCCGCTCCACCATGACCTCGGCGTCGCGCACCCACTCGTAGAACGGGCCCTGCCGGTGCGCGGCAAGCTCGCGGACGCGCGCGCGGTCGCCGCGCGCCAGGTACGCGAAAAGGGCCGCCCCGTCGAGGTCGCGCTCCGCGGGCTGCCCCTGGCGGCGCTCGAAGGCTTCGAGGAAGAACGACCACTCCTGGCCGACGCGGTCGGTCTCGCTTGCCGCGCCAAGCACCTGCGCGGTGAACGCGTGGCCCACGAGGAGCCGACCGTAGAACGGCAGGAGCTCCGAGGCCCCCTTGCGCACCTCCTCCCGGATCGCCCCCTCGCCTGCCCGGCAGGCCGCAAGCACGCGCTCCTGCTGGTTGAGGTGGAAGTGGATCCGGATCAGGAAGGCCGCGCTTACGGGGTCGCGCTGCCCCTCAAGCAGCGAGATCGCCTCGGCGTACCTTTCGAACTTCATGAGCTCGGCCGCGGCCTCCGCGAACCGGCGCGAGGCCACGAGCGAGCCGATGTAGTCGTCCATCTTTCGCCCATCGCTCGCAAGGTCCTGGCGCTTCTGGCGGCCCTCGGCTTGCATCCTCTCGACAAGGCGGCCCGCCGCGTCCTTCTCCTTGGCCCTCTCGCGCAGCTTTAGGGCGAACTTGTAGTCGAGCGCCCGCTCGGCGATTTCGCAAGCCCGCCCCGCGTCCCCCGCGTCGAGGTACGCGAAGGCCGCCGCTTCGAGCGCGTGCTTCGGGGAGGGCCCCGGCGCGCTGGCCTTGGCCTTCGCGGAGTGGCTCCAGAGGGTGTCGAGGAGCTCGTAGGTCTCGCCGAGTTGTTTGAACGCCCGGCGCCCCTGGTAGTGGGCAATCGCCCCCGCGAGCGAGCCCTCGAGGGCGGCGACCTCGCCCGCCTCGACGGGGCCCCCCTGGACCTTCGCCCGCACCTCGGCAATTTCGGCGTCGACCGCCACCGGCGACGCCCGCCGGGCCTGGAGCACGATCTCCTGCGCGAGCGCGCCGTATTCGCCAGCCATCGTAAAGTCCCGCTCCGCAAGCGAGGTCCTTGCAAGCTCGAGCTGGGACCTTGCGTCCCTCACGTTTACGCCCTCGTAGCGCGACGCGGATTCGACCGCCCGTTCCGCGCCCTCGATCGCGCGCTTGGCCCTCTCGAGGCCTTCCCGCTTCTTGTCGAGGTCCGCAAGGCGGCCCCGCGCGTCCGTGATCACGGCGACGACCTTGCCATAGTCCTTTGCGCCGTTGGCGGCCCTCGCCGCCTCGAGGACTTGGCGGACGGCCGAGGTGTCAAACCCGAGGCCGCGGGCCTCCTCCTCGCTCTTCCTGAGGTGCTCGAGCGCCTCCGTCGCGCGCTTCTGGACCTCGGAGTCCTCGCTGAGCTTGGCGAGGGACTCGCGGAGCGACCCCTCGGCCGAGAGGACGGCCGTGTGGACGCCCTTGTAGTCGAAGTTCTTGAGCGCCGAGACCGCCTGCTTCTCGAAGGCCAGCGCCGCCTCGATCTCCGCGCCCCGCGTGCGGCACTTGAGGATGTACTCGCGAAGCGACAGGATGAGCGACTTGAAGATCGCCTTCGTCTCGAAGGCCCGCAGGTGCTCGGTCTCCAGCAGGAGAAGGGTCTCGCTGTCGGCCGAAACGTCGAGCGTGACGGCCTTGCCGCCAGCGTGCGCGTCGAAGATGAGCCCCTCGTCCGCGGAGAGGCAAAGGACCCGGTCGTCGGCCGTTACGACGAAAACGAGGTCCCCGTTCTTCGTGAGTTTCACGCGCCCGCCGTCCGAGCCCGTCGCGTGCGACCAGAGCAGCGCCCCGCCCTTCGCGTCAAAGCAGTAGAGCGTCCCGTCCTTCGAGAGGGCGGCGACAAAGGCGCCGCGGTTGTCCAGGCTCACGTCGAGGATCGCGCCGGCCGTCTGCCTCTCCCATAGGAGCTTGCCCCCGAAGTCGAAGCAGTGTAGGGAGCCGTCGTCGGCGCCCGCGGCCATCACGTCCGCGAACTTCGAGGCGGCCACGCAGAGGACCGGCGCGTGGGCGAACGCCTTCCAGATCACGGCGCCTTCGCGCGAGTCCATGAAGTAGATCCCGCCGTCCTGCGCGCCGGCCAGGATGTTCTCGCCCGAGGGCACGATCGCCACGGAATTCACCAGGCCCTCCATCCGGAGCTTCCAGACAAAGCGGCGCGGCGTGTTCCGGTTGTCGAAGTAGTAGACGCCTTGGTCCTCGGAGCCCGCCGCAAGGACATTGCCGTCGCGCGAGACGCCGACGCCGGTCACGCGCTGGTCGCACTTGTACCGCCAGAGGAGGAGCCCCCGGCGGTCGAAGAAGTAGACCTGCGCGTCGTCGCAGCCTGCCGCCACGAAGCCGCCCACATCCGAGACGGAAACGCAGCGGATCGGCTCGCGTGTGATGTACTTCCAAAGCTGCTTGCCTCCGCGGTCGAGCAGCGAGACGACCCCCGCGCCCTCCCGGCTGCCCCCTATAGCGATGAGGCTCCCGTCGCCCGCGACCCGCAGATCGTGCGCCTGCCCATCGACCGCGGCTTCCCACCGCTGCTCGACCTGGGCCCGGCTCTCGAGCGGGATGTCCGGGCGGCGAAGGGCGGCTGCCAGGCTCATGTCCCCCTACCCTCCCACGGAGCCCCTTGGAGGGAGGCCCTTAGACCCGAAGTTCGGGTGATATAATTTGCGCACTTTCGGGGCCTTGAGACACGATGGCTGGGCCCCGGTGAAACGTATATCAGAGGCGTGGGTCGTCCCTCCCCAGTGGACTACGCCGTCGCCGATGACGGGCAGATTCTCCAGGCTGCCCTTGAGGCGCTCAAGGTCCGCCGCACCGTGCGTTCGGAGAGCGCGCTCTTAAGGAGCGTCCGCGGGACGCTCCGGAAGGCCGACCCGAAGCTCACCGTGGGCCGCCGGCGGCTGCGCCTCGTGTGCCTGCGCTCGGGGAAGGTCGAAGTCACGGCTTTCACGCGCTTCTCCGACGAGCGTCGGGCGATCACGCGCTGCCCCGTGTGCCGGGGGGCGATCGAGCCCATCAAGAACAAGACCGTCTACGACGGCTCCGTGACGCTCGGCTACCGCTGCCAGGTCTGCGGCTACTGGACGGGGATCAAGCGGCGGATCCCGACGCTCTATGTCTACGCCAAGCGCGGGGCAAGCGGGGGCGACCCCGGCGAGCCGCGGGGGCTCAAGATGGTGGAATCGCTCGAAAAGGCCTGAGGCCTTGCTTCTGCGGGAAAAGTGGGCCCCGGCCCCTTGAACGGGGCCGGGGAAGGAGGACGGCGCAAGCCGCCCTGCAAAACCCCGTGCTCACGGCGCCACGCACTGCGCAAGCTCGGGGACTTCGAACGCCGGGCTGTTCGGCTCTGTCCAGGCCGTGCGCGAGTAGTACACGGCCGTCGGGTCGCGGTTGTGGATGTCCGTCTGCATGAACACGTACGCGAGCCCCGCGTGGATGTCGTCCGAGGTGATCCGCACCGACGAGGAGAACGAGCCTGCGCCCGTCTCGAAGGCCGGGCCCACCTGGTGGGCGACCCACGCCGTGCCGTTCCACTGCACGAGGTAGAGGTAGACGTCCATCGGGCTTGCCGCGTCCGTCGCCCGCCACACGCCGAAGCCGTCCTGCCACTCGAAGATCCCCGAGACCGTGAACGTCATCTGCTTGACGACATTCACGACGCGGACCCCGTCGAGGAGGTAGTTGTTGAGCAGCACGTTGCGGATGCGGGTCGCCGGCAGCACGGTCGTCGTGCTCGGGTCGGGGTCCACATCGTCCGTAAGGCCGTCGTTGTCCGTGTCCGTGTCGTTGGGGCTCGAGTAGCGCCCGGTCGGCGAGAGGCCCGCGTCGACCTCGACGCCGTCGATGAGGTTGTCGCAGTCCGTGTCGGCCACGCGCGGGTCGCTGACCCCCCAGTAGCCGGGGCCGGCCGGGTGCGCGCGTGGGCCAAAGCCCACGTCGGGGGCCGCCCGGATCTCGTAGATGTTGCCGAGCCCGTCGCTGTCCTCGTCGTCGACCGAGTCAATGACCGTGTCCATGTCGGTGTCCTGCATGAGGGGGTCGGTCTTCGTGAAGTGCGTCGTGGAGATCCCCGCGCGCCCGAAGGTGTTCGGCGAGGGGATCGGGGGGTTGCCGGGCAGGTTGCCACCGCGGTCGGGCAGCGTGAGCGGCCCGGTCTCCATCGAGTCCCAGAGCCAGTCGTTGTCCGTGTCCTTGTCAAGCGGGTCGACATGCGCCACCAAGAGCTCCGAGCCGTCCGAGAGCCCGTCGAAGTCCGTGTCGGGGTTCGTCGCGTCCGAGCCGTACTGGTTCTCCTGGAGGTCGCGCAGCCCATCGTGGTCCGTGTCGGGGTCGTTCGGGTTCGTCTCGCCGGGGTCGACCTGGCCGTTGCCGTTCGAGTCTTCCGACCCGTCGTCAATGCCGTCGCCGTCGCTGTCCGACGGGTTGCCCTGGTTGCCGTTGTTCTGGCCCGAGCCCTGACCGTTGCCCTGGCCCTGACCTGCGCCCTGGCCCGCGCCCTGGCCCTGGCCGTTGCCCTGGCCCTGGCCCTGGCCGCTGCCGGAGCCGCTGCCCTGGCCCGAACCGGAGCCGCTGCCCTGGCCCATGCCGCCGTCAACGGGGCTGTCCGTGCCGCCCTCCCCGTTTGCAAAGCCGCCCGTCGGGTCCGTGTTCGCGTTGTCCGCGTTCAGGGGCTCGGGGTCGGCCGAGTCGATCTTGCCGTCCCCGTCCGTGTCGGGGTTGAAGGGGCTCGTGCCCACAAGGAACTCCTTGTAGTTGTCCCAGCCGTCGCCGTCGGAGTCGAAGTAGTCGTCCGCGCGGCTGTTCGGGTCAAGCCCGTAGAAAGCTTCCCAGCCGTCGTAGACGCCGCCGCCGTCGCTGTCGGGGTTCGAGGGGTCGGTCCCAGCCAGGAATTCCTGGTAGTTCGAAATTCCGTCGCCATCGGCGTCGCGCGCTCCGTCCAACGGGTCCGTGGGGTCGAAGGCCAAGGCCATCGACGGCAGAACCGACAGGACAAGCGTCAAGCCGAGCATTGCAGAGGTCAGTTTGCGCATACTTATGCCACCCTGTTGAGTGAAGTTTGCTTTCTAGGTATATAAAGCAATTCAAACGGGGCTCGAACGTTACCGGGGCTTTGCGGACATCGGCAATCGATGTCCGTAATCCGCAAGGGCCAGTCGGTCGAACGGCCTCGTCCCCTCACCCGCCGGTCTAATACACTCCTCGTCGACATCCGTAATCCCCTTACCGGACCCCTGGCTGAGGCCGCCAGGCTGGCGCCGGATAGGGCTGACCATTCCACGCGTTCGGTTCGCTCGTCAGCCAGGCGGTGGCGGGAAACTCACTTGGAACTCCGCGTTCGAAGGGGCGCGCGGGCCCTCGCCCTTTGCGGGCGCCCTCAATTCCTGGAGCGTCACAAGGCGGATGTCGCCGGCCGCCGCGCCGCCCTTGAGAAGCTCCTCCCGGATCCCCGCCAGGTGGCCTGCGCCAACGACCGCCACGACGACCGGAGCCGCCTGACTTGCGACAGCAATCCCCCTTGCCATGTGCGCGTTGCGGTCGTCGATGAGCGCGCTCTTCGTCTGAGGGAAGGCGGCCGCAAGTTCGCGGACGAAGGCGTCCTCGTCGTCGAAGTATTCCTTGAGCTCCTTCTCGACGCGCTTTCGGCTTGCGAAGATCCCCGCGAACGCGGAGAGGAAGAGGCGCGCGCGCTCCCTGCGCGTGAGCTTGCTCATCCAGTGGCGCGTGAACTGGCGCGTGTCCATGTCGATGAGGCGCATCTGCGCGCCGACCTCGTCTGCCGCTTCCTTCGCGGCGAGCATCTCGTCACCCACGACGGAGCCGAAGGTCTTGGCAAGCCGCGCCTGCGTCCAGGCGATCGCTGCGAAGATGAGGCCGCCGTGCCCGACGGCGCGCCAGTCGAAGGGCGCGCGCTCCGACTTCTCCCCGCGCGCCCGGCGGTCCCGCTCATCGTTCAGCATCTGCCACCGGATCGCGTCGAGCTCGAGGCAGACGATCGAGGGCCGCGCGCGGCGGATCTCCTCCTTCAGGCGGTCCCGGATCGCGAAGACGTGGCCGACCCCGATGAGGATGATCACGCGGGGCACCTCACGCTCGCCGGACACGGGCGCCGCGCCGATCCGGGGCGGGGGTGAAGAAGGTTCGCCCCCGGCTTTCGGGGCGGGGGCCCGGCCCTACCGCGCATGGAGGGACCGCCCCGGCCGGGCCTTCAGAGAGGCACGGAACGCAAACGCCCCCTCAAGCGGCGCCAGCGCCGTCGCATCGTCAAGCGATTCGCGGATCGCTTCGAACGAGTCGAACGGCCGCTTCACCGCGAGCCGCGCCGCTCGCCTGCGCCCCACGCCCGGCAGCTGCTCGAGCGCGCGAAGCGACAGGTTGTTGATGTCGATCGGCGCGCGCAGCGCCGCCACGCTGCGGTACCCGTGCCCGACCACCACGGCGTCGAGGAACACGCGCAGTGGCACTTCCTCGACCATCCCCACGAGCAACGCGTACGTCCCCACCTGCCGCGCGTACGTGAGCTTACCTTCCCGCAGCTCCGTGAACACGTCCCTGAGGACGGTGCCGGAGGGCGCGACCTCCTTCAGCCATGCGTTGTCGATCTCCTCGCGGACGGTTTGCTTGAACGCGCGGAAGGTCTCCTTCGGGACCTTCGACGAGAACTGGCGCCTCACGGGGTTCACCTGCCGGATGTTGATCCGGCGGAAGAGCAGCCCCCGCCGCTTGAGCTCGCGCAGGAACTCGAGGTTCATCGCGTAGCTCCCCTTCGTCTCGCCGTCGAGCCCGCAGACGAAGTTCAGCCCCGGCAGGAGCTTCGGCATCCCGTTTGTGCCGCGCCCGCGCCCGCGCCGGTTCACGATCGTGGCCGCCTCGATGACCTGCTCCGGCGTCGAGTTCAGGTTGTTCGCCTTGAAGACGGCGGGGTCCACCGACTCGAGGCCGAAGGCGACGATGTTGCCCGGCGTGCAGTGCTCGACAAGCGCCTGCGTGGCCCGGTCGGCCTCCTCCGGGTGCGTGGCGAGGACCGCGGGGTTCGCGTTGTCGACGTGGAGGACCTTGAGCGAGGGGCCGGCCCCATCCCGGACGGCGCGGAAGAGGTCGTCGATCGCTTCCGGGTTGATCTTCGGCGTCTCCGTCTGTCCCACCTCCTTCGACCCGTAGCAGTAGATGCACGTCTGGCCGCCCACCCGGAAATGTCGCACGCCGAGGGCCGCGAGGGCAGCGACCTCCTCCCCCACCGCCTCGGGCGTCCGGAACTTCGGGACCCCGTAGCGCACATCGCTGCAGAAAGCGCAGCCGCCGTTCATGTACCGGACGCACCCCTTGTAGGTCTCGATCTCCGCGAAGAGCGGCTCGGGGAAGTCCGGGTGGCTCTTGACGATCGGGGCGCCCCCAACGAGCCACCTCTGCCACTCGGAGGGCGAGCGCATCCCGAGGATCGAGCGCTGGGTTCCGTGCTGGAGGACCCGCAGGCGCTCCCCTGCCTTCCCGGTCATGATCGCCTTGACCGCGGCATCGACGTCGCCGTCCGCGAAGATGTCGACATGCCGGAACGCGCCCTTCTTGGCCGCGTACGAGACCGGGCCGCCGAGGACCACCGTCCCCTGGCAGCGCTCCGCGACCTCGTCGATCTCCCGCACGGAGATCGGGTGGCCGCGCAGGTACTTGCCAGGGACGAGCGCGCCCGTGACAACGATGAGCAGGTCGCTCAGGGCCGCTTCGCGCCGAAGTCCCGCGTCGTGGCGCTGGTCCTCGACCGTCTGGTAGGCGAGGTCGACCTCGCGCCCCGTCTCGCGGGCGGCTTCCCACACGGCCCCCGCCGTCGAGCGCATCTGCGGCGCGATGTAGGGGGGGACGCCGAAGACCGAGGGCTCGTCGATGAAGCCGTCCAGGAGGGTCACTCGCAGCGGGACCATGTTCTGGACTGCGGAGCCGGGTCGCGGTGATGAATGTTGTGAGGGGAGGGGGAGCCCCCGCCGGTCCAGGGGCGCGCGCGCGCCTGTCATTACTGTCGATTCCAAAGGTCGATATCTCCTTTCTACTACAAATGTCGTAGGACAGTCGTCGTAGGAGCCCGCCTCCGCCGCCGGCTTCCCCTTAGGACAGGCGACCCCCCGTGCCCCGCCACCGCACCCTCCAGCCAATCGCTCTCCTGACCTTCGCCGCTTTCGTGGTCACGCCCCTCGCCGTCGCAGGGTTTGCCGGCGCCGCCCATGTGACGGCCCACCACCAACGGACGATCGAGGTCTCCCTCTTCCAGTACGGCATGGACCCCGGCGTCATCGACGTGGAGCAAGGCGACACCGTCACCCTCGTCCTCAACGCGACCGACGTCGCCCACGGGTTCTTCGTCGACGGCTACGAAATCGACGTCCACGTGGTCCCGGGCTCCAAGGTATCCTACACGTTCGAGGCCGACAAGGCTGGCCACTTCAACATCCGCTGCTCCATGAATTGCGGCGTCTTCCACCCCTACATGCTGGGCCGGCTCGAGGTCCGCGAAAACTGGAACTTCGTCTTGGCGGCCTCCGCCGCCGTCGGCCTCACGGCCCTCGCTCTCGCCTTCTCCTGGCGCGGGGCACCCGACACGGTGCCCGAGGGCGCCCCGAAGACCTGAGGGAGGCGCCGCCCTGTCCGCCCGATCCATCGACCTCCTGTCGATCCCCCCCGTGCGGTGGCTCGTCAACCTGCGCGCCTTCCAGTACCTCCTCATCCTCCCCGGCCTCGTCGTCTTCATCCTCGTCATCCTCACGGGCATCTACGGGAACCCCAACGGCGCCCACAACCTCTCCATCGTCTTCGTCTGGATCCTCTGGTGGTTCTTCCTCATCGCCTTCCTCGTGCCCTTCGGCTCCCGCGTGTGGTGCGCCGTGTGCCCCATCCCCGCCGCCGGCGAATGGCTCCAGCGCGGCGCCCTCATCGGCAAACCCACCGTCGAACGGCCCCGCGGCCTCGGGCTCAAGTGGCCGAGGCGGCTGCGCAACATCTGGTTCTCGACGTTCTTCTTCATGGGGATCGCGATCTTCTCGATCTACCTCACCACGACCCCCGTGGTCACCGCCGTCCTCATGGCCCTCCTCATCGGGCTTGCGGTCGCCGTCCACCTC
>Ga0209342_10005469_pt1 | contig 13001 bp, 13 predicted proteins | sample RifCSP16_2_FD_184023 | JGI IMG/M metagenome (GOLD analysis project Ga0209342, IMG submission 184023) | Soil microbial communities from Rifle, Colorado - Rifle CSP2_sed 16_2 (SPAdes) (version 2) | ecosystem: Environmental > Terrestrial > Deep subsurface > Rock core/Sediment | place: Rifle... | reverse complement strand
CGAAATCCTTCAGCTACGCTCGAGTTCACCTCCCGCCTGATCGAGAAGAAGCTGAAGGATTTCGGGGTCGAGGTGAAGGTGCTCGCCGCGTACCCGGGGCCGGTCATCACCCGCTACGAGGTCGAGCCCGCGGTCGGCGTGAAGGGCAGCCAGATCGTCAACCTGGTCAAGGACCTCGCCCGTGCGCTGTCGGTGGTGTCGATCCGGGTCGTCGAGACCATCCCGGGCAAGTCCTGCATGGGGCTCGAGCTCCCGAACCCGCGCCGGCAGACGGTCCGGCTGGCGGAGATCGTCGGCTCGCAGGCCTACCACGAGCTCCACTCGCCGTTGACGCTCGCGCTCGGCAAGGACATCGGCGGCCACCCGGTGGTGGCCGATCTCGGGAAGATGCCGCACCTGCTGGTGGCGGGGACGACCGGATCGGGCAAGTCGGTCGCGATCAACGCGATGATCCTCTCGCTCGTCTACAAGGCGGAGCCGCGCGAGGTGCGGCTCGTCATGGTCGACCCGAAGATGCTCGAGCTCTCGGTCTACGAGGGGATCCCGCATCTGCTCGTTCCGGTGGTCACGGACATGAAGCAGGCGGCGTCCGCGCTCACATGGTGCATCGGCGAGATGGAGCGTCGCTACCGGCTCATGTCGTGGCTCGGCGTGCGCAACCTGTCCGGCTTCAACCACCGCATCGCGGAGGCCGAGAAGCGCGGCGAGAAGCTCGATGACCCGAACACGCTCGAGACCGGCAATCCCCAGCCGCTCGGTCGGCTGCCGCACATCGTCGTCATCATCGACGAGCTCGCCGACCTCATGATGGTGGTGGGCAAGAAGGTCGAGGAGCTGATCGCACGGCTCGCGCAGAAGGCGCGCGCGGCGGGGATCCACCTGATCGTCGCCACGCAGCGACCGTCGGTCGACGTCATCACCGGCCTGATCAAGGCGAACATCGCGACGCGAATCGCATTCCAGGTGTCCTCGCGGGTCGACTCGCGCACCATCATGGATCAGCACGGCGCCGAGACGCTCCTCGGCCAGGGCGACATGCTCTACCTCCAGCCCGGCACCGGCTTCCCGCAGCGCGTGCACGGCGCCTTCGTCGCCGACCACGAGGTGCACAAGGTGGTCGAGTACCTCAAGCAGCAGGGCGTGCCCGACTACGTCGACGGGGTGCTGGAAGCGGAGGAGGGCAGCGGCGCGGAGGGCGATTCTCTCGCGGGCGATGCGGAATCCGATCCGCTGTACGACCAGGCGGTGGAGATCGTGCTCCGGACGCGGCGGCCGTCGATCTCGCTGGTGCAGCGGCACCTGCGCATCGGCTACAACCGCGCCGCGCGGCTGCTCGAGCAGATGGAGCACGCCGGGCTCGTGTCGACGATGCAGTCGAACGGCAACCGCGAGGTGCTGGTGCCGAGCCGGGCCGAATAGGCCCAAGCCTGGAACGCGAGTCGCAGAAGGAAAGCGCCTTGTCACGCGCGCTCTGGATTCTCTCCGCCGCCGCACTGGGCCTCCTGATCGGGGTCGCCCGGGCCGGCGGAATGGACCGCCTGAACGAGTTCATGAGCGCGACGCTCGCCGCCACCGGCGAGTTCGAGCAGCGCATCTACAACCGCGAGCGGAAGCTCGTGCAGGAATCGCGCGGTACCCTCGCTTTCCAGCGTCCGGGCCGGTTCCGCTGGGTCTACTCGAAGCCGTATCCGCAGCTCATCGTCGGCGACGGCGCCCGCGTCTGGGTGTACGACGAGGACCTGAACCAGGTGACCGTGCGCAAGCTCGATCAGGCGCTCGGCGCGACGCCGGCGGCGCTGCTCGCCGGCGCCAACGACGCCTTGAAGGCGTTCACGCTCAAGGACGAGGGCACGCGGGACGGGCTGGAGTGGGTCGAGGCGGTTCCGCGAGACAGCGATTCGACCTTCGAGCGCATCCGCATGGGCTTCGGCCTGACCGGCCTCGAGCGCATGGAGCTGACCGACACCTTCGGTCAGACGACCGAGCTGCGCTTCCGCGCGCTCCGGCGCAACCCTCGCGTCGACCCGGGGCTCTTCCGCTTCGCGCCGCCCAAGGGCGCCGACGTCGTCGGCGACAAGTGACCGGACTCTTCGACGAACCCCGCCCGCGAGCGCCGCTCGCCGACGCGCTGCGCCCGAAGACCCTGGACGAGGTCGTGGGGCAGGAGCACCTCCTCGGCCCCGGCAAGCCGCTCCGCCTGGCGTTCGAGTCCGGCAAGCCGCACTCGATGATCCTCTGGGGCCCGCCAGGCTCCGGGAAGACGACGATCGCCCGGCTGATGGCCGACGCGTTCAACGCCGAGTTCATCGCCCTGTCGGCGGTGCTGTCGGGCGTGAAGGACATTCGCGACGCGGTCCAGCACGCGCGCGACGTGCTCGCGCGGAGCGGCCGCCCGACGATCCTGTTCGTCGACGAGGCGCACCGCTTCAACAAGGCCCAGCAGGACGCGTTCCTGCCGTACGTCGAGGAAGGGCTGATCACATTCGTCGGCGCGACGACCGAGAACCCGTCGTTCGAGGTGAACTCCGCGTTGCTGTCGCGCGTGGCCGTGTACGTGCTCACGCCGCTTTCCCCGGCTGACCTCGGTAGGCTCTTCGAGCGGGCGGCGGATCGCGCGCTGGCAGGCCTCGCTTTCGACCCCGCGGCGCGCGAGCGGATCATCGGCTTCGCCGACGGCGACGCACGGCGCCTCCTCAATCTGCTCGAGATCATCCAGACCGCGGCCGCAAGCGGCGGCGTCCAGCGCATCGACGGCGCGTTCGTCGAGAACGCCGTCGCCCGGAGCCTGCGCCGGTTCGACAAGGGCGGAGAGGTCTTCTACGACCAGATCTCCGCGCTCCACAAGTCGGTGCGCGGCTCGAACCCCGACGCGGCGCTCTATTGGCTGGTGCGGATGCTCGACGGCGGCGCGGATCCGCTGTACCTCGCGCGCCGGATCATCCGGATGGCGGCGGAGGACATCGGGCTCGCCGATCCGCGCGCGCTCGGGCTGACGCTCGACGCCGCGGAGACGTACGAGCGCCTCGGCACGCCCGAGGGCGAGCTCGCGCTCGCTCAGGCGGTCGTCTATCTCGCGTGCGCGGCGAAATCGAACGCGGTGTACGAAGCTTATAATGCCGCGCGCTCGTTCGTCGGCGAGGACGAATCGCGGCCGGTGCCGCTGCATCTGCGGAACGCGCCGACGCGGCTGATGAAGGAGCTGGGATACGGGCGCGAGTACCGGTATGCGCACGACGAAGCGGGCGCGTATGCCGCGGGAGAAAGCTACTTCCCCGAAGGGATGCCGGAGGTCAGCTGGTACAAGCCGACGGACCGCGGAATGGAAGCGCGGATCGCCGAACGTCTCGCCGAGCTGCGCGCGCTCGACCTCGCGGCGCGGAAGCGCTAGTTTGCTTTCGGCGTGGGATGCGAGGCGTCGAAGCGGCGGTAGATGGCGTACAGCGCGTCGGCCCGGCCGAGATTGCCGGCACGGCGCGCGTGCTCGACGCAATCGAGCATGTAGGCCTTGATCTGCGAGACGCCGTCGTTCGAGTGGAGCAGCTCGCTGCCCAGCTCGCAGGCGACGATCTCGGGGATGTGCTCGTGCTCGGCGATCAGGTTCACCTCGTCCTGGCTGAGCTCGCTCAGCTCGAGGCAGTCTTTCAGGGTAAGCATGACGGCGACTTCCTTCGGGGTGCCGCTCGGACGGCGGCACGATTCTTTATAGTCCCCGCACCGCGCATTAGGCAAGGACGATTCGATGCTGATGTCATTGGTGCAGCGCCGCGCAGATGAGGTGTTGTCGGGAAACCCCGACGCTCTACCGGACTTCGTAGGCTGATGCTCGACATTCAACTGCTTCGGGCCGATCTGGAAGCCATCGCGAGGCGTCTGGCCGATCGCCCCTACGCCCTTGACCAGGCGGCGTTCCGCGCCATCGAGGAGGAGCGGAAGCGCCTGCAGATGCGGACGCAGGAGTTGCAGGCGCAGCGGAACGCACTCGCCAAGCAGATCGGCCAGGCGAAGGCGAAAGCGGGCGACGTCGCTGCGCTGATGGCGGAGTCGGGCGCGGCCAATGCCGAGCTGGAGGGTCTCGAGAAGGCTCTGGAGGGCGTGCAGGCGAAGCTGGCCGCCTTTCTCGCGGTGATCCCGAATGTCCCGCACGCGAGCGTGCCGACCGGGCGGGGCGCGGAGGACAACGTCGAGGTGCGACGTGCCGGGGCACCGCGCACGTTCGGCTTCGCTCCGAAGGATCACGTCGACCTCGGCACTGCGCTCGGGATGCTCGATTTCGAGCGCGCGGCGAAGATCGCCGGGTCGCGGTTCGTGGTCATGAGCGGCGCCGTCGCGCGCCTGCACCGCGCGATCACGCAACTGATGCTCGACGTGCATACCCAGGAGCACGGCTACGTCGAAGTCTACGTGCCGTACATGGTGAACAAGGACAGCGCGTTCGGCACCGGGCAGCTCCCGAAGTTCGAGGAGGATCTGTTCGCCGTGCCGCGGGGCAATGAGCGCCTCTACCTGATCCCGACGGCAGAAGTTCCGGTCACCAACATCGTGCGGGACGAGATCGTCGCGCTGGAGAAGCTACCGTTGAAATTCGTCTGCCACAGCCCGTGCTTCCGGAGCGAGGCGGGCGCGGCCGGCAAGGACACGCGTGGGATGATCCGGCAGCACCAGTTCGACAAAGTGGAGCTGGTCCAGATCGTTCATCCGTCGCGCTCGTACGAGGGTTTGGAGGAGCTGACCAGCCACGCCGAGACGATCCTCAAACGGTTGGATCTCCCGTATCGCACCGTGACGCTGTGCACCGGCGACATGGGGTTTTCGGCGGCCAAGACCTACGACATCGAAGTGTGGCTGCCCGGGCAGAACGCGTATCGCGAGATCTCGTCGTGCTCGAACTTCGAGGCGTTTCAGGCGCGCCGGATGCAGGCGCGCTTCAGGAATGAGAAAGGCAAGCCCGAGCCCGTGCACACGCTCAATGGCTCGGGGCTCGCGGTCGGGCGGACGCTCATCGCCGTGCTGGAGAACTATCAAAACGCGGATGGCAGCATCACCGTGCCAGCAGCGCTCCAGCCGTACATGGGAGGGCTGGAGGTGATCAAGGCCGCGGCCTGATCGACACCGCGGTGATAAAATCCGCGCCGCCGCGGAGAGGTGGCAGAGTGGTCGAATGCGGCAGACTCGAAATCTGTTGTACGGTTATCCGTACCGGGGGTTCGAATCCCTCCCTCTCCGCCAGCTCAACTCTCGTGTCTTCTCTATCCCCCGCTGCCGTAAGGGCGGGTGATGATCTCGAGGAGATGACCATCGGGGTCTTCGAAGTAGACACCGCGGCCGCCATCGTTGCGATTGATTTCGCCCGCACGCTCCTGGCCGGGGTCGGCCCAGTGCGCCAGTCGGCGCTCGTGGATGCGGCCGAAGACCTGGTCGAACTCGTCTTCACCCAGCAGGAAGGCGTAGTGCTGGGCCGCGATCTCGCCGTCGGTCTCGTGGTAGTCGAGGGAGACACCGTTACTGAGCTCGACGACGAGGAAGGGCCCGAAGCGGATGGGTTTCGACAGTCCAAGGATTTCCGTGAGGAACGTCGCCGACCGCCGTTTATCGCGGCACCAGACGATGGTGTGATTGAGCTGCACGCTCATCTCATGGTCCTCCGTTCCTGCCCGCAGGAATCCGAGGCAATCTTCCGACGGTGGCATCATCCGGTCAAGCCACGCTTGATTCGCGTCGAATGCGCCCCGGAAGAATCGCCGGCATCGCCCGCTCGCTCGCGATCTACTACGGCATCCCGCTGCGGGCTCGCCGTCTGTCGCGTTTCTACGCGCCGTTCGTCGCGCGCGGCACCCTCTGCTTTGACATCGGCGCCCACGCGGGCAATCGCGTGCGCTGCTGGCGCGCGCTCGGAGCGCGTGTGGTGGCGATCGAGCCGCAGCCCGACTTCGTCCGGATCCTCGAGGGTCTCTTCGGGAACGATCCCGAGGTGTCAATCGTGCCGGTCGCAGTCGGCCGCGAGGAGGGCGCGTCGGAGCTGCTCGTGAGCGAACGGACACCGACGGTCACGACGCTGTCGCGCGACTGGATCGAGCGGGTGGGCGCGACGCCGTCGTTCCGCGGGGTCCAGTGGCAGACAGGGCCGACCGTCCCGGTCACCACGCTCGATGCGCTCATCGCACGCTTCGGCGTTCCCGCGTTCGTGAAGATCGACGTCGAGGGGCTCGAGCTGGCGGTGCTCGAGGGATTGTCGCGACCGGTGCCGGCGCTGTCGTTCGAGTACCTGCCCGCGGCGCGCGACATCGCCCTCGGCTGCATCGACCGCCTCGCCGCGCTCGGACGCTACTCCTTCAACTGGTCGGTCGGCGAGACGCACCGCCTGGCCGAGCCGGCGTGGCTGGACGCGGGGGCGATGCGCGAGCGGCTCGTCGCTCTGCCGGACGACGCTCGCTCAGGGGACGTCTACGCGCGTCGCGCGGACGCCGGTTGAATCTACTCGCGGCGTGCCTCGAACTCGATGATGAGCTCGACGTCGTCGCCGACCCAGCCGTTGTCCACACCGTACTTCATGCCGAACGCGCTGCGCTTGAAGCTGCCGCGGGCGGAAACCCCCATGCGGTACTGCTTTCCGCCGAACAGCGAAGTGCTGAAGGCGTACTCGGCGCTCTTGTTCCAGGTGGCTTCGAGTGTCATCGGATTGGTGCGGCCGAGGAGCTCGAGACGGCCTTCGATCACGAACGTCCGATCACCGGTGCGGCGCGCCCCATCGGCAGTGAACGTCATCTTCGGGAACTCGGTTGCATTCAGGAAATCGGCGCTCTTCAGGTGGTCGTCGCGCTTCTGGTAGTTGGTGAAGACGCTCGCGGTGTCCACGACGATCTTCACGCTCGAGAGTGCGCCGGTCTCCTCGTCGAAGACGTACGTGCCCGCGGCCTTGCGGAACATCCCGAGCACCTTGCTGTAGCCGACGTGATGCACGAGAAAGCCGACCGCGAAATGCTCCGGATCGATCTCGTACTTCGCCGGCTTCGGGTACGCCGGGCTGGCGAGCCCGACGGCGGCGCACAGGATGAGGGCGTTGCTGAGTGAGGCTTTCATGAGGCGGTCTCCATGAGCGGATCGCCGGCGCGGCGCCGCAGCCAGGCGACGTCGACGGCGAACGAGCAGACGAGGAGGGCGAGGCCGGCACCGGCGATCACCTCGCTGGCGGCGACCGGGATGATCGGCGCGAGCGCGACGATCAGGGTGATGATCTGGATCACGCAGATCGCCTTGCGCCGCAGGCTCGGTGGAAGCGGCCGCTCGAGCCAGCGCCACGCTCGGCCCGCGCCGACGAACGCATAGCGCAGGAGCCCTGCGGCGACGATCCAGCCGCCGGCCTTGCCGAGCTGCCAGGCGAGCAGCGCCAGCACGAGCATGAGGAGCGCGTCGGTTTCCATGTCGAACCGGGCGCCGAACGGGCTGGCGAGCCCGGTGCGGCGCGCGAGCGGCCCGTCCACCGCATCGAGCACCGCGGCAAGCGTCGCGATGGCGACGGCGGGCCAGGCGACGGATGCGACACCCTCGCCGAGCATGGCGGCGAGGAGCGAGACGAGCCCGAGCCGGGCGAGCGTCACCCGGTTCGCCGGGCCGAACCGTTGCCGCGGCAGATGCGCGGGGAGCGCGGTGAGGACGAGGACGACCCCGACGCCGAAGACGGCGAGCGCCTTCGGCGCAACGGCGTGGCTCAGCCCGCCCCACTCGGCTAGGACCACGGCGAGGCCGGCGAGGAGCAGGCCCAGCGCGGCCGCGGTCGCCAGCGCGCTTCGGCGGAGCGCCCGATGCGGGTCGGAAGACATACCCCTATATTCTAGAATCGAGTCCCTATGACCACTGGCGAGGCCCGCGCGTTCTGGATTGCCGCGCCCGGCGCGGGCGAGATCCGGCCGGAGCTGCTCCGCCGCCCGGAACCGGGCGACGTGGTGGTGCGGGCCCTCTACAGCGGCATCAGCAGGGGAACGGAGGCGCTCGTCTTTCGCGGCGAGGTGCCCGCGAGCGAGGCGGCGCGGATGCGCGCGCCGTTTCAGGCGGGCGACTTTCCGGCGCCGGTGAAGTACGGCTACATCAGCGTGGGTGTCGTGGAAACGGGGCCCGCGGCGCTCGCGGGCCGGACGGTGTTCTGCCTGCACCCGCACCAGACGCGCTATGTCGTGCCCGCGGACGCGGTGCACGTGGTACCCGATGACGTGCCCGCCGCGCGCGCGGTGCTCGCCGCCAACATGGAAACCGCGATCAACGGCGTGTGGGACGGCGGGCCGCGCGTCGGCGATCGCATCGCGGTGGTCGGCGGCGGCGGCGTGGGATGCCTCGTCGCCTGGCTTGCCGGCCGCATCCCGGGGTGCCGGGTCGAGCTCGTCGACACGAACGGCGAGCGCGACGCGATCGCGTCGCGGCTCGGCGTCGGTTTCGCCACGCCGGACCGAGCGACGCCGGAGGCGGATCTCGTCTTTCACGCGAGCGGCGCGCCCGAGGGTCTTGCGACCGCCCTGCGGCTCGCGGCGTTCGAGGCCGTCGTCGTCGAGCTGAGCTGGTACGGCGCCGGCGCCGTACCGGTCCCGCTCGGCGAGGCGTTCCACTCGCGGCGGCTCACGTTGCGCGCGTCCCAGGTGGGCGCCGTGGCAGCGAGCCAGCGGACGCGCTGGACGCGCCGCCGGCGCATGGCGCTCGCGCTCGCGCTGCTCGTCGATCCATGCCTGGACGGTCTCGTCACTGGCGAGAGCCCTTTCGAGGTATTGCCCGACGTCATGGCGGAGCTCGCGCGCGGACCGGGTCGCGCCCTCTGTCACCGCATCACCTATCGTTAGCGGAAAGGTCATCGATGTTCAGCGTCTGCGTCCGGGATCACTTCATGGTCGCGCATAGCTTCCGGGGCGAGGTCTTCGGCCCGGCGCAGCGCATGCACGGAGCGACGTACGTCGTCGACGTCGAGCTGCGGCGGTCGGAGCTCGATTCGGACGGGGTGGTCGTCGACATCGGGCGGGCGTCGGCCGCGCTGCGCAAGGTCCTCGCCGACCTCGACTACCGGAATCTCGACGCGGAGCCCGCGTTCGCCGGAAAGAACACGACGACCGAGTTCCTCGCCCGGATGATCTTCGACCGCATGGCCGGGCGCATCCGCTCCGACGAGCTGGGGGCGACTGCGAGTGCGGGCGGGCTGACATCGATGCGCGTCACGCTCCGCGAATCGCACGTCGCGTGGGCGGCCTACGAGGCGTCGCTGTAGCCGGCCGCTGGCGTGCGCGCGCTCGCCTTCGTCGTTCCCGGCGATCTCGCCACCCTGACGGGCGGCTATCGCTACGACCGGCGCCTGATCGAAGGCCTTCGTGCCGGCGGGTGGCAGGTCACGTGCCACTCGCTCGATCCCGGCTTTCCGGCGCCGTCGGACGGTGCGCTGCGCGACGCGGCCGAAGAGCTCGCCGCGATTCCCGACGGCCGGCTCACGGTGATCGACGGTCTCGCCTACGGCGCGATGCCGGAGGTCGCCGCGGTCCACGCCCGGCGGCTCAGACTGGTGGCGCTGGTGCACCATCCGCTCGCCGACGAGACCGGTCTTCCGCCCGGAACGGCGGAGCGACTGCGGCAGAGCGAGCGTCGCGCGCTCGCGGTCGCGCGCCGCGTGATCGTGACAAGCCCCGCAACGGCACGCGCGGTCGGCGGGCTCGGCGTGCCGGCCGAGCGGATCGACGTCGTCGAGCCCGGGACCGATCCGGCCCCGCTCGCACGGGGTTCGGCCGGGCGGGTGCTCGGCCTGCTGTGCGTCGGCGCAATCACACCGCGCAAGGGACACGCCGTGCTGATCGAGGCGCTCGCGCGGGTCGCGGATCGCGCGTGGCATCTCGTGTGCGTCGGGAGCCTCGATCGGAGCCCCGCGACGGTGGCCGATCTGCGGCGCCGGATCGACGCCCTCGGCTTGGGCGGGCGCGTCACGCTGGCCGGCGAGGAAGGCGAGGAGGCGATCGGCGCGTCCTACGAGCGGGCCGACATCTTCGTCCTGCCGTCGTTCCACGAAGGCTACGGGATGGCGCTCGCCGAGGCGCTGGCGCACGGGCTCCCGATCGTGAGCACGCGCGCCGGGGCGATTCCGGACACCGTGCCGCAGGACGCCGGGCGCCTGGTTCCACCGGGCGACGTCGAGGGGCTTGCGGATGCGCTCGCGGCGCTGCTGGACGACCCCTCGCTGCGGGGGCGGCTCGCCGCCGGGGCCCGGGCCGTGCGCGAGCGGCTGCCCTCCTGGGCGTCGGCGTGCGGCCGCTTCGCGGCGGCCCTCGAGCGCGTGGCGTGAACGACTTCGGTGCGGACTGGCTCGCGATGCGCGAGCCGTTCGACGTCGACGCGCGGAGCGCCCGGCTCGTGGGCGAGCTTGCCGCGCACTGGTCTGACGCCGAGGTCACAGAGATCGTCGATCTTGCCACCGGAACCGGCGCGAACGTGCGTTACCTGGCGCCGCGCATCGACGGCCGCCAGCGCTGGACGGTCGTCGACCACGACGCGCACCTGCTCGAAGCCGTCGCGCCCCGGCTCGCCGGATGGGCCGAGCAGCGAGGCTACGGGTTTCGGCTGCGCGGACCGGACGTGACGGTGATGGGCGAGAGGTTCGAGGCGGAAGTGCGGCCGCGCGAGCTCGACCTCACGCGCGAGGCCGATCGCGTGGTGCGAGAGGGCGTGCACCTCGTGACCGCCGCGGCGCTGCTCGACCTCGTCTCCGAACGCTGGCTCGCGCACCTCACGCGCGCCTGTCGGGCGGCCGGCACGGCGGTTCTTTTCGCGCTCACCTACGACGGCGAGACGGGCTGGTTGCCGGAGGATTCCGACGACGCGCGGGTGCGCGACGCGGTGAATCGCCATCAGGGGCTCGACAAGGGGTTCGGCCCGGCGCTCGGTCCGAGCGCTGCCGGGTGCGCCACGGCGCTGTATCGCGCGGCGGGATACCGCGTCGTGGAGGCGAAGAGCGACTGGCGGATCGGCCCGGGGGCGAACGCGATGCAGCTTGCTCTGCTCGAAGGCTGGCGCGCTGCGGCGGCGGAAATCGAACCGGATCGGCGCGGCGCATTCGCCGGCTGGGCGGCGCGGCGCGCAGCGGCGATCGCGCAGGGCGTGTCGGCGCTCCGCGTCGGCCATGTGGACATCGCGGGCCGACCGGCTTAGAAGCTAACCGTTCAGCCGATGCGCCGCAGGTCGGGCGCGTCCGCCGGGGGAGACCTGGCCAAGGACCGTCGGAGGTCGAACGACCAGAGAACGTCTTCGCCCATCCGGAAGACTTGGCCGGCCGGACGCAGACAGTCGCGCATCGAAGGCGCGGCCGGGCGCCGCAGCCCGGGGCGACCCGAGCCGATGATCAACGGCGCGATCGCGATGTGCAGCGCATCGATCAGCCCCGCCTCGAGAAACTGGGACACGGTGACGCCGCCGCCCTCGATGAACAGTGCATGCAGGCCGCGCGCGTTCAGGACCGAGAGCAGCACGTGGAGGTCGAGGTGGTTGCCGTGACGGGGCGCGCCGACGACCTCCGCCACGCCCGCGCGGCCCTCGGTTTCCGGCATGCGCGCGGCGTCCACGGCGAGAATCGTCGGGGCGCGCTGGTCGGTCAGCACGCCCGCCGCGGGCTGAATGCGGAAGGACGGATCGAGCACGACGCGGACCGGATTGTCGCCCGGCACCAGGCGCGTCGTGAGCAGCGGATCGTCGGTCGCGATCGTTTCCACGCCGACGGCCACTGCATCGCAGAGCGCGCGCAGGCGATGGAGGTGGCGGTGGTTGGCCTCGCCGGTGACGAAGCGGGAATCGCCGGAATCGGTGGCGATGCAGCCGTCGATGCTCTGGCCGAGATGCGCGACGACGAACGGCCGCTCCGGTCGTGCATTGCAGACGGGCAAGTAGAGATCGAGCATCGCGCGCGCCGGTTCGCCGACGTCCCCGGGGACCGACCAGCCCGTTTGCGGTCGCCAGCGTGCCGCAATGCGTGGATCGGAATCGGGCGTCTCCGCGAGCGTGCCGTCCTCCAGCAGCCGGAAACCGGCGTCCCGGTCGGGCAAGCCGCGCCGCCGGCGCAGACGAACGAGGGCGAGCAGCAGTGCCCACGCGTCGGTTGCGGAGCGAACTGCGTGATTCAGCGACGACGCTGGGGCTCGGGCAGGCAGAAGCATGGGATGGCGCGCGTGCGCTTCGACAGGGTCGAACGTCAGCCGGATGTCAGGAACGCGGGATGTCAGGAACGCGTCGCGGCGCTCCGGTATGCTAACACCATGACCGCCTCCACATTCCCTCGCTCGTGACACGCGACGCTCCTTCGTCCGACTTGCGCCGCGCCTCGGTCCGCGTCGATCGGTGCCTGACCGAGCTTCGCCGCGGGCGGGCGGTGCGGATCGCGGACGCCGAAGGCGGCGTGGTCGCGGCGGCGGTCGAAACGCTGGACTCGGAGCTGCTGTGTCGTCTATCCACGACAGGCGCGCGCCTTGCGATCGCCGTCACGGAGGAGCGGGCGCGGGCGCTCGGCATCGACGCCGTCGAACGCGGCGTCGCGATTCCGTTCGGCGACGGGGTCACGCTCGAGACACTCACCCGCTTCGTGGGTCTTGCCGAGTCGCCCGGCGTGCCGGAGGGTCTCGACTTTGCGTCGGCGAGCACGGGAACCGCGGCGGTAGCCGCGGCGCTCGAGCTCGCACGTCGGGCGCGGCTGCTCCCCGCGGTCGTCTTCACGCGATCGGACCGTGGCGACGACGCCGACGAGCTGCTCGCGGTCGCGGCGACCGACGTCGCGGCGCTCGCGCAGGTCTTCGAGGGCAGCCTGATGCGCATGAGCGATGCCCGGGTTCCGCTCGCCGGCCACGAGGACTGCGAGCTGGTCCTGTTTCGCGAGATTCCGGGCGACCTCGAGCACGTGGCGGTGGTGATCGGACGGCCCGACCGGAGCGCGCCGGTCCTGGTGCGGCTGCATTCCGCGTGCCTGACCGGCGATCTGCTCGGGAGCCTGCGATGCAAAACAG
>Ga0209342_10005468_pt1 | contig 13002 bp, 13 predicted proteins | sample RifCSP16_2_FD_184023 | JGI IMG/M metagenome (GOLD analysis project Ga0209342, IMG submission 184023) | Soil microbial communities from Rifle, Colorado - Rifle CSP2_sed 16_2 (SPAdes) (version 2) | ecosystem: Environmental > Terrestrial > Deep subsurface > Rock core/Sediment | place: Rifle... | reverse complement strand
CCTCGTTGTGATCGCGCACGAGTCCGGGGTCGGTTCGGGTGGCCCAGGTGAACCTCATCGGACCTCCATGATGGTCTGCCCGACGCGGATCACGTCACCCCGGTCGAGAGTGCGTCGTCCCACCACTGGAATGCCGTTCACCAGCGTCCCGTTCGTCGAGCCGAGATCTTCGACCACCAGCCGACCCTCGACGCGGTCGAAGCGGACGTGGCGATCGGAGGTGAAGGGATCGTCGAAGGGCACGTCGGCGCCGGGACCTCTCCCCACCAGCGTGGGTCGTTCGACCGGGATGACCCGGCCGGCGGCCGACTCCGGCTCGATCAGGACGAGGACCGCGGTGGTCGACGACGGCCGCTCCGTGGTTCCGGTCCCGGCGGCGAGGTGCGATCGCACCGCCCGAACCACGACCCACAGGAAACCGTAGAGAACGGCGATGAACAGGACCTTGAACAGATTGACGAGCAGGGGGGACATCACGCGCGTCCGATCAGGAACTCGGTTCGCCCGAGGGTGAGCAGGTCGCCTTCGACGATCGGCGTCGGCCCGTGCACCCGCTCGCCGTTGACGAAGGTCCCGTTCGATGACTCGAGGTCGCCGACCCACGCCGAGCCCGCCTCCTGCCAGATGACCGCGTGGGTTCGCGAGACGCCGTCGTTGGGGACGTGCACGTCGCTGCCGGAACTGCGGCCGATCACGGCACGATTGACTGCGAGGTCGAGCGGCCCGCTCGTGCCGTCGACCGGCTTGAGCCGCGCCCACACCGGCCGGGGGCCCGTGACGATGGTGGCGTCGATCTCCACCTCGGCGGGACGCCGTGCCGGATCGACGGCGACCGTGACCCCGGCCGGTCCCTCGAGGCGCCATCCACGCTCCAGGGCCGACTCCTCGACGAAGGCTGCGAGCTCGCGCTGCACCGCCTCGAGCACCTCGCCGTCGACGGGCTCGCCGCCCATGGTGACCGCGAATTGGTTGGGGACACCCCAACCGCCCGGTGTCTCGAAGATGCCGAGGTCGGCCTCCCGCACCAGCAGGGTCCCGAGTTCGACCGGATGAATCCGGCCGCGGAAGAGACGCGCTGCCAGTCCGTCCACGAGACGCTCGAGTCTGCGCTCGATCCCGCGAGCGAATCCCATGGGGCAAGGGTACCCCCGGCCCCGGAGTGGCCGAACGGCCCCGTGGTACGATTTCCGGCCCTTGGGGGCGAGTGGCGGAACTGGCAGACGCGCAGGATTCAGGTTCCTGTGGGCTCACGCTCGTGGGGGTTCGACTCCCCCCTCGCCCACCCAGTGTCATACTCCCCCGCCGCTCGGAGGAAGCGCCGTCGTCGCACGCTCGCCATCCTCGGTGTGGCCGGCGTCCTCTTCGGCGTCGCCTACGGGGCCTTCCAGGCCCAGGGCGAGCGGGAGACGACCCGGGCCTATCTCGACGTCGCGTTCGAGGTGGCGGGGATCGCCGAGGATGTCACCGCCTCCCTGTCCGACCTCGTCGTCAACGTCGAGGACTATGACCGGGCGACCCTGCTCGAACGGTTGGGCTCGATGGAGACCTCGGCCGAGCAGATGGTGGTCCGCCTCCTCGACGTTGAGGCGCCGGCGTCGCTCACTGCAGCGAGCGTGTTCCTGCGCATCGCCGCCGGTGCGTGGAGATCGGGGATCAGCGACGCCAGGGTCGGAATCCTCGCCCTGTCCGCGAATCCGCTCGACGAGGAGGGTCTGGTGGCGCTCGCCAGCGGCCTGATCGATCTTCGGGTGGGCGATCGCGCGTATGTTGGTTTCCTCTCGGGGATCGGAGAAGTGGACACCACACTGCAGGGTGGGTCTCTGCCCTCGATCGCCTTCGTGCCCGCGGCCGACGACGCGCTCTACGAGCCGCGTGACCTGGCGCGCCGGATGTTCCTGGCCGGGTCGATCGCACCGATCGACGACATCGCTCTTGCCGACCTGAAGCTGGAACCGGGCCCGGTGGGCGTGAGCGGCGGGATGCCGGTGGTGGCGGTGACCGCCAGCCAGTCGGCTGAGGTGGTGGTCGCCAACCGGGGCAATGTCGACGTGACCGGGATCACGGTCACGCTCAACCTGGTCGGCAACAGCGGCGAGCTGTTCGAGACCGAGCAGGAGGTGGCCGGCCTCGAGGCGGGGACGCTCACCTCGCTCACATTCGCCGATCTCCCCGTGTCACCGGGGGTGACCTACGAGATTTCGGTTTCGATCTCCAGAGATGATGACGACGAGGAGAACGACTCGCTGAAGGTCCGATTCACCGTGAATCCGGGCGGATGAAATGGTGATCGATGTCATCGCCGTCATCGGTCTGTTCGTCGCCCTCATGGCGATCTACATGGTGTCGGCGGAGCGGCGTCGGTTCTCTGCGTTGCCCCGGGATGCGAACGTGCTCGACCAAATTCGCCGCCTCGACGAGGACCTCGCCCTCATCGAGGCCGCCGTGGCCAGGCTGCAGCCGGTGGTGAAGTCCCTGGTCGACCGGATGCCGGGTGCGCTGCGGTACGCCGCGGTGGTCACCTTCGACGCCAACGACGAGCGGACCGGTCACACGTCGCGGGCCATTGCCCTCCTCAACGAGCGCCGCGACGGTCTGGTGATCACTCTGCTCCACGGGCCCCGGCAGTCACTCTTCTTCACCAAGATGATCCGCGACGGCCGGGGAATCGAACCGCTCTCGATGGAAGAGCAGACCGCGGTGGATCGGGCCCTGGCAGGGGCGTAGCGCTTCCCGTTTCCCGTTTCCCGTTTCCGGTTTCCCGTTACCCGTTTCCCGTCGCCCGTCGCCCGTCGCCCGTCGCCCGCTCGAGCCGCCTGCTGGCAAGCGGCATGCTGAAGCCAGGGCTGCAGGCTGCATGCTGCAAGCTCCTTCCCGCCTTCTACCATCTTCCCGTGATCGACGTCGCCCTGCTTCGCAGTGATTCCGCCGGGTTGGCCGCTTCGTTCGCTCACCGCGGGGTGACGGTCGACGTACCGGCGCTGGTGGCATTGGATGGGGCGCGCCGTCGGGCGCGGCTGGCCGCCGAGGAGATGCGCGCCGAGCAGAACCGCACCGGCAAGCAGATCGCCCGCCTCCAGGGTGCCGAGAAGCAGAAGGCGATCGCCGCCGCCGCCGCCCTTGCCGAGCGCTACAAGGCCGCCCTGGTCGAGGCGGACGAACTCGACGCCGGGTTCGAAGCGGTCTGGGTGCCGCTGCCCAATCCGCCGCACCCGTCGGTCCCGAAAGGTGTCACCGACGCCGACAACGTCGAGATCCGCAAGCACGGCGCCCCGCCGGTCTTCGGCTTCCCCGTGCTCGACCACGTCGATCTCGGGGAGCGCCTGGGCATCCTCGACATCGATCGCGGCGCCAAGGTCTCCGGGTCGCGGTTCGCCTACCTCAAGGGAGGGGCGGTGCTGCTCGAGTTCGCCCTCGTGCAGTGGGCACTCGGCAGGTTGATGGCCGAGGGGTTCACCCCGGTCGTGCCCCCGGTGCTGGTGCGCGACCAGGCGCTGTTCGGCACCGGCTTCTTCCCCGGGGCCCGTGACCAGGTCTACGCGGTCGGTGTGTCGGACGCGGCAGGGGTGGTGACCTCCGACGACCTCTATCTCGTCGGCACCGCCGAGGTGCCGCTGGCGGGGATGCACGCCGAGGAGATCCTCGACGGCGCCGATCTGCCGCTGCGCTACGCCGGGTTCTCCACATGTTTCCGCCGCGAGGCGGGGACGTACGGCAAGGACGCCCGCGGGATCTTCCGGGTACACCAGTTCGACAAGGTGGAGATGTTCTCCTTCACCACGCCGGAGCAGTCCTGGAACGAGCACGACGCGCTGCTTGCCGTCGAGGAGTCGCTGATCGGCGCCCTCGGCATCCCGTATCGGGTGGTGAACGTGTGCAGCGGCGATCTCGGTGACTCGGCCGCCAAGAAGTACGACATCGAGGGCTGGTTCCCGGGTCAGGGCGCCTACCGCGAACTGACCTCCTGCTCCAACACCACCGACTACCAGGCGCGCCGGCTGCGTATCCGTTACCGCGAGGGGAACGGCGAGCCCGCCGTCGCCCACACCCTCAACGGGACCGCGGTCGCCATCGGCCGCACCCTGATCGCCATCCTGGAGAACGGCCAGCAGGCCGACGGCTCGGTCGTGGTGCCCGAGGTGCTCCGACCCCTCGTCGGGTTCGAGCGGCTGTCGTGAGCAGCCGGGAGGTGTTCTCCCGGATCGCCCGCCGGTACGACCGGCTCAACCGCATCCTCTCCCTGGGACACGACGACGATTGGCGCCGCAGCGCCGTCGCCCACCTCCCCCCGGGACGGGTGCTCGATCTCGGGGCGGGCACCGGTGCGGCCAATCCCGATCTGGGCGACCGCGAAATCGTCGCCCTCGACCCTTCACCGGAGATGCTGGCGCTGAATCCATTGGTGCGGCGGGTCGTCGGCAAAGGAGAACGGCTCCCGTTCCCCGACGGGTGGTTCGACGGGGTCTTTTCCGCCTACGTGGTGCGCAACCTCGATTCGATCCCGGACACTCTGTCCGAGGTCGCCCGGGTGTTGCGTCCCGGGGGAGTGGCGGCGATCGTCGACCTCGGCCGCCCCGAGTCGGCCTGGAAGCGCCGTCTGCACCGGATGGGTACCGCGGTGGTGCTTCCGGTGGCGGGGGCCACCATCGGCGCCGTCGGCGAGTACCGGTACCTGCATCGCAGCCTCGATGCCCTGCCCCCACCGCAGGTGCTCTACGCCGGCGGCCCGCTGCGTCTGGTGGAGGTGTGGCGGATGGGACCACTCGGGTTCGTATACGGGGTGGCGCTGAAGAAGGAGGCACCGGGCGCCGGGCATTAGGGATCAGCCGGAATTCTGATGCCTGTTGCCTGTTACCCGGCACCTTCCTCAGCGGAGAGGGAGGGATTTGAACCCTCGAAGGGGCTATACGCCCCTTACTCGCTTAGCAGGCGAGTGCCTTCGGCCACTCGGCCACCTCTCCCATGAACAGGCATCAGGCAACAGGTATCAGGTATTAGCCGGAGGCCAAGCGACCCCTGGCCCGATGGCCCAACCCTAACCGCGTATGGACTCCTGGTGCCTGTCGCCTCGTGCCTGGTGCCTACCGCGGAGGGAGTGGGATTCGAACCCACGGAACCCCGCAAGGGGTTCAGCAGTTTTCAAGACTGCCGCCTTCGTCCGCTCGGCCATCCCTCCGTGGGCATTATCCCCGGTGGAGGGGCCTCTCACCGGATCGCCGCCTTGGCTCCGCCGCCGAGGAGGCCCCGGTTGCGGCGGATGCGTCGCTCCGCCGATCCGAAGACGAGCGAATCGACCAGGATGCCGATCAGGAGCACCACGATCATCATCGCCATCAGCCCGGAGGCGTCCGCCTGCTCGCGGGCGGTGTGGAGCCGCACCCCGATCGAAGGCCGCGAGGCGATCATCACCAGCAACTCCCCGGCCATGAGCGACCTCCACGCGAACGCCCATCCCTGCTTGAGCCCGGAGACGAACGCGGGGAGCGCCGCCGGCAGCACCACGTGCCGCCACGCCGCCACGCCCCTCGCCCCGAGCACGTTTCCGACGCGCAGCAGGATGGGTGGGATGTGGTCGACACCAGAGATGAGTCCGTTGGCGATGGCCGGGGCCGCCCCGAGCACGATGACGGACAGGATCGCCGTCTCGGTCAAACCGAACATCATGATGGCGAAGGGAAACCAGGCGATCGAAGGCATGCTCTGCAGCCCGGTGATGATCGACCCGATGGCGCGGCGCAGCAGCTCGCTCTGGGACACCGCCATGCCGATCGCCGAACCCACGACGGTCGCCAGAAGGAACCCGAGCGCCGCCCGCTGCATCGTGATCGACACTGCCTCATAGAACCGGGCGGTGGTCATGATCGAGCCGAGTTCTGAGATGACCGTGGCCGGCGGCTTGATGACGTACGGCCGCCATCCGGACCACACCACCGCCTGCCAGCCGGCGAGGACGATGGCCACCGCCAGCAGTTTCGGCCATACCGCCGACCAGAGACGCTGTGCCCGGCCGGCGGCGTCCACCAGCGGCGTGTCGAGGGCATCGAGCCCGCGCAGGTCGGCGTCGAGATGCGAGTTCGGCTCAGCGCCCATGACGGCGGACCTCCTGGCGCAGTCGGTCGGTGATCTCGGCGGCGAGCCGCGCCACCGGCGCCGAGTCGATGCGACGGGGCCGCTCGATGTCCACGGCGAATTCGGCGGCCACCCGTCCCGGGCGGCTGGAGAGGACCACCACACGGTCTCCGAGCCTGACCGCCTCGCGCACGTTGTGGGTCACGAACAGGATGGTGAGGTCCGTCGCCAGCCAGATTCGTTCCAACTCGTCGTGCAGACGGTCCCGGGTCATGGCATCGAGCGACCCGAAGGGCTCGTCCATGAGGAGCAGGTCCGCCTCCTGAGCCAGCGCCCGGGCCAGGGCGGCGCGCTGCTGCATCCCGCCCGACAGCTCGTGGGGCCGGTGGCCTCCGAATCCTTCGAGATGGACCAGGCGCAACAGTTCGTCGAGACGCCGGGCCCGCGTCTCGGGCGGTATTCCGCGCAACCGCATCGCCAGGTCGATGTTGCGGGCGACGGTGAGCCAGGGGAAGAGCGCCGGCTCCTGGAACACCACGCCGATGCGCCGGTCGGCGGTGTCGATGGCGCCGTGGTCGAGGTGGTAGATCCCGGCGATCAGGTTGAGCAAGGTGGTTTTCCCGCAGCCCGAGGCCCCGACCAGGCAGACGAACTCGCGGTCCGACACCTTCAGGTTCATGCGATCGAGCGCCGGAACCGAGGAGCGGCCGTCGTGGTAGGTCTTCGACACGTTCTCGATCACCAGCGGGCGTGTCGCCGTCGCCGATCGGACGCCCGGCGCGGTCACGGTTGAACCGGATCCCGGCCGAGTTCGGCCAGTACCTGATTGAGCAGATCGAGTGCGTAGATGCCGTCCAGGTCGACGGGTTCGAGGAGTCCGACGCTCACCGCGTGGTCCGCCGAGACGTACAGCGAGTCGGCGATCGGATCCACGGTGAAGGTGAGGTTGTCCCAGGCCGCCGCCATCGTCTCCGGCGGCAGTGCCCTGGTGGTGATCTGTTCGATGGCCGTGTTGACATCCACCATCGCGGCGTCCGGCGCGGCATCGATGAAATCGATCGAGCGCACCAGGGCCCTCAGCACGGCGAGCACGAGGTCGGGGTGCTCTTCGAGGAAGGTGGTGCGCACGATGAGGTGGGTGGTGACGAACTCCCCCTGGGGCCAGAGGTCGCGCTCGTCGAGGAACACCACGCCGCCACCCTCCAACACCAGCCGCGTGGCCCACGGCTCGGGCACCCAGGCGCCGTCGATGGCACCCGATCGGAAGGTTTCGAGCGTCTGCGCATTCTCCTGTGGGATCACCGAGACATCCCCTCCACCCTCGAGGTCGGCGGTCAAACCCTGTTCCAGCAGCCAGGCGCGCAATGCGACGTCCTGGGTATTGCCCAGTTGGGGAGTGGCGATCCGGGCGCCGACCAAGTCGGCCGGGCCCGCGATCCCCGGTCTCACCACCAGCGCCGCACCGCCCGAAGTGCTTCCCGCGATGATCCGGATCGCTTCGCCGTCCGACTGGGCGTAGGCGTTGATCGCCGGGTTCGGTCCGATGAACGTCATGTCGAGGGATTCCGAGAACAGGGCAGTGACCGCATCGGGTCCGGCGTTGAACGTCAACAGCCGCAGGGTTGCGTCGTCCCCGAGTTCTTCCGCGAACCACCCCTCGACGACGCCGACCAGGGCGGGAGCATGGGTCACGTTGGCGAAGTACCCCAGCCGCACCGTCGGGGTGGAGTCGCCTGAGCCACCACAGGCCGGTATGAGGGAAAGGCCGACGAGCACTGCTGCCACCGGAGCCAAGAACCGGGAGAGAGCGGGGTGGGTCACGGGAGGGACTCCATATATCCGACTTTAGAAGTAGGAATACTAGGGTAGTGGATGGGGAAGGTACCCGAGTGCCCCCTACGGCGTCAATCTCCAACGACGACAATCCATACCGGAGAACCCGCCAATGTGGATCACGCGAAAGACCGATTACGCCACCCGGGCCGTGCTGGCGCTCGCCATCCACGGGCGGGAGACCCCGCTCTCGGTGCAGGAACTGGCCGACAGGATCCAGGTCTCCGGTTCCTACCTCGAGCAGATCATGGCGCAGCTCCGGGGTGCCGGCATCGTCAGGTCGGAGCGCGGCCCCAAGGGCGGTTACCGCCTCAACCACGCCCCCGAGGAGATCACCCTCGAAAGGGTGGTGCGGATCTTCCAGGGACCGCTCGCCCCGATCGAATGCGCCACCAGGAGCATGCCGGCGTCGTGTCCCATGGAAGTGGGCTGCACGTTGCGCACGACGTGGGAGGAAGTGCGCGACGCCACGATCGCCATCCTCGAGCGCACCGACTTCGGGTCGCTGGCCCGCCGCGCCGGAGGCCGGTGGGTGGTGGATAAGCCGGTGTCGGCGGACAGTTAGACGCGCCGGGTCAGATGGCAGAGGGCAGGTCTGCTGTCTGCCATCTGCAATCTGCAATCTGCTGTCCTCCTCGCGCGGAGGGGGTGGGATTTGAACCCACGGGACCGGAAATCCGGCCCAACAGTTTTCGAGACTGCCGCCTTCGGCCGCTCGGCCACCCCTCCCAAGAGAGGCACCAGGCTCCAGGCACCAGGCTCCAGAATCTTTTCTGGCTGGTGCCTGGTGCCTACTACCTCTCTTGCGATTGTAGGTCTCGCCTCACTCACGTCAGTCGCGCCGCGATGCGAAGAACTCTGCGAGCAGTGCCGACGCCTCGGCGGCGAGAACACCGGACACCAGCTCACATCGGTGGTTGAGCCGGGCGTCCTGAGGGATGTTGAACAGGCTCCACGCCGCCCCGGCCTTGAGGTCGGAGGCGCCGTACACGATCCGGTCGACCCGGGCCCACACCGCCGCCATGGCGCACATCGCGCACGGTTCCAGCGTCACCACGAGGGTGTGGCCGGTGAGCCGCCAGTCGCCGACGAGTTGCGCCCCCCGACGCAGCACCAGCATCTCGGCGTGGGCGGTGGGGTCGGCCAGTTCCTCCCGGCGATTGTGGTCGGTGGCCACGACCGCGCCACCCGGGTCGAGGAGCACCGCTCCCACCGGCACGTCGCCGTGCTCCGCCGCCGCCCGGGCGGCGTCGATTGCGAGTCGCATCGCATCGTCGAAGGAGGTCTCCATGTGTTCCCTACACTCTCGCGCCATCCAGGAGGGATCGCATAGTCCGGCCTAGTGCGCACGCCTGGAAAGCGTGTTGGCGGTGAAAACCGCCACGGGGGTTCAAATCCCCCTCCCTCCGCGCGCGAAGAAGACAGCAGATTGCAGACAGCAGACCTGTGATCTGCCTTCTGCCATCTGCCATCCCCCACTGCGAATCGACCTTTGTGCCACGGCTACCCTTTCCACGATCGTGCTAGGCGGGGCGCTAGGGGTGCCCTGAACCCGAAACCCTCTCTATGCGGGGCCGAATCCCCGCCCGAGGGTCGAGTGCGGTCGGGTCGAGCGCCCGAAACGTGGTGTTGAAGGCCGGGTCCTGCGCGGCGGGACACCGTGAACCGGGTCAGGTCCGGAAGGAAGCAGCCCTCAGCGGTCGTTCCCGGGTGCCGCAGGGGTGCCTGGCCGGAGCCGGCGGTCGGGGACGCGCCGGTCGTCTCGATTCGACGGCGGGGGGCACGATCGCTTCCGAGGTGATCTCATGCCGTTGCGCGGTGTCTCTCACCGGTTCCTGAGACGATGGTGGAAACCTCAACCTGTGTGATGAACGTCTCTTCCCTGAACGAGAACGAGGAGTGATCGATGCCCCCGAAGAAGACCACCGAAGAACCGTCGCCCGGGCCGGCGAGGAGCCGGAAGAAGAGCGAGCCGGAAGTCCTGGTCGAACCGCCGGATCGCACGATGTTCTGGGCGGTCGCCTTCCTCGCCGCGGTGGCGGTGTTCGGCGCCGGGTACGCCGTCGGCCACGCCGTCGCTGAGGACGATGCGACCGAGGTGTACGGGAGCGGTGTAGTCGTCGCCGGTGAGTTCCCCGGCCACGGCCCGATGTTCCCCGGTGGACGACCCGGTCATCGGTTCCCCGGCCTTCCTCCCATCGACGTGCACCCCGTCCCCGTGGGCCCGGATGATTCCGATGGAGTGGTCGAGGGCCGGGGTTTCCTGGGTATCAGCGGGGTCGACACCCCGGGGGCGGTGCTCGTTGTCGACGTGCTCGCCGGGTCACCGGCCGACAAGGCCGGCATTTCGTCCGGAGACCGCGTGGTCTCCTTCGCAGGCGAGTCGATCGAGTCGATGGAGCAGTTGGCCGACCTGGTGCGCGGCACGGACCCGGGTACCGAGGTCGAGATGGTGCTCGGCGGGCCCGGCGGCGGGCGCACGGTCACCGTCGTCGTCGGCGAGCGCCCGGCCGGTTAGCTTTCAGACCCTCCTAGGGGTGTGGGTGGTGGGTTTCGGCCGGCGCGCCCACTGGCGCACCAGGTCGCCGAGCAGGTCGAGGGGAACCGGACCGGCCTCCAGCACCGTGTCGTGGAACCCCTTGATGTCGAACCGGGGTCCCATCGCCGCCTTCGCCTCGGAGCGGAGACGGAGCAGCTCGCGCTGGCCCATCTTGTAGGCGAGGGCCTGGCCGATGTAGCCGATGTAGCGGTCGACCTCGTTGGCGATGTTGTTCAGGGCCTGCGGCGAGTTGTCCACGAAATAGTCGATCGCCTGCTGCCGGCTCCAGCCGAGTGCGTGCAGCCCGGTGTCGACTACCAACCTGCCGGCTCGCCATGAGTCGAACGAGAGGATTCCCATCCGCTCCAGGTCTCCTGAGTAGAGGCCCATCTCGTCGGCGAGCCGTTCGGTGTAGAGCCCCCATCCCTCGATGTAGACCGTGACGTTGCCGTTGCGCCGGAACGCGGGTACGCCCTCCAACTCCTGAGCGATGGCCATCTGCAGGTGGTGCCCGGGGATGCTCTCGTGGAAGGCGAGGGTTTCCGACTCGAACCGGGTCCTCGTCGTGGGCTCGGAGAGGTTGATGAAGTAGATGCCGGACCGGGACCCGTCCTCGGCAGGTGGGAAGTAGTAGGCGAGGGTGGCGTCGGCGGCGCCGACGTCGGGGACCGGTTGCACGATGCAGGGCGCCTCGGGCAACCGGCCGAACCAATCGGGGATGGCTTCCCGGGCCCGGGCCAGTGCTCCCTCGGCGGCGCGGTGCACCTCCTCGGCGGTCTTGAAGCGGAGCGCCGGGTCGTTGCGGAGGCGGTCGTAGATCACGGGGACGTCGTTCGTCCCGAGAACCTTCCCACCGAGGCCGCGGTACTCGTCCTCGAGCGCGGCGATCTCGTCGAGACCGATCCGGTGGATCTCGCGGGGATCGAGGTCGAGCGAGGTGTACCGCTTCACCGCCCGCCGATAGATCTCCTCACCGTCGGGGAGCCAGCACACCCCCGACTTCTCGGGCGGGCGCGCCGCGGGGAGGATGTCGGCGGCGACGGCGTCGCGATACCGGTCGAATGCCGGGTTGACCACCTTCGTGACCTGCTCCTCCATGGCCTTTTTCCACCGAGCCTTCTGCAGGTCGTCCCAGTCGTCGGGGAGGCCGATCTGCAGGAACGGGTTCTGCTCTACCCCGATCCGGCCGAAGGCGTCGAGCTGGCCGATGACCTTCTCGACGGCGACGCGGGGAGGGGTCCGCCCGTTGGCCACACCCTGGCGATGGCGCTCGACCGCCTGGTCGAACGGCTTGCCCACCTTCGAGGCCTTCTCCACGAACGCCCACGCCTGCTCGTCGGTCACGGCGCGGAGCTGGGGAACCCCCTGGATGATGTCCATGTGCAGGCCGAGCATTGGGTCGACCAGGAACTCGGCGGTCCGGCTGCACAGAGACCCGCTGATCCCCTCGGCCTCGGAGACCAGCACGTGCCGGGTGATGTGGTCATCGCGTTCGAGGGCCGCCGGGTCGATCGCCCGGGCGGAGGCGACGATCGCGTCGAGTTGCTCGATCACCTCGTCCTCGTGCTCACGGGACAGATCCTCGACCTCGGCGTCGAAGCGGTGGTCGCCGAGGAGGCTCGCCCACATCGGCGAGTTCGTCAGCGCGACTTCCCAGAACCGGGAGGAGAGATCGGCGAGTTGCTCGTTCACGGAACCTCCTGGTCGCCCGCCGGAGACCTTAGGAGCGATGCAGGAGCGGTCTGCCGGGGAGCGGTGGGGCGCCCCGGAGCACCCGTTCATCGACATTCTGGAGGGGGGTATTCTTCCGTGTAATGGCGAGTCCGATGTACCGGTCCGCTGCGGCCTTTCTCGGGTCGACCCCCGGCTGGGCGCTTCGGCAGCCGTCCCGGAACCGAGACGAGGAGGAAGCGTGATCAGACGTATCCGAGCAGGCGCACCCCTTCTGGTAGCAGTTGGACTGATCTCGGCCCTCATGCCGTTGTCGGTCGCTGCCGCGGTGGGTCCGGTGCCGCTCTTCATCCACGACATCCAGGGATCGGGGCTGTCGTCTCCGGTCGCAGGGACCACTGTGATCATCGAGGGGGTGGTCGTCGGCGACTTCCAGGGCAACGCCTTCGCCGGCACTCAGCTCGGTGGCTTCTTTGTTCAGGAAGAGGACTCCGATGCGGATGGCAATCCCGCCACGTCCGAGGGCATCTTTGTTTTCGCTTCCTTAGCCGTAGCCGGTCCGGTGGAGGTGGGCGACCGGGTCGAGGTGACCGGCAGAGTCGTGGAGTTCGGAGGCCTGACCGAGATCACAAGCGTGACCCTCGTCGTCAATTCCGGGCCGACGACGGTGCCGGCGGCGACGCCGGTCGCCATGCCCGTCACCGCCCAGTCGGCCTGGGAGCGGTACGAGGGGATGCTCATCTCGTTCGAGCAGGACCTGTACATCTCGGAGTTCTTCAACTTCGATCGCTTCGGTGAGATCGTCGTCACCACCTCCCGGCAGTATCAGCCGAGCCAGGTGTTCGAACCCGGATCACCGGACGCGTTCGCCCTGGCCACGGCCAACGCCCTGT
>Ga0209342_10005467_pt1 | contig 13004 bp, 12 predicted proteins | sample RifCSP16_2_FD_184023 | JGI IMG/M metagenome (GOLD analysis project Ga0209342, IMG submission 184023) | Soil microbial communities from Rifle, Colorado - Rifle CSP2_sed 16_2 (SPAdes) (version 2) | ecosystem: Environmental > Terrestrial > Deep subsurface > Rock core/Sediment | place: Rifle... | reverse complement strand
CAGGCACTGCGCCGGTCATGAGGCCGGAACTGAACCTCGGTATTTGAACGTACTGAACATCCCGCGATGGAGGCTGCGTCCCCAAAAACATGGCTCCGAATGCCCCGTAACTAACAGATGCGATATTATTCGGCTTCCGCCATCCGCCGCCGGATTCGGGCCACTTTCTCGAGGATCTTCTGCGCATCCTTGGTCCAGACCCACGGCTCCGCGCGACCGTTGCTCGCTCGAACGAACTGCTCGATCGCTCGCTTCAGAGCCGACACGTTCGCGAAGCTGCCCCGGTGGAGCGCCTTCTTCTCCAGCTGGGAGAACCAGCCCTCCACCATGTTCACCCACGACGACCCCGTCGGCACGAAGTGGAACAGGAACCGCGGGTGGCGGCGCAGCCACCGCTCGACCTCGTCGGTCTTGTGGGCGCTCAGGTTGTCGAGGACCAAGTGGATCTCCATCCCCTCCCCGACGTCTCGGTCGATCCGACGCAGGAAGGCGAGGAACTCCTGGTGTCGATGGCGCTCGTGAAACTCGGTGATCACCCGTCCGTCGAGGATGTTCAGCGCCGCGTACAGGTCGACCTTGCCGTTCCTCCGATAGTCGGGGGGTCGTCCCTCCGGCCAATCTCGACCCATCGGGAGGATCGCCTGGGTCCTCTCCAACGCCTGCACCTGCGGCTTCTCGTCGACGCTGAACACCACCGCCCGCTCCGGCGGGTCCATGTAGAGGCCGACCACGTCGACCAACTTCTCCTCGAAGTGTCGGTCCCGGCTGAGCTTGAACGAACGCGTCCGATAGGGTTGAAGCCCATGGTCCTTCCAGACCCGTTGGATGGTCATGTGGCTGACCCCGAGGTGGTCGGCCAGCGCACGGGTCGACCAGTGGGTCTCTCCTCGGGGCTTGGTATGGAGGGTCGTCTCGACGATGCGCCGCACGAGCGCCGGGGACAGCCGGGGCTTGCGGCCGGTGCGGGGGGCGTCCTCTCGGAGGCCCTCGAGACGGAGGAGGGCGAACCGCCTCCGCCAGAGGCCGACGGTGTTCGGTCGGGTGGCGAGCGATTCGGCAATCCGCTGGTTCTCCCATCCGTCGGCGGCGCGAAGGACAATGCGAGCGCGAAGGACGAGTCGGTGGGGTGTGGAACGACCCCGGGACCAGGACTCGATCTCGGCGCGCTCTTCAGGGGCGAGGACGAGGGGAGGGGCGACTCGCATGTCCTCCCCAAGCGGAGGGGGGGCACTTATACTATCGCCCACATGCGTTACATGGCACGAACGTTCTTAGGTTCGCATCCGTTGCCTTCGACGTGGTGAAGTCGTACGCGGAGGCGGGCGTCGACATCGACGCAAAGCAGAAACAGGTCGAGGCGCTCGTCGCCGCGCTCACGTTCAAGCGCAAGGGGAAGGGCCGCCCGTTTGGCGGCATCGGCGCGTTCACGGGCAGCGTTGCGTTCGGGGACCACGTCCTGTCCCTGTGCACGGACAGCGTCGGCACAAAGATACTCGTGGCTGCAGAGCTCGGCCGCTGGGACACGATTGGCATCGACTGCGTCGCGATGAACGCGAACGACATGATCACCGCGGGCATCGAGCCCGTCGCCTTCGTCGACTACGTGGCGGTGGACCGCTACGACGAAAGGATCGCGCGGCAGATCGGCGTCGGTTTGAACCGCGGCGCGGAGATGGCGAACCTCACGATCATCGGCGGCGAGATTGCGGTCGTGCCGGAGATCGTGCGGGGATACGACTTAGCGGGGACGTGCCTCGGAGTCGCGCGGAAGAAGGACGTGATCGACGGGCGTCGCCTGCGCGCGGGGGACGCGATTGTCGGCGTCACCAGCACGGGAATCCACAGCAACGGGCTTACCCTCGCCCGTCGGGTGTTCCGGGACGCGGGGCTGGTCTTGGACGACGGGCTCCCGGGCGCCCGGGTATCGGTCGGGGAGGCGCTCCTCGAGCCCATGGCCATCTACGTCCGCCCCGTGATGAAGGTCGTACGCCGCCACGCGATCCATGGGATGGCAAACATCACCGGCGGCGGTCTTCGGAACCTCGTGCGGCTGAAGAAGGGGCTGGAGTTCCGCATTACGGACCCGCTGGTACCCCCGCCCGTCTTTCGTGCGATCCAGGAGTTGGCAGGAATCGCGGACGCGGAGATGTACCAGACGTTCAACATGGGCATGGGGTACGCGATCGTCGCGCCGGAGAACGAGGCGTCGGGCATCGTCCGCGACCTGCGCCCCTTCGCCGCCAAAGTCGTCGGGGAGGTCGCTCGCGGGACGGGAGCGACCCTCCCCGCCAAAGGTCTCGCGTACACGCGCTACTGATGCCCCTACTGATGCCCCATATCTTCTTATGGAGTCCCCGACTTCCGCGCGGGGGAGGAGACGATGGCCCAGGGGTCCGGTCGGAAGGGGGATTCTCTGGGCACGAGCATGGACCGCGCCGCGCGTGTCGCGTTGGGGATCGACGAGCCAAAGGCGGCGGAGGCACTGACCGAGGTCCCCGGGAAGGGCGACGGCCGTCCGCGCGAGGCGACGGTCGCGATCTACCTCATGCTCGCCACGGGGGCGATCGCCCTCGCGCTCTCCCTCTACTGGATGTTCTGGGGGAACAACATCCTCGGCGGCACGATCGTCCTCCTGCTGGGGATCGCGTACGTGTACGGAGGACGCGCGCTCCACAAGGGGGAGAGCTGGGGCTGGGGTGCGGGCGTCTTCGCGGGCATCTTCGTCCTGCTGTTCGGCCTCTTCCTCCTTCCGTACGCCGCTGTCCTCATCGTGCTCGCGATCGTCGTCATCGTCCTCCTCTTCCGGGCGCGGGAGTACTTCGGCATGGTGCGGTACGACCGCGACGAAGAGGAGCGGGCGAAGAAGGATCTCGAGTCCCAGAGGACCTCGAATCCCGAAGGCCTCCTCTGCCCGCGCTGCGGCAGCACCCGCCTTTGGGTCGCCCCGGACGGTTCCGCGTTCTGCCTGAACTGCCGGGCCGGGACGATCTCCCTGAAGCGCACGTGAGACGGTGAAACCTTCTTAGCCCGCGCGGGATACCTCGGAAGCGGAGGCCTCCCACGGCTCGCCCCAGGAAGTCCGCCGCCAAGCCCGATGCGTCCGAGCCCGAGACGATCCGCGACCGCACGCTGTCCGGCTTGCCGCTCGACCTCGTCTACCGTCCGCGGGAGCTCGAGTACCCTGCTCGCATCGGGCTGCCGGGCGAGCCGCCGTTCACGCGCGGCATCCATCCGACGATGTACCGCGGCCGCCTTTGGACGATGCGGCAGTACGCGGGCTTCGGGACCGCGGAGGAGTCGAACCGGCGGTACAAATACCTCCTGAAGCAGGGGAACACGGGGCTGAGCGTCGCCTTCGACCTCCCCACGCAGATGGGGTACGACAGCGACCACCCGATGGCGCGCGGCGAGGTCGGGAAGGTCGGGGTCGCGATCGCGAGCCTCCGGGACATGGAGGCGCTGTTCGACGGCATCCCCCTCGATCGCGTGAGCACGAGCATGACGATCAACGCGACCGCGATCGTCCTCCTCGCGCTTTACGTTGCAGTCGCGGAGTCCCAGGGCGTCGCCGCCAAAGGTCTGCGCGGCACCGTCCAGAACGACATCCTCAAGGAATACATCGCGCGCTCGACGTACATCTATCCGCCGGAGGGCTCGATGCGCCTGACCGTGGACCTCATCGAGCATTGCGCGCGCCACATGCCCTCGTGGAACCCGATCAGCATCTCGGGCTATCATATCCGGGAGGCGGGCGCGACCGCCGTGCAGGAGGTCGCGTTCACGCTCGGAAACGGGATCGCGTACGTCGAAGCCGCCAGGGCGCGGGGCCTGGCGGTGGACGCCTTCGCGCCGCAGCTCTCCTTCTTCTTCGCCGCGCAGACGGACGTGCTCGAAGAGGTCGCGAAGTTCCGCGCGGTCCGCCGGCTCTGGGCGACGATCATGCGGGAGCGATTCCGCGCGAAAGACCCCGCCAGCCTCGCCCTTCGGTTCCACGCGCAGACGGCGGGCGTCGCGTTGGCCGCGCAACAGCCGCACAACAACGTCGTCCGCGTAACCCTCCAGGCGCTGGCGGCTGTCCTCGGAGGCGCGCAGTCCCTCCACACGAACAGCATGGACGAGGCGCTCGGACTGCCAAGCGAGAAGGCCGTGCGACTCGCGCTCCGCACGCAGCAGATCCTCGGGCAGGAGTCCGGCGTTGCGAACACGATCGACTCGGTCGGGGGCTCGTACGCGATCGAGGCGCTCACGGACCGACTCGAGGACGACGCGACGAGGCTGCTCCAGAAGATCGATCGGATGGGGGGAATGCTCCCCGCAATCGAGAAGGGCTGGGTGCAGCGGGAGATCGCGGAGAGCGCGTATCGGTACCAGAAGGAGGTCGAGGCGGGCGAGCGCATCGTCGTCGGCGTGAACGCGTTCCGCGAGCGCGAGCCGCCCGTGATCGATGTCCTCCGCGTGTCCCCGGCGGTGGAGCGAAAGCAGATCGCGCGCGTCCGCGCCGTCCGCCGCCAGCGACAGGGCGCGGCCACCACGCGCGCGCTCCGCCGCCTCCGGAGGGACGCGGAAGGCAGCGCGAACCTCTTCCCCGCGGTCCTCGCCTGCGTGAAGGCGCGGACGACCCTCGGCGAGATCAGCGACGAGCTCCGCGTGGTCTTTGGCGTTCACACCCCGCGGGAGGTGGTGTAGGCCGTGAAGGTCGACCACATCGGGATTGCAGTCCGAAGCTTGGATTCCGCGCTGAAAGCGTACGCGGCGATTGGCCTTCGCCCCGAGGCTACGGAGTCGGTGCAGTCCGAGGGCGTCACCGTCGCGTTCCTGCGCGTGGGCGACGCGCACCTCGAGCTCCTCGAGCCCCTCGGGCCGGACACGGTCATCGCGCGGTTCCTCGACAAACGGGGGGAAGGGCTCCACCACGTCGCGCTGGCGGTGGACGACATCCGCGCGTCCATGGAGCAGGCCCGGCGCAACGGGCTGGCGGTGATCGACGAAACGCCACGCCTCGGCGCCCGGGGCCGTGAGGTCGCGTTCGTGCACCCGAAGAGCACCGGTGGCGTGCTCCTCGAGTTCGTGCAACACCCGAGGGAGTGAAGGCTCCGCGACACGTTCAAGTGGTCAGGAACACATGACCTCTCGGAGAGGGGAGATGCGGAGGGGCGTCCGTATCGGGCTGGTCCTCGGCGTCGTCTCCGCAGTGCTCGGGTCCGTGTGGGTCGTGGCCGACCATGCTTCGCGGCCTCCGGCAGCCCTACTGTACTCGACGTTCCTTGGAGGCGCAGACATGGACTTCGCGCACGCGATCGAGGTCGACGCTTCCGGCAACGCGTACGTCGTGGGAGTCACGTGGTCCCGGGATTTCCCCATATCCTCGGACGCCTTCGACTCGGAACGCGGCAAGAACACGGACGCCTTCGTCGCCCGGTTCGACAGCGACGGCCGCCTTGGCTGGGCCACGTACCTCGGCGGGGACGGATACGACTCCGCGGACACGGTTGCCATCGACGAGGCCAGGAACGTGTACGTGGCCGGTACGACAGGCTCGTCCGACTTCCCCGTCACCCCGGACGCGTTCGACGCGACCTTCAATAGCGAGCCGTACGAGGACGACGTTTTCCTCGCGAAGTTCGATGCCGATGGGCGGTTGACATATTCGACGTTCCTCGGGGGAAGCGGCGAGGATGGATCCATCTACGGCAACCTCGGCCCGACGGCTCTCGCGGTCGACGAGGTGGGCAGCGTGTACTTGGTCGGGGGGACAGATTCCCCGGACTTCCCCTGGACGTCGGGCGCGTACTCGAGCTATGGCGGCGGGACCGATGCGTTCGTCGTGAAGTTCGACGTGACCGGACGCTCGCTGGAGTACGCCGCACGAATAGGGGGTCGAGGCGGCGACCAGGCCGACTCCGTCGCCGTGGATTCTGCGGGGAACGCGTTCGTGGCGGGAACTGCGGCCGACGGTGAGTTTCCGGTCACCCCGGGGTCGTTCGACACGACCTTCAACGGCTATGACGACGCATTCCTCGCGAGAGTCGATTCCACGGGCAGCCGCCTGACATTCTGCACGTTTCTCGGAGGTGGAGGCGATGAATCTGTCGCGGGAGTTGCGCTCGGCCCCCTTGGGGACGCCTTCGTCGCGGGCACGACCGACTCGCGGGACTTCCTCGCGACCGCCACGGCGTATGATCCGTCCCTCGGCGGGTATTCCGACGCCTTCGTGATTCGCGTGGCGCCGCAGGGCGACCGAATCCGGTATTCCACGCTGATCGGCGGCTCCGGACGGGAGTTCGCGCAATCCCTTCGCGTCGACGGGGCGGGGCGCGCCCATGTTGTGGGGTCGACGTGGTCCTCGGACTTCCCTGCGTCCTTGGGGGCATTCCCCACAGCCCACGAGGGCCCGAGCGGCGTGCAGGATGGGTTCCTCGCGACCCTCGACCCGTGGGGATCCCGCCTCTCATACGCGACGTTCCTCGGTGGGAACGGTGAGGACTGGATCTCCGCCGTTTCCGTGGACGATGCGGGCGGCGCACGCCTTGCCGGCGGCACGTTTTCGCACGGATTTCCCGTCACCCGCAGCGCATTCGCACCGCGCCTTGGCGGTTCCGCAGACGCGTTCATCGCCCAGCTCTCACTCACACCGGCCCCCGCACCTGACAACTTGCTGCCGACCGTGGTGGCCACCGCAGCTGGGATCGCCGTCGCGGGGGCTGCATGGATCTTTGCCGGTCGGAGACGACGCACGGACGCCGCGCGAACCGCGACCGTTGCGCCGCTAAGACCGCAATAAAGCAGGAACCCGACTGGGGCGGTCCCTGCGAAATGTCTTTATCCCTCTCCGGAGTCCGCTTGCCGTGGCGGTCCTGGGGGCGGTCGTCTCTCTGGCGGCGGCGGTCATCAGCGCGTTCTTCACGATCGCCGTGCTCACGCGGTTCATCGAGACGCGCAAGCCGCACAACCTGATGTGGGCCGTGGGCCTTGCGATGTTCATGATCGTGGCCCTCGTGCAGTTCTTCGCGGAGACGAGGGGCTGGACGGACGCCCTGTTCAAGGCGTGGTACGTGATGGGCACGGGGCTCGTCGGGTTCCTCGGCGCAGGGTCCGTGTACATCGTCCAGCGGAAGATCGGCCACGCGTTCGCCGCGTATGTCGTCCTCCTGTTCGTGGGATTCCTCGCCGCCGCAGCGGTGAGCGCGACGGACCCTGCGGCCCTCGCGTCGTTCACCGCGGGAGCGCCGCCACACCCGGAGGCATGGGCCGACATGACACCCCGCCGGTTCTCTCCCCTCTTCACGGTCCCCGGTTCGCTGGCGCTGATCGGCATCGCGCTCGTCGGGCTCGTGCGCTACCGCCTGAAGTACAATCTATACATCGCGGGAGGCGCAATCGTCCTGGCGGTCGGCACCGGGCTCGCGGCCTTCGGCATCCCCTCCCTGATCTACGCGGCGGAGCTCGCGGGCATCGCAATCATGTTCTTCGGCTTCCTCAAGGCGATCGAGTGGGCGAAGGAGCGCGCGAAGGGGACGCCCCTGCCGCCGACGCCCGCTGAGGCAGACGAGCCCGCGCCGACTGCGGTCACTGCGCCCAAGTGACGTTCTGAGAACTTCCCCAGTCCAGAGAATCGTCCGAAGGACAGCGCGCGCTGACTTCCGTAGCCGTGATTCGCAAGATGAGTCGACCCTGCCCCGAAGCGTCTCTCAGTAGACTCGGGTATTGTCGTCGGACGGGTCTTGATTGGCGTCCGGAGGGGCGGACAAGGGATCGGGGACCGAGGCGGAGGAGGGATCGGGGACCGGAGGGCGTCGGCGCCACGCCCACACGCTCATCATCAGGGATGCCCCCACGAGCGCCATGCCACCGACGAGCACGACGACCGCCAGGATGGCTTCGTTGGTTCTCAGGCCGACTACGACCAGATCGAGGTGGACTTGGAGCTCTCCCCGCGCTGGGAAGTCGACGAACACGACGTGATACTGACCTGAGCCCGACAGATTGTAAGCGAAGAGGAAACTCGTTCCGTTCTGCGCGAAGAGCGGAGGCACGGCATTGGAGCCGTCGCGAAACGATGCGTAGCCGCGGTCGTCGAAGACGAACAGTTCGAAGGACCGACCCTGAAGCTCAGTGAGGTTTCCGGACAATCGCCCGTTCCCCAGGATGCCAAACTCGAAGTGGTAGTCCCCTGCGACGACGAGGACATCTCCTGACATGCGAACCGGTACGGCGGCCCCATAGAACATGACCGATCCGACGAGGAGCTGCAGGATGGAGATCGCAACGAGGAAGTACGTGCGTTTCAAGGATGCGTCTCCTCCTTGTCGCGTTCTCCGTCCCTCACCGGACGACCCCCCACTCGCGGGATGCGGGGTGGCACCGCACCAGCGGCCTAACCCTCGCGGTCCCCGAGGACCTTCGGAAGTCCTTCGTCCCCTGTCCCGGGAGACCGAACTTTGTTTTTCCCCGAGGATCGAGCATGCACCACCGTCAGGAAGGGGAGTTCGGAACGGGCGCGAGGACGACGGAGATGTTGTCCGTTCCGCCGCCCTTGTTCGCCAGCGCGACCAAGATGTCGCAGGCCCTCTGGGCGTCGCTGGTCTCGACCACGACGCGTTGAATGTCTTCGTCCTCGACGTGATTGATGAGGCCGTCGCAGCACAGCAGGACCATGTCCCCGGGCTCCACCGTCAGGCATCCGATGTCCGGCGTCACCTCTCCGTAGATTCCGAGGACCATCGTGATCACGTTCTTCCTCGGATGGTGCCTTGCTTCCTCGGGGGAAAGCTCCCCGCGGTCGACCATCTCCTGGACGAGGGAGTGGTCCCGCGTCACCTGGCAAATCTCGTGTTTGTTGACGATGTAGATCCGGGAGTCACCCACGTTCGCGACGTGAAGGCTTCGACCATCCGAGACCGCGAGGCACATCGTCGTCCCCATCCCTTCGCACTCCGGATTCCTCTGAGCCTCCTCAAAGACCGCCTGATTGGCCTGGACGAGCGCGGACTGAAGCTCATCATGGTAAACGGCTCGCGGGATGTCCTGTGCGCTCGTCAGCAGAGGGAGAAGTGCGCGTGCGGCCGTCTGGACGGCAATCCTGCTTGCGACGTCCCCACGGCGATGCCCTCCCATCCCGTCGGCCACAATCAGGAGCAGTCGCGTGCGTGCTTCGGACAAGTACGCCGTCCGCATCTCCACGGCGAGGACGCTGTCCTCGTCAGCCGGTCGGACCCTCCCTACGTCCGAGGCAAACCCCAGCCCCCGATGGGCGGAGCGAATGATCGTATCAGACATCTCGGCGGACACTTCCTTTCCTGCTTTTCGCGTCAAGGTCACACTCCCCGCATCGTCAACTGCCTCTGAATGCAATCGTCATGTACGGTCCTCTTCCGGGCTTGTAGACGAGGGCCACGACGTCTCCGTCCTTCAGCCGCTGCCGCTTGAACCCGGGGATCGGTTGATAGGTTCTTCCGCCATCGCTCGACATGGCGGTGCCGTTCAAGCTCCCCAAGTCCTCAATCCAACATTGACCCTTCCCGTCCTTCGAAACCTTCGCGTGATGCTTCGAGACGTACCGTTCCGGATCCAGGATCCCGATGTCCGGCGGACGCCCGTTGCCGTTCTTCGCGCAAAGCTTGTTGCAGGACTTGTGTTCTCTGCCGATCTCCATCACCTTCTTGACTTTGCACTTCTTTCCGAGCACGACGAGGTGCGGAACGCCGAGGGGCTTCCCCGATCCACCCTTGATCGCTTCGACCATGTCCCTCGCGGTCGGAAACCGCTGCTTCGGATCGAACGCCATCGCCTTGGCGACAACGTCGGAGAGCTCCCGAGTGACGCCGGGGTTGAGGTCGTGAGGCGACTGGACGAGCTCCCCTCCTCCCTGTGGGAGCTGTTTCATGGACGCCTGCGGGTCCTTTCCCGTCAAGAGGAAGAAGAGGACCGCGCCCGCGCTGTACAGGTCGCTCGCGGGTGTCGCCTCTCCCACGTTCTGCTCCGGGGCTCCCCAACCCGGCGTGTAGATGATCGTGCCGGACCCCCTGAACTGATGGAACTCCTTCTTCGCGGCTCCGAAGTCGATCAGGACCACCTCCCGGCGCTGGTCAAGCATGATGTTCCTGGGCTTGACGTCCCGGTGAATGACGTTCCGTCCGTGAAGATAGGACAGGGCCTCAAGCAGCTGAAGGATGTGTCGCGCTGCGGTCGCCTGATCGGCTGCCTTGGCGTGGTAGCGATCCGCCAACGTCTCCCCTTCGAGCTTCTCCTCGACGAGACAGAAAGGTCCGAGGTTCGTCCCCTCATCCAGGTACCGCACGACCCTTGGGTGGCCGGGGGAGCTGAGCGTCCGAAGGATCTGCGCTTCGATCTTGAGTCTCTCCTCGGACTGCTTGACATCGACACCACTCGGGACCTTCACGACGACGGACTTCCCGCGATCGGACTTGCCCACGTAGACGGCCGCCATCCCCCCCAGCGACAACTGGCTGACGACTTCGTAGCTGCCCTTCCGACCTTTCAACGTGCACGGGATCGAAAGGGTCATGCTATCCGGGGGCCTACTTCATCACGAACTGCAGCCTCACCAGCTCCGCAACGTCAATCTCATCGGCATCCTGGAGATCGTGGCGACCCGTGCTGGTGACCAGGATTCTGGAACCGCCTCGGACCAGCCAGGTCTTGTTCGAGCTGGGTTTGTCCTGCACCATCGTCTTTCCGTCTTCGATGAAGAAACCCTCGCCCTCCTGGGAGATGGTGAAGTGTCCCCGCGAGATCTCGTTGGCCTTCTCCGGGTCGGCTAGATACTTCGCGAGGTCTGCGCGGCCGATCAACCACTGCGACGGGGAGACCGGCTGCTCCGTACCGTCGGGGAAGACCAAGTAACCGGCTTGAGGCGTCACGTCCCCGCCCTCCGCCTCGGCCTCCGGTGAACTGGCCAGCCAGTCGTCTCCGGCTTCTGTCGAATCGCCCAGCTCGGGTTCGGCCTCGGAGTCCGCAGGGGTCGCATCGCCGCCCTCAACCGGGTCGACCGGGGGCTCGCCCTCGTCTGCTGGGGCAGCAGAGCCCTCGTCCTCGGCTTCCGAGGGACCGGTCGCGACCTCTCCCTCGGGTTCCGTCGACTCGGCCAGCTCGAGTTCGCCCTGAGAATCCGCCGGCGCCGCCTCGTCTTTCTCGATCAAGTCGACCGCGAGATTGCCCTCGTCCGCCGGGGCGGAAGAGCCCTCGTCCTCGGAGTAGATTCGGGCGAACTCCGAGTCCACGTTTGCTGCTTGGGGCTCAATCCTCGCGCCGCACGAGTCGCAAAAGCGACTGCCTTCCCGATTCTCGTTCCCGCAATCCGGACACTTGGTCACGTTGTTCACCGTCCTGGTTTCTTCTTGCCGATGATTGTCGTCGCTTGGAGGAAGTCCTTCTTGGAGTCCTCGCTCAGCTGGAGCCCAGTCCTGGCCACGGTCGCCTGCGCGTCCCGCATCGTCGTCACGACCTCGCTCAGTGCGGGGTTTGCCCGTGCCGCCGCCGCAGCGCCGGCATCCGCCGCCAGGTTCTTCATGATCACCTGCGCCTTCTGCAGCGCCGCGCCCTCCTTCGTTTGCACGGCTCTCTGCATGAGCACGGTGGCCTCTGCGGAGCTCAGCAGCGTGCGGGGGTACGGGTCCGTCTCCGCGTTCCACAACTTCGGGTCGTCGGCGAACGCCACCACGACATCTTGCACGACCTCCACCAAGGCAAATCGAAGCAGGGTGGCCTTCCCCGCGGGCCTTCCCGGGACCCCGAGCCGGAACACCAGGTTCTGCTCCTCACCCGCGATGAGGTCCCTCAGGGGGATTGTGAAGGCGCCCCCGTCGAGCCGGGGTCGGGGCAATCGGGTCATGACCGGCCTCACGCTGTAGGCATCGGCCAATTCCACCCCGGGCATCATCGAAACCCGCAGTTCCGGGCTCGAGACGATAGTTCCGGCCATCTGTGCGGCCTGCTGCTGGAAGATCGCGGGAAGGTCCCGCCGGCCGTCCTTGATGTGGTGCCACAGCCCTCCGCCGGCCTCGGCCACCTTCTGGAGCAGGGTTTCGTTGTAGTCGGTCCCAATGCCCATCGCGGTGAGTGTGATGCCGGCCTCCCGCATCCCCTGTGCGAGGCCCACGAAGTCCCGGTCGTCGGTCTTGCCGACGGTCGGATTGCCGTCCGTGAGCAGGAGGACGCGGTTCACGGTCCCGGGCTCCCGGGAGGCCTGGCGGGCCTGTTTCGAGGCGGCGTCCAGTCCTTCGTACATCGCGGTGAGGCCTCGGACCGAGATGGCCTTGATCGCGGCCTCCGCCTCTCGGCCGTTGCCGACGGGTGACGTCTCAAGATCGACCTTCACCTTGTCCGAGAACGTCACGATGGAGATCTGGTCGGTCGGACGGAGCTGCTTGAGGAGGGCGAGCGCCGCCTCCTTCGCCTGCTGGACCTTCTCGCCATCCATGGACCCGCTGGAATCGATGGCGAGGGAGATGTTGCGGCTTCGCCCGGCGATGGCCGCCGCGGACGGCGTCAGGTCCACCGCGACGAACACAGACGTGCCCGAATTCGGCTTCAGGTACGCGCGGTTGATCGTGCACCGCATCGCCAGTGGAGATCGCTTCCCGGGATTCTTCTGGGACTGCACCGACTGTTTCATCTTGCCACCTCAGAATCGCGCGATGGAGGACAGGCTTTCTTAGACCTTCCGCCCCCGTTCTCACAGAACGAACTTGACCTTCCCGCGCCGCCAACCGCGGCGGAGAGGGCCTCAACCGCCGTTTTCGCCGTGCACAGGTGAAAGTTCTTAGGGCCTCGTCCCATCCGACGGCCGGATGGAACCCCGGGTCGGTCGCAAGGTGCTGCGGTTCGACGCGGTCGAGTCCACGAACGACACCGCCAAAGAACTGCTGGGCGGCGAGGCGGACGAGGGCACCGTGATCGTCGCGGACCGACAGGTCGCGGGCCGCGGCCGCCATGGCAAGGCGTGGTTCTCGCCGCCCGGCGGCCTGTACTGCTCCGTCGTCCTG
>Ga0209342_10005464_pt1 | contig 13007 bp, 10 predicted proteins | sample RifCSP16_2_FD_184023 | JGI IMG/M metagenome (GOLD analysis project Ga0209342, IMG submission 184023) | Soil microbial communities from Rifle, Colorado - Rifle CSP2_sed 16_2 (SPAdes) (version 2) | ecosystem: Environmental > Terrestrial > Deep subsurface > Rock core/Sediment | place: Rifle... | reverse complement strand
CGGTGCTCGACGTCGCGTGCGGGACCGGCACCACCGCCTTCCGGCTGGCCCGGGAGGGGTACACCGTCGTGGGGCTCGATGCCGTGGGACATCTGGTCGAGGTGGCCCAGAAGAAGCGCGGCGCCGGGGGCACGCCCGGACCCGTCTTCCGCCACCTCGACGTGGCGCGCGATCCGCCCCCAGGGGCGGAGACGTTCGACGCCCTGGTGAGTATGCATACGCTCTACTGGCATCCGGCCCCGAGGGCGCTCCTCGATGGGTGCCGCCGGGCCTTGAAGCCCGGGGGGCATGCCGTCTTTCTCACGTACTCGCGCCCGGCCCGGGTGGGCCGGACGTTCCGCGAGGTCTGGAAGCGGGAAGGGTGTGCGTCGGCGCTGCGGGCGCTCCGGTGGCTCGTCCCGACGGCGCTGTTCGAGATGCTGCGCGACTTCGAGCCACGGTACTTGACCCGTGATGAGTTCCACGCGGCGCTGGCCGGGGCGGGGTTCGAGATCCTCGAATCCCGGGAGACGTTCCTGGCCGGGATCAGCCTGCTGGCGTGGGTGCAGAAGCGTGCTTAGGCGAGGGACCGAAGGGTTCGGGAGCTCTCCATGGGGTGAGCTTGTGCCCTTCGATGCGCAATATGAAGAAAAGGGGAATGCAATGAACTGGAAGAGAACGGCTCGCTGGTCCTGGTTGGTTCTGCCGTTCTTGCTGCTGGCCCTCTGGCCGGGCGACGCGGCCGCGTGGCCCAAGCCCAAGGTGCCCTGCACGACGCTCGGGTCGGGCCAGGCCTGCCTCTACGAGGTGACGGAAGAGACCGTCTTCGACGACCCGGCCGCGCCCACCGTCCGCAACGCGATGGCCTCGCTGATGGGGCGCGTCGTCGGCGTCTTCCCGGGGTGCGAGGCTGGGTGCGACATCGTCGCCGTCGCGAGCAGCTTCATCAGCGTCGGGACCGGAGGCGGGATACCGTTGAGCGTGGCTGCCGGCCTCGGGTTTCCGTTCGCGGACTGTCCGGCGAGCGCCGGGCTGGCGTCCGTGTGCGGCCGCTTCGCGGTCGTAATCAACGAGCCGGGGAGCGTGGACGCCTCCGAGGTGATCGTGGCGCTCGGGGAGCTGTCCGGTGAGGGCGACCTCTCGCCCGCCGTCGGAGCGGGGATCCCGCTGGGCTCCATCAAGAACGGGGTCTGGGCCGCGCAGGGCGTCAACCCGCTGACGGGAGAGCCTTTCGCTCTTGGCGGCACCTTCCAGGGCACCTTCAGGCTCCCGTTCACCAACCCGGGGCACGTGAGGGATTTCTGGCGGCACAAGTTCCACCTGCCGGCTCGGGGGATCCAGCCGGCCTTCTACCTGCTGGACAACGGCAAGCGGACGCCGGTGGGCCTGAACGAGAGGTCCTTGGGCGCTCCGACAGTCAGGCTGGAGGTCGAGTTCGTGGCGGTCGGGCCGTAGGCGTAGGGCGCGGTAGCGAGTACGGGGCGTTTTCTTTCCACGCGGGGGACCCCGGGGATGGTTCCCGGGGGTCCCTCGCGGCGGTGTGTTTAACCAACGAGGTGGAGCGAGCGAAGACTAAAGGCCCTTAACCCCTTATACTTATTCGAGAAATCCATTCCCCCGTGCTACCCTTTGATCACCTGTGGTAACCACCTTGACCGTTTCCGTTCCCTTCAGGTAGGCCGGGGCCCGCACGCATGGCCTCACTAGCGACGCCCGCGGGATCCTACGGCATTCCTCGCGTGCTTGCCCAGGGCAAGCGGGTGCGCCTGCGCACGTTCACACGCGGCGACCTGGTGAATCTCAACAAGTGGTGCGACAGTCCGTTCGTGGAAAAGATGGTGGCCAGCGAGTTCCTCTACCAGTACAAGCACATCTACCATCGCCGGAACGACGTCTTCCTGGACTTCCTGCTGCGCGACACCACGCAGCTCCCGGCGCTGATCATCCCGCGCCACCGGGAGCCGGAGCAGCCGGTGGGATTCGTCCGGCTCTACGGTATCAACCTGATCCATGGGTACGGTTTCCTCGAGACGGTGATCTCCGATCCCCACTCGATGCGGAAGGGGTGGGGGGTCGAGGCCTCCCGCCTGCTCCTGGCCTATGCGCTCGACCACATCGGGATCCACCGGGTCGAGGCGAAGGTGTTCGCCTACAACCAGCTGAGCATCAACTCCCTCCGCCGGAACGGGTTCCGCCAGGAGGGCGTGCTCCGGGAGGCCTGCTTCACCGACGGGAAGTTTTGGGACATCCTCGTGTTCGGCATCCTCAAGGAGGAGATGGAACAGGAGCGCAAGAAGGACGAGATCGTCCTGTTCCCTCCCGAGACGAAGGTGCGCTCGTGATCTTCCACCAGCTCGTCCCCCTGGTCGCCTTCGCCTTGAACCTCACCCTGGCGATGATGGTGCTCTACCGCGACCACCGGAGCGCGCTCAACCGCGTGTTCGCGTCGGTGGCCGCCGCCCTGGGCGTCTGGAACCTCGGCGTGTTCTTCCTCCGCTCCACGGGGGATGTGGCCACGGCGGTGCTCGTGGAGAAGCTGCTGCACTTCGGCGTCATCCTGGTGCCGGCCTTCTACTATCACTTCGTCGTCGTGTTCCTCGAGATCGCGGATCGGCGGCGCCGGCTTCTGGCCGCGACCTACGCCCTGGCCGTCATCTTCCTGGCGCTGAGCCCGACGCCACTCTTCATGCGCGGGGTCGTGGTGACCTACTGGGGGTTCGCGCCTGCGTTCGGTCCGCTCTACAACGCGTTCTTCGCCTGGTTCATGGCCTCCATCGTGGGCGGCATCGTGGAGTTGGGCCTCGCATACGGGAAGATCGATTCAGCCTTCCGCCGGAACCGCGCCAAGCTCATCATCCTGGGCTCGGCGGTCAGCCTGCTAGGCGGCGTGGTGGACATCGCCCGGGTTGGGTTGAAGATGGAGCGGCTCTATCCCGTCGGGATTCCCGCCAACGCGGTTTTCGCGCTCCTCCTGGGGGTTTCCATCGTCCGCTACCGGCTGGTAAACGTGGGAATCGTGGCCAAGCGGGTCGCCATCTTCGGCGGGCTGCTGGCGGCCGCAATCCCGCTGGTGATCGCGCTGGGGGCCCTGGCCGAGGAGACGTTCGAGCTGCGTTACTCCCTCTCGCTGCGGGACGACCTGGTGCTCGCCTTCCTCCTGGCGGTGCTGCTGACGCCGCTGATCCGCACGGTGGAGGTGTGGCTGGACCGCCTGGTCTACCGCAAGCGGTACGGGTTCTACGAGACCCTCTCGGACCTCCGGAAGCGGATGGGATCGCTGCTCGACGTCACGCGGCTGGCCGATACCCTGGTCCAGACCCTGGTGGATCGGATCCCGCTCACCCACGGGGCCCTGTACCTCTTCGACCCCGGGACGGGGGACTATCAGGTCCAGCGGCTCGTGTCCGCGGGGGCCATCGAGGGCAAATGGCGGCCCCTGCGCGTGGCCGGCCCGATCATCCGCTGGCTCCGGGACAATGACATCCTGGTGCGCGAGGAGATCCCGCTCCGGCGCCGGATGGCGGAGGCGCTGGCCGACGCCGAGGCGGATCTCGACGCCATGCAGGTGGCCCTGCTGCTGCCGCTGAAGTCGGAGGGGCAGCTGATCGGCGTGCTGGCCCTGGGCGAGAAGCTCTCGGGCGAGATCTTCGACGCCGAGGAGCTGGAGCTCCTCCGGGTGCTGGCCAGCCAGGCGACGGTCGCGCTCCAGACGAGTCAGCTCTACGAGCAGCTCAAGCGCACCAACGAGCAGCTCGTGGAGGCGAACAGCCTCAAGTCGCAGTTCCTGGCCCAGTTCTCCCACGAGCTGCGCACGCCGCTGAACGCCATCATCGGGTTCTCCAAGGTCATGCTCAAGACCTCGGGTGGCGCGCTCAGCAAGGACCAGGAGGAGGACCTGGCAGCCATCCACTCCAACGGCCTGCACCTGCTGGGTCTCATCAACGACGTCCTCGACTTCTCCAAGATCGAGTCGGGGACGATGGAGCTCGAGAAGGCGTCCCTCGCGATCGACGAGCTGGTCGAGGAGTGCGTGAGGACGACGCTGCCGCTGATCCGCGGCCGGAACCTGACGATCCACAAGGAGATCGAGCCGGCGCTCCCGCCCGTGCGGGCCGACCAGACGAAGATCCGCCAGGTGCTGCTCAACCTCTTGTCGAACGCGGTGAAGTTCACCCGGGAGGGCAGCGTGACCGTCCGGGCGAACGCCAAGGCGGACCGTCTCGTGGTCAGCGTCCAGGACACCGGCGTCGGGATCCGCGAGGAGGATCAGCCGAAGCTCTTCCGCGCCTTCCAGCAGCTGAACGGCGGGAAGATCCATCTCCCCCTCGGGGGCACCGGCCTCGGGCTCATGATTTCCAAGTCCTTCGTGGAGCTGCACGGCGGAGAGATCTGGCTGGAGAGCCGCGAGGGGCACGGCTCCACGTTCTCCTTCACGCTGCCGCTGGAGCCGGTCCCCGCGCACGAGGTCCGTCATGGCTGAGCCCGTCGGCGGCGGAAAGCCAGTGAAGGTCCTCCACATCGAGGACAACGCGGACAACCGGCGTCTCGTCCGTCGGCTCCTGGTCGCCGAGGGGTACCAGCTCCTCGAGGCCGAGGACGGACTGGAGGGCATTGACAAGGCGGTCCGGGAGGAGCCCGACCTCATCCTGCTTGACATCGGTCTCCCGCGCTTCGATGGCTACGAGGCGGCGGCCGCGCTCCGCGCCTTCCCTTCCCTCACCACGACGCTGATCGTGGCGCTCACGGCCTACACGAACCCCGGCGACCGGGAGCGGATCCTCACCGCCGGGTGCAATGGCTACATCGCCAAGCCGATCGACGTCGACCGCTTCACCGGCGTGGTCGCCGAGTTCCTGCGGGGCAAGCGGGAGCAGGTCGAGCCCGCCCAGCAGACCGGCTACCTGCGCGAGCTGAACCAGAAGCTCGTCCAGCGCCTCTTCAAGAAGATCCAGGAGCTGGAGAAGGCCAACCGGGACCTGACCGCGCGGGGCGCCCAGCTGGAGAGCCTCCACCGGATCGGCGAGCAGATCACCTCCCAGTTGAGCCTCCAGACCCTCGCCGGCGAGCTCCTGCCGTCGCTCGCTTCCGCGCTCGGCTTCTCGGCGCTGGAGGTCTCGCTTGTGGACCCCGATACGGGACGGCTCGAAGTCTGGCCGCTGCCGGAGCCGGGGAAGCCCGCGATGGCAGGGCGGGAGGGGCGCATGCTGGAGGTCCCCACGGCCATCCAGGGCCGCGTGACCGGCCGGCTCCGGGCGTGGGTGGCGTCGCGCGACCTCTCCCCGGACGACGCTGAGCAGATTCTCCGGATCGTCGCCAGCCAGGTTGCCGTCGCGGCGGAGAACGCCCGGCTCTACGAGGGGCTGAGGCGGCAGATGGAGGACCTGCGGCAAACTCAAGCGCAGCTGGTGCAATCGGCCAAGCTCGCCGCGATTGGAGAGCTGGCCGCGAACGTGGCCCACGAGATCAACAATCCCATGACGAGCATCCTCGGCTACGCGACCCTGATGCTCGACGAGGGGGTGGACGCGACCACGGTCATCGAGTACCTGAAGACGATCCAGAGCGAGGCGCTGCGGATCCGGGAGACCGTGCGCGCGCTCCTCGACTTCTCGCGCCAGCGCGACTTCATCACGGAGCACGTGGACATCTCCCAGGCGATCAAGGACACCCTGGCGCTGGTGCGCCGGCACGCCGCCCTGTCGAACATCGCCGTCGAGGAGAAGTACGATCCCAACCTGCCGCCGGTGGAGGTGGACGTCCCCCAGTGCAAGCAGGTGTTCCTCAACCTGATCACCAACGCCCTCGACGCCATGCCCCACGGCGGCACGCTCACCGTGACGACGGCACGCGACGGGGACTTCATCCGGATAGGTTTCGCGGACACCGGCGGGGGAATCCCGGAGGCCAACCTCGCCCGGATCTTCGACCCCTTCTTCACCACGAAGCCCGCCGTGAAGGGGACCGGCCTCGGGCTGTCCGTGAGCCTGGGGATCATCCAGTCCCACGGCGGCACCATCGAGGTCAAGAGCGAGATGGGCAAGGGAAGCGTCTTCTCGGTGAAGCTCCCCATCCCCACCAAGCCCCCCACGTTCAGCTGAGCGGGAGACGGCCAGCGGGTCCTGTCGCGGGGATCAGCCCCACGGTGCTCACTCCCGCGAGCGCGGGGGTTATTCCTCTCCGTGGCAACGCGTTCGCGACCAGGGCGATGTTTAGGCGGTGCGCTCCGCGCCGCGGGGCGCCCCGTTCCCCGCGTCACCCGCTGGCCATCTCCTCTCGCCTCACTCAGCCTGCCAGATGTTGCGGCAGCGGGTCTCGGCGACGAAGAAGGTCAGGACCAGCGCCACCAGGGCCACGGCCAGGCAGAACGCGAAGGCGGTCTCCCAGGCCGACGCCGGGTAGATCCGCGTCCCGCCCGTGATCAGTCCCTCCCATCGCGCGTCCAGGATGAGGCCCATCAGCCACTGGACCAGCGCGAACACCAGGAAGACGGGCAGGTTGCAGAAGCCGATGGTGATCCCCACGCGCGCGGGGTCGTTTACCTCCCGGACGCAGACGAAGACCAGCACGAGTCCGGAGGAGGCGAAGCCCATGAGGAGGAGCACGGGAGCCAGGGCGCCGAGGGGCAGGCGCATCTCGCCCGGCAGGGCCAGCAGCGCCCAGCAGGCGGCGTAGACCGCTGTGAAGGCGATGAAGGGGAGCCGGCGCAGCCCGAGCCACCGGTCCGACAGCCATCCGACGAGCGGCGCCCCGACCACGATCCCGATGGCGAGCAGCGAGGCGTAGGTCGAGGCTTCGACGCGCCCCAGGCCGTACACCTGGGCGAGGTAGGGAACTCCCCAGAGGCCGAGGAAGGCGATCAGGCTCGAGTACACGCCGGCGGCGGCGAGCACCGGCGGCCAGGAGCGCGGATTGGAAAAGATGCCCGGGATGCCTCTCAGCGTCTCGGCCAGCGACGGCAGCGCCCCCGCCGCCGGCGCCGGGTTCACGGGGACCAGGCCCATGGCCTCGGGCCGGTCCCTGACGAAGAGCGCTGCCGCCACCGCCAGGAGCAGCGTCAGGGTTCCGATCACCACGAAGCTCTGCCGCCAGCCGAGCATCTCCACCAGCAGGGCCAGCGGCGAAGAGGCCACGAGGGCGCCCACGTTGCCGACCGTCTGGCTCCAGCCCGAGATCGTGGCGAACTCCTGGGGGCGGAACCACTCCGCGGCGAGCCGGAGCGACGCGATGAGGATCACGGAGGCGCCCAGCCCCACGAGGAGCCGTCCGAGCCACGCGGCGCTGAATTGGGGGGCCAGGCCGAAGAGGATGGCGCCGATCCCCATGGTGCCGGATCCCAGCGCGAGGGTCCAGCGGGGGCCCAGGGTATCGGCGAAGCTCCCCGCGGGGAGCGCCATGAACGCGAAGACGTAGGGATAGATCGCGCTCAGGTTGCCCAGGGAGGCGGCGGAGATCGAAAAGGCCCGCATCAGATCCCCCGCGACCACGGCGGGGGCGATGCGGTGGAAATAGGAGAAGAAGTAGATGGCCGCCGGCACGATCAGGATCAGCCAGCGGATTCTTAACGTGCGGTTGAGCTGAAGCGATCCCGGATCCAGGCGACGATCTCCTGGGTGGAGGAGTCCACTCCCCACAGCGCGGCGACCCCGATCGCCTTCAGCTCCCGCATCTCCTTCGGCAGCATGGTGCCCCCGCCGATGAGGGTGATGTGCTCCGCGCCCTGCTGGCGCAGCAGCGCGAGGATCCGGGGGAAGACGAGCATGTGGGTTCCCGACAGGACGCTCAGGCCGATGACGTCCACGTCCTCCTGGACCGCCGTCGCCACGATCTGCTCCGGCGTCTGATGGAGGCCCGTGTAGATCACCTCGAAGCCGGCGTCCCGGAGCGCGCGCGCCACCACCTTGGCGCCCCGGTCGTGCCCATCCAGGCCGGGCTTGGCCACGAGGATTCGGATCTTACGTTCGGTCATGTCCTCGCTCCCCCTCACCTTAATCCTCTCCCCCTCGGGGGGAGAGGGTAGGGTGAGGGGGTTCCGATGGTCCAGGGGTCAAAAGACGATCGGTTCGCGGTAGAGGCCGAAGGCTTCCTTCAGCGCGTTGACGATCTCACCCTCGGTGGTGTAGGCCCGGACGCACTCGATGGTGACGGGCATCAGGTTTTGGTCGGTCCGCGCCACGTCCTTGAGCTCATCCAGGAGCTTCCGGATCCGCCCCGAGTCCCGCTCCCGCTTCACCCGGGCCAGCCGCTCCTTCTGCGTCTGCTCGGTCCGCGGGTCGATCGAGTGGAGCGGGATCGACGGCTCTTCGGGCTCGTCCTCCCTGAACCGGTTGACCCCCACGACGATCTTCTCGCCGCGCTCCTTGGCCACCTGATAGGCGTAGGCCGAATCGGCGATCTCCTGCTGGAAGAAGTTGCGCTCCAGCGCTGCCACCGTTCCTCCGAAGCCGTCGATTCGGTCGAGGTACGTCCAGATCTCCCGCTCGGTCTGGTCGGTCAGCGTCTCCACCAGGTACGAGCCTCCCAGCGGGTCGATGGAATGGGCCACGCCGGTCTCCTCGAGGAGGATCTGCTGGGTGCGGAGGGCGAGCCTCATGGCCGCCTCGGACGGGATCGCGAGGGCCTCGTCCATGCCGTTGGTGTGGAGCGACTGGCAGCCGCCCAGCACGGCGGCCATCGCCTGGTAGGCCGTCCGCACGACGTTGTTCATGGGCTGCGCGGCGGTCAGCGACGAGCCCGCCGTCTGGCAGTGGAACCTGAGGCGCATGGACTCCGGCCTCATGGCGCCGAAGCGCTCCTTCATGATCCTGGCCCAGACCCGCCTGGCAGCCCGGAACTTTGCCACTTCTTCGAAGAAGTCAGAGTGGGAGATGAAGTAGAAGCTGAGCCGGGGGGCGAACGCGTCCACGTCGAGCCCGGCCTTCCTCACCTCTTCCACGTAGGCGATCCCCGCGGCGAGGGTGAACGCCGCTTCCTGGACCGCGGTGCTCCCCGCTTCCCGGATGTGATAGCCGGAGATGTTCACGGGATTGTAGCGCGGGAGGTGGCGGACCGAATAGATGATCGAGTCGCGCACGATGCGGAGCGACGGCTTGACCGGGTAGATCCACTCTTTCTGGGCGGTGAACTCCTTGATGATGTCGTTCTGGACGGTGCCGGAGAGCCGTTCGAGGGGGATCCCCCGCTTTTCGGCCAGGGCGACGTACATGGCCAGGAGGATCCAGGCGGTCGGATTGATCGTCATCGAGACGCTGATCCCCCCCAGGTCGATTCCGTCGAACAGGTCCTCCAGGTCGGCGAGCGTGTCCACGGCGACGCCTTCCCGGCCGACCTCTCCGAAGGCGCGCGGGTCGTCGGAGTCATAGCCCATGAGGGTGGGCATGTCGAAGTCCACGCTGAGGCCGGTCTGGCCCTGGGCGATCAAGAACTTGAAGCGCTCGTTGGTGGCGCCGGCCGTGCCGAAGCCGGCGATCTGCCTCATGGTCCAAGGTTGCGCGCGGTACATGGTGGGATACGGCCCGCGCGTGAAGGGGTACTGGCCCGGGAAACCCAGCTTTTCGACGTAATCAAAGTCTGCGATGTCCGGCGGCGAGTAGAGCCGCTTGACCTCGCGGCCCGACAGCGTGGTGAAGGATTTCTGGCGTTCGGGTCTCCGGGCCTGGAACGCTGCCAGCTCCGTTTTCTCCCAGGCCTGGAGCTCCTTGCGGATCGCCTCGAGTTTCTTGGGATCAAGCATGGCGTCCTCCATCGAGGCGCTTGTAGAAGAGCAGCTCGCGGCAGCCCTGGGGGAGGTTATCGACGTAACCGCTCGCCGTGAAGCCCAGCGCGCTGTGCATCCGGATGGACGCGGCGTTGGTTTCCTCGGTGGAGGAAAAGAGCCGGGGGCTGGCGCTTTCCGCCTCGACGGCCCGGTAGAGCTCCCGCGCGATTCCCTTCCGCCGATGATCGGGCTCCACGACCACCAGCGAGACGAACGTGCAGTTGAACCAGTTGGTCGTGTAGGCGAGGCATCCCACCACGCTTCCGTCGTCGCTGGCGACGAGGAGCTGGCGACGGTCCAGCGCGGCCTCGGCGAACGGCTGAGCCCGCCGCGGGCCGATCAGCTCGTCCGCCAGGGCGGCGCACGCCGGGACATCGTCGAACTGAGCGGATCGGATCTTCACCATGCTGTTCGTCCTCCCCCTCAGAAACCTCCCCCTCACCTTTGTCCCCTCCCCCCTCACCCTCCCCTCTCCCCCGCTGGGGGAGAGGATCAAGGTGAGGGGGATTAGGGTGGGTGAGGGGGCTAGCGGGTTGTCAGCTCGCGGAACAGGTCCCGGTTGTCGATCACGCGCCGGGCCTTGAACTCGGTGCGCTCGAGCCGGCCGGGAGAGACGAGCTGGACCGTGGCGCGGACGCCGATCACGGCGCGGAGCCGCGCCTCGATGTCGGCGCGGAGCGCGTCGAGGGCGCCGGGGCGCGCGCCGACCTCGGGCCGGAACTCGGCCTGGATCACCAGCTCGTCCATCGCCTCCGTCCGGCTGACGATGATCCGGTACTCCTCGCCGCAGCCGCGCGATGCCCGCAGGACTTCCTCCACCGCGCTCGGATAGACGTTCTCGCCGCGCACGATGAACATGTCGTCCACGCGCCCGTAGATTCCCCTCGGCAGCCGCGGGTAGGTGCGCCCGCACTCGCAGGGCTCGTCCGTCCAGGTCGCGAGGTCCCCCGACCAGAGCCGGATCATGGGCTGGGAGGTGCGCTCCAGGTGGGTGTAGACGGGAACGCCCTCTTCCCCGAACCCCACGAGCGTTTGGCGCTCGGGGTGGAGGAGCTCGGTATAGACGATGTCCTGCCAGAGGTGCATGCCGGACCGGACCTCGCACTCGGCGTTGGTCATCCAGGGCGTCATTTCGGCCATGGAGCCGGTGTCCACGCAGACCCCATCGTACGCCTCCTCGATGCGGCGCTTCGTGGACGGGATCCCGGCCCCGGGCTCGCCCGAGAAGAAGAGGATCCGGAGACCGAACTCCCTGGGATCGATTCCCTCCTGCCGCGCCTTTTCCGCGACGTAGAGGCCGTAGGACGGCGTCCCGTAGAAGGCCGACGGGCGCATCTCCCTGAGCCAGCGGAGGGCCATCAGCGTCTGGCCGGGGACGCCGGCGCCGAAGGGGAAGGCCGTGGCGCCCAGGCGCTCGACGCCGGCCAGCGCCCCCCAGCCGCCCAGGTAGAGGCTGAAGAACGAGCCGAAGAAGACCGTATCCGAGGGCCGCAGGCCGAAGCCCCACATGATCCGCGCGTGCGCGTTGGCGATGCGGCGCCAGTCATCCCGGCCGATGGCGAAGGCGGTGGGCTTCCCGGTGGTGCCCGAGGTCCCGTGGATGCGGCGCACCTCCTCGCGGGGGATGCAGAGGTAAGAGCCCAGCGGCGGGTCCGCGGCCTGGTCCTCCCGGAGCTCCTGCTTCGTCACGACGGGGACCTTGCGGAAGTCATCGAGGCCTTTGATGTCGCCGGGCTCGAGCCCCGCGTCCTGCCATTTTTTCCGGTAGAACGGCGCGCGCTCCCAGGCCCAGGCCATGGTGGCCTGGATCTTCCGGAGAATCTCAGCGTCGCGCGCCTCTGGATCCTGGCACTCCCGCTCCGGGAACCAGTAGCGCGACCCGGGGGCGGGAAGATAGCGGTCGTCGTACTCGGGCGGCCAGCTCACGATGCGAGGAACTTGCGGATCGCCTGGCGGGTCTTCGGGTTCTTCCCGAGCAGGACCGTGTAGTGGTTGGTCTTCGGGACGACCACCAGCCTGGATTTCGGGATCGCGTGGGCCATGGCCTCCCCCTCCTCCTGGGTCATCAGGCAGTCGGTGGCCGTCAGGAGCCCGTCGGGGGAGCGCAAGATCAGGGTGGGGCACTTGACCTGGTGGTGGAGGACCCAGAGCCGCTCCTTCACGAGGTTCGCGATCTCCTCTTCGATCGCTGGTTTCGAGACCTTGGAGCGGACCGCGCCAGAGGGAAGGACCTCGACGTCATAGCGGAAGTAGCGCTCCAGGTAGTCGTTCCAGCGCCCCTGGAACATCGGCAGGCCCTGCAGCATCTGGAGGAAGATATCCATAGACGGGAACTCGATCCCGAGGCGGTTGATGGCGGGGGCGATGGAGTCCAGCACCTCCGCCCGGATGTCGTGGCCTCCATCCACGAGGATCAGCTTGCTGACCCGCTTGGGGTAGTGGACCGCGAAGTGGAGGGCGATCTTCGCCCCCAGGGAGTGCCCGATGATCACCGCGCGCTTGAAATCGAAGCGGTCCAGGAGCGCGTTCACGTCCTGGGCGTGGATCTCGAGGCTGTAGCCCTTCGGCGGCTTGTCGCTCTCTCCACGGCCCCGAAGGTCGTAGGCGATCAGGCGGTACTCGGGCGTGAGGATATCCGCCAGGCTCTGCCAGCAGGTGTGGTTGGCGGTGAGGCCGTGGATGCAGACGACGGCCAGGCCCTTGCCCCGCCACTCGTGGACGGCGAGGGACACCCCGTTGACGCTCATCCTTTCCATGCCCCGCTATTCTAGCCCAAACAGCACCTGACGCTCGTGTCAGATTTGCTGACATCCGACCGCGCCGGGGGGGTGTCTAGGCCCGCGAGAATCCGGCGAAAGCGCCAGGGGGGAATCTGGAACGAGCTTTGCTTACTGGTGGGGCAGAACCGCCATGTGGACATCAGTCTGCCTGGTCCTCGCGCTCTCTGTCCTCCACGCGACCACGGCGTGGGCAGGGGGATGGAACGAGCCCGCCCAGGTCCTCGGCCTGGCGTGGGGCGCGCCCGTCGAAGCGGCCAAGCAGCAATTTCCCGGCGGCCGGCTCAGCCAAGAGACCGCGTCCACTCTGGCCTACACCGTGGCCACTCACTTCGACGGGATTCCCCTCAGCGCGTCCTTCCAGTTCGTCTCAGAGGAGGGGCTTCAGGGGGTCGTCCTCCGCTTCCCCGTCCACCGGCTGGCGGACATGGTCGCGCTCTTCGAGCGACAGTACGGCCTGGCGCCGATCCGGGGGAACCAGCAGTGGCGGTGGGAAG
>Ga0209342_10005463_pt1 | contig 13007 bp, 11 predicted proteins | sample RifCSP16_2_FD_184023 | JGI IMG/M metagenome (GOLD analysis project Ga0209342, IMG submission 184023) | Soil microbial communities from Rifle, Colorado - Rifle CSP2_sed 16_2 (SPAdes) (version 2) | ecosystem: Environmental > Terrestrial > Deep subsurface > Rock core/Sediment | place: Rifle... | reverse complement strand
CCCCGCGTCCCGCAGGCGTACACCACCTTCAGGCCCTGAGCCGCATATTTGGCGAGCGTGCCCCCCAGCCCGAAGGATTCGTCGTCGGGGTGCGCGCCGACGAAAATCAGTGTGCGTTCATCAGTCATGTTGGGTATTCAGTCTCTATCCTTAAACCCGTCTGGGCAGGGCTTGCCTGGGCGACCGCAAGGGTCGCCCCGACGGTCGCCCCGACGGTCGCCCCGACGGTCGCCCCGACGGCCGCCCCGACGGTCGCCCCGACGGTCGCCCCGACGGTCACCCCGACGTTTACAGATAGGCTCTCAGTACCTGTCCTCTCTTCCGTGCGGCCCGCGCGTGCCAAACGGGCAGCACGAATGATACTGGCGCGGCCTCAGGCTGGCAACCCGTTCCGCTCGCGCCCCATGTTAGAATTGCAGATATGACGACGATGACACTGCATGCCAAGCCTTTGTCCCTCACCGCCATTCAGGCCAGGACCTCGGCGGAATTGATCGAGCGCCTCACGGTCAGCATCCAGGCCGGGGCGGTCGTGGCCCCGGACAAGCTCCGGCTGATCCTCGCGGCGTTCATCGCGCGGGGCCACCTCCTGCTCGAAGACGTCCCCGGCATCGGCAAGACACTCGTCGCCAAGGCGCTGGCCAAATCGCTCGCCGCCGATTTCAAGCGCGTGCAGTGCACGCCGGACCTCCTGCCCAGCGACATCACCGGGAGCAGCATCTACGACCAGCGCGAGCAGGAATTTGTGTTCGTCCCCGGCCCGCTCTTCGCCCACGTGGTGCTGGTGGACGAGATCAACCGTGCTACCCCGCGCACGCAGGCAAGCCTGCTCGAAGCCATGGCCGAGGGGCAGGTGACGACCGACGGCGTGACGCGCGTGCTCGCACAACCCTTCTTCGTCATCGCCACGCAAAACCCCGTGGAGACCGCGGGCACGTTTCCCCTGCCCGAAGCCCAACTCGACCGGTTCCTGTTCGCGCTCAATCTCGGCTATCCCGGCGAGGAAGCGGAACTGCTGATCCTCGAGCGCGAGGAGCACTCGAACCCATTGGACGATGTTCAAGCCGTGTTGTCGTTAGATGATATTTTGCACCTTCAAGAATCCGCCTGGCGAGTCGAGGTGGCTCGCCCGGTGAAGGAATACATCGTGCGCCTCGTCGGGGCGACGCGCGGACGCCCGGACGTGATCCTCGGCGTCAGCCCGCGCGGCGGCGTGGCCGTGCAGCGGGCGGCGCAGGCGATGGCCCTGCTCAATGGCCGCGATTTCGTCACACCCGACGACGTGAAGGTCGTCGCCCCCGCCGCCATGGCCCACCGCCTGCTGACGCGGGCGCGCGGCCTGCAAGCGGCGCAGGCCGTTGTGAACGAATTGCTTAATCAGGTGGAAGTGCCGGTATAACACACACCTGGCGATCTGTGAGCTGATCTATGCGCAACATTCCCTGGAGAAAAATAGTCCGCAGTTGGTGGGGGCGCCTGCTCATCGGCGCTTTCATCGGCGGGCTGCTGGTCGCATTCGCTGGCATTGACGAGCCGATCTGGTTTCTGGGCGGCATGTTGGCCGGCGCGGCCGCGCTGTACTTTTTGGGGATGTGGGAATGAGGGGCCAATCCCCAATCTCCAAATCTCTAATCTCCTATCTTCCATGAAACTCACCCCTCGCGGCCGCGCGTTGGCCGCGATCATGGCCCTGCTCTATTTCTTTGCCAATCAAACCCAGGTTGGGTGGCTCTACGTGATGACAGCGCTGGCCGCCGGCCTCCTGCTCGCGGCCCGCTTCGTCCCCCGCCGCATGCTGCGCCGCCTGTCGCTCGTCCGGCGCATCAATGGTTCCACGACGACCGCCGACCTGGAACTTTACGCCGGCGATCCGCTCGCCGTGGACCTCGAATTCCAAAACGCCTCGCGCTTTCCCGCCCTGCAATTGCGCGGCGCCGAGACCTGCCCGCCCGCTCCCGCCGATGATCGATCGCAACCCTTTTTCGTCTCGACGGTCCCGCCGCGCGGCAGCCTGACCCTACATTACGAAACGACCTGCGCCCGGCGCGGCTGGTTCGAGTTTCCGCCTGTCTCCATCTCGACCCGCGCCCCGTTCGGTTTTTTCGCCGCTCGGCGGGATTTGCCTGCCCCGACTGGCGTGCTGGTCTTCCCCGAATACCGCGAGCTCGACCATCTCTCCTTGTTCGACCGGATGCCCGCGCCGCAGAACACCTTTGCGCGCCTCGGCGTCGGCGGCGAGTTCATCGGTGTGCGCGAATTCCGCCCGGGCGACTCGCGCCGCCACGTCCACTGGCGCTCGACGGCCCGCGCAGGGCAGCTCATCGTCAAGGAATTCGCCGAGGAGACGCAGCCCGGCCTGACGATTGCGCTTGACCTGCGCGCCTCCTCCAACATCGGCGCGGGCGACGACACTTCGCTTGAGTTGGCGATCAAAGCCGCCGCCACCCTCGCGCGCTATGCCGAGCGGCGCGGCCTGCCCGTCTCCTTAGCCAGCAACAGCCGCCAGTGGCCTGCGCCGCCCGGTCCGCTCACGTGGTGGGGCCAGATGAACTACCTCGCCCGCGTGCAAGGGGAGGGCGAAGAGTCATTTGCCGAGTGTCTCCGCGCCGTGCGCTCGACGACGTTCGTCGCCGCCCTGCTCACCGCGCCCGACGAGGCCGCCGTCGAGCCGCTCGTCGAGCTGCACCGCTTCGGCCTGGGCGTGCTGGCCGTGGTCGTTGATCCGGCGCGGTTCCTGCCGGGCGAGGCGGGTGGGGCCAGTGGCACAGCGCAATCCATCGCCGCAACCCTCACGGCTGCGGGTGTAACTGTGCAGGTTATCGGCGCTGAGCCGGATTGGGAAAGAACTTTGCAAGCTTAACCGCGAAGACGCGTAGGTCTCATGTTCACCCGTACTGCTACCTCTCCCGAGCGTTCGCTAATTCTGCGACGCTGGGTGTTCCTGGCCTCCATCCCCTCCCTGCTCGCTTTGGCGTGGGTTGGGCAGTTGTGGATTCCGGCCTTGCTCACCGTCCTCGTCCTGGCAGGCGGGCACTACTACAGTTGGCGCGCGGCGCAGCAGGACAGGCGGAACCCTTTCGTCCGCCTGGGCGTCTTCATCGCGCTGCACCTGGCGCTGTGCTACATGTGCGCCGGCTTCACGGCGGGCATCCTCCTTCCCCAGGCGCAGTTCGCCATGTACGCGCAGGCGATCATCTCGTTCGACCTCCGCCGCCGCACGAACCTGTACTCCTACCTCGGCTTCAGCCTGCTCACCCTCTACGTCGCCGCTGCCCTCAGCCGCGATTACTCGTTCCTGATCTTCATCCTGGCCTTCCTCGCCCTCGTCCTCGTCGTGTTCTACCACGCCGAAGTCGAAGACGGGACTCAGGGCGCAAGGCTCAAGGCGCAGCCCTTACACACCCACACACCCACACACCCGCACACGCTCCCCTCCTTTGGGATTTGGAGTTTGGGATTTGGTCTCTTCTCCTTCCTCGTCTTCGCCTTCACGCCGCAATTCGCTTCGCGCCCCGTCATCCCGCCGTTCTCCATCAACCTGCCCATCCCGCGCGGGCCGACCTCCCAGGTCATCAACCCGGCGGTGCCGCTCGTGCAGTTCAACGGCGTCTACGCGCCGGACGAGGAAGGCGATTACTACTATGGCTTCGACACGCAGCTCGACCTGCGCTATCGCGGCGGCCTCAGCAGCGCCATCGTCATGTACGTCCGCTCGCCCGCGTGGAGCTACTGGCGCAGCCACGCTTACGACGACTACGATGGCCATGCGTGGTCACAATCTACTAAAACGCAGACGCAGATTGCCCGGCGAGGCCGGTACGGCTCGTTTGAAATCCCGGCTGACGAGCAGGCCCTCGGCGGCGAAATTGTCCAGTCCTTCTACGTGGTCCGCGACCAGCCCAACCTCCTCTTCGCCGCTTATCGCCCGACCGAGGTCTTCATCGAGTCGCGCGAGATCGCGGTGGACGCAGAGGACGGCCTGAGGGTCGGCGCGCCGCTCGAAGCCGGGGCCGTCTACACTGTCATCTCGCATCGCCCCGATTTCTCCGCGGAGCAGCTGCGCGCAGCCTCGGCCGATTACCCGGAGGCAATTACGGCGCGCTACCTGCAGTTGCCTGGCAGCATCTCTCAGCGCGTGCGCGACCTCGCCCGCCAACTCACGGCCAGCGCGCCTACGCCCTACGACCAGGCCTCCGCCCTGCGCGATCACCTCCTCACCATCCCCTATGACTACTTTCCGCCGCCGCAGCCCATCGGCTCTGAGACGGTGGACAACTTCCTCTTCGTGGACAAGCGCGGCGTGTGCGAGCAATACGCCACCGCGCACGTCGTCATGCTCCGCTCGCTCGGCATCCCGGCGCGGCTCGTCGCGGGCTACAACGCGGGCGAATACAACCGACTCTCCGGCTACTACACCGTCCGCGCGAGCGACGCGCACGCCTGGGTCGAGGTCTACTTCCCCGGCTATGGCTGGGTTCCCTTCGACCCGACGCCCGGCTTCACGCCTTCGCCCTACACCGCGCCGGTCCAGCAGTGGATTTTCTCCGGGGTATTCAAAGAGTTGCCAGCCATCCCATGGGGGACGATGTTCGCGGCCGGAGCGGCCCTCGTCGGCGCGGCGCTCGGCCCGCTCGCGATAGTTCTACTCATCTCGCTTTTTCTTTTTCTCTTTCTCTTTCTTTTCTCCCGCCTCCGCGCCGCGCTCCGCTCCCGCGCCCCCCGGTTCTCGGCCATTGATCGCGACCCGAACCGGCAGCGCATCCTCGCCGCCTACCGGCAGGGCCAGAGATTGCTCCGCCGTCAACGCCCGTTGGCCCAAACCCCGCGCGAGTTTGCCCAACGCATTGCTCGCGCCGAATGGAATGAACTCACGCTCGCCGTCGAGCGCGCGGCTTACGATCCCGCGCCGCCGTCACCTTCCCTCGCCCGGCGCGTACAGGAACTCCTCTCGCGCCTCGGCGCCGCCAAATAAAAAACCCGCCTCTCAATAGTGTTGCCCATGCCCAGCCAAAGGGCTGGATTGGAAATCAGGGCGCCATACTCTCGTTTCCGGTCTTGATCCGGGGAGCACAACATTGCAGTGAACAATCCTTCGGCCAGGATACGCAGAACGGGCCGCATCAATCGGCTGATGCGGCCCGCGAAGCACACGCTCGCTTACGGGTTGCGACTAAGGCAACTGCCCGTGCGCGCGCAGGTAATCGAACACACTCCGGGCGTTGGGGTCGAGCGGGGTGACCGGGCTGGGCTGGTCGAAGTCGTGCGCGCGGATGTAGTTCAGCACGCTCTGCGCGGCAGGGTCCACGGCCAGGGCCGGCTGGGCGAGCTCATGCGCCTGCACGTAGTTGAGAATGCTCTCCGCCGCCGGGTCTACGAACGCGGCCGGCGCGGTGAGGTCGTGTGCGCGCACGTAGTCCAGCGCGCTCTGCGCCGCCGGGTCGCGGGCGGCTGCCTGCGCCGAGGCGGGCCGGACCGCGTTGTGCACCCGCAGATACTCCATCACACCCTGTTGCGCCGGGTCGAGAGCGGCCGGCTCCGGCCAGACGAACCGGACGACGCTGTGCGCGCGCAGGGTGTGCATCAGGCTGCGGAGTTGCGGCGGCGGGGACATTGAACCGGCCTGGCCGGTGGCGGGGGTGGAGACGGCGGGCGTCGCCACAAAGGCATACGCGGCGAGGCCGACGGCGACGAGCAGGAGGCCGAGGCTTATTCCCCAAAAGCGGGCATTGTGCTGAGCGGCTTGTTTGGTGGTCATGGCATCTCTCCTTTGGCTGTGCCTGTTTGACTTTGGGTTTCGTCATTTCTTCCTGCCACGCAACTTAGCACAGTCGGGTTTGCCAAACTGCACTTAATTTACCAAAATTCTCCAAAAAGCCCACCCAGCGGCAAAAGTTCGCTATACTGCTTGAAAACCCGAGTTGTTCCTGGGGAGGTGTCCATGTCTGCCTCAGCGCCCTTCATCGAGCTTGAGAGATTTAGCACATTTGGCGATTTGCTCAAATACCTCCGCCGCCGCGAGGGCCTGACCCAGCGCGAACTCTCCATCGCCGTCGGTTACAGCATTGCCCAAATCAGCCGCCTGGAACAAAACCTGCGCCTGCCCGACCTGGCGACGATTGCCGCCCGATTTGTCCCGGCGCTGGATCTGGAAGAGGAAGCCGATATCGCGAGGCGGTTAATGGAGCTGGCGGCGGCAGTGCGCTCGGAGGATGCACCGGCCTCGGGTGCGCCGCCTTACAAGGGGTTGAATTACTTTGACGAGGCCGATGCCGATTTGTATTTTGGCCGCGAGGCGCTGGTCGAGAAATTGCTCTCCCGGTTGTTGGGCGAGGAAACCGGGGCGCCGTGGCCCTTCCTCGCCGTCGTGGGCGCCTCCGGCAGTGGCAAGTCCTCGGTGGTGCGGGCCGGGCTGGTTCATGCGCTGAGGTGGAAGTCTCCTTCGGCGAACTGGCCGGTGTACCTCCTCACCCCCACCGCTCACCCACTGGAAGCCCTGGCCGTTTCCCTCACCCACGAATCCGAATCGACGATGGCCACCGCGACGTTGATGGATGATTTGGGCCGCGACCCGCGCGCCTTGCATCTGTATGCGCGACGCCTATGGAGTGGAGAGGCGGGGGCGTTCGCCTCACCTCACCGCCGGGGCGAGAAATCTCCATCCCACTTCGGCCCCGCCTCTCCTACACGGCTGGTGCTGGTCGTAGACCAATTTGAGGAACTCTTCACTCTCTGCCGGGATGACATCGAGCGCGCGGCTTTCGTGGACAACCTGCTCACCGCCGCCTTTGAATCCAATGGGCCAACTTGCCTCGTGATCACCCTCCGCGCCGATTTCTACGCCTACTGCGCGCCTTACGCTGCGTTGCGCGCCGCGCTGGCCGGACATCAGGAGTACATTGGCCCAATGAGCGCCGACGAACTCCGTCGAGCCATCGAGGAACCCGCCCGGCGCGGCGGCTGGGAACTGGAGGAGGGGCTGGCGGACGTGATCTTGCGCGACGTCGGCGCAGATGGGAGCCGCTCGCCTGAACCCGGGGCCTTGCCCCTGCTCTCGCACGCCCTGCTGGAAACCTGGCACAGGCGGCGCGGGCGCGCGCTCACGCTCTCCGGCTATCTGGCTTCGGGCGGCGTGCGGGGGGCCATCACCGAGACGGCCGAGACGGTATTTCGAGATCAACTCGACGCTCGACAGCAAGCCATTGCCCGCAACATCTTTTTGCGCCTCACCGCGCTGGGCGACGACGAAGAGGTGATCTGGACGCGCCGCCGTGTCACCTTCGACGAGCTGATCCCAACGGGGGAAGAGGCAGCCATGGTCCGCGAGGTGTTGACTTGCCTGGCCGACGCGCGGCTGGTTACGACCAGCGAAACGGCGGCAGAAGTGGCGCACGAGGCGCTGCTGCGCGAGTGGCCCCGCCTGAGCGAGTGGTTGGCCAACAACCGCGCCGGCATTCGCCTGCAACGCCAATTGACCAACGCCGCCGCCGAATGGCGGAAAGCCAATCGTGATCCGGGTTTCCTGCTGACGGGTGCGCGCCTGGCGCAATTTGAGAACCTGGCCATGTTCAGCACCGTCGTGCTCACGCAGGAGGAGCGCGCCTATCTCGAGGCGAGCCTCGCCGAACGCGACCGGCGCGAGGCCGAAGAGCGCGAACGACAACAGCATGAATTGGCGGCCGCTCAAAAACTGGCTGAAACCGAGCGAGCGCGGGCCAAGAGCGAGCGACAGCGAGCGGAAGATCAGGCGCGCTATGTCTCCCGCGTGCGCACGCGCAACCGCGCCATTGCAGTCGCCGGCGCTATCGCCCTTGTTTTGGCCGTGCTGGCCGGAGTCTTTGGCCTGCAATCGAATCAAAACGCGGCTCGCGCCGAGGCTGAAAAGCGCCTCGCCACATCCCGCGAATTAGCCGCGTCCGCGCTGATCAACCTGACCGTGGACCCGGAGCGCAGTCTGCTGTTGGCACTGCAGGCCGTGGACACGACCTACTCGGTAGACAAGACCGTGCTGTTAGAAGTCGAAGAGGCGCTTCACGCGGCGGTTCAGGCCTCGCACTTACAACTCAGCCTGCCAGCCTCCAGCGCCAGTGGCATCGGGGTCGTTAGCGTCGTTTTCAGCCCGGATGGGAAAAGGCTGGCAACCATTGACGAGTATGGCACAGCAAAAGTATGGGAGGTCTCACCCGACGCGCCCGCAGGGCAAAGCCGTGAATTGCTCACCTTGCCCGGTCACAACACTTCAACAGGGTATCAAGCGATCGCCTTCAGCCCGGATGGGATGCAGCTCGCCACGGCGGGTGAATATAACGTGGTGAGGGTGTGGGATGCTGTTTCAGGCAAAGAGTTGCTGGCCGTCCCCTCTCCTTTATTTGTGACGGCAATTGCCTTTAGCCCGGATGGACAACGAATAGCGGTTGGCGGGGACGAGGGCGGCGAGGTGTGGGATGCCGCAACCAGCAAGACACTGATTAGTCTAATTACTCTGCCGAGATTGACGGCAATGAATGGCATCGCCTTCAGCCCAGATAGGGCGCGTATCGCCACCGCCGGCAGTGATAACCTCACCCGCGTGTGGGATGCGGCCACCGGCGAACTGTTGCTCACCATCTCCGGCCACGCTCAACCGGTCAACGGCGTCACTTTCAGCCCCCTTGACGGCGGGGCGCGCCTGGCCACGGTCAGCGATGATGGAACAGCGCGGGTGTGGGATCCCGCGACCGGGCAGCAGGTGTTGCTCATCAACACAGAATCACGCTTCGGCGTCGCTTTTAGTCCCGACGGGAAACGCCTGGCCACAGGCGGCAAAGACGGGTCGGCTCAGGTGTGGGACGCCGCGACGGGCAAAGAGCTGTTCACCCTGTTGGGTCACACCGGGACGCTCTTCAGCGTCGCCTTCAACCAAGACGGGACACGCCTGGCTACGGCGAGTGCGGATGGGACGGCCAAAGTGTGGGACACCCATCCCGACGGGGAATCGGTCACACTGTCCGGTCACACCAAGCCAGTCTTTAGCGTCGCCTACAGCCCGGATGGGACACGCCTGGTCACAGGTGGCTTGGATAAGAGGGTTCGGGTGTGGGACGCGGCCACCGGCGAGGAATTGTTCCAATTGGCTGGGAAACTGGATGTCATTCAAGATGTAGCGATCAGCCCGGATGGAAAACGAATTGCGACGGTGACTGACGGGAATGGTGTTCCCAAAGTGTGGGATGCGGCGACCGGCCAACTACTGCTCACCCTGTACGGCATCCACCTACCCGCCTGGAGCATTGCCTTCAGCCCCGACGGCGCACGCCTGGCCACAGGCAGTTGGGAGGTTGAATATTATGGACCGCCAACGGTGTGGGATGCCGCCACCGGCAAAGAGTTGTTCGCCCTGGTTGGTCACATCCGCGGCGTCGCCAGCGTCGCCTTTAGCCCGGATGGGACGCGGATCGCTACCGGTAGTGATGATACAACCGCGAAAGTGTGGGATGCGGCCACAGGCAAAGAATTGCTCACCTTGTCGGGCCATACCGGCGCCATTCAATCTGTCGCGTTTAGCCCCCTTGACGGCGGGAAACGGCTTGCGACGGCGAGCGCGGACGGGACGGCCAAAGTGTGGGACATTTCGGCTTCGCTTAATGCAGATGCTGCGACGGGCAAAGAGTTGTTCACTCTGGCCGGCCACATTCGTGGCGTCGCCAGCGTCGTCTTTAGTCCGGATGGGACACGGATTGCCACCGGCAGCGATGATAAGACCGCCCGGGTGTGGGATGCCGCCACCGGCAAACTGCTCCAGACCCTGCCTGGCCCCAAAGATGGAATTACCAGCGTCGCCTTCAGCCCGGATGGAATACACCTGGCGGTGGCCAGCCGGGATGGAACCACGCGCGTCTACGTGCTGAGGATAGAAGACCTTTTAGTGCTGGCCCGGTCGCGGGTGGCGCGTTCCTTGACGGACGCGGAGTGCCAGCAGTATTTGCACATGGAGGTGTGCCCGAGGAATTGAACCACTGAAGCACTGAGAGGCGCTGATGGCACTGATTCAGTGGTCTCAGTGTTTTCAGTATGTCGGTGGTTCTGGGGCTGGCAGAGGGGGCGTGACGTGCTGGCTGACGACTGAGGAGTGCCAGAAGTATTTGCATGGGGAGGCGTACGCAGGGGATTGAACCACTGACACACTGAGGGCACTGAAGAAAGACTCAGCGTCCTCCGTGTCTTTCAGTGCATCAGTGGTTCAAATGGTCGAGCGCCAGGGTGTCAACGGACGGGTCAACGGATCAACGGATGGCAGGCGCACGGGCGGGGCGAATCCGTTGATCTGTTGCAGCATCCGTTGACGCCTGGGATCACAAACTGAGGGCGCTGAGATAGAAGACCTTCGGGGGCTCCGAGCCCCCGAAGGTCTGCAAGCGCGCAAAAGTTGAAGGCTACGGAATCTTGTTGAAGCCCTGCTCCGCAAAATGACGATCGAAAGTGAAGGCGGTCGTGATTCCCAGACGCCGCATCGCATCGAAGCTGGCGCAATCCACCAAACTGAGTTGCCGGCGGGCGGCGATCAGCAAGGCGGCCACACCGCTGGCGTGACTTTGCGCATCAATCCACTCAATGCGCAGGAGCGGAACAATATCTTCTTGAAAGGTCCGAACGGCTTCCAGGCCCAACCGGCTTTGAACCAGCGCGAATGTTTCAACCAAGACGTAATTCGTGCAGACGAGATCGCTTTCATTGGCGACCAAGTTTTCCCAAGCTTGTTTGGCCATGGGATGATTTTGGTCGTCGGCATCCAGTACAGCCAACAAAGCCGAAGTGTCAATGAAAGTGCTCATCCCTGATAGGCTTCAACCAGATAGCGGTCATGATTAGCTGAGAGACCTGACAAACCGGAATGAAAACGGCCAGCCGCAGCGATGGCGCGGCGCTTTCGCTCTTCCATGTCAGGGCCGCTCATCGAACGCAGGAAGTCATCCACGGCCTGACTGATCAAGTCCGCTGGAGACTTGTTCTGTGCAGCGGCTAGCGCCTTTAAAGCCTGTGCTTGTGCTTCACTCAGCTGAACTTGAGTTCTTACCATATTGGACCTCAGAAATGCTGTGCCAATGTCCGTTGTGAGTATGCTAACACACTGCCTGAATTTGGGCAAAGGTACTTCCGAAAGGCATGGCCCAGATGCGCGGGATGCGAACGGATGAGGAGTGCCAGAAGTATTTGCATGGGGAGGCGTACGCAGGGGATTGAACCACTGACACACTGAGGGCACTGAAGAAAGACTCAGCGCCCTCAGTTTCTTCAGTGAGTCAGTGGTTCAGAGGCGGGGAAAGGAGAATCAGCTTCGATCGTCTAGGCCGGGGGTGCGCCTGATGCGGATGTGGCCGGGCTGGATGACAGTAAATGCCCCGCGTAGTTGTTCACCGTGGTCACGGACAACCTGCTCGACGGTTTGGGCCAATGTCGCGCGGGCATTACCGGGAAATCGGATCAGGATCACGCCTGCCGAGTCCGCGTGGCTCACATACACCAGCCAGCCGAAATCTTTATCCTCGGTGAGCACGATGCGCTTTTCCTGGCTGGCCTGTTCAATGAGTTCACGGTCATCCGAGCGTTGCGTGATTTCACTGACCGCAACAACATCGTAGCCCGCTGCTCGCAAGGCGCGCGCCACGGCGAAGTCGCAACTTTCATCCGCCAGAAAACGTAAATCCGGTTCGCTCATGCGGCGCTAGGTAGGACGATGATTTCGTGAGCCAGCATATCGGCGGCATAAGCTAACGCGGCTTGAATATCGGCTCGGGTCAGGCGGGGATAAGCGTCCAGCAAATCTGCTTCCGTAGCGCCTTCGCTGAGTTTACGAAGGATCAATTCAACTGGAATGCGTGTGCCGCGAATAACCGGCTTACCTAGCATGACAGCTGGGTCAATTTCAATGCGCTCGATCATAGGGCAAGTCTCCTGAGGATATTATAAAGCATTCACAGACCGAACGCCTGCCTCAGCGTCAGCACGCGGTTCCTTAAGTTTCCTCAGCCCTTACAGCACCATCACCACGCGCTCGTGGCGGCCCAGTTCGCCATATAGCGCGTCGAGCTGCGCCTGGCTCTCGGCGGTGAACGTGATAGTGACGGCGAGATACTTGCCGCCGTTGCTCAACCGGCTGGTCGTCGCGCCTACTTCCAGATTCGGGACGTGCTTCCGCACAATCTCTACCACAAACGCCTCAAAGCCCTCCGAGTCCCGCCCAATGGCCTTGAGTGGGAACGAGCAAGGAAATTCTAAAAGAGATTCTGTCATAGCACGCGCTTTCTGCCCAAATTATGTGATGCGCAATACGCAACACGCAATACGTATTCCGTATTGCGTATTTACTGCGTCGCCGCCAACTGCTCCACCGCCTCGGGCCTCCCCACCGCTAGGCCGACTGCATTCGCGTCAATCCGCTTGAGCAGGCCGGTCAGCACGTCTTTGGAGCCTAGCTCGATAAACGTGGTCACGCCCTGGGCCAGCATGTAGCGCACGGAATCCGTCCAGCGCACGGGCGAGGTGAGCTGCGCGGGCAGCTCGGCGCGAATCGCGTTGGGGTCGTCGAGCGGCGCGGCCTTCACGTTCCCCACCACGGGCGGGACCGGGGCGATGAATGGGACCGCCTCCACCGCGCGCGTGAATTCGTCCAACGCCGACCGCATCAGCGGCGAGTGCGCGGCAATCGAGACCGGAAGCTTGAGCGCCCGCCTGGCCCCGCGCGCTTTCGCCAGTTCCATCGCCTTCTCCAGCGAAGCGCTGTCGCCCGAGATCACCACCTGCCCCGGGCAGTTGTCGTTGGCGACCTGCACCACACCCCCCGTCGCCGCATTGACCTCGGCGCACACCTCCGCCAGCGGCCCGGCGTCCAGGTTGAGGATCGCCGCCATCCCGCCGGGCGCGCGTTCCCCGGCGGCCTTCATCACCTCGCCGCGCTGGCGCACGAGCCGCAGACCGTCCTCGAACTCCATCGCGCCCGCCATCGCCAGCGCGGACAGCTCGCCCAGCGAGTG
>Ga0209342_10005461_pt1 | contig 13009 bp, 11 predicted proteins | sample RifCSP16_2_FD_184023 | JGI IMG/M metagenome (GOLD analysis project Ga0209342, IMG submission 184023) | Soil microbial communities from Rifle, Colorado - Rifle CSP2_sed 16_2 (SPAdes) (version 2) | ecosystem: Environmental > Terrestrial > Deep subsurface > Rock core/Sediment | place: Rifle... | reverse complement strand
GCTCGTGGCGGAAGAGAGTGGGAGTCGAACCCACCAGGGACGTCTGACGCCCCTCACCGGGTTTGAAGTCCGGGCGCCCCCCCGGGTGCGATTCTCTTCCGCGTGCGGCGGCCGATTCTACCCGTCCGACCCGCTGCGCCGGGCGAAGGTTTCCGCCGCCGGGCGCAGGACGATCCGCGCGTCGCCCACCCGCCGCGTGAACCGGACGCGGTCGAAGTACTCCAGCACTTCGATCGACAGGTTGCGGCCCAGCCCGCTCCGGTCGCGGAACGCCGCGGCCGTCACGCGGCCCCCGCTCGCCGGCGCGATCTCCTCCGCGATCGCCGCCAGCCTCGACACGGTGCCCGGCAGGAAGAAGCGCATCTCCGACACGCGGACGGCCAGGCCACGCTGCGCCGCGCGATCGAGCAGCGCACCCGCGACCTTGGGCGGCACGCCGAGCGACGCCGCGATCTCGGCCACCGTCGGCGGTCGCGCCGCGCCGGCCTCGAGCGCCGCCCCGATGCGCTGCCACAGCTCGGCGTCCGCCGGGGAGAAGTCCGGCCGGTGACCCGGGAGACGCACCGCCGCGCCGTTCCGTGCGAGCGCGCCTTCGCGCACGAGCTCGTCGGCGATGGCCCCGGCGACGACGCGCGGGAGGCGAGCGCCGTCGAGGATGCGATCCTCCGGCGGACCCGGAGACTCCGGCTGGCGTCGATGCCAGGCCGCGACCGATTCGAGGGCGCGCGCGCGCAACGCCTCCCAGTGCGCCGGCAGGAACCCGAGGTCCCAGACTGCCGACTTCACGCGCTTCATCGCAGCGCCGTCGAATAGCGCGGTCGCCTCGCCGGTCGTGAGGTTGCGGCAGGCGGCGAACTGCGCGAGATCGAGCCCGGTCGTTGCCTGCGCGATCAGCGCGGCGAGCGCGTGTGCCGGATGCGGCGTCTCCATCGCCCGGAGCGCCTCGATCCGCTCGGGTCTGGCGCGACCGCGCGGCGGCGGATACACGTCGATCACGCGCCCGCCGCCGATCGTGCGCCGCGCGGACTGGTCGCGGAGGATGAGACGGTCGCCGTGCACGGCGCCGATCCGTCTCTCGAGGACGAGCTGGACGAGGCCGCTCGCGCCGGGCGCGATCTCCTTCGCTTCGAGCGTGGCCACGCGCCCGGTCACCTCCGACGCGCCGAGATGCACGTGCACCGGCGTCCAATGTCGGAGCGCCTGCGCTTCGGTCGCGAGCACGCGGATGCGGGCGTCGAGCTTGCCGACCGGGTCCGGGACCGGCCCTTTGACGATCCAGTCCCCGCGCCGGATGTCCTCGGCCTTGAGTCCCGTGCCGGCCAGGTTGAGAGCGCAGCGCTCGCCGGCACGCCCGCGCTCGGCTTGCGCGTTCTGCGCGTGGATCGTGCGCGCGCGCCCCACAACACCGGCGGTGAGAGCGCGCACCTCCTCGCCGCTCCCGATCGCGCCCGAGAAGACCGTGCCCGTGACGACGAGGCCCGCTCCGACCACGGTGAACGAGCGATCGACGGCGAGGCGGAAGTTGCCGTCGGCCGCGCGGCGCGGCAGCGCGCCCGCGATCCGGCGCAGCTGCCGCGCGAGAGCGTCGACGCCTTCGCCGGTGACGGCGGAGACCGGCAGGACCGGCGCGCCGGCGAGCGTCGTACGCGCGAGCAGGCGCTCCATCTCCGCGTGCACCGCTGCAACCCGCTCGGCGGAGGCCCGGTCGATCTTGGTCAGCGCGACCAGGCCGTAGCGGACCTCGAGCAGGTCGAGGATCGCGAGGTGCTCCGCGGTCTGCGGCATCGGCCCATCGTCGGCCGCGATGACGAAGAGCGCCGCGTCGATGCCGGCGACGCCGCAGAGCATGTTGTGGATGAAGCGCTCGTGGCCGGGCACGTCGACGAACCCGATCGTCCCGGCCGCCGCGTCCGGCAGGTAGGCGAAACCGAGATCGATCGTGAGTCCGCGCCGCTTCTCGTCCGGCAGGCGGTCGGTGTCGACGCCGGTGAGGGCCTTCACCAGCAGCGTCTTGCCGTGGTCGACGTGACCGGCGGTCGCGACGATCATGGCGGCGCCGCGTCGCTAGCGGCGAGCCGCCCGAGCTGCGCGATGAACTCATCCGTGTCTTCCAGGCCGCGGCAGTCGAGGACATACGCGTCGTCCTGCACGCGGCCGATGACCGGAACGGGCAACGCCCGGAACGCCGCCGCGAGACGCTTGAGCGCCCCGCCGCGCCCCTTCGCCGCGAGCGGCGCGATCGCCACCGCGGCGCTCGGGACGCTGCGCCCCGGAGCCGCGCCGGAGCCGATCTCGGCGGCGCTGTCGACCACCTCGACCGCGAAGCCGGTCAGCACCGCTGCGACCTCGGATCGCACGCGGTCCGCCGTGCGGCGCACGTCCTCGAGCGGCCGGGTGAGCGCGCGCAGCGTCGGCAGGCGGCTGCGCAGGCGCTCCGGGTCGGCGGCGAGCTCGAGCACCGCCGCGAGCGCGGCGATCGTCATCTTGTCCACGCGCAGCGCCCGCTTCAGCGGGTTGCGCTTGAGCAGCGCGACGAGCTCGGCGCGCCCGAGGATGATCCCGGCCTGCGGTCCGCCGAGCAGCTTGTCGCCGCTGAACGTGACCAGGTCGGCGCCGGCCGCGATCACCTCTTGCGGGGTCGGTTCGTGCGGCAGTCCGTAGGCGTGCAGGTCCACCAGGGCGCCGCTGCCCAGATCGACGACGAACGGGACGCCGCGCTCGCGGCACAGCCGCGCGAGGGCCGCTTCGGGCACCGACGCGGTGAATCCCTCGATCACGTAGTTGCTGGTATGGACCTTCATCACCAGCCCCGTCTTCGGACCGATCGCCGCGGCGTAGTCGTCGAGGTGGGTGCGGTTGGTCGTGCCGACCTCGCGCAGGCGACAACCCGATCGCGCCATGATGTCGGGCAGGCGGAACGAGCCGCCGATCTCGATCAGCTCGCCGCGCGAGGCGAGCACCTCCTTGCGCGCCGCGAGCGTGTTCAACACGAGCAGCACGGCGGCGGCGTTGTTGTTGACCACCGTCGCCGCTTCCGCGCCGGTGAGGGTGCACAACCGCTGCTCGAGATGCGCATCGCGGTCGCCGCGCCGCCCGGCGTCGAGGTCGTACTCGAGATTGCTCGCCGCGCCGGCGACCGCCGCGACCGCGTCGATCGCTTCCTGCGGCAGCACCGCGCGGCCGAGATTGGTGTGCAGGATCGTGCCGGTCAGGTTGAAGACCCGCCTGAGCGGCGGCGCCGATCGCTCGGCGAGGCGCGCCCTGACGCGCGCCAGCAGCTGGGCGATCCCGGGGTCGCGCGCCGCGCCGGCCTGCTGCCGCAGCGCCCGGCGGCGCTCGGCGAGCGCGTCGCGAATCGCCGCGACGACCGGGGCGCGGCCATACGCGTCGACGAGCGCGACGCTCTCGTCTTGCCGCAGGACGAGATCCACCGACGGCAGGAAGCCGCGTGCCCCCGTGGTGCGCTCGGTCATCCTCGCTGCGAAGCGCGCCGGGGCGGGGTGTCCGGGCGCGTGGCGGCCCCGGGCGTCAGACCTTGCCGGCCTTGCGCTTTTCGAGGTGCTCCGTCACGCCCTTCTTGCCCGCATCGGTTTCCGGCTTCCAGACGTTCTCGTGCCCGAGGAGGGACTGCTTCTCCCAGACGTGAGTCGCGTCGCCCATGTAGACGATGAAGACTTCGCAGCCGTCCGGATACTCGTAGGGCCCGTGGGGAATGTCCCAACCGAACACGTAGTCGCCGGGACGCAGGTCCTTGCCCGCCACGCACATGCGGCCCTTGGTCACCAGGATCGAATGCCAGCTCTTGTGGGTGTGCGCGGGCTCGACGTAGCCCGCCGGGAACCGCTGCTTCATGTCGAGGCGCTTCATCACCGGGTCGTAGCTCAGGACCTTGACCTGAACCCCCGGCGGCAGCTTGAGCAGCCCGCGCACGTCGTCGCTTTCCCACGGGACCTCGTGGTCGTGAATCGCCTTGAACGTGTGATCGAATCCATCCGCGGCCGCCTTCGCGGCTTCCTTCGCCGTCATCTCCGATACCTCCTCTTCGACTCAGCTATTTGACCACGACCTTGGTGCCGGTGGCGGCCGATGCGATCATCGCCTCGAGCGCTGAAATCGTCGCGACCATCTCGTCCTGCGTGATGAGGTAGGGGGCGCGACCTTCGGCGGCATCGGCAAACGCCTCCAGGTTCGCGAGCACGCTCGACACCGGGGGGTACTCGACGGTGCTGCGCTTGTCGCCGGCCACGACCTTGGTGACCGTCCAGCCCTGCGGCGTGCCCGGGTGGGCCTTGTCGCGCACTTCGATCCAACCCTTGCTGCAGTACACGGCGAAGCGCCCGTCGAACGGCGTGGCGAGCACCGCGGTGAGCAGCGCGTGCCCGCCGTTCTTGAACGAAACGAGGGCCGCGAGCGTGTCGCCGTTGGCGAGCTGGCTGCCGAGCTGCTTCACGCTGCAGAGCACGCTCTCGCCGGCGCCGAACACCGCCACGGAAAGATCCAGGATGTGGATGCCGGTGGCGGTCAACGGTCCGGCCGGGGCCTCCTTCGCCGTCAGGCGCCAGTTGTCCGGCGGCAGGTTGAGGAACCGGTCCTGGCTGAAATTGGCCTCGACCTGCAGCGGGACGCCCAGCTCGCCCGACTTGACCGTGCGCATGAGGTCGAGAATCGGCGGCTCGAACCGTCGCTCGTGGCCGACCGCGAGCGCGACCTTGTTCGCTTTCACCGCCGCGACCGCGCGCAGCACCTCGGCACGCGACATCGAAAGCGGCTTTTCGCAGAACACGTGCTTGCCCGCTTGCGCGGCGGCGACGATCTGATCGGCATGCAGCGTGTGCGGCGTGCACAGCAAGACCCCCTGCACGCGCGGGTCCTTCAGGGCGGCTGCGTAGTCGGAGGTGATCTCGAAATCGTGTGCGCGCGCGAACTCGGCTTCGGTCGCAGGATCGCGCTTGACCCCCTTGACGACCTTGAGCTTCGAGCTGTTCGCGATCACGCTGACGAGCGTCTTGCCCCACCAGCCCATCCCGACGACGGCAACGTTGAGCATGCGCGATCTTCCGGCAGGATTTGAACCCGCGACCCCCTTGTTCGTACCGGTCCGGGCCCTGATTCAGGAGCTCACGCGACCTCTCCTTGACGAGAACCTGGCTCGGAGCGTCTGGCGCTCGCCCGTTGCTCAAGTTGACGCCCGTCGTGAACGACTGTCAAGACTTGGCGGACTAACTGCATGGGCTTGAAGTAGGTGAACGACGAGGGCGGATCCCACCCGTTCATTGGAGGGGGCGGTCAGACGCGCGCCTAGCCGCCGCCCTCTTCGGATCGCGCACCAGCGCCATCACTCCGACCGTGACCGCGGCGGTCATGGCGGCAAGCACGTCGAAGGTCGCCGCATAGCCCAATCGCCCGATGAGGAATCCCGCGATCATGGGCCCCGCTGCTTCGCCGATGTCCCAGATGGTCCCGAACACGCCCATGGCGGCGCCGAGGCGCCGTGCCGAGGCGAGGTCGGCGATGAGCGCATTGGTGACCGGCGTGACCGCGCCGACGCCGAGACCGAGCAGCAGCGCTGCAAGCGCCAAAGCCGTCAGGCTTTCGCTCCGGAAGATCAGCGGAAGCGCGGCGGCACAGAGCAGGAGGCCGATGACGATGACCGGTATTCGCCCCACCCGGTCAGACACGCGTCCGGTGATCGGCTTCGCCACCATCGCCACGGCCAGCTGCGCGCCGAGGACGATCGCGATCTCGGCGTCGTTGAGCCCAACATTCCTGGCGTAGATCGGCAGGAAGCCGAGAAAGGCGCCGTAGCCGAGGTACATGACCGCTTCGATGCCGGCCGCGACGAAAATCGGCGGTGTCTTGAAGACCTCGGCGACACCCTGCCGGAACTCCGCCGCTCGTGCGGCGAAGCTCCTCGCTTCGCGCGCCGCCGTGCGATCGACATCCGGCAGCAACAACACGACGATGAACGTGAGCACGCCGAGCGTGCCGACCGCGAGATAGGTCACCGAATAGCTGGCGGTGAAATACAGGACCAAGCCGCCCATGAGCGGCCCCGCGGTTGCGCCGGTGTCGTTCGCCGACGAGAACCAGCCGAGCCGAGCGCCGCGCCCCCTTTCGGCGAGGCTGACCACATAGGCCGAGGCGACCGGAGAGAAGATCGCGGTGGCGAAGCCGTGAACGAAGCGCAGCGCGAGCAGCGACCACACATCGTGGACGAACGGATAGAGGAACGGCGGAAGCGCGAAGAAGAGCGCGCCGAGCACCAGCATGCGCTTTCTTCCGAGCACGTCGGAGAGCGCGCCCGCGGGCAGCTTGAAGAAGACGCCGGTGATGGTCGAGGCGGCGACGATGATCCCGATGAGCTCGGGCAAGGCGCCGAGATCGGCGGCGAAGGTGGGGAGCACCGGGCTTCGCGCCATTTGGTAGCCGAGACGCGAAAGGAGGCTCGCGAACAAGATCGCGATGAATGCGTTCATGTTGGAAATCCGGGTCGCCGCAAACGAGCGCCCTGCACACACGGGAGATCGCCACCGATGACCACCTTGACCATACGGCTCGACCCTAAGCTCGCGAAGGCTCTGGAACGCATCGCGAAAAGCACCGGGCGAACCAAGAGCGAGATTGCGCGGGAGGCGTTGCGACGCCAGGTTGCAGTGGCGCGCTTTCGGGAGCTCCGGAAGAAGACGCTGCCGTTCGCCGAAGCGCAGGGCCTAGTCACCGATGAGGATGTCTTGCGGGCGATCCCGTGAGGGTCTTCCTCGACACGAACGTGCTGGTCAGCGCGCGGCCCAAGCTGACGTCTTCGTCACGGGCGACGCTGCACTCCTGAAGCTAGGCGCGGTCGAGAAGGTGCAAGTCGTCGCGCCCCGGCAGTTCTGGGAGATGCTCCAATCGGGTAAGCCGTAGTGGCCGGAAAGGCGGCAAAGGAAAAAAACCGCGCGGGGCCCTGACCCCGAGCCCCGAAGGCCGTCCCCGGGCTAGGCCGGGACCGGTTCCGGCTGCTCGACGCCGGCATCGGGCGCCGCAGGCTTCGCCGGGGCGGGGGCCGGCTGTTTCAGCCGCTCCTCGGTCTTTTGCATCTCCTTGCGGATCTCCTCGGCGCGGCGCAGCCAGTATTCGTGCTCGTACGCGTAGCACATGGCGAGGCTCCTTTCGGTGTCGGGTAACTGCAGCGGGGATTCTAACGCCGAGCGCTTGGTGGTCTCCCCTCCGTCACTCGTCGTCCCAGGCCTTCTCCGGCAGCGGCAGGCCCGCCAGATCGGCAGCAGTGAGCCTGCCGTCGGGCTCGATCTTCAGCGTGTCGAGGATCAGCATGAGCTGGCGCGCGTGCTGGGCCGAATGCCACGCCGTCCGCTCCATCACCTCGTTCATCGTGCGCCGCCCGAAGTAGGTGTCGAACGCGGCTTGCCCCGTTCGATCCGGAGTGTTCGCCCACCACGCCTTGACGCGGCGGAGAACGTTCGCCCCGTAGGCCGCTAGATCTTCTCCAGTCCGGATCGTCGGGCCGGGCTCATGCATGATGAGCTCGTAGGTGAGCTCGCGCCCGCCCTCCGCGGCCTCCACGAACGCCTCCGGAATCCGGAACACGTGGTGGCACAGCACCCGGATGGGCCGCGCGCGATTCCTGAACGGCCGGTCGAGCTGGTCGGGCGGGATCTGCCGGACGTACCGCGTCGCGGCGGTCAGGACGAGCTCCATCTTCGCGATCAATGCCTCCGGGCTCAGCGCTTCGTGCAGCCGGACCTTCAGGTCCAGGAAGCGAACGACGTCGGCGAGCGACTGCGCGAACACGAACTGATCGCCGCGGGCGACGATCGGCACGCTGCGCGCGCCGAGCTTGCGCAGCTCGTCCATGCCGGCGTCATTGCCGTGCACGTTGATCGACTCGTAGTCGACCCCGTGCCCGGAGAGGAACTCCTTGGTTCGCAGGCAGCTCGTGCACCCGGGCTGCCAGAAGACTCGGACTCGCTCGCTCGTGCCCATCGGGCAATGCTCCGCTATGCGGTGGAACGTCGTCAACCCCCGATCGCGCGCTTGTGCGCGACCAGCGCCATCAGCCGCCGGTCGCGCCAGCGCTCCCGGCCGGCGAGATCGGCCGCGGCGAGCGTCGCCCGGCGCTCGGCCTCGAGCCTGCCGATCACCTCGGGCGTCCATTCCCTCGGACGCTGCGTCGCGACCTGCTCCTGGATCACCCGCCCGTAGCGCGCCGCGTAATCGGCCACGCCGCCGGGGGCGTTGAGGTCGATCGTCTCGAACGGCCCCATGAACGACCAGCGCAGGCCGAGGCCGTCGCGCACGGTCTTGTCGATGTCCTCGGCCGAGGCGTAGCCGTCGGCGTAGAGCGCAAGCGCCTCGTTGAGCAGCGCCGCCTGCAGCCGGTTCAGGATGAAGCCCTGGATCTCCTTGCGGACCAGGATCGGCACCTGGCCCGCCGCGGTCTGCAGGGCGCGCGCGCGCTCGACGGTCTCGGGCGAGGTCCACGGCGCGGGCGAGAGCTCGACGAGCGGAACGAGGTGCGGCGGGTTCACCGGATGGACGACGAGGCATCGCGCCCGCCCGGCGAGCGCCGCGGTGAAGGCGGAAGCCGGGATCGTCGAGGTCGAGCTCGCGAGCACGCAGTCGGGCGCTGCCAGGCGATCCATCGCCGCGAAAATCTCGCGCTTTGCTTCGAGCGTCTCGCGGATGTTCTCCTGGACGTACACCGCGTCGTCGAGCGCCTCCTCCAGGGTCGCCGCCGCGCCGATCCGCTCGCGGACGGCTGCCGGCGGCTCGTCGACCAGCCCGGCACGCGCGAGATCGGCGAGGCTCGCATCGATCGCCGCGAGGTTGACCGCAAGCGCTTTCGGGTCGGCGTCGTAGAGCGCCACCGGATGTCCGGCGCGCGCGAACACCATCGCCCAGGCGCGGCCGATCAGGCCGGCACCGATGATCGCGATTTTCGGCATGGCTTCGAGCTCCTTCAGACCCACAGCACCTTCCGCCGCAGCTCGAGGTCGGCGAGGAGCGGCGCTGCGGGACCTTCGTGCGAGATGCGTCCGCGGTCGAGGACGTAGGCGCGGTCGGCGAGCGCGAGCACGAGATCGAGGTCGTGCTCGATGATCAGGATCGGGATCTCCTTGCGCAGCTGGTCGAGCGACTTGAACACCTCCTCGACCAGCGCCGGCGCGAGGCCCTCGAACGGCTCGTCGAGCAGCAGGATCTGCACGTTGCCGGAGAGCGCCCGCGCGATCGCGACCATCTGCTGCTCGCCGCCGGAGAGCTGGTCGGCGCGGGTGGCGAGCTTGTCGCGGATGCGCGGGAAGTAGCCGAAGATGCGCGCCTCGTCCCAATGCACGCCGCCCGCCCCGCCGCGCGAGAGCCCGCCGAGGCGCAGATTCTCGGCGACCGTGAGCCCGGAGAACAGGCGCCGGCCTTGCGGCACGAGGCCGACGCCCGCGCGCGCGATGTGCTCCGGCGCCCGGCCGCTGATCACCTCGCCCGCGAAGCGCACCGTGCCGCTCGCCGGCGGCGCGAGGCCCATGATGGTCTTCACGGTCGAGGATTTCCCGGCGCCGTTCCGGCCGAGCAGCGCGGTCACCTCGCCGGCGCGCACCTCGAGGCTGACGTCGTAGAGGATGTGGCTCTTGCCGTAGTAGGTGTTGACCCCTTCGAGCGTGAGCAGCGCCGGTCGCGCGACGCCGGGCTGCGCGTGCGCGGCGCCCGCCGCGACGACTGCGCGGCCGCTGCCGAGGTACACCTGCTGCACCTGCGCGTTCGCCTGCACGTCGTCAGCGGACCCTTCCACGAGCACCGCGCCGTCGGCCATCACCGTGATGCCCTCGGCGAACTCGAACACCCGGTCGATGTCGTGCTCGATGAGCAGCACGCCCATGTGGCGCGCGAGCACCCGGATCATCGCCACGATGCGCTCGCGCTCGCCGGCGGCGAGCCCGGCGAGCGGCTCGTCGAGCAGCAGGAGCCTCGGCCGCGCGGTCAGGGCAAGGCCGATCTCGAGCAGCCGCTGGCCGCCGTACGACAGGCTCGACACCGGCGCCTCCTCGACGCCCTCGAGGCCGAGGAACTTGACGAGCGCACGCGTTTCCCGATTCACGTCGTCGAGCGCTTCCTTTCCGAGCCAGAGATTGAACCGTCGGGGGTGGCGCGCCTGCATGCCGAGCCGCAGGTTCTCGAACACCGTCAGACCCTGGAAGAGGTTGGTGACCTGGAACGAGCGCGCGACGCCGAGCCCCACCATGCGTTCCGGCGTCGGGTCGTCGATCGCGGCGGCGCCGATCCGCAGCCGCCCGGCGTCCGGGGGGAAGAGGCCCGACAGCAGATTGAAGAGCGTGGTCTTGCCCGCGCCGTTCGGCCCGATCAGCGCTTGCAGCCGGCCGTGATGCAGCTCGAGGCTGACGCGATCCACCGCGAGGAAATCGCCGAAGGACTTGCTCACGCGGTCCGCTTCGAGCAGCACGCTGCCGGCGCCCGGCGGTGCCGCCGGGACGAGGAATGCAGGGACCTCCTGCCCCGGGTCGGGTTTCACGCGCGAGGCCATCGATGCCAGCGCCTCGCGCCGCTTCCGGAACGGCGCGAGCACCCGCTCGCCGAGACCCACGAGCCCCGAAGGCGAGAACAGGATGAAAGCCATGAACAGCAGGCCGAACCAGAACAGCCACGCCGAGGTGTAGGCCGAGAGCGCCTCCCGGAACACCAGATAGAACGCCGCGCCGATCGCCGGGCCCAGGAAGTGCCCCGCGCCGCCGATGATCGACATGGCGAGGATCTCGCCGGAGAAGTTCGGATGCACCGGGTCGGCCGAGGCGAAGACCTTCAGGAAGGTGAACATCGCCCCGCCGACAGCGGTGACGAGGACCGAGACCACGAACGCGACGAGCTTGTAGCGCCGGACCGGGTAGCCGAGGAAGCGCGCGCGAACCTCGTTCTCGCGGATCGCCACCAGCACCGACCCGAACGGCGAGCGCACCACGCGCCAGACGAGGAACGCGACCGCGAACACGAGCGCCGCGACGACCCAGTAGAACACGAGCTGGTTGTCGAGATCGAGACCCGCGAGCGCGACCCGGTTCACGCCCCGCAGCCCCGACTCGCCGCCGGTGAACGCGGTCCAGCGGAATGCGATCGTGAAGCCGAGCGCGGTGAACGCCAGCGTGAGCAGCGAGAAGTACACCCCGCGCCGTCGCAGGACGAGAAACCCCACCGCGACGCCGAGCAGCGCCGTCAGCACCACCGCCGCCGCGAGCGGGGCGAGAAGGCTCGTCTTGAAGAAATGGATCTGCGCGAGCGCCGCGGCGTAGGCCGCGAAGCCGAAGAAGAGGCCGTGACCGAACGACAGCAGGCCGGTGTAGCCGAGCAGCAGGTTGAAGCCGAGGCCCACCATCGCGAACAGCGCGATCTCGGTGGCGAAGCCGTGCGTGTAGCCGAGCGCGGTGACCGCGAACGGCAGCACCGCCAGCGCGATGAGCAGGGCGACGAGCGGGTGCCGGGGCACGGCTACTCGAACTTCTCGAACTTCTCGCCCATCAGGCCGCGCGGGCGGAACAGCAGGATGAGCGCCATCAGCACGTACATCGAGGCCTCGGCCGCCGGCGGATAGAACACCACGGTGATCCCGCGCACCACGCCGACCAGCAGGCCGGCGAAGACGACGCCCCAGAAGCTGCCGAGCCCGCCGATCACGACCACCACGAATGCCGCGATGAGGATCTCCGTGCCCATCGCCGGCTGCACGCCGGCGAGCGGGGCGGAGAGCACGCCGGCCAGCCCCGCGAGCGCGACCCCCAGCGCGAACACCGCCGTCTGCGCCGGCTTCAGGCTGATCCCGAGCGCGCGCACCATCTCCGGATCGCGGGTGCCGGCGCGCACGATCATGCCGAAGGCGGTCTTGTTGAGGAGCAGCCAGCAGGCTGTGACCGCGAGCATCGTGATCGCAAGCACCGTCAGCCGGTAGTACGAGTAGATGAAGTCGCCGAGCAGCAGCTGGCCGCGGAGCGCGTCGGGGATCGAGAAGTTCAGGCCGGTCGTGCCCCAGACGAGCCGCAGGCTCTGCTCGGCGGTCATCGCGAGGCCGAAGGTGAAGAGAAGCCCGAGCATCGGGTCCTCGCGATAGAGCCGGTGCAGGAAGAGCCGCTCGATCGCCATGCCGACCAGCGCGACGCCGACCGGCGACAGGACGACTGCCCCGCCGAAGCCGAGGCGGCGCTGCACCTCGTACGCGAAGTAGGCGCCCAGCGCGTAGAACGCACCGTGCGCCAGGTTCACGACTCCCCCCAGGCTGAAGATGAGCGACAGCCCGAGCGAGAGGACGATGTAGTACGACCCGACGAGCAGACCGTTGAGGATCTGCTCGATGAGGCTGGCGATCATCGTGGTCGGCGGAGCGCCAGCGTTTGCCTCCCCCTCCCCCCTAGCCCCTCTCCCGCAAAGGGAGAGGGGAACATCGTGTGCTTCGCACCACTCGGCCCGGGAGGGTCGGGGTGGGGGTCTACGGGCGGCCGGCTACGCCATCTTGCAGGCGTTCTCGGCCATGGTGGGCTGGATCAGCTCGAGCGACTCCTTCGCGCCCGGAACGGGCTGGACGATCTCGAAGATGTCCCACTTGTCTTTCACCTTCGCTTTGTCCTTGACCCGCACGACGTACATCTCCTGCAGGAGCTGATGGTCCCAGGCGCGGAACTGGCCGCGGCGGGCCTTGAGGATGTCGAACGTGGCGCCCTTCTCGAAGTACGCGATCAGCTTCGCCGGATCGGTCGACTTCGTCTCGGCCATCGCCTGGGCGACGATCTTCATGCCGACATAATCGCCCCAGGCCTGGTTGTCCGGGGGCCCGCCGAACTTCGCCGAGTAGCGTTGCGTGAACGCCAGCGCGCCCGGCACGGCGAGGGTGTGGTACCACAGGCTCTGCCAGTGGCCGGAGAGCGAGTCGATGCCGGCCGCCCAGAACGGCACGGTGTCCATGACCCCGCCGGCGAGCGGGAACGGCAGGTTGTACTCCTTGTACTGCTTCAGGAAG
>Ga0209342_10005459_pt1 | contig 13009 bp, 9 predicted proteins | sample RifCSP16_2_FD_184023 | JGI IMG/M metagenome (GOLD analysis project Ga0209342, IMG submission 184023) | Soil microbial communities from Rifle, Colorado - Rifle CSP2_sed 16_2 (SPAdes) (version 2) | ecosystem: Environmental > Terrestrial > Deep subsurface > Rock core/Sediment | place: Rifle... | reverse complement strand
CGCGAACTCCGCCTCCAGCTCCTTCGCCCGCTCGCGTATCTTGATGAGGTTCTCGGACCCGAGGCGGGAATGCAGCCCGATGCCGATGCCCGCAGCGGCAGTGATGCCCATGCTCAGCACGGCGGCCACGAGGCTGAAGGGCCCGACCGTGGTTCCAGGGTTCTCCTTGCTCTCCCGGTACTCGAGCAGGCCGCCGATGGCCGTGTCATCGGGCAGCATGGCGTGCAACGCAAGGGGGGCAAGCCCGATGAAGAGTAGCACCCCTATGACCAGCATGGAGATGAGCGCCGGATTGATGAGCAGCTCCAGCGGACCGAGTCTCAGGATAACGTTCTTGTACTTCTTCATGTTGCTCTGCTCGGAGACATCCACATCACCATAGCCGGTCGGCCTCGTCGAGAGCACGCTCTTCCCCAAATAGAACACTATCAGGGGGAGGAAGACGTTGTACACCACGCCCACGTGATACCACTTCACTCCCCCCATGAAGTTGACCATCAGGGGGAGGATGACCAGGCCGAGGATGGGGAGGATGACGCCCAGCATGTGCAGCATGGTGATGGGCGACTTGAGGTTGTGGGCATAGTGCAGCATCTTCTCATAGGTCTCGTCCAGGATGACCTCGAGGGACTTCTCCAGCAGCGTGACCCTGCGCGAGTCGGTCGGCTCGAAGAGCGAGGCCTCGATGAGGTGCATTGCCTCGATGAACTCCAGGTTCCATTTCCTCCAGGTCTCCAGGTAGAGGTCGAGGCTCTCCTTGAGCGACTCGTACTTCTCGGTCTCCGTGTCCCACAGGACCTTCTTCAGGTCGAGCGAGAGCGGCGCCTGGAGATGCTCCGCTGCGAACTCGATGGCGTTCTCCAGGTTGGAGGTGTGGCGCATGTACGTCACGATGTAGAAGACGCACAGCACCATCTGGTTGCTGGCCTTCATCCGCCAGCTGTTCGCGATGAAGCCAGGGTACTTCTGGACGACGAGCAGCGCAGAGACCGCAAGGATCACCGCGACAAAAAGGAAGAACATCGAGCCGAGGAGCAGGCTGACCGCGAGGCCGAGGAGCAGGCAGGCGGCGAACGCGAAGACCGAGAGGCTCATGATGCTCCCTGGCGTTACGTCCAAGTGCGCGATCCTTATTGACTCATCGTATTCTTTCGCCTTCTTCTCGTTCGGCTTGATGGTGAGGATGTTCGCGCAACTCTGGCACGCGCTCTCGTAGAGGGAATGCGGCTTCGGCTGGTATTCCTTCTTGAACCGCTGGTAGTCGCGGGAGGCGTTCGGGCTCGAGCGCCGGAGCACATTCCCGGAAGTCTCCCCGAAGTCTTTCCGCAGCCGCTCCTGATACTTCTGCGACAGCTTCTCAATCTCCTCGTCAGCCATCCGGACATCCCTCGCCCGGACAGTTTATAAACATTGTTGAATGGCGGCCTCAGCGGACATTACCGGACGTGAGGGCCGGTCGAGCGGCCGCATTGCGGAGAATATCCGGCATGCCCGGGAGACAGGGCGGAACTCCTGCGGTCTAACGGCCGTGGGGATTTTTCCCATGGAGCTCGCGGCGCCGCAACGCTTAAAAAGAAACTTCACGAACTCCGCCGCAATGAGGGGGCTGGCAAAGCTCTATGCGACATGCGGCAGCCGAAGGGAGGCTGAACGCATCGCCCGGAGTCTTCTCGAGAGGCGCCTGGTGGCCTGCGCCAACATCTTCCCGGTGAAGTCGCTCTACTGGTGGAATGGCCGGATAGCGCAGTCCGGCGAGCATGTGCTGCTGTGCACCACCAGGAAATCGCTTGCGGCGAGAGCGGAGAAGGCCATACTTGACCTCCACAGCTATGAGGTTCCCTGCGTCCTTGTCCTTCCAGCGGAGGGCACCGTGGGCTATGCGCGCTGGGTGCAAGAGGAGACAGATGCATCACGTCATAAGAAGCGATGAACTGAGAAACGAGGTGTGCCTCTACTGCGGCAGCGAGCAGGAGGGGGAGTGGAACTCGGAGTGGCACGGCCTCTTCCACTACAAGGTCTGGAAATGCTCCGAATGCAACTCCCGCCATCTGCGCGAAGTCGACTTCCACGGTTCCGGGCACGACAGCTTCGGCCTCGAGGAACGCATCAGAGCAGCCTGAGGTCCAGCGAACTCCCGGACAGGTACCTGCCTTCCTCGCTGCTCGCAAAGTACGGCACCGCTGAACTGAGGAGCCTCTCCTTGCTGTCCAGGGTGACGAGCACGGTGGAATCTCCGGTGAACACCCCCTCCTGCTGGTGCAGCTCATTTGCGAACACGGCTCCGGGGATGATGCCAGCCTCCTCCAGCTCCTGCCTGCACGTCGATAGGAACGCATGCACCAGGCCGGACGCATCCCTGGTGTAGATGTCCACCACGCACTGCTCGAGGCCATGCTCCTCACGGTGCTTCCTGACCTCGTCGATGAAGCGCCCGTTCAGCTTGAGCATGCGTGCGGCCCGGTCCAGCAGGTACACCGGCATCCCTTCGTACAGCTCAAATACCCGCGAGAGGTCCTCCTCCCCACGCAATGCCCGGACATGGTGCTCGAGGTACCGTAGCCCCATCTTGAAGGCCTTTCGCGCCGCTTTCACGGGAGAGCGCTTCGCAAGATAGGCGATGTACGTCAGGCCCATCAGGATGGGCCCCTGCTGCTTCACGAGGCACTTGCTGAAATCCGCCTGGATATGCGCCACTGGCGTTGTTCCTCTGGCGTCTCCTTTTTATGCGTATCTGTCTGCGGGGTCATGTCTAAAATCGTGCCGGAATCCTGTGCGAGCTCCGGACGGTCTTGCCAGCATTCCGGTAATTCTCAGCATCTGGGCCGACACTGCCCCGTTCTCTTATGTGGCGTCAGCGGCGGAGGTACTTGCTCACCAGCCGGTGCTCGCTGAGCGTGCTCAGGATGAGCTGGAGCGCGAGTATCCCGGAGAGACCAAAACCGACCAGCGATAGTAGTGAAACTCCCCTGTAAGGGAGGATGTTCACATGGATGAGCACCGCTGACGCGATGAGGAGACCTGTGACGACCAGTGCCATGGAGATGCGGCTGCTGGAGCGGTCCAGCTCCCGGGTCAGGACCTTCACCGTGTCGTTCACGGAGATGAGGGCATCATCGGCCTTGCGGAGAGCGTCCAGGGCATCGCGCGTCTGGTCCGGGAGCCCGAAGATGAATCGTTTCAGCCTCACGGTCTCCCGGACGATGCGGTCCACGATGTGCCGCGGGCTCCTCTCGCGGCGCCAGAGGGTGCGAAGGAATGAGCGGCCGGAATCCACGGGATTGAAGCCAGGGTCCAGGGTGAGGCATGTCCCCTCCAGGGTGATGAGCGCCTTGCCGAGCAGCATGAGGTCCCGCGGGACCTCGATGTGGTTGCGCCTCATCACCCGGAGCAGCTCGTGCACGAACGTTGACAGCTTGATTTTCTCAAGAGAGACATTGTAGAACTGGCCGAGCTCTTCCACGAGGTCGCTCCTGAACTGCTCAAGGTCGCTCTTCTGGCTGAGCACATGAAGGTCCCCCAGGCTCTGGATGAGGCCGTCGATGTCCTTCTCCATGATGGAGAGGAACGCATCGCGGAGATGCCGCTGCATGGCCGGGCTGAATCTCCCCACAATGCCAAAGTCGAGGAAGGCAATCCTGTCGCCCGGGAGAGCCAGGATGTTTCCCGGGTGCGGGTCCGCATGGAACTCGCCGAAGACGAGTATCTGGGAGTAGAGCGCGTTCGCGAGGTTGCGGGCCAGCGCTGTCGGGTCAAGGCCCTGTTTCTCGAGCTGCCCCGGGCGGTGCAGGGGCACCCCGTCCACGTATTCCATGGTGATGACCTTCTTTGTCGTGACGTTCCAGAACACCTTCGGCACCATGGCGATGGTGTCCCCCTCGAGCAGGCTGTGGAATCTCTGGAGATTCCGCGCCTCCTTGGTGAAATCCAGCTCTCTCTCGGTGTACGACTCGAACTCCCGCACAAATTCCAGGGGGGAGAACAGGTCCTGCTGCATGTGCTTCTCGGCCATGCCCGCAAGGAACCGCAGGATGGCGATGTCACGCTCGAAGAGCTTGGCGATGTCAGGCCGCTGGACCTTCACCGCGACCTGGGTGCCGTCAGGCAATCTGGCCTTGTGGACCTGGCTCACCGAGGCCGAGGAGAGCGGGGTCTTCTCGAATTCCAGGAAATGCTTCTCCAGAGGCGCGCCGAGCTCGTCTTCGACAACCTCCCTGACCGCCTTGAAAGCAACCGGCTTGACCTGGTCCTGAAGCCTGCTGAGTTCCTCCACATAGGCCCTGGGCAACAGGTCGGTGCGCAGGCTGAGCAGCTGACCGAACTTCACGAAACTCGCGCCGAGCTCCTCAAACAGCAGGCGCAGCTGCCTGGGCTGGTATATCCCTTTGGTCTTCCGCGGTTTCCATCCCGGGGGGAGGAGGTGGTGGAGCTGGAGCTGCTCCACGATGAAGTCCCCCTCGTACCTCAGCAGCACCTGGACAATCTGCCGGAGACGCTGCAGCTCCTCCTTCTTGGTCGGCTGCTCCACACGGAAGTCACGGCAAAGTGGCTATTTAAAGGTTCCCCAACGGTTCTGCAGAACGTCGCTGCATTTCAATCGGAATCCCGCACGAGTTCCCGGTTGCCTGAATCCCGAACATGCTCCGTAGGTCATGCCCCTACTTCTCTCGCAGTAGGGCCCCAGGAATCTTTATAAACCGGGTTGACTCCGCAGCCATCATGGCTGAAGGCGAGGAAGGAGTGCTCTTCCAGCTGCCCCACCAGGACATCGTCGTCACCACCGATGTCGACAAGCTCATCGAGCTCCTCCGGGCGAAAAGGGAGATATCCCTGAAAGAGGCCTCAGAGATTCTCTCGGTGACCCTGGAGACCGTGGAGTCCTGGGCACGCTTCCTGGAAGAAGAGGGAATAGTCTCTCTGAGCTACAAGTTCACCACCCCCTTCATCATATATCAGAATGAGCAGGAGGTCCTGGAACAGGCTCCGGTCAAGCAGGAGAGCAGCTTCTTCGAGGTCCAGGAAGGAGACGTGCACAAGGAAGCGCAGCCCCCAAAGATGCAGCCTCTCCAGACACCTGCCCTGGCAAAGAAGGACATCACCTTGCCGAAGCCCGCGGCAAGGGACGTGCGCTCCCTGGTGACCGAGGCGTACCAGTTCATCCAGGGGGGTGAGGTCAAGGAGGCCCAGCGGCTGTACGACAAGGTGCGGGAGCACCTGCAGCAGGTCCCGCCGGAGCGCCATGAGGAGCGCAAAGAGATAGAGCATCATCTCCTGAAGCTGAACCGTGACCTGGCCCTCCTCATGCTCGATACGGTGGAGCGCAGGGCGAGCGAGACCGAGGCGCAGGCCGCAGCGCTTCTCGATACCATGGCTGCCCGGCTCGACAAGGAAAAGTACGCGGAGGCGGAAAAGGAGTATGCGGCCCTTGAAACCCTGAACAGGAATTTTCCTGACGAGCTCATCCTCCGCAAGCTCTCCATGCAGAAGAAGATCCTCGCCCAGAGCAAGCCTCTGCTGGCGGAGAAGGCGCAGGCGCAGGACAAGAGATGCGCGGAAGCGGTTTCCCGCCTGTATAACGCCCTTCGGGGATACTCAGAGACTGCCGCTCCCGCAAGCCTGCAGGAGGCCATGAAAGCGCTGTACTGCTCCCTTCCGGAATCCGTGCTCGCCCGGGAGCCGGTCCTGACGAAAGAGGTCCTCAGGACATTCCCCAACCTGGTGACGGAGAGACAGGCGCACGAATCCGTGAAAGCGGTGAGAAAGCACCTTGCCGACGCCCAGCGACACCTGCAGGCCGGGAAGGTGCTTGAAGCCAACCGTTCCTATCACCTCGCCGGACAGACCTTCGAGCAGGTGGGCCAGGGTTCCCCGAGGAGCGGCTCAGTCTCTTCCTGGCACTTCATGCCTTCCAGGGCGCGCTTCTCAGCCCCCTGACCGGCGCCCTCAAGGAGGACTTTATGAAGCAGATGGCCGGGGTGGACAGGCAGCTCAAGCTCGCGGAACGCTACGTGGCAAAGGGCAAGCTGGAACTCGCGCAGGACGCCTACAGGGAAGTGGCCCTTTCATTCACCACCCTGCCCAATGGCTTCCTTCCGGAGATGACCCAGCTCCGCATCCGGATGCTCAACGTCTACAAGGAGCTCCTCGTCCGAAGCGATGTCTCCCTCCTAGAACACCTGAGCAAGCCTGCCGAGGACACCTACCGCGAGTTGCTCAGCCATATCATGCACGTCCAGGCACATGTCGAGGCCGAGAAGTTCGAGCTTCTCCCTGCGGACTACAGCCACCTTGCCGAGCTCTACTCGCGCCTTCCCGACCACCCGAAGAAGTCCCACCTTGCCGAGGAGATTGAGAAAGTCCGGAAGATGGCCATGCTCTACCAGAAGACTGCCGAGCTGCAGGCCGGCCAACCGGGAGCAGAGTGGGGTGCCATCAAGGAGCTGTACGTCGACCTGCTCGGGAGCAGCCCGGAAGCGGTCCCGCTCTGCAGATACGTGCACCGCGTCTACTCAGGACTGCAGAAAGGACAGTCGGCTGTTCCAGAGCAGCCCCCGCATGACCTTCCTCTCGCGGGGGACGAACATGCGGGCCTGCGAAGACTCAGCGGAACGGAGCTCTACTCAAAGGCGGTCATCTTCCTCAACGGGGGGGACCTGGAGAAAGCAAAGCAGACCCTGGTCCTCGCCCTGGAGAAGGAGCCTGGCAACCAGGATTCGATGCGGCTCATGGAGGAGGTGAGCCACCTCCGCTCGACGAAAGACCTGTCCTCGCTTCTGGTGCGCCTCAAGCTGGACCGCGCAAAATATGCCGCTTCTGACGACCAGGCCCTCTGCCAGAGACTTCTCGGTGAGGTGCTCAGGCTCCAGCCCGACAACGCCGAGGCGATTGGCCTGCTGAGCAAGCTGAAGTCTCCCGGGGCACCGGACCCTGCCGCCGAGCAGCAGCGCAAGGAGTACCTCTCGGGAATCCGCGTGAAAGAGGCCCGCCTGGCCGCCTCGCAGGGCGATTCCAAGGTGGCTGAGCGCAAGATGGTGGAGGCGATGGGCCTTGGCGCCGATGCGGCCGCTGTGCTCTCCCGCCTGAAGAAAAAAGGATAGCAGCGGCGGCCGTGCTGCAGAGAATACCCTGAATCCTGGCGAGACAACGCGGATAGCGCCCCGCATTGCGGCCGACTGGAAGGAGCTTCCCACGCCGCAAAGAGAATCTTTTTATACTCGCAGAGCGCGGAATGACACCATGCCGGCCGTGCAGAAGCTTGATTCCTATGTCGTCAAGGTCGGCAATATGGTCGTCAATGTGGAGATATCCCTCTCCGATAAGGACTTTGTCCCGCTGTACCGCATCTCCATCCTGAACATCAGCCCCATCACCGCGGTTGTGCTGAACAAAATCAAGGAGGAGTTTGTCTCCAAGGTCGCCGCGGGCACCATCGACGTCAACGCCATCGCGGAGCACGAGAAGATCAAGGCGGTGTTCAGCAAGGAGATCACCACCCTCATCCACAAGTACTTCCCGAACATCGATGAGAAGAGCCTCAACCTCCTCAGGGAGCACGTCATGCAGGAGAACATCGGCCTCGGAAATCTGGAGGTCCTGCTCTCCGACGGGCACCTGGAGGAGGTGGTGGTCAACAACTCCAAGGAGCCGGTCTGGGTCTACCACAGGGAATTCGGCTGGCTGAAGACCAACATCAGGGTCCCTTCAGAGGCACGTATCCGGCATTACGCGACCATGATAGGCCGCGATTCGCAGAAGGAGATCACGGTCCTGAGTCCGCTGCTGGACGCCAGGCTTCCCTCCGGGGACCGCGTCAACGCCACCCTGCAGCCCATCTCCGCCCAGGGAAACACGATTACCATCAGGAAATTCCTCGAGAGGCCCTGGACCATCACGGACTTCATCAAGAGCAAGACCTTCAATTATGAGATAGCGGCGCTGGTCTGGCTGGCCATCCAGTACGAGCTGTCGATTCTCGTGGCAGGCGGTACGGGATCCGGCAAGACCAGCGCGCTGAACGTGCTGTGCAGCTTCTTCCCCCCCAACCAGCGCATCATCAGCATTGAGGACACCAGGGAGCTGGTGCTGTCGGAGAACCTCCACTGGGTGCCGCTGGTGACCCGCGCGCCGAATCCGGAGGGAAAGGGCGAGGTGACCATGCTGGACCTCACCGTGAACTCCCTTCGCATGCGTCCGGACCGCATCGTGGTCGGCGAGATACGCCGCAAGCGCGAGGCCGAGGTGCTCTTCGAGGCGATGCACACCGGGCACAGCGTCTACGGCACTTTGCACTCGAACAATGCGCACGATGCCGTGGTGCGGCTCACCAATCCCCCGATAGACATCCCCAAGATGATGCTGCCGGTGGTGCCGCTCATGCTGGTGATGTCCCGCAATCGCCGTACCGGGCTCCGCAGGGCCCTCCAGCTGGCGGAGATCATGGAGACCGGCGACCCCCGCATCCTCTACCAGCACGATCCCCAGCGCGATGAAATCATGAAGGTGAGGGATCCCACGAGGTTCTATGAGATACTCAAGTTGTACTCTGGCCTCACCCCCAAGCAGATAGAGGTGGACCTGGAGAACAAGGTGAAGATTCTCAAGTGGCTCGTGCAGAACAGCATCGTGGACATCAACAAGATTGGGCTGACCCTCGCGAAATACTACACGGGCAGGCTGAAGTAGGAGGAATGGAACATCGGGATTCTTGATCCGCTGCTGGTGCCGTCACAGGAGCTGCGCAAGCGACTCCGGATGGCGCACCTCGCGGTCGATCCGGTGGAGTTCCTGCAGAGATCGTTCAGGAACGCCCTCATCTTTGCCGGTGGAACGGCGTTCCTCTTCTTCCTCTTCTTCCGTGAGCGGGGCGTCATCGCCGCGCCCTTTGGCTTCGTGTTCGGGTTCATGTTCACCTACTCCTTCTTCAGGAGCACTCCCAATGTGTATATCAACAGGCGTGCCAAGGAGATAGAGCGGGAGATACTCTTTGCGACAAGATTCATCCTCCTGAAGATTGAGTCCGGCGAGCCGCTCTTCAACGCCCTCATCGACGCCGCGAAGAGCTATGGCGTTGCAGGCAAGTACTTCCAGGAGATTGTTGACGAGATCAATCTCGGCAAGCCCATCGAGATTGCCGTGGAAGAGGCCCGTGAGTACAGCGCGTCGCCCTCATTCAAGGCCATCATGAGCCAGATTGTCACGGCGCTGAAGACCGGGGCCGACGTCAAGACCGCCCTTTCCGCGGCGCTGGAGGAGATCATGCGCCAGCAGCGCATCCAGATACAGGCGTACGGCCGCAAGATGAATGCGGTGGTCATGTTCTATCTCGTCTCGGCGTGCGTCCTCCCCTCCCTGGGAGTGGCGATGCTCATCGTGCTTTCCGGATTTGTCCAGTTCCCCCTCACCGCGGGCATCCTGTGGGCCATCGTCATCTTCCTCGCCCTCGTCCAGCTGTCCTTCCTCTCCGTCATCCGGGCCATCCGTCCCACCATCGAGCTATGACACAGACACTCCGCGTGCGGCTGCTGGACAACTTCGGCAAGGCATTCCTGCCCCGGCGCTGGAGACTCTCGCTGCGCGCGCACTTCCTCAAGGCAGGCATCCTCGAGGTGCCCTATCACCTGATAGGACTAGGATTCCACCTCACGACGCTCCTCACGCTGGCCCTGTTCCTCCTCGGAGTCCTCCCGGCGATAGTGGAGACGCGCCCTCCAGTGATCGTGGTGTTCCTGACCTCCTTCCTGCTCTGGGCGATTATCCAAGGCGTCGCGATCCTCGCGGTCACTGTGTGCGCGTACATCTACCTGGACTTGCGCATCTACCGGCGCACCCTGGAGATGGAGGAGGTGCTCGACCAGTATCTTGGCCTGGTCTCGGAGAATCTCAAGGGGGGGATGGCCCTCGAACGCGCGTTGTGGGACGCGGACAGGCCGGAGTTCGGCACCCTGAGCAGCGAAATCCAGCTCATTTCCAAGCGCGTCGCCACCGGAGAGGACGTCGCTGTCGCATTCAGGGACCTCATCCTCCGCTACGACTCCCCCATGATGCGGCGCACCTTCAACCTTATTCTGGAGGCCATGGGGGGAGGCGGGAGGATCACCGACCTCCTGGACCGCATCGTGGCGAATCTCAAGGAGACAAAGCTTCTCAAGCAGGAGATGGTCGCCACCAATACGGGGTATACCATCTTCATCTCGGCAATCTCTCTGGCGGTCGCCCCCATGCTGTTTGCCCTGTCCTATCAGCTTCTCCTCATCTTCGGCACGTTCACCGCGCAGGTGGGCACCGCCATCAAGTCGTCGAACGTCAATGTTCCCTTCGGGAACCTGGCCGCTCCGCTCGTCTCTCCGAAGGAGTTCACCACCTTCGCGCGGGCGGCCATCACCACCGTCTCGATTTGCTCATCCATGATAGTGTCCATGATCTCTCGCGGGGACATCAAAGGGGGCCTGAAGTATCTCCCGATATTCCTGGGAATCGCCCTGGTGGTGTTTACCGTGATTGTGAAGGTGCTCTCGCTGCTGTTCTCCGGGCTGTTCTCGGGCTAGGCGCCGACGAAATCTTGTAGCGGGTCGGCCGCAATGCGGAGAATGTCCGCCATTCTGATGAGACAGCGCGGAACCTGTGCGGGATCCCGGCCGAAAACCGGAAGATGTCCGAACGTCAGCGCGCGTCTTCCGCGGCCTGAATGGACTTCAGGATGCTCTCATGGCCCTTCCAGTCGAGGGCTTCGCGGAGCACCTCGGCGATGTTCTCGACAGGGATGATGCGCATCTCCTGCATCTTCGCGTCCATGATGATATCCTTCATGTTCGCCTTCGGGACGATGACGCAGCGCACCCCCGCCTCGAAGGCCGCCTCGACCTTTGAGGAGACTCCTCCGACCGGCAAGACCTCGCCCCTGACCGAGAGCGAGCCGGTCATGGCGAAGTCCTGCTTGATGGGAATCCCCTTCAGGGCGGAGATGATGGCAGTGGCGACAGCGATGCTCGCGCTGTCTCCCTCGACACCCTCGTAGGTCTGGAGGAACTGGACGTAGATGTCGTAGTTGCCCTTGATGTCTTCCCCGAAGTATTTCTTGATGATGGCGCTGACGTTGATGACGGCTTCCTTGGCAATCTCGCCGAGTTTGCCCGTGGCGATGAAATCGGTCTGTTTCTTGCCTCCGGGAGTGACCTCTGCTTCTATGGGAAGGATGATGCCGCTGAACGCGCGGGCATCCCCTATGACGGCGAGCCCGTTCACGCGGCCGATGCGCTGGCCCTTGGTGATGATGACCTCGTACTCCTTCTTGCGCTCGATGAACTGGTCCGCAATCTGCTGCTCCAGGGTGCGTGCGAGAGCTTTCGCCTTACTGATATGGCTGGGGAGCACCAGCGTGGCCTTCTCACCCACCGCGATGTCTCCGGCAGCCCGAATCAGGCCTCCGAGCTCGCGCAGGCGCAGGGTGAGATGCCCTTTGCGATTCGCCTGGCGGCGGGCCTCGTTGATGATGACACTGACGGCGTCTGCGCTGAAGTGGGGGATTTTCTTGTCCTTCCTCACCTCCTGCGCGACGAAGACCGCTATCTTCCATCTGTTCTCCGGGTTGTCCGGCATGGTCTCCTCCATGATGACCTCATAGCCGTAGCCCCGGATACGGGAGCGGAGCGCGGGATGCATGTGCTTCACGGTCTCGATGTTGCCCGCGGCAAGGAGGATGAAATTGCACGGCACCTGTTCGGTGCGCACCATCGCTCCCGCGGAGCGCTCGCTCTGCCCGGTGATGGCATACTTGCCTTCCTGAAGGGAGGTGAGGAGCTCCTGCTGGGTCGTCGGATGGAGTGTCGCTATCTCGTCGATGAAGAGCACCCCCATATGCGCCTTGTGGATCATCCCCGCGACGACTCGCTCGTGCGCCGGAGTCCCCAGGCCTCCAGTCTGGAACGGGTCGTGCAGCACGTCGCCGAGCAGCGCGCCAGCGTGGGCGCCAGTGGCGTCGAAGAACGGAGCGTTGTTCCGTCCGTAGTTGTCCACGATGACCTTTGGGATGCGGGCCTTGCCTTCGCTCCTCCTTCCGACGTTGATGGAGAACATCACCCCTACGAAGGCCATGCTGGTGATGACCAGGGTCGCTGCATAGATGATGTCGCTGATGCGCTTGGTGTGCCAGAGCCAGTAGGGATACAGGGAGATGAGGAAGATGAGGAAGAAGAGGAAAATGTACTGCGTCCCGCTTGCCTGCCGCGTCTGGGCCCGCAGCCGCCCCACGAGGTCGCGTCCCTGGCTGGCGGGAAGCACCCGGACAAGGGGCTGGTTCTCGTCGTTGGCGTTCGGAAAGCAGACGATGTCGACCAGTTTCTCCTTCGGGAGCAGCTCTGCCAGCGCGAGCCCGAGCATGCTCTTTCCCGTGCCGGGCTCGCCAATCAGCAGCACATGCCTCCTCTGGCTTGCCGCTGTCTTGATGATATCCACAGCCGCATCCTGGCCGATGACCTGGCCTATGATGGCGGCAGATGTATCTATCGAGGAGGTGTCCTTCAGGGAGCTGAGTGCGTCTGGTGCCGGCTTGCCGGGCGATGCTCCAGCAGTTTTCTTACCCGCGCGCTTCGCCATCGGTGAGAGTCAAGCGCTACCGATATTTAAATATCACCCCTGTGGCGTCGCAGCGAAAGCCGGGCACCCGGCCGCACTGCTGAGAATATTGGGCATGCCGGCGAGACAATCGGAGACGTACGCGGCATTGCGGCCGAGAGACCAGGGGTTTCTACGGAGCCAGGCGCAAGGTTTAAATCGGCAGAGCTGCGCATCGAACCCATGCCTGGCATCGTCATCGTGGGAGCGCAGTGGGGGGACGAGGGGAAGGGAAAGATCACCGACCTTCTCGCCGAGCGCGCTGACCTCGTGGTGCGCTACCAGGGCGGAAACAACGCCGGCCACACGGTGGTGGTCGGGAACGAGAGCTTCAAGTTTCATCTGCTCCCCAGCGGGGTGGTCCAGAACAAGGAGGTGAGAATCGCCTCAGGGGTTGTCATCG
>Ga0209342_10005456_pt1 | contig 13013 bp, 12 predicted proteins | sample RifCSP16_2_FD_184023 | JGI IMG/M metagenome (GOLD analysis project Ga0209342, IMG submission 184023) | Soil microbial communities from Rifle, Colorado - Rifle CSP2_sed 16_2 (SPAdes) (version 2) | ecosystem: Environmental > Terrestrial > Deep subsurface > Rock core/Sediment | place: Rifle... | reverse complement strand
TGGGCCCGCAAATAGTCGGCCGTCGCTTGCGAGGAGGTCAGGATCTCCTTCGCCTCGGCGCCTGCCCCGGCGGCGTTAACCCGTTCGAGCACCTGGTCAATGGTGGGCGTCGAGTTGTTCGAGGCGATGACGACCGAGATAGAGCGGGCGCGCAGGAGCGCGAAGAGTTCGGAAACGCCCGGCAATGCGACTGGACCGCGCATGAGAACCCCATCCATGTCGAGGATCAATCCGCGAACGTTGGAAAGTGAAGATCCGGGAGTCACACCGTCCGTCCAGGGAGTGGGTCGCTGCCGTACCCAGCAAGGCATGGCAGCGTGAAGGGATACACCCGGGCTACTCGAGGAACTTCTCGACGAGGAATTCGAAGACCGGTCGATCGATCATTCCTTCCTCGATATCGCTACGGTCCTCGAAGTTTTCGTTTCCGATGAAGTGCCGCAATGCCTCGCGGGAGCTTTCGTCGTATGACCCGTTTATCTCGCCCTGGTAATAACCCAGTCGAGCCATGATTTTCTGGAGCGCCTCTGCCGTCGAATTGGCGATGACAAGCCTGTCGTGCGCCGGGCTCTCCCCGAAGTAAAGTTCGTGGAGCTTGACCAGGTGACCGAGCTGCGTAAGCGGGTCGGAATGATCATCGACCCGGTAGTCGAGCCAACGGTCGTTGAAACCCCCATATCCTCCTCGCGGCTTGACAACCAGGAGGGCGGCGCTCTGCCTGCCGCGTCGATCTCCTCCGGCCGCCTCGCCGGCGTGGAGCGCCTCGAGCAAACGATCCGGGAACGAGGCGTTCGAGTCGCGGAAGGCTCCGTACATCTCCTCGACGACCCCGGGTCCGGATAGGATGTTCCCCTGCACGGCGACGCCCTCCGAAGATGTCCCGCCGGCCCACTCGAAGCAGGCTGCACCCGTGTAGGTGGCGCTGCCGCCCCTTGCATCCACCATCCCCACTTGTCGCTGATCGCGTTCCTCGTCCCCGCTCAGCATGAGCGCGATCGCTTCAAGCGCCGGAATCCCTGAAGACAGCAGCTCCAGGCCGCGCGGCCCGTAGGTCGTGTTGGCCAGTGCCTGTGTGGCAACGGCCCCGGCCCCAGCCACCGCCCAGGGAACCACGGCGCCGACGGCCGGGAATTTCGAGGCGACGGCCACTCCCCAGGCAGGCAGGCCTGGATCGAAGGCGACGATCGAGAAAGTGGAAGGACGAATCAAGCTGAGGTGTCCGAGTCGGGAGGGCAGGTCTCAAGCGGCGTCCGGCAAAGGTTCCTGAGCGTCGAAAGGCAAGTCCTTGCCGTGTTCGTCGAGCATCTGCGGGATCGAGGCACCTTCGATGACGTCGGCAGTCACGATCACCTGTCGGATGGCCGGGCGGGAGGGAATCTCGTACATCACGTCCAGCAGAACGCCTTCGATGATCGCCCGCAGTCCGCGGGCCCCCGTCTCCCGCTCCATGGCGAGACGGGCAGCGGCCATCAACGCGGCCTCGTCGAAAGTGAGCCGCACGTTGTCGATTTCGAAGAGACGTTCGTACTGGTGGACAAGGGCATTGCGGGGTTCGGTCAGAATAGCTCGGAGCGCCTCAAGATCGAGCGGATCGACGCTGGCGACGACAGGCAATCGCCCCACGAGCTCGGGGATCATGCCATAGCGCATCAGGTCGTCGGGATTCACCAGGTGCAGCAGGGCGTTTCCCTCGAGATCGCGGGCGCGGGCTTCGACATGAGTGCCCGAGAATCCTAGTCGGCCCCGCCGGCCGACGCGTTCGGCGATGATCTCGGGTAGGCTGTCGAAGGTGCCACCGCAAACAAAGAGGATGTCCTTGGTGTTGACCTGGATGAATTCTTGTTGCGGGTGTTTTCTGCCCCCCTGAGGCGGGACGTTGACGACGGCTCCTTCGAAGATCTTGAGCAAGGCTTGTTGGACGCCTTCGCCAGACACGTCGCGGGTGATGCTCGGATTCTCCCCGGACTTGCGGGCCGTCTTGTCGATCTCGTCGACGTAGACGATCCCGCGCTCGGCGCGGGAAGTGTTAAACTCCGACGCCTGAAGCAGTCGCAGCAGGATGTTCTCGACATCTTCGCCGACGTAACCGGCCTCTGTCAGGGCCGTAGCATCGGCAATGCAGAACGGGACATCCAGGACACGTGCGAGAGTCTGGGCCAGGAGCGTCTTGCCACAACCGGTGGGCCCGACGAGCAGGATATTGCTCTTGTCGAGCTCGACTCGGGAGACTCCCCGACTTCCGATTCGCTTGTAGTGGTTGTAGACGGCTACGGACAGGACGCGTTTTGCGTGGTCCTGTCCAACGACATATTCATCGAGTTTGGCGAAGATCTGCTGAGGCGACATCGCCGGTCGGCCGTCGGGTGAGAGCCCGGCTTGGATCGGCCTGGCCCCGCCGCCGTCGAGGATCTCGCGGCAGAGATCGACGCATTGATTGCAGATAAAAACGCCGTCCGGGCCGGCGATGAGGCGTTGAATCTCGGACTCGCCGCGGTTGCAGAACGAACAAACTCGCATTGTTGGCGAACCCGGATCCTTTCCGGTCATCCGTCAGCTGCCTTTCTTGGCCGGCTCCAACTCGGCTTCTCGGCTCGGGTACAGCACATGATCGACCAGGCCGTACGCCTTCGCCGCTTCCCCGTCCATATAGAAGTCCCGCTCGGTGTCACGCTCAATCACCTCGAGCGTCTGGCCAGTATGTTGTACCAATATCGTATTCAATTCTTGCCTAAGGCGCAAGATCTCTTTGGCCTGGATTTCAATATCTGTTGCCTGACCCTGGGTTCCCCCCAAAGGCTGATGCAAGTGGATCGTGGCATGGGGCAGTGCGTAGCGCAGGTCTTTTGTGGCTGACGCCAGGAGAACCGTCCCGAATGAGGCGGTCACACCGACCGCCACGGTCGAGATTGGAGCGCTAACCTGCTGCATCGTGTCGTAGATCGCCAGGCCGGCGTAGATCGCGCCGCCGGGGCAGTTGATGTACATCTGGATCTGACGATCCGGGTCCTCGCGGTCCAGGAAGAGAAGCTGGGCGACCATCAGGTTAGAGACCTGATCGCTTATCGGGGTCCCCAAGAAGATGATCCTCTCCTTGAGCAGGAGCGAATAAATATCGTAGGCGCGCTCCCCTCGGCCGCTGCTCTCGATCACCATCGGGATTAACGATTTCGGTTCTAGATTAGACATGGCTTTCACTTCACTCCTCATGGGGTATGTCAGCTTCTGAGGCTTCCGTCGGAATTCCGACGGGAGTCTCGCTCACCGGTTCCAGTCTCTCGGTATCAACGCCTTCCTCAACCGGAGCAGGCAGGGCTTCTGCTTCGCCGCGCGCGATCTGCGTGAGTCGCTTGACTGCCTTGTCGGTCAGCAGGTCGAGGGCGATCCGCCTTCTTCCAGCCGGGGTGTCGAGCGCCTTGCGTAATTCCGCGCCTTGCTCCTTGAGCGGCGAAATGACCCGATCCAACTCGCTGTCGATATCGGGATCCTCTACTTCGAGATCTTCGACCTCAACGACCTTCCCCAAGACCAACGCCCGGCGCAGGCGGGCCTCCGCCTGAGGCTTGAGCTCCTCGCGCAACACTTCCTCGGTCTTGTCTTGGATCTTGAGGTAGTCGGCCAATGTCAGACGCTGGCTTTGCAGGCGACGATCCAATTCGTGCAGCATGTCGTGAATCTCCTGGTCGAGCAGGGCCGGAGGAAACTGCACCTCTGACCCCTTGGCCACCTCGTCCACGACCGTGCTGGCGTACTCATCCTCCGCTTGCTGGCGCGCACGATCCTCGAGCGTCTTGCGCACCTTGATCCGTAGGTCGAGCAGATCCTCGAACTCACCTAGATTGCGAGCCAGGTCGTCCGACCAGGCGGGTACGAACCTCGATTTCACATCCTGGCAGGTGAGGTTGAACCTGGCCGACTTGCCGGCGAGAGATTCATTCGTGTCGGCCTCTGCGAACGTGTATGTGAATTCTTTCTGATCTCCGGCCTTAACACCGACAAGATGTTCGGAGATGCCAGGCACCGGCCAGTCCGTCGTTTCCGCCACAAGGACGGATACGCCTTTCTCGTCGAGAAGGTCAGCCTTCTCGCCCTCCGGCGGATCAAGCAAAACTCCGCGGATATCTAGGATCACGACGTCGGTAAGTTGCGCCGGGCGTGCAGCCGGCTCGATGAGTGCCTGGCTCTGGCGGAGTTCTTCCAGCATCTCCTCGATCGCCTCATCCGTCACTTGGGGTTCGTCAAAGTCGAGGCGTAGGTCGTGATAGCTTCCCAGATCGACCTCGGGCGCGAGCGGCACGGTATATCGCAGGATCAGCGGCTCGCGGCTGACGACTTCATCGAGGGTGCCGGGAGCGAAGGCTTCGATTTCGGCGGTTTCAAGTGCCGTTCTGTAGGCTTCCTGGCCCAATGTCTCCAGAGCTTCCTCGAATACGGCCTCATCGCCGAGTTTCTTGACGATGATGTCGTATGGGACCTTACCCGGCCGGAAGCCCGGAATGCGCGTCTTGTTGCTCAAGCGGCGAGCCGCTGAGCGCATCGCCGCTCGAATCTGGTCGTCCGCGACTTCGACCGTCAGCTGAACCTGACGATCATCGAGCGCTTGCGTTTCTACCTTCAATACCAATACCTTTCGTCGGCGGTAAGCTGTGGATCTGAGGGCAGACTCGGGTAAGCGTTACCGAACCAGAGCGAAGCACCCGCTGCGAATCTTCGGGCCCGCAGTGGGGAAGGAGGGACTTGAACCCTCACGCCTCACGGCACGTGATCCTAAGTCACGCCTGTCTGCCAATTCCAGCACTTCCCCGTCCGAGGATTATAGCTTTCGGTCGAAGGGCTGTAAAGATGACCTTTGAGATCTGGCTACGAACAGATTTCGGAGCTCGAAATCAGGGCGCTCAGCCCAGTGCTTGCGGCCGGAATCTGGATCTCCCACAGCCCTCTTCGACCAGGTTATCGGCAAGAGATGACTGGCGCGGGGGCAAAAGTGAGTGGAGAAGTCGTACTCCTCGAAGCGGGCTCCGCCATCTATTGTGAGGAGAGGGCTCCCATCAGCTCACGACAGAACGCGGGGATGTCGGGAACGACGCGTCCCCAGACGAGGTTGCCATCCCGAAACGCGGCTTCATCAACCCACGTGGCGCCGGCATTGACCAGATCGTCCTTGATCCCCATGGATCCGGTTGCGCGATGACCCTTGACGATGCCGGCCGAGATCCCGACTAGGCCCGCATGACAAATCATGGCGACAACTTTCCCCTGTTCATGGATCCCTCGAACGAGGGCCGTAACGCCCTCGTCGCGACGGAGCTTGTCGGGCGCCCAACCACCCGGAACGACGATGCCGGTGAAGCGGTCCGGACTGAGGTCTCTGGCGGCGGCTTCGGCCACCGCCGCGAGGCCGCCTGACTTGCTAAGGACGCGTTTCCCAGATTCGATTCCGACAACGGTCACCTTAGCACCCGCCTCCTGCAGCCTCATGAGAGGCACCCAGAACTCGAGGTCTTCGTAGCCGGCATCGACCAGGATGGCGATTTCCTTCCCTTGAAGGCTCATTGTCTTCTCACTTTCTCTTCCAGTAGCTGGGGGCCCTCCGCCTAAGGCGGGCGGACGGCAAGTGCGCGGCGGAGCTGGTCCAGGTGGAGCAGATCGTGGTCGGCGACGAAAGAAGCCAGCTCAGCCAGGTCTGTCGGACCGAAGAGGGCGTGGAGGGCCGGGCGTATCCAGACATCGCTGCCTGTCGATTCGAGGAGCTGGATATTCTCGAGCCGGGCGCGGCAAAAATCCAGCCTAGCGCTCTCGCCATCCTGCCCGATGTACCCCCGTTCGGCAGCCCAGCGATCGGGGTCGGCAGCCGGAACGAAGGCGCTGCTTTGGCTAAGCAGGGCGTGGTACCTCGGGCCATTGACCTCAAGCTCAACGTCACGCATGTGGCACAGGATCTCAACCGGGGACCACGCGGCAGGTTCCGGCCGGGTTCTCCAACGCGTCGGCGACAGATCCCGGACGAGCTCGTTCAACGCGGCCAGGTTGGCACGCATGCGCGATAGGACGACGCCCGGACGGGGGCCATCGGCAGGATCTTGCCGCTCCGGTCCGCCTTTGAGCCACAATAGGGCTTGTCCGAGACTCCCGGCGCGGTACTCGTCCGATGTCGCCGACGCGACGTGGAAAACCGCCATCCCCAGATCGCTCGCCGGATTCAGGTCGGCCTGAGGGTCATTGCCGATCATTGCGGCCTGCGCCGGCGAACGGCCCAGCCGGCCGAGTATTTCCGCATAGTAGGCGAGGTTGGGTTTGCAGAAGTGAGACATCTCGCAACTCGTCACCAAGGCGAGAGGGACTTCGCCGACGTTGAGCCCGGCCCAATCGAGGCGCTGTTCGATCGCCGTAAGAGGGAACACTGGATTGGTGGCGATCACGACTTCGAGCCCGTTTTCGATGGCCCACTCCACCAGACGCCTTGCGCCACGAACAGGCTTGGTCAGAGGCTTGAGCGTCGCGAACAACTCCCGGTAGAAGATGTCGAGCCGGTCAGCCAAGTCGCGCTCGATCAGCCCGAGGCTGGGGTAAAAACGCGCGGCAAACACGGCTTGCAGGGTCAGTGTCGGATCATTGTTCTCGAGCATTGCTCGTGTCCCGGCCAGATGCTCCTGGATGATGCGTTCCGGGGGCGCGAGATCCGACAGGTAGTCGCCTAGCAGCCGCAGGTATGCCGGGATGAACTTCTCCATGTCGTTTTTGAGAAGTGTATCGTCCAGGTCGATCAGGACCGTCTCGATCACGCGACTTCCCACGGGCCGGCGATCTCCTCCAAACCCTGATGACACTGGCTGCAGCCGACCTCGGAGGCGAATGCGGTCTCCAGGCTTTTGGTGCACGAGGTGCTGATCTCAACTCGGCGGGCAAAGCCAAGGATGCCCGCTCGGACTCTGGCTTCGAGGACCATGTGAGGGCAGGCGTTTGCCAGCATGATGCGCGGTACGGGACAGCGACCGCATAGATCCGGGGCCCAACGCCCTGCTCCCGGCGTTCGATCGATCAGGCGGCATTCCTGGCGCTGACGGCCGCGCTGGAAATCGGCATAGTAATGTGGGCACTCGGTGCCAGCTGGTGTTTGCATTTGTTTGTAAGCGCGTGCAGGAGCGTGATCAGACTCGCGTCACGTATGAACCCGTACGGGTGTCAACGCGGACGGTGTCCCCGGTCGAGACGAACAGCGGAACCTGGACCTTAAGCCCGGTCTCGGTCGTGACGGATTTCGTCGAACCGGTCGCGGTGTCGCCTTTGACCGCGATTTCCGCCTCGACGATCTTAAGATCGACCGTGGTCGGAAGCTCGAGGTCGAGTGGCTCTCCCTCGTAGAGAGTCAGCTTGGCCTCCATGCCTTCCTTCATGTAGTCGGCCGCGGCCCCCAAGGTGGACGGATTGAGGGCAGGCTGTTCGTACGTTTCGGTGTCCATGAAGTAGAACAGATCGCCGTCTTGGTAAAGGAACTGCACGATCCGGTGATCGAGTCTCACGTTCTGCACGCGGTCGCCGGATATGAAGGTTTTCTCCAGGACCGTCCCGGAGCGGAGGTCACGAACCCGAGTACGGATCGTCGCCTTGCCGCGACCCGGTTTGTGGTGGGCGTACTCGATCACCTTATACAGGTTACCGTCCAGCTCGAATGTCACGCCATTCCGAAGATCATTGACGTCGATCACGGCGAATCGCCCTCGAATCGAAGTGTCGGGAATTATATCGCCCCTCTCGCGGATGCGTCAATTGGGGCGGTGAAGAGGCCGCCGGCGGGAGTCATCCCGTACGGAGGTTGGTGCGGACCTCGAAGTTCAGACGTCAGACGAAAGACGATGGACGACGGGAGACCGTGGACGAAGACCGGAACACCGACAACTCAGATTGTTCGCCGATCTCCCGACTCCGGTCTTGGCGGACGTCCATCGTCGGCCGTCCATCGGTCATTCCCCAAGCCAGCGGGCGGCCGATTTGGCGAGGTCGGCCAATGGGCCGTTCTTGATCGTGCAGCGTGGGAGCGAATCAATGAATGCCCGGCCGTAGCGCTTGGTCAGCAGCCGGCGATCGAAGCTCACAACGATGCCTCTATCGGAGCGAGAGCGGATAAGACGGCCGAAGCCCTGGCGGAAACGCAAGATCGCTTCAGGTACGGAGTACTCGTCGAATGGGTATTCGAAAGTCTCCGATCTGGCGGCCACGATCGGATCCGAGGGGACATCGAATGGTAGGCGAATGATCGCCAGGACCGACAACGCTTCTCCGGACACGTCAACGCCTTCCCAGAAAGAACGCGTCCCGAGCAAGACGGCTTGTTCCGTGGTTCGGAATGATTCGAGCAGAGAGTGGCGCGAGGCGCCTTCACCCTGTTCGTAGACGATGATATCGTTGGCGGCAAGCGGATCAGAGATCGCGCGAGCTGTGCGCCTCAATTGCTCGTAAGAGGTGAATAGCACAAGGGCGCGCCCGCGTGTTGCCCGACACAGAGCGATCAGACCTCGCTCGAGAGCGTTCTGATAGGCGCTCCGATCGGCCGGCTCGGGGATATCGTCGATCAGGTAGAGCAAAGTCGAGGATTCGTAGTCGAACGGCGACCCCAGGGCGAGCTCATCGGCTTCATCCGCATTCAGGCGTCTGCGGATGTAGTCAAACTCGCCGGTTGTGGTCAACGTGGCCGAGGTCATCACGACCGCTTCCTTCTCGTGCCACAGATAGCGTTCAATCAGCGGTCCCACTTCGAGCGGTGCCGCATGCAGCGACAGCCGACCGTGTCTCGGATGGATTTCGAGCCAGAAGATGGTCTCACGGCTGCCTTCAAAGATCATCTGGTCGAGATGGGCCACGATCTCGTTCAAGTCGCGGGAGGCCGTACGTGCGCCTACAGCCAGGTCCTCGGCCGGCTCGCCGGCCGTGTCCGCGAGAGACATGAGAGATTCCTCCAGCTCTCCCAAGGTCTGCACCACGGCCGCCAGCGGTGCGCGCAGCTCGTCCCAGGCCATCTCGACGGTCGACCAGGCGGGGAGGGTGCGGGTTGAAGGGACGACTCGCAGTTGCTGGCCGTAAGCTCCGACCGGTTGGCCTTCCCGCCGATCGGCCATGAAGCCTTCGACTTGCGAGAAGAACGCCGCCGAAAGTTCGGTGCAGAGACTCGTCCGCTCGCTCACCAGCCTGATCGCTCGAGACACCTGTCCTGAGATGTCCGGTGGGAGGCTGGACACGGCGAAATGCTCGATCTGGGACAGGAGACCGGTCTCGGACGTGCCAAGATCGCGGATCAAACGGGCGACCTCGGGCTGGGTGACATGGAAGCTCAGTCCATTGGTCGTAGCTGACTCAAGGTGATGGGCTTCGTCCACGATCAGGTACCGGTAATCCGGGATGACTCTGCTTCCCGTAGCCAGATCGGCGAGCAGCAATGCGTGGTTGACGATCACCACGTGGGCACCCTCCGCCTGGGCGTGCGCCTGATAGTAGGGGCATGCGCCGCCGCTGAACTCGAGGCATGCTTGGCCGCCGCATTCCTGGCTATCGGCCGAAAGGCGCGACCACGCGCTTAGCTCTCCAGGACCATTCAAGTTGATCTGGCCTCGGTCGCCCGACCCGCCGCGTGCCAGCCAGACGAGAACTTTGGCCAGGACGCGCATCTCATCGGCTGAGCTCGGACCCAAACGGCGGGTCGCCTCCAGCCGCCTCGGGCACAGATAGTTCACCCGGCCCTTGAGCACCGCCGCCCGGAACTCGGGGCCGAGCACCCGGCGCAGGTCGGGGATGTCTTTGTTGATCAACTGGTCTTGAAGGTTGATGGTATTCGTTGAAACCACCACTCGCTCGCCGTTTTTGGCGGCCCAGGCGAACGCGGGGACCAGGTATGCCATCGATTTCCCCGTCCCGGTCCCAGCCTCCACCAGCAGGTGCCGGCTGGAGGAAAGGGCATCGGCCACGGCGCGCAACATCGTGAGCTGCTGTGGCCGGTGTTCGTAGCCGGGGAACTCAGCCGCGAAGGCGCCGCCCGGCTCGATGATCGCCGCGACTTCGTCAACATCCAGAGGCTCGGGCTGCTTGGCGGGAGCGAGAGGAGGGACTCCGACAACGGGCCTTTGAGTCAACACCGATTCGGTGTCGGCCTGACCGGCTCTCGCCGGTTGCCGGCCGTCTATTCTCTCTGCCAGGACAGTATCGAATATCCCGGCTCCTCCCCAGTCAATCTCCGAACCCAGCTCGACGATCTCCTCGATGACTGCCAGAGGCAGTTCCTCGACGCGTTCGTGGAGCCTGAGAAAGATCTGACGTGTGGTGTGCGCGTCGTCAAGCGCGCGGTGGGATTGGGGAACGGGGATGCCGAGGCTGCTGGCGAGCGACGCCAGTCGGTAGCGCCCGGCGTCGGGCAAGAGAACGGACGCCAGATCATATGTATCGATCGCCTGGTTGAGCCCGAACAGCCCGACGCGCCTCATGAACGAAAGGTCGAACGCGATGTTGTGTCCGAGGATCGGGAGGTCTCCGACGAACTCGGCCAGGTCGGCGATGACGCGCTTGATCCGAGGCGCCTTGGCTAGCATGTCGTCGCTGATTCCGGTGAGCTGTGTGATGAATGGAGGCAGGGGCCGTCCGGGGTTGACAAGTGAGGCCCATTCCGACTCGACGCGTGAACCCTGGAAACGCACGACGCCGATTTCGATCACCGCGTCGCGGTCCGGGTCAAGCCCGGTAGTTTCCAGGTCTAGTGCGATATATGTACGCATTCAAGGGGTAGGGCGATTATATCATTACGTCTCAGCATCCGTGCTATACTGCCAAAACGCGGGAAGGCGGCATATAGGTAGGCGGAGCCTCTTCCGGTTAATGTATTGACTGAACTCTTCACGAGCGAAGCGGGACAATCCCTCCGCTTGTGGCACGTCGCTCGATCTGCCGGGCTGGCCCGCAGAGTTTATTCCTCTCCAACAGCGATACTGCAACTGGGTTGAGGTGGGGACGTGATTGCTGATCTTGCTTCTCGATTGCGGGACAACGTCCGGCAGGTCATCTGGATATGACGAAGCCCGACCCGGAGCGAAGTCGCGCGGGCGTGATCGATCGCCGGCCGAAACGCCTCTTGAGTTCCTGTCCATCCTGCACGATCTCTTCCCTTGCCACCGGGACGAGGTAGACGTCATCACTAGAGCCTACCTCGAGGTTCACTACGGCGGTCAGCTTGATGAGGACGCCGGTCTGGCCGAGGTGAGACAGGCCTGGGCCGCGCTGCAATCCGGCGGCGTCCTGGGCTTCAGAATGCCCTCAATCACCGGGTAAGGGGCACTCTGAGCCGGCCGTATTCAGGTGCGATCGAGGAAAACCTAGCGTGAGTTTTGGGGTTTACATCAGTGGTCGAGACAGATTCTCAGGAAGACCAGGGTGACCGGTCAGCCTGAGGGTGAGCTGGATCTGATCCGCCGGGCGGGGTCGGAGGCGTCAGCCTTCGGCGAGCTGTACGAACGTCACGTCCGGCAGATCTACAACTACATATACTACCGCACAGGGAATCATCACGACGCGGAAGACCTGACGGCGCGCGTTTTCCAGAGGGCTTTGCGGCACGTCGGCAGCTTTGAAGACAAGGGCGTTCCGTTTTCGGCTTGGCTCTACCGAATCGCCCACAACCTGGTGGCCAATTGGCACAGGGACAGAAGTCGCCGGCCCGTCGTTCCGTTTGATGAACATCTGGCCACGACCGGATCGAGCGCCCACCCTGAGTGGGAGGCGATGGCGGCCGAGGAGAGGCAAATGCTCTTGACGGCGGTCCGCCGGCTCCCGCCGGACCGTCAGCAATTGCTCATCCTGAAGTTCGTCGAGAGACTTTCGAACTCCGAAATCGGAGAGATCATGGGCAGGACGGAGGGCGCAATCAAGAGCCTATACCACCGGACCCTGAACTCGCTTCGTGAGGAATTCACACGTCTGGATGCCGGAAGCGACGACGGCAGCGGTGGAGAGCGGGCCGCGGGTGCGGATGAGTGAACAGGTGATCTGGGACCGATGCTGCCATTCGTGCCCGAAGGCTGAGGTGAATGAGAACGGATGGGGGCTGACAGTATGAGCGCGGCGATGGACCGACGTCAACTGGAGGTATGGCTCCGAAATGCGATGACGCCCGTGGAGCCCAGCACCCGTTTCATTCGCAGGCTCCGGGCCGGGATGGTCTCGTACCAAGGGTCGGGTCTCGCTCTGGAATGGAAGATCATCGCTGCAATTGTGACACTGATTCTTGTGACGGCCGCCTCGTTGGGCCTTGCATTGCGGATTATCCTTGTGATCCTTGGGTTACTCGGCATCTCACATCGAAGACGTAAGGGAGGACCAACCTCCATCTCTGCGTGAAGCACCCGGGCGATCGTTTCACCCCTGGAATAACACTGGCGGCCCCTCAAGAGAGCCGCCGGTTGTTTTCTTTCGGTTTTACGGGGCCAGCGATCTAGTAGAAACCCCAGGCCGCGCCGGCACCGTCTTCCATCATGCTCGGATCCCACATCTCCATTCCGACTTCGATCGTTGTAGGCAATCCTGCCGCAAACTCGGCCTTTGATCGGGTCATCTCGAGCAGGGCCGGGCCATACGGGCAGAATGGGGTAGTCATGATCATTCGCACGTGTGCTTCTGTATCCGTGATGGACAGATCCCGAACGAGCCCAAGCTCGATCACACTCAGTCCGAGCTCCGGATCGACGACCTCGCGCAACCCGGCTCGGACCAGTTCAGCCTTATCCGGGTGAGTGGAGTCACCTTCCCAGACGAGTTTGGGTACTTCCGCGGATTCGGTCATGCGTCAACCTTTCCCATCTCTGCGACACCAACCGGGATGCTGAAGCTGCAATGCGAATCGCCTTCGAGCAGACAAATCACGCGTTCGACAGGGAGGGACAGCGAAGTGGCGATGAAGGTCTGATCGATGACGCACACCTCGGGGTGTTCCCTGCCCATTCTGTAGTAGGGGCAGCTGAGCTCCCGGATCGCCACGCTGTCGC
>Ga0209342_10005452_pt1 | contig 13019 bp, 8 predicted proteins | sample RifCSP16_2_FD_184023 | JGI IMG/M metagenome (GOLD analysis project Ga0209342, IMG submission 184023) | Soil microbial communities from Rifle, Colorado - Rifle CSP2_sed 16_2 (SPAdes) (version 2) | ecosystem: Environmental > Terrestrial > Deep subsurface > Rock core/Sediment | place: Rifle... | reverse complement strand
GCGTAGCGGCGGCGGCCCTCCGCGTAGAGGGTGTCGAAGGCCAAGCTGGACTTGCCCGAGCCGGAGGGTCCAGTGACGACCACCAGGCTCCCCCGCGGCAGGTCGCAGTCCACGTTTCTGAGGTTGTGGACCCGGGCCCCCCGGATGGAGATGGTCGGCTCCTGGTCGCTCATCACTGGGCCTTGGCCAAAACCCCATTCTAGCAAGGTCGTCGTGGGCCTTGCACGATGCGGGCAAGCTTGGTAACGTTCGCGCCCAACTGAAGTCCCTCGGCAGGCAACAGGAGGCCCCCTAGGCAGATGAAGAAGCCCGTCTCGACTCTGGAGAGAAGGACCCAACAGGCACTCGAGCGGTTCGAGAAAGGCATGAAGGCCCTGGGCAAGAGGGATTACGAGAAAGCTCTGGGCCTCTTCGACGAGGTCATCAGCGATCACGCGGGCGAAGCGGAGGTGGTGGAGCGTGCCCGCTCCTACCGCTCGCTTTGTCAGCGCGCCATGGGCGAGGCCAGGCGGCCAGCCTTCCGGCCCAAGGGCTTCGAGGACCTGCTGAACCACGGCGTGTTCCTGCATAACCGCGGGGACTACGGGGAGGCCCTGAAGTTTCTGAGGCAGGCTGCGGAGATTCACCCGCGCAACGAACACGTGCTCTATTGTCTGGCCGCCACCGCCTCCCGGGCCGGAGAGCTCGCCACCGCGCTCAAGGCCCTGCGCTCAGCCATCGTGGCCAACCCGGCCAGCCGGGCTCAGGCCAAGGCCGATGCCGACTTCGATCCCATCCGTCATCACGACGAGTTCCTCGACATCGTCTCCTCTCAGGCCTCCTGACCACGGTTTCCGGGCGATCCGGACCCGCGTGCTAACATCGCCGGTGATGCCGAAAGTGCAAGCCGTGGTCCTGGCTGCGGGCAAGGGCACGCGGCTCAAGAGCTCGCGGGCCAAGGTGCTCCACCCGGCACTCGGCTTGCCGCTCCTCGAGCACGTGCTCCGGGCCATCGCCCCCCTGGAGGCCCTTCCGGTGACGGTTGTCGTGGGCTTCGAGGCGGAGGCGGTGGAGCGGGCCTTTGCCGGGCGCAACCTCGTTTTTGTTCGGCAGGATCCGCCCCTCGGCACCGGGCATGCGCTCCAGGTGGCTCGCGACCGCTGGGCGGCCCACCCAGATCGCACTCTGCTGGTCTTGAACGGCGACCTGCCCCTGTTGCGCAGCCAAACCGTACACCGTCTGCTCGAGGTCCACGCGCGGAGCCGAGCTGCCGCCACCTTGCTCTCGATCGTCCTCGGAGAGCCGGGAGCCTACGGTCGGGTGGTGCGCGACGGCAAGGGGCGGGTGGCCAAGATCGTAGAGGCCAAAGACGCCTCGCCGGAGGAGCGCGGCCTTCGCGAGATCAACGCCGGCGTCTACGCCTTTGAGGTGCCCCGGCTCCTGGAGGTCCTGGGGCAACTCCGGCCCCAGAATGCGCAAGGCGAGTACTACCTGACCGACCTGGTGGGACTCCTGGCCGCTGCCGGGCACCCTGTGGAAGCGGTGGCCGCGGCGGAGCCGTCGGAAGCGTTCGGCGTGAACAGCCGGGGTGAACTGGCCACGGCCTCGCGGCTGCTCCGTGTGCGCCGTCTGGAGGCGCTCATGGCCGCGGGGGTCGCGGTGGAGGATCCGGAGACCACCACCGTGGGCTTGGACGCGGAGGTGGCGGCCGACGCGGTGCTGCGCCCGTTCACCCTGATCGAAGGGCGGACGCAGGTGGCGGCGGGGGCTTCGGTGGGACCGTTTGCGCGTCTGGTGGACAGCGAGATCGGGGTGGATGCGCAGGTCCTCGATCACTGCTTGCTGCGCGAGTGTGTGGTGGAGGCCGGCGCCTCGATCGGGCCCTTCGCGCACATCCGTCCGGGGAGCCGCATCGGCGCCAAGGCCCGAGTGGGCAACTTCGTGGAGCTCAAGAAGACGCTGCTGGGCGCTGGATCCAAAGCCCCGCACCTGTCCTACGTCGGCGATACCACGGTGGGGCCGGGGGTCAATATCGGAGCCGGCACCATCACCTGCAACTACGACGGCGTTTCGAAGTACCCCACCCACATCGAGGCGGGAGCCTTCGTGGGCAGCAACTCCACGCTGGTGGCACCGGTCACCGTGGGCGCGGGGGCTTACGTGGGCGCCGGCAGCGTGATCACCCGCGACGTGCCGCCCGATGCCCTCGGCGTTGGGCGAGCCCGGCAGCTCATCAAGGAGGGCTGGGCTCGGTTGCGCCGGGAGCGAACGAAACCGGCGGGGCACCAAGGATGAGGCGACGCTGATGTGCGGCATCGTCGGCTATGTGGGCTCGCGCGACGCGGTTCCCGTCATCCTCGAGGGTCTGAAGCGCCTCGAGTATCGCGGCTACGACTCGGCCGGCATCGCCGTGGTGCGAGACGGCCATCTGGTGCGCCGCCGCTCGGCGGGCAAGCTCGGCAACCTCACCGAGAGCCTGCGGCTCGACCCGCTGGCCGGCGACTTCGGCCTCGGCCACACCCGCTGAAGCGATGACCCTCGGCCTTCGGAAGAAAACGCCCACCCCCATCAGGATTGCCGGGGCCGGCTCACCGTTGTGCATAACGGGATCATCGAGAACTACCTGCCCCTGAAGGCGCGCCTGGAGGCCGAGGGTCATCGCTTCGTGACCCAGACCGACACCGAGGTGGTGGCCCACCTGGTGGAATCCCACTGGAACGGCAGCTTGGAGGAGGCGGTGCGCCTGGCGGTGGCCGAGCTTCAGGGAATCTACGCCCTGGTCCTCATGCACCAGGATCAGCCGCAGACCCTGGTCGCCGCCCGCATGGGACCGCCGCTGGTGGTGGGCCTGGGGGCGGGCGAGCACTTCCTGGCCTCCGACGTCCCGGCCCTGCTCGCCTACACCCGCGACTTCCTGTTCCTGGACGACGGGGATGTGGTCACCGTGACTCCCACCTCGGTCGAGATCAAGGACCACCAAGGCCTGGCCGTCTCCCGCCCCAGCCAGCGCATCAACTGGGACCCGGTGCAGGCGGAGAAGGGCGGCTACCGCCACTTCATGCTCAAGGAGATCCACGAGCAGCCGCGAGCGGTGCGGGACACCTTGCTGGGGCGGCTCGGACTGGAGGAGGGCGAGGTCCACCTGGAGGAGCTGGGCCCGGCCGCCGAGGCTCTGCGCCGGGTGGCGGAGGTCACCCTGCTGGCCTGCGGCACCAGCTGGCACGCCGCCTTGCTCGGGAAGTTCCTGCTGGAGCAGGTGGCGGGGATTCCAACCGAGGTGGACTACGGCAGCGAGTTCCGCTACCGCACCCCACTGGTGGGTGAGGAGACGCTGGCGGTCGCCATCACCCAAAGCGGGGAAACCGCCGACACCCTGGCCGCCTTCCGTGAGGCTAAGAAGTTAGGTGCGCTGCCGGTCGCCATCTGCAATGTTCAGGGTTCCATGATCACCCGGGAGGCGGCCGGCAGCTTGCTCACCCACGCCGGCCCCGAGATCGGGGTGGCGTCTACCAAGGCCTTTACCGCTCAGATCGCCGCCTTGGCCCTGCTGGCCCTGCACCTGGGGCGGCTGCGGGGGAGCCTCTCCAGCGACCGCTGCCGGGACCTGCTCCAGGGATTGGCTCGGGTTCCTCACCTCATGGAACGGGCCCTCGAAATGAGCGGGCCGGTCGAAGACCTGGCTCGGCAGCTGGTCGATGCCCGCGAGTTCCTCTATCTGGGCCGGGGCATCAACTACCCGATCGCCCTGGAGGGCGCCCTGAAGCTCAAGGAGATCTCCTACATCCATGCCGAGGGCTACCCCGCCGGGGAGATGAAGCACGGTCCCATTGCCTTGATCGACGAGCGCTTGCCGGTGGTGGCGCTGTGCCCGCCCGGCCGCACCTACGAGAAGATGCTGGGGAACGTCCAGGAGGTGAAGGCCCGCGGCGGACGGGTGATCGCGGTGGCGGCCGAGGGCGACACCGCGCTGCGCAGAACGCTGGAACCCCAGGACTCGGTGCTCGAGGTCCCCGCCACCGACGAGCTCTGGTCGCCGCTGCTGACGGTGATTCCGTTGCAGCTCCTCGCCTACCACGTGGCGGTGCGGGCGGGACGGGACGTGGACCAGCCGCGCAACCTCGCCAAGTCCGTGACCGTGGAGTAGGCGGGTGGTTTCTCCGCTGCTGGCGGGACTCAACCCCGCACAACGCGAGGCTGTGCTCGCCGCCCAAGGGCCGGTCCTGATCCTGGCCGGCGCCGGCAGCGGCAAGACCCGCGTCATCACCCACCGCATCGCCCACCTGATCCTGGAGCAGGGCGTCCCCTCCGAACGGGTGCTGGCGGTGACTTTCACCAACAAGGCCGCGGGGGAGATGAAGTCTCGGGCCGAGGCGCTGCTCGAGGGTCACCGCTTCGCCGGCTGGATCTCCACCTTCCACAGCCTGTGCGTGCGCATCCTGCGCCGCGAGGCCGCTGCTGCCGGACTCAGTCCCCACTTCCTGATCTACGACGAGGACGACCAGCTGTCGCTCTTGAAGGCGGTGCTGCGCTCCCTCGAGGTGTCGGAGAAGCTCAACCCGCCGCGGCAGATCCTCTCCCGCGTCTCCGCCTGCAAGAACGCCGGCCGCACCGACTGGGAGCAGGATGGCTCGTTCGGCGCGGCCATCTTCGCTCGGATTGCCCAGGGCTACCAGGACGCCCTGGCCAAGGCGCAAGCTCTCGACTTCGACGACCTGCTGCTCAGGACGGTGGCCCTCTTCGACCAGCACCCGGCGGTGCGAGACGCCTACCGCAACCGCTTCGCCTATCTCCTGGTCGACGAGTACCAGGACACCAACCGGGTTCAGTACCAACTGGTGCGCCACCTGGCCGGCTCGGACGGCAACCTGACGGTGGTGGGCGACGAGGACCAGTCGATCTACTCCTGGCGCGGGGCCGACATCCAGAACATCTTGGACTTCGAGCGCGACTTCCCCGGGGCCCGGGTGCTGCGGCTGGAGGAGAACTACCGCTCCAGCCAGCGGATTCTGGATGTGGCCTCCGGGCTGGTGGCCAAAAACCGCATGCGCAAGGGGAAGACCCTGCGGGCGGTGAAACGGGGCGGAGCGCCGGTGCGCCTGCACCAGGCGTCCGACGAGTACGGGGAGGCGGGCTATGTGATCTCCCGCATCTCCGAGCCGGAGGCGGGCCGCATCGCCATCCTGTACCGCATGAACGCCCAGAGCCGCCTGTTCGAGGAAGCGCTCAGAAGGCAGCGGATCGCCTATCGCCTGGTGGGCGGGGTGGGGTTTTACGAACGGCGCGAGGTGAAAGACGCCCTGAGCTACCTTCGCCTGCTCACCAACCCTCAGGACCCGGTGGCGTTCCGGCGGGTTCTGAACGTGCCGCCCCGGGGGGTGGGTGCGCGAACCGCGGACGAGCTGGCCCAGGTGGCCAAGGAGCGCGGGCTGTCGCTTTGGGAGGCCCTTCAGGCGGTGGAAGACGAGAGCCGGTTGCCGGCCCGGGCCACCCAGCCGCTCACCCGCTTTCGCTGCCTGATCGAGGGCCTCCGCCAGGACGCGGCCCGCCTGTCCGTGAAGGGTCTGCTGGAGCGGATCCTCGAGCAGAGCGGGTATTCGGCGGCACTCTCCGAGGAGGACTCGGTCGAGAACCGGGAGCGGCTAGAGAACCTGGCGGAGCTGCTCTCGGCGGCCGCCGAGTACGACCTGCGCAGCGAGGGCGGAGCCGCTAGCGGTTTCCTGGACGAGGTGTCGCTGCTCGCCGACACCGACCTGATGCGGGAGGATGCGCCGGTCACCTTGATGACACTGCACGCCGCCAAGGGCCTGGAGTTCGATGCGGTGTTCCTGGTGGGCCTGGAAGAGGGGCTGCTGCCGCACGCGCGCAGCCTGGAGAGCGAGGTCGCCCTGGAGGAGGAGCGGCGCCTGTGCTACGTGGGCATGACGCGGGCTCGGGAACGCTTGAGCCTCTCCTGGGCGGAGAGCCGGCAGGTCTTTGGCCAGAGGCGCATGTCGGAGCCCAGCCGCTTTCTGGATGAGATCCCGCGCCAGGCCCTGCACGTCACCCGCGATGGCTGGGGTGGACCTGCCCGGGTCGGGGTGCCGGAAACCACCGGGCAGCGCCGCCTCGCCTGGGAGGGCACGCCTCGCCAGCAGGCTGCCAGCCCGAGGGCGACGGCTGCCGAGGTCGAGCTGCGGGCGGGGGCCCGGGTGCGCCACCCTCTGTTCGGGGTGGGGACCATCGTCCGCAAGGAGGGCGCGGGCGAGGACCTCAAGGTCACGGTGGCGTTTGCTGGGGCCGGCGCCAAGCGCCTGCTGGCCCGCTACGCCGGCCTCGAGGTCCTCTGAGCAGCCGTCTCCGCGTCTAACTCTTGGGCTGGAGATCCTGGATGATCCAGCGGCTGAGCACGCGGGGGCCGGCGCCGGGACGCGTCATGTTGTAGCGCCGCAGGGTCATCACCCAGACCTGGGGCTGACCGCCGATGGTGAGCTCGAGATCGAGCTGCTTCTGGAGCACCTCGCCCTCCAGAGTATCGAGGTCCGGCAGTTGGCCCAGGGACAGGCCCACCAGGTGGCGTTCGCGGTCGACCGCCTCCTTGGCCTGGGCAACCCCTTTCTTCAGTTCCTGGTCCTTCTTGGTGTACTGCTGGTAGGTCTCGGCCACGGCGGACACGGCGGGGGGCATGGGCAGGTTCTTCTTCTGAACCTCCTGCACTTGCTCCCAGGCGGCGAAGTGGTCGTTGCGGTACTTGGTGGCTTCCTGCCGGTTCAGGCTGACCTGGTTCTCGGCGTCCTTGACCGCCTTGATCAGGCCGGGCAGGGGGGCGGGACCTTTGGTCTCCTCGGAGGTCGCCAGGATCTTCCAGGACTGGACCGCTTTGTCAAAGGCCACCGACGAGAAGCTGGTTAGGGTCTGGTTGTCCTTGGCCTTGACCGCATTGAAATACTGGGTCACCACCGTCTGCTCGGGATGACCACAGGCCGCCAAGAGCCCGACCACCACCACCACGGCGAGCTCTGCTGTCCGACGCATCATTGCTTCCTCCTTCGCTAGGGCCATCGCCGCCCGACCCGGCCTCATGAGGGCTCGGGAGGGGCGGGACCCGCGTCCTCGCCCTCCTCGCGTTCGGCGAGGCGGGCGATGGAAACCAGGTGATCCCCTTCCTCGAGCTGGATCAGGCGAACGCCTTGGGTGTTGCGGCCGATGGTCGAGATGTCCGCCGTGTTCAGGCGGATGATCATACCCTTTTCGGTGATGAGCATCACACCTTCGTCCCCTTTCAGGAACTTGACCCCCACCACCGGACCGTTGCGCCCGGCGGTCTTGATGTTGATGAGTCCCTTGCCGCCGCGGCTCTGCACCCGGTATTCATCCATGTCGGTGCGCTTGCCGAAGCCGTTGCCGGTTACGGTGAGGACCGTACCCTGCCCCACCACCTCCAGCGCCACCACCTGGTCGGCGCTCTCCAGATCGATGCCCTTGACGCCATAGGCGGCCCGCCCCATCGGCCTCACGTCGTCCTCGCCGAAGTGGATCGCCATCCCGTCTCGGGTGGCCAGCAGCACCTCGTCGGTCCCCGTGGTCAGGACGGTCTCGATCAGCGCGTCGTCCTCTTCCACCGAGAGCGCGATGATCCCTCCGGAACGAGGGTTGGCGAAGGCCTGAAGCTCCGTCTTCTTCACGATGCCCTTGCGGGTGGCCAGCAGCACGAAACCGCCGGCGGCGAAATCCCGGACCGCACAAAAGGCCGCGATCTTCTCCCGGGGTTGCAGCTTCACCAGGTTCACCACCGCCTTGCCCTTCCCCTGGGGCCCCACGTCCGGGATCTCGTGCACCTTGAGCCAGTAGGCGCGGCCACGGTCGGTGAAGATCAGGATGTAGGAGTGGGTGGAGGCGATGAAGATGTTGTCGACGAAGTCCTCGTCCTTGGTCTTCATGCCCACCCGCCCGCGGCCGCCCCGCTTCTGCGACCGGTAGGTGCTGATGGATGTGCGTTTGATGTACCCGCTGTGGGTGATGGAGATCGCCACGTCCTCGTCGGCGATCATGTCCTCCACCGTGATCTCGTCCACCGCGTCTTGGATCTCGGTCCGCCGGGGCTCGCCGTGTTCGTCCCGGAGCTGGGCCAGCTCCCCGGCGATGATGGCGTCGATGCGCTGGGAGCTGGCCAGGATGTCCTTGAGGTCGGCGATCTGGATCCGGATCTCGGCCAGCTCGTCCACCACCTTCTGGCGCTCCAGGCCGGTGAGGCCCTGGAGCTGCATCTCCAGGATGGCCCGAGCCTGCAACTCGGAGAGCCCGAACTCGGAGATCAAGCCAAGGCGAGCCTCCTCCGGCGTCTTGGCGGCGCGGATCAGGGCGATCACCCGGTCCAGGTGGTCGAGGGCGATCACCAGCCCTTCCAGGATGTGAGCCCGGGCCTCCGCCTTCCTGAGCTCGAACTGGGTCCGCCGGCGCACCACCTCGCGCCGGAAGCCGAGGAACAGATCGCAGGTGTCGAGCAGGTTGAGCACCCGGGGTCGCTGGTCGACGATCGCCAGGTTGATGATGCCGAAGCTGTCCTGAAGCGGGGTGAGCTTGTAGAGGTTGTTGAGGATGATCTGGCTGGGCTCCCCCTTGCGGATGTCGATGACGATCCGCATGCCCTCGCGGGAGGATTCGTCCCGGATGTCGGCGATGCCCTCGACCCGCTTGTCCTTGACCAGCTCGGCGATCTTCTCGATGAGCTTGGCCTTGTTGACCTGGTAGGGGATCTCGGTGACGACAATGGACTCGCGATCGCCCTTTCTGACCTCGATCTCGGCTCGGGCCCGCATCACGATGGAGCCCCGGCCGGTTCGATAGGCTTGGCGGATCCCCTGACGGCCCAAGATGAGACCGGCGGTCGGGAAGTCCGGGCCGGTGATCCGGTCCAGCAGGCCCTCCAGGCGCTGGTCCTGGGTCAGGCCCTGGCTCTCAAGCAGGAAGGTCAACCCGTCGACCACCTCGCTCAGGTTGTGGGGTGGGATCTTGGTGGCCATCCCCACCGCGATGCCCTCGGCCCCGTTCACCAGCAGGTTGGGCAGCACCGTCGGCAGCACCGTTGGCTCCACCGAGCTGTTGTCGTAGGTGGGCACGAAGTCGACGGTGTCCTTCTCGATGTCCGCCATCATGGAGGCGCCCAGACGCGTCAGGCGCGCCTCCGTGTAACGCATGGCGGCCGGGGGATCTCCGTCCACGGAACCGAAGTTGCCCTGGCCGTCGACCAGCGGGGCCCGCATGTTCCAGTCCTGGGCCATGCGCACCAGGGTGTCGTAGATGGCGCCCTCGCCGTGGGGGTGGTAGTTCCCCATCACCTCGCCGGCGACCTTGGCGCTCTTGCGGTACTGGCGGCCCGGCTGCAGGCCCATCTGCTGCATGCCGTAGAGCACGCGCCGGTTGGCGGGCTTGAGTCCGTCCCGCACGTCGGGCAAGGCTCGGCCGATGATCACGGACATGGCATAGTCCATGTAGGACTGGCGCATCTCGTCCGCGATGTTGGCGGGGATCTTCTGGGCGGCGATCGGATCGTGTTCCATGGCCTAGGTTGGGAGGTGGCGCGGTTTGAGCGCCCACTTGCTGATCAAATGTCGAGGTTCCTCACGTTGAGGGCGTTTTCTTCGATGAACTGACGGCGGGGCTCCACCGCATCTCCCATCAGGGTGGTGAAGATGTTCTCCGCGACCTCCTCGTCCTCCAGTCGCACCTGCAGCAGGCGGCGGGTGGCCGGGTCCATGGTGGATTCCCAGAGCTGCTCGGCGTTCATCTCGCCCAGACCCTTGTAGCGCTGGACGCTCACGCCTCGCTGGCCCTCGTCGAGGAAGAGCTTGAGGAGCGCCTCCCGGCCCTCGACGGCGGTCTCGCCGCCATCGACGACCGCCAGCGGCGGCTGGTCCAGAACCCGGAAGTCGTCGTAGGCGGAATAGAGAGCCTTGTATTCCGGCGACGACACGAAGGCCTCGCCCAGCCGCACCTCGCGGTTGCAGCCGTTGCTGCCCTGTTGCTGAACGATTTCGAACACCCCGTGCTCGTCGTCGCGCTCCAGGACCACGTCGGCCCCGGCCGCGCGCAGGGGCCTGATCAGCTCCTGCAGCAGCGGCTTGTCGGTGAAGGCCTCCGCCTCCTTGATCTGGCCCTTGAGCAGGAGCTCCACCAGCGGTCGCGGCATGCCCCGCTTCTCCACCATCGCCAGCAGCCTGGCGTAGCCGACCATCCGGTCGAGCAGGCGCACCAAACGCGCCCCCTCGACCTCTTGGCCGGAGGCCAGGCGCACCCGGCGCTTCTCCACCGCCCGCTCCATCAGGAAGGCGTTGAGCTCGTGGTCGTCCTTCAGGTACCGCTCGGTCTTGCCGACCTTGGCCTTGTAGAGGGGCGGTTGCGCGATGTAGAGGTGGCCCCGTTCGATCAGCTCCTTCATCTGCCGGTAGAAGAAGGTGAGGAGAAGGGTGCGAATGTGGCTGCCGTCTACATCGGCGTCGCACATGATGATGATGCGGTGGTAGCGGAGCTTGCCGACGTCGAAGTCGTCCGCGCCCACCCCGGTGCCCAGCGCGGTGATGATGTTGCGGATCTCCTCGGAGGCCAGGGTCTTGTCGAGCCGCGCTTTCTCCACGTTCAGGATCTTGCCCCGCAGCGGCAGGATGGCCTGGAACTTCCGGTCCCGGCCCTGCTTGGCGGAGCCTCCCGCGGAGTCCCCCTCAACCAGGTACAGCTCGCACAACTCCGGGTTGCGCTCCTGGCACTCGGCGAGCTTCCCGGGGAGGCCAGCCCCGTCGAGGGCACCCTTGCGCCGAGTGAGCTCCCGCGCCTTCCGCGCGGCCTCGCGCCCGCGCGCGGCGTCGATGACCTTCTGGACGATCCTCTTGGCCTCGCTGGGGCGCTCCTCGAGATAGGCGGCGAACTTCTCGTTGACCAGGCTCTCGACGATGCCCTTGACTTCGGAGTTGCCGAGCTTTCCCTTGGTCTGTCCCTCGAACTGCGGGTTGGGGACCTTGACCGAAACCACCGCGGTTAGTCCCTCTCGCGTGTCCTCGCCCTGGATCTCTCCCGCGTCCTTCTGGAAGGCGCCGCCCTGAGCGTAGGCGTTGATGGAGCGGGTGAGCGCTCCCTTGAAGCCCGAGAGGTGGGATCCGCCGTCGTGGGTGTTGATGTTGTTGGCGAAGCTGTAGATGTTCTCGGCGTAGCCGTCGTTCCACTGCATGGCGATCTCGACGGCCACGCCCTCTCGGGTGCCCTCGATGAAGATCGGCGGCTTGTGTAGCACTTCCTTGTTGCGGTTCAGGTGCTCGACGTAGGAGGAAATCCCTCCGTCGTACTGGAAGCGGTGCTTCTTGCCGTCCCGCTCGTCTTCCAGGGTGATGACGATGCCTCGGTTCAAGAAGGAGAGCTCGCGTAGGCGCTGGGACAGGGTGTCGAAGCTGAAGGTGGTCGTCTCGAAGATGGTGGGGTCGGGCTTGAAGGTGACCTTGGTGCCGCGGCGGTCGGTGACGCCGGTGTTCTCGATCGGCCCTTGCGGTGCGCCTCGACGGTAGGACTGGCGGTAGACCTTCTTGTCCCGCCAGATCTCGACCTCCAGGGTCTCCGAGAGGGCGTTCACCACCGACACCCCAACGCCGTGCAAACCACCGGAGACCTTGTAGGCGCCCTTGTCGAACTTGCCTCCCGCGTGGAGCTTGGTGAGCACCACCTCGGCGGCATCGAGGCCGGACTCGTGTGCTCCCACCGGGATGCCGCGCCCGTTGTCGACCACCGTCACCGAGTTGTCGATGTGGATGGTGCAGTTGATCTCGCTGCAGTAGCCGGCCAGAGCCTCGTCGACCGAGTTGTCGACGACCTCGTAGACCAGATGGTGCAGCCCGCTCTCGCCGGTTGACCCGATGTACATGGCGGGCCGTACCCGAACCGCCTCCAGGCCCTCCAGAACTCGAATGGCTTCGGCCCCGTAGTCTCCCCCGTTGTCGCCGTTCTTTGTCTCCTCGCTCATGAAACCCCAGTGCGGCGTGCTTGGAACCGCCGCTGCTCCTTGTCTTGCCTCTCCATCACGCCGCCAGCACGCTGCCCGCTTCGACGCGATAGACGCGGGCCGCGCCGCCCAGTCGCTCGGCCCAACCCGGGTGCGCGGTGGTCACCAGGGCTTGCCCCTTGGCCGCGACCGCCCGGCACACAGCAAGGGCACGCTCCGCGTCCAGCTCGGAGTCCAGATCGTCGAGCAGGGCCACCGCGGCGGTGCCGCTTTCTTCGCGATACACCTGCAGGCTGGCCAGGACCAGCGCCAAGAGCAGGCTTCGCGCCTGGCCAGAGGATGCCGACTGCGCTGCATCTTGGCCATCCAACTCCAGCCGCACCTGGTCGCGGTGCGGGCCGAGCTGGGTTCGTCCGGCGTGGCGCTCTTGGGCCTGCGTTTGCCGGACCCCCTCGGCCAGGCGCTGCCTTTCCGCCTCCTGGGTTGCCAGCGGCTCCGGGTGCAGGCTGATGTCGCTCTGTTCGCCGGCCAGGGTGGGCCCGCTCTTCAGACTGCCGCGCAACCGCTCCACATAACGCGCCCTTCGGCATCGCAGTTCGACCGCAGCTTGCAGCCAGCGATCGGTCCACACCGGGAGATCGGCGCTTCCGCGCTCCAGGCTGGCGTTGCGCTGGCGCAGGACGCGCTCGTAGTCGGCCGCTGCTTTGCGATAGGTGGGCCACAGGGCGGCACCGGCCCGATCCAAGTACAGCCGCCGCTCGCGCATGGGGCCATGGATCACCTTGAGCCGATCGCTCGAATAGACGACTGCCTCCAGGTGGCCGTGATAGCTGCGCGGCGGCACCTCCTTGCCGTCGACTCGCAGGTGGCGCTCCCCGGCTGCGATCTCGACCTCCAGCTGGGTCTGCCGGCGGTCGTCGCTCGCCAGGCCCCGGGAGCGGAGGCGACTCGCTCCTCGACGAACCAGGCTCGCCGTCTCTTCGGTGCGGAAGGAACGGCCGCGGGCGAGCAGGGCCACCGCTTCCAGAAGCGACGTCTTCCCCTGCGCGTTGCGGCCCATGAAGATGTTCAGGCCGGCCGT
>Ga0209342_10005450_pt1 | contig 13021 bp, 11 predicted proteins | sample RifCSP16_2_FD_184023 | JGI IMG/M metagenome (GOLD analysis project Ga0209342, IMG submission 184023) | Soil microbial communities from Rifle, Colorado - Rifle CSP2_sed 16_2 (SPAdes) (version 2) | ecosystem: Environmental > Terrestrial > Deep subsurface > Rock core/Sediment | place: Rifle... | reverse complement strand
CGCGGCCTTGACGGGGTTGGCGGAACCCGGGTTACAGCCCTGGAGGCTCGCGACCAGCGGCAGAAACGGGAGGGTCAGCCTGGCGTAAGTTGCCACGGAGCTTAAAGATAGGCGGGGCAGGAGGGACGGACAATGGGGGTTAGGCGGATAGGCGGATAGGCGGATAGAGCGGATAGGTGGATAGGTGGGGAGGGTGGAAAACTATCCGCCTATCCGCTCTATCCGCCTATCCGCCTCTCTCAAAACGTCGGCCCGATACTCAGCGTCCAGTACGACGACTTCCCCGGCCGATCGAGCGGCTTGGCGTAGTCGGCGCGAAGGATGAGGAAGCCGAGCAGGTTGCCGCGGATGGAAGCGCCCCAGCTCTTGAGCGGCTGGCGTACCACGTCGGCGTTCTCGCCTCGACTGCGATTCCACACCAGCGTGCCGTCGCCCAGGTGATGATCGCGATTCCACGCCAGGCCGGCATCGAAGAACAGGGCGCCTTCGATGGGCGGCAGGCGCACGGGCAGGATGCCGAGGGTGAGGTTGCTGATCAGCGGGAAGCGCAACTCGAGGTTGGCTACGGCGATCCGCGATCCGATGAGCTGATCCAGCACCGAGCACCCAGTCACCGACCCGCCGAGGTCAATCAGGCACTCGTTTTGCCGGAACGAGCCGGCAGTGTATCCGCGGATCAGGTCCGGGCTCCCCAGGAAGATGGGGAACTGCCGGTCGTCCCGTCCCATCCGGCCAAAGAACATGAGCCGGCTGGCGAACACGATGGGGCCGAGCACCTGGTCGTAACGACGATAATCCGCCACAACCTGGTGGAAGCGCCACCCGCCGAACGCCGGCGCATACTCGAACCGGCTGCGGCGGCCGATGAACGGACCCACGTATAGCGAGATCGAGTTGTCGTTCACCAGGGCGAGGCTGGGTTGGAGGTAGTTGACCGCGCCCAGGCCGTCCGTGTCGAGCCGTTCATCGAGCAGCGCGCCCGACGTGGGATCGAAGTACTGCGAGAACGCGAGCCGGGCGCGCGAGATCCGGCTGGCCCGGAGCCCCATCTCCAGGCGTTGGAAGCGGCTGAACGGCCGCGACGCCTCGGCGAACGCCGTGCGAATCACGTACCGATCCAGTTGGGTGGTCAGCTGGCCGCGGCCCAGGGAATCCAGGCCCAGGGACGTTCCTGAGTAAAAGAAGATTGGCTGCTGTTGATACCCCACCGCCCAATTCACGCGGTGGTTGAGGTTGGCGTACACCGTGAGGATCTGGGCTTCCTCGATCCGCCCGTTGAGCTCGCCCGCGAGGATCAGGCGGCGGTTGCCCAGCATGTCGGACAGCGAGATGGCGGTCCCGCCGAAGAACCCGTTGCCGAAGTTGTCGCGCTGGTAGCCCACCGACGGCTGGACCACGAAATCCGGCGCGAGCTTGGCCGAGTACTTCTTGAGCGTGAACTCGGAGATGTCCGGCAACGCCAGCGTGGCGCTGTCGAGGAGCGCCCGGACGGACACCGGCTCCGGCCCGGCGGCGTGGCCGAAGCGGGGGTCGGCGGCCGAGGGCCGGAAGCCTCCCTGGCTCCGGTACACCGAGGCCGTCTCCAGGGGCGCCGCCTGCGGCAGCTGATCCGGTGGCGGGGCCGTGACGGTATCGCCGGGCGCCAGGTCGGCGGCCTGGGCGATCACCGGCGTCGGCGGCCGGTAGGGGAGCTGCTTCAGCGACCGCGGGTTATCGATGACGTAGACGTTGTAATCGCTCCTCTCGTAGTACGTGATCGCCAAACGGTCCGCCTGGCCGGCCCAGGAAATCGCGGGCGACATGGGTGTCAGCCCGGAGATGCCGGTGAAGGCGTTGGTGAGCTGGTAGGTCTCCCGATCCGTCAGGTCGTACAGGAAGACGTTAGGCACGCCGCTGCGGTCGGACACGAAGGCGATGGACAAGGCGTCCGGCGCCCACTGGGGGTTGATGTTGTGCCCGGCCATGCCGTCGATCACCTCGATATGCCGGTCGGCCAGGTGGTAGAGCGCGATGCGCAGCGGCCCGAAGAACAGGGTCTCGAGGTCGGTCTGGCCCCCGCGATCGGTGGCAAACGCAATGGACCGGCCGTCCGGCGACCACACCGGATGCAGTTCGGCGTACCGGTCCTGGGTCAGCCGGGTGAATCCGGCGCCGTCCGCCCCCACGATGAACAGGTCGGACAGGCCGCCGTCGTACCCGGTGAACACCAGCTGGGTGCCGTCCGGCGACCACGAGGGATTGGTGATGCCGTGGAGCGGCAACTTGATGCGGTGGTGCACCCGTTTTTTGGCCACATCGAAGAGCACCAGGTCGTCCTGACCGCCGTGCTTGGCGGCGATGGCGAAATAGCGGCCGTCGGGCGACCAGGAGCCGGTCGAGTAGATGAAACGCAGGCTCTCGAAATCCGAGCTGAAGGCGCTCTTGATCAGGCGCCGCGCCACCTTGCCCGTCTCCCCGTCCGCCAGGTAGAGGTCCACGAAGAACGAGTTGCCTTCGGACAGATAGGCGATGGATTTGCCGTCGGGGGACAGGGCGGGGGAGAGGTGCAGCGTGCCCTTGGACCGCCGCTGGGTCAGCAGCGGCTGCGAGAAGCGACGCGCGTGCTGGAGCTCGGCGACCTCGGGCAGATAGGTGCGCTGGACGGTCTCGCGCCATTCATCCGAGAAATCGTCCAGCGACATCCCCAGCGCGCGGCGGAAGCCGTCCTCGATGCCGGCGGTCGCCACGGCGTGGAGCACTTCGCCCACCACCGCGTCGCCCCAGCGCTCGCCGATGTACGACCAGATGGCGTGCCCGAAGCGGTACGGGAAGATGTAGGGGTTCCAGGTGAGCTCCTCGATGGTGGGGAGCTCTCCCTCGAGCGCGGCGTCGCGCAGCCACATGGCCGTCTGCGGCGTGGTGGGGCCGAGCGACAGGAACTCCGCCATCCCTTCCATGAACCAGAGCGGCGGATTGACCTGGATGAGCCGCTGGATGCCCCCCCCGATGCGGCCTCGGGCAAAGACGTCGAACTGGAACTGATGCACGATCTCGTGCTGCAGGACGTGCTCGAAGTCGGCGTAGGAGCCGGTGAACGGCAGCAGGATCCGGTGGCGGAACGGCTCGGTGACGCCCCCGGTGCCTTCGCCGATGTCGGTGACGTTGTTTTGCTGGAACTCGGTGTGCGAGGCGTAGAGGATGAGCGGCTGCCGCTCGCGATACTGATGGTTCAGCAGCCGCGAGAGTCGCGCGTAGGCCCGTTCGGCCATGCGGGCGGCGTCCAGCGCGGCCGCTCGCTCGTCCTCGTGGTAGTAGATGTCGAAGTGTTCGGTCTGGGCGACGGAGAACTTGAGCTCTCGGTACTGGACCTTGTTCTGGCCGAAGTATTGGGCCGAGGCAGCCCGGCCCGTCCCCAGGCACACCAGCCCCAGCCACAGCACGCTCCGCCGCACGGTCCGTCTCATGACTTCCCCCAGAACGCCTGCTACGATTGATGCGCGCCGGCCGAGTGGGTCGGCGCGTCCGCCCACAACCGCTCGAGCTGGTAGAACTCGCGCAGCGATGGGTGGAAGACGTGGACCACGATATCCACGAAGTCGATCAGCACCCAGCGGCCGCCAGCCAGTCCTTCGACGTGATGGGGCCGGCGTCCCTCCTGCCCGCACGCGGTAAGCACGTGGTCCGCCAGCGCCCGCACGTGAGTATCGCTGGATCCCGACGCGATCACGAAATAGTCCGTCGCGTCGCTCAGCTGACGGAGGTCGAGTACGACGAGGTCGTACGCCTTGTGCTCGCTGAGGGTGCGGATGACGGTCTGGATTTCCCGGCTCCCTTCAGGCCCGCGGAAAGGCGGGTCCGTTGCGCTAACACCTGTATTGATAACTCCGGCCGGGTTGAGGCGCCACCGCGAGGAAGGAGCAGGGAACGGCGTAAGGGGTGAGGGGTAAGGGGCCACCCCTGACCCCTTATCCCTCACGCCGTTTCTCACCGCCGTTTACTCCACCTGGTACGCCACCCCCCACGCCCCCGGCCCGATATGGGCGCCCAGCGCGGCGGTGACCGGCTGCACCAGGATGTCCACCGGGGTGTAGCGCCGCTGGATTTCCGCCTCCAGCTCCCGGGCAGATTCCTCCGCGTCGGCGTGCACGATGCCGAAGCGCACCCGCTCCGGCAGCGGCGTCAACCGGCGCTCCAGGTGTTCCAGGACCCGGGGAATCAGGCGCTCCCGGCCGAGCACCCGGTCCAGCGGCTCCACCACGCCCTCCTGGTTCACCTCCAGGATGGGCTTGAGGTGCAACCGCTCCCCCACCCACGCGCGGGCCCGGCCGATCCGGCCGGAGCGCAGCAGGTGCTCGAACGTGTCGAGCGTGAAGAACAGGCTCGATCGTGCCCGGATGCGCCGTAGCTCCTCCACGATGGCGGCCACCCGCAGGCCACGCTCGACCAGCTCAGTGGCGCGGAGCGCGAGCAAGCCGAGGCTGAGGCTGGTGGTTCGCGAGTCGAACACCGTCACCCCGGCGAGGCCGAGGCTCTTGGCCACGGCGGCTGCCGAGGCGTACGTGCCGGACAAAGCGCCCGAGAGCATGAGGGCCAGCACCTCGTCGGCCTGCGCCCGGCCGTCGATGAAGGCCTGGCCCAGCGCGCCGGGCGCCGGCTGGGACGTGGTGAACCGGGCGTGCTCGTGACGCATGCGGCGATACAGCTCCGGGCTGGTGATGTCCACGCGATCCAGGTACACCTTGGCGTTTTCAATGACCTGGACGGGGACGATGATGAGCCCCCGGCCGTCGGCCAGATCGTCCGGCAGGTCGCAGGAGGAGTCCACGACCACGGCCACGGGCCGTTGCGCCTGGGCCAGGCGCCGGTGCTGCTCCCGGACGTCGTCGGCCTTTTGGGCCGCGATGACGCCCCAGCCCCGGGCCAATGCGAAAACTTCTTCGGGCTGATCGGTGTGGACGTGCACCCGCAGCAGGTCGCCGTCGGCGAGCACCACGATGGATCCGCCGAGGCTTCGGAGGCCGGCGCGTACCGTGGTAGCCGCCGGGAGGGCGCTCCCGCGCACCAGCACCTCGGTGCAGAACCGGTAGTCCCGCTCCTGCGCGACCTGGGCCAGCGCCGCGGCCGACGCCGCGTCAGGCGACAGGCTCCGGCGCGCGACGCGGACCGGATGGCCTTCGATCAGCCGCATGATGCCCTCGAGGGCGCGCACGAAGGCCTTGGCCCCGGCGTCTACCACGCCGGCCTCCCGCAGGGCCGCCAGCAACTCGGGTGTGCGCTCCAGCGCGGCCCGCGCGCCGGTCAGGACCAGCCGCATGAACTCATCCACCCGCTCGGTGACGCCGCCGGCGCGCTCGGCTTCGTCCGCCGCGGCGCGCGCCACCGTGAGGATAGTGCCTTCCACCGGCTCGTCCAGGGACGCGGCCAGCTGGTTGGAGCCGGCGCGCATGGCCCGCGCCAGGTCCGCGGGACCCGCGACCTCGCGGTCCCCCAGCGCGTTGCGGAAGCCCAGGAGGAACTGTGAGAGCAGCATGCCCGAGTTGCCCCGAGCGCCCACGATGCAGCCATCCACCATCGCGCGGGTGACCGTGGGGAGCGGCGCGCCGCGCAGGCGGCGGACGGCGCCGGCCACTGCGCGGAGCGTCAGGGAGAAGTTGGTGCCGGTATCGCCGTCAGGGACCGGAAAGACGTTGATGCGGTTGAGCTCGTCGCGCGCCGCGTCCACCCACTCCGCGGCCGCGAACAGGGAGGAGCGGAGCCGGGGACCATCGAGGTGCGTGAGCGCCGCCGTGTCCAGCGCTACTCCTTCACCACCCAGACCCGGATCTCGCCGATTACGCCGGCCTCGAGCCGGGTCGGCACCTTGTAGATGCCCACCATCTTGATGGGCTCGTCCAGATCGATGCGGCGCTTGTCTACCGAAAAGCCCTGTTCCTTGAGCTTCTCGGCGATGTCCGCCGCGGTGATGGAGCCGAAGAGCTTGTCGCCCTCGCCGGTCCGGACGGTGAACGTGAGCGAGAGGGCCGCCAGGCGTTCGGCCAGGCCCGAGGCCTCGGTCCGCTGGGTCTCCAGCTGCGCGTCACGCCGCTGTTTCTCCACTTCGATCCGGCGCTTGTTGCCGGCCGTGGCCTGATAGGCCAGTCCACGCGGAATCAAAAAGTTCCGCGCGTAGCCGTTCTTGACGGTCACGACCTCCCCGGCCTTCCCCAGGTGGGTGACATCTTCTCTCAGAATCACTTCCATAGTTCAGTCGCTCCCAAAACCGGGTCAGATGACGACGCGATTCTCACGCAGAGGGCGCAGAGATCGCAGAGGACGCAGAGAGGGGAACGTGCCGGAAGCACTACGCCGGCGGCGTCGCCCACCGCCTGCGAAGGTCCATGCCCGCGTCAATCACGCCCAACACGATGGCGCCCGCCACCACCGCCGGCAAGATGAACATGGCCAACAGCCCGAACAGCGCCGCCGTGCCGCAACCCGCGCCGCCCATCACGGCGATACCGAAGGCCGTCACGGCCGCGCCACGGATCGCATACAGCAGCCCGGAGACCAGCAGCAGGTTGATGGCCGCCGCCTTGGCCGCGGCCAGGCGCGGCACCAGCAACACCAGCAGGCCCAGCGCCCCCACCCACCCCAGGTGCTCGGAGAAACGGAAGTCGCGGAACCGGCTGGGCGGGAGGCCCACCGGCGACCGGCACACGCGGTAGTAGATGGTGGCCGCGAGGGCCAGGCCCGCCAGCATCTGGATGGCGAGCACGGCGGCGTACTGCTCCGCCAGGAACCGCACGCCGGTTTCGAACCAGCGCTCCACTTCCGCGACGGGCGCGGCACTTGACGTCCCGGTGGCGGCGAGCTGTCCCAGCGCCAGCCGCACCGCGAACCCCGTGCGGTGCTCCACCCACCACCGTACCTGGTGCCACGACCCCCCCATGAGGGGGAACAGTGCCACCATCGCCACGGCGGCCGCGGTGACCGCGAGGAGCGCCCGGTGGGTGACCGTGCTCCGCGTATAGAAGGTGGCGAGGACGAAGGTCGCGCCGCCGATCACGGCAGCCGCCCGGGCCAGCTGATCGGGCGGATCGCCCGGCCGCGCCAACCACATCAACGCCAGGGCCGCGATCGCCGCCGCGGCCAGGATCTCCGACCGATGACGGGGGCGGGAAGCGAGCAACAGCGCGCCGAGCGGCACGACGCACAGGCCCACGGGTGCGAACAAGGCGAACCCGAGGGCGGCGAAGGCCACCCGCCCGAGGCCGCGTGCCCGCGGCCGCTCGGACGGCACGGAGTCTACCTCGCGTAGCCCCGGATGAACGGCAACAGCGCGAGCTGGCGCGCCCGCTTGATCGCGACGCTGAGCTGCCGCTGGTGCCGGGCGCAGGCACCGGACAGCCGGCTGGGCAGGATCTTGCCCCGCTCGGTCGTGAATCGCAGCAGCGTGCGCTCATCCTTGTAGTCCACCACGCGCACGCTCATCTCGCAGATGGGACAGGTCTTCCGGTGGCGCTTCATTCTTCCACCTCCCCCGGAACCACGACCTCGTCGTCGGTCTCCAACTCGGGCACGGGCCGCTCGACGGCGGGCGTGGCGCCTTCGTCAATCACCACGAGGTGGCGGATCACGCTCTCATCCAGCTTGATCAGCCGCTCAAACTCGGCCAGCTGTTTCGCGGCGGTCTCGAACTTGACCACCACGTAATAGCCCACCTCGCGGCGCTTGATGGGGTAGGCCAGCGTTCGCTTTCCCCAGTGGTTCACCTGGCGAACCGGTTCCGGGAATTCCGGGCTCTTGAGCAGGGCGTGGAATTTCTCCAAGTGCTCGTTCACCTGGGCTTCCTCCAACGCGCTGTCGAAGATGTATACGACTTCGTACCGATTGGTCATGGCACCGTCCTTTGGTCTAGAGCGGCCCCGAGCCGGTGCTGGCCGGAGCAGGTGGCTTGTGAGGCGGGAAGATACCCGGGTACGCCGGCATCTGGTAGCGGGGACCGAACTGCGTAAGGGGTGAGGGGCGTAAGGGGGACCCCTCACCCCCTTACCCCTTACGCAGTCTGATCGTCGTTCTCGACGTCTCGCGCGGGGCCACCCGTCTTCTTGTTAAACCGATTCATCGCCGGCTGGATCCCCTCGGCCACCCAGCACTCCACCGCCTCGGCCATTGCCGGCAGGAGGTCACCCAGGGTGGCGGCCTCCGCCCGCGTGAATGGAGCCAGCACGAAATCCGCCAGGTCCTCCACGTCCGCCGGCACGGGGCCGATCCCGATGCGCAACCGGGCGTATCCCCGCGAGCCCAGCACCTGCTCGACGCTTTCCAGGCCATGGTGCCCACCGGAGGATCCTCGGGCTCGAAGGCGGAACGTCCCCAGCGGGAGCGCGGCGTCGTCGACCAACAGCAGTAGGTGATGGCCGGCATCGAAATCCGGGTGGGCCAGGAGCGGCTCGATGGCCTCACCGGTCAAGTTCATATAGGTCTGCGGCTTGAGCAGCGTGACCGGCCAGTCGCCCACGTGTCCATCGGCCGCCAGGGCGCGCGGCGCGCGGCGAAACGGCGACAGGCGCCACCGGGCCGCGAGGACGTCCGCCAACCGGAAGCCGGCGTTGTGCCGCGTGTCGGCGTAATCGGGTCCGGGGTTCCCGAGTCCGACGATAACGCGCAGAGGTTACTCCTCGGCTTCTTCCGCCCCCTCGGCTTCGCCCTCTTCCTCGGCCCGCGGCTTGCGGATGAGCTCGGGCTCGGCCGGCTCGACGGCCGCTTCCGCCACCGGGGCCACCACCTCCTCGACCCGCGGCGGCACCACCGTGCACACCGTGTCGTCGAGATGCGTCAGGATGGTGGCGTGCGGCAGGTGGACGTCCCGCACGTGGAGCGACTTGCCGATGGTGAGCGCGCTCACGTCCAACTCCACCCGTTCGGGGATGTGCGCCGGCAGCACCTCGATCTCGAGGTCCCGGAGGACCTGGTCGAGCACGCCGCCTGCATTGCGCACGCCGTCTGGCGTGCCCACGAGATGCACCGGGACCCTGAGGGTGATCTTCTCGTCCGCGTGGATCTCGAAGAAATCCACGTGCACGATGTTGCGGCGCACCGCCGTCCGCTGGATTTCCCGGATCAAGGTCTTGACCGGCTTGCCGTCCACCGTGAGGTCAAAGACGGTGCTCGCCGCGGCGATGCCGATCAGGGCCTTCTCGAGCTCGGTCTGCGAAAGCGATAGCGCCTCCGGCTCGCGGCCGTGCCCGTAGATCACGGCGGGCACCCGGCCGGCGGCGCGGAGCTGGCGTGCGGCGCCCTTGCCGGTGCCGGTACGACGTTCCGCAGTGAGCGTGACTTGCTGAGCCATAGCGCGTTATCCGTTGTCGGTTATGCCGTTATGCCGTTATGCCGTTATGCCGTTATGCCGTTATGCTGTCATGCCGTCATGCCGTCATGCCGTCATGCCGTTATGCCGTCATGCCGTTACGCCGTTATGCCGTCATGCCGCCACTTGGTCAGTCAAACAAAGAGCTGACGGATTGATCGGAATGTGTATTCCGGATCGCCTGCGCCAGCAGCGGCGCGATGGACAGCACCTTCAGTCGGGCGAATCGCCGCTCGTCCGGGACCCGGATGGTGTTGGTCACCGCCAACTCGGCGATGGGGGCGGCCGTGAGGCGATCCACGGCCGGTCCCGACAGCAAGGCGTGTGACGCGCATCCGTACACTTCCCGGGCGCCGAGCCGCTTCAGGGCCCGCGCGGCCTCGCACATGGTGCCCGCCGTGTCGATCATGTCGTCCACGATCAGGCAATCCCGATCCTCGACTTCGCCCACCACATTCAGCACCTCCGCCACGTTGGCGGACGGCCGCCGCTTGTCCACGATGGCGAGAGACGCGTTGAGCCGCTTGGCGAAGCCGCGGGCCATCTTGGCGCCTCCCGCATCCGGGGCCACCACCACCAGCTCGTGCAGACTCTTCTGGCGGTAGTGCTGGGTGAAGACCGGCGCCGCATACAGATGGTCGACCGGGATGTCAAAGAACCCCTGTAACTGGTGCTGGTGGAAATCCATGGCCAGCACCCGGTCGGCGCCCGACGTCGCGATCACGTTGGCCATCAGCTTGGCGCTGATGGCGACCCGTGGCTGGTCCTTCCGGTCCTGCCGGGCATACCCGAAATACGGCACCACGGCGCTGATGCGTGCGGCGCTCGCCCGCCGAGCCGCGTCCATCAAGATCAACAACTCGATAATGTTGTCGCCGGGCGGATTGGTGGACTGGACGATATAGACGTCCTGCCCCCGCACGTTTTCATCGATCCTGACGAAGATCTCCCCGTCCGCGAAACGCCGGATGCTCACCTGGCACAAGGGCTGCCCGAGGTGCGCGGCGATCTCCTCCGCCAGGGGCCGGTTGGCCGTACCCGAGAGGAGGAGCATCTTGCTACGGGCCAGCGAGATATCGGCCATCAGAACCATTTAAAATAGTCATGCCGCGGCCGCGCGCCAAGGCAGCCCCAACGTGGCCGTCAGTTCGCGACCAGGTCCAGGTACTCCGGATGCCGGTCGATGTACCCTCTCACGAACCAACAGCTCGGGATCACCCGGCACTGCTGCGCTTTCGCATAGTCCAGCGCACATCGTACCACTTCGGTGGCGATCCCCTGGCCTCGCAGGTGCTCCGGCACGAACGTGCTGACGTAATCCAGGACGCCGTCGCCCGCGGGATGGTACAGGAGATACGCCTCCTCACCCCCGACCATCGCGGTGAACTTCCCAAGCGCGGGATGGTGCTCCACGGTGGGCATGGGGGTCCGCGCTAGACTCGGGGAAGCCAGGGAGCGGCCGGCGGCCCGCCCACCCGTGGCTCGGCGCCCTCCTCCGGCTCCGGCACCTTGTCCCCCTCGCCCGGCGCCAGGAAGAGGTTACGCTCCACGCCGTACTGTTTGGTGTACATGTCGTAGTAGCGTCCGCTCGCGGCGTACAGCTCCTCGTGCCGTCCGCGTTCGACGATGGCCCCGTCTTCCAGCACCAGGATCTGGTCGGCGCGGCGAATGGTGGAGAGCCGGTGGGCGATCACGAACGTCGTGCGCCCACGCATCAGGTGAGTGAGGCCTTCCTGGATGTAGGCTTCAGATTCGGAATCCAGGCTCGAGGTCGCCTCGTCCAGAATCAGGATCCTGGGGTCCGCCAGAATCGCCCGCGCGATGGCCACCCGCTGGCGCTGGCCCCCCGAAAGCTTGACCCCGCGCTCGCCCACCACCGTCTGGTACTTGTGCTCGAAGCGCGCCACGAACTCATCCACTCGCGCAATGCGGCAAGCCTCCTGCACCTCGGCCACCGTGGCGTCGGGCTTCGAGAACGCGACGTTGTCGCGGATGGTGCCGTCGAACAGGAAATTGTCCTGCAACACCACGCCCAGCCGGCCGCGGAAGGCGGCCAGGTCCATGGTCGAGAGGTCGATGCCGTCCACCACGACCCTGCCCAGGGTGGGAGTGTGAAACGCCGCGACCAGCCCGATCATCGTGGATTTGCCGGCACCCGAAGGCCCCACCAGCGCGGTGACGGTTCCCGGCAGCGCCGTGAAGCTGACGCTCTTGAGGACCGGCGTGCCGGCCTCGTACTCGAACGAGACCCGCTCGAATTCCACATGGCCACGGAGGTCTGCCGGCACGACGGTGCGTGCCGGATCGTCGTCCTCGCGACGCTCCGTCAGCAGCTCACGGGTGCGCTCCAGCCCGGCGAGCGCCTCGGTGAGCTGCGTGCCCACCGAGACGATCTGAATGATGGGCGCGATCAAGAAGCCCATGTAAATGACATAGGTCGTGAGGTTGCCGACGGTCATCGTGCCGGCCACCACCTGCCGGGCCCCGATCAACATCACCGTGGCGCCCACCAGCCCGGTTAGCACGCTGCCCGAAAGGCCCATGAACGCCATGGCGGTGAGCGTCTTGAGAATGTTGTCCAACAGGCGGCGAACGCCACCCGCGAACACCGTGGTTTCCTCGTCCTCGCGGTGATAGCCCTTGACCACGCGGATGCCACCCAGCGTTTCCGCCAGCCGGCCGGTCACCTCGGCATTGAGGACACTCCGCTGGCGGAAGATCGGCCGCAGCGTCCCAAAGGCGAAGTACAACGCCACCACGAACACGGCGAGCAGCACGGCCGCCACGCCGGTCATGATCGAGCTGATCCGGAACATCAACACCAGCACCAGCGTCGCGGACAGGAGGCCGCCCGCCAGCTCCACCATGCCGGTCCCGATGAGATTCCGGATGCCTTCCACGTCCGTCATGATCCGGGACACCAGGGCGCCGCTCTTGGTCGCGTCGAAGAACGCAATGCGGAGCCGGATGACGTGCCGCTGCACCGTTTCCCGCATCTCCGCGATCAGACGTTGCGCCGCTTTGGACAGGAGTTGGGTGAGCGCGAACGACGTCGTGGCCTGGATGGCGGTCGCGGCGGTCACCAGCAGGACCAGCGGTACCAGTAGCTGGATCTGCTTCTGACCGATCACGTCGTCGATGACGAACTTGGTCGAGGTGGGCAGGACGAGACCGGAAACCCGGTTGATCGCCATGAGCACGAACCCCACGGCGAGCAGCTTGCGGCGGGGCCACACCAGCGCCCACACGTCCGGCAGGACCGCGAGCAGCCGGGCGAGCTTGGGTTGCTTGGGCTGGTCCGCCTGGGAGGTTGGCGTGGGCATGGGCAGGAGTTTACCCAACCGTGAAGGCGGCGGTAGTGTGACGTGGCGCATAGCGCGGAGTTGGCCGGGTGCGCTTATTGGAACGGAGATGCAATGTATGTCCCAGCTTACAAACGTCTTGACCCGCCACCTGAGCGCGGCCCTGGCCACGGCGGGTGTGCTTGGCGGCTGCGCCGTTCCGGGCGCCCTGGGCCCGGCCGACGGCCTCACCCGGGGTCGTGCGGAGTTGGCAGCCGGCAATTACGCCAGTGCCCGCGACGCCTTCCGGACCTGGGTGGCCAGCCGTCCCGACGACGCCCGGGCCCAACTGGGGCTGGCGGCGGCTTACGAGGGTCTCGATCAACTCGACTCGGCGCGCGCGGTGTACGCG
>Ga0209342_10005449_pt1 | contig 13022 bp, 10 predicted proteins | sample RifCSP16_2_FD_184023 | JGI IMG/M metagenome (GOLD analysis project Ga0209342, IMG submission 184023) | Soil microbial communities from Rifle, Colorado - Rifle CSP2_sed 16_2 (SPAdes) (version 2) | ecosystem: Environmental > Terrestrial > Deep subsurface > Rock core/Sediment | place: Rifle... | reverse complement strand
CGGACGCGCGGCGCGCCGCGGGCCCCACGCTCGGCGCCGCGCTCCGGTCCGCGCCGTTCTGGTGGCTCGCCGCGATGCGCTTCTTCGGCGCCTGCGCGTTCCCGCTCCTGAACACGCACATGGTCGCGTACGCGATCGGCCAGGGCGTCGCCCCGCCGACGGCCGCGGCGGCGCTCGGCGCGGTGAGCCTCGTGAGCCTGGCGGGGCGGCTCACGACGGGCTGGCTCTCGGACCGCGTCGGGCGGCCCGAGACGCTGACGCTCGCCTACGCGAGCGCGGCGCTCGGCATCGGAAGCCTCTCGCTGCTCGCGCTGACGGGCTCGCCCGCCTGGCTCGTCGTCTACGTCGCGCTCTACGGCATGGCCCAGGGCTCGAGCGGGATCGTCGCCTCCGCGCGCGCCGCGGACATCTTCGCGGGCGCGTCGTTCGGCGCGATCTACGGCTGGCTCTCGCTCGCGATCGGGCCCGGCGAGGCGCTCGGCGCGTGGGCGGGCGGCCGGTTCTTCGACGCCTGGGGCAGCTACCTGCCGGCCTTCGGCTTCGCGGTCGCCGCGCTCGCGGCCGGGCTCGTCTCCATCTGGCTGGTGCGGCCGACGGAACCGCGCCGGCTGGGGTCGACGTAGAGCTCGACCTGGTTGCCGTCGGGATCGCGCACGCTGAACGAGCTCGACGTCTCGCCGAACGGCGTGAAGCCGCGCGCCTCGAGCGCGCGCCGCGCGGCGGCCAGCTCCTCCGGCGAGGCGCCCACGTCGAACGCGATGTGGTAGAGGCCGGGGCCGCCCTTCGGCTGCGGCCCGGGGCCGGGGGCGCGCGCGAGCTCGCACGAGAGATCGTGGTGGTGGACGCCCGCGGAGAAGAAGACGATGCGCCCGTCCTTGGCGGTGCCGGTCTCCGCGAGGCCGAGCGTGTCGCGGTAGAAGCGCCGGCTCGCCTCGAGGTCCCGCACGAAGAGGGAGACGTGCCCGAGCTCGCGGACGCGCACGGCCGGCGCGCGTGTCTCCATCGGGCGCTTAGTGTAACATTGGGAAGCCATGGCTGAGTCCGAGCCGGCGGTCTACGACGAGACCGCCGCATCCCCCTTCGCCGCGACGTCCGTGGCGCGCGTGAAGCCCGACGCGCGCCTGATCGCGCTCCTCTCGCTCGGGCACCTCGTGGTCGATCTCAACCAGGGCTCGCTCCCCGCGGTGCTGCCGTTCGTCAAGGCGGCGCACAACCTCTCGTACGCGGCGGCGGCGACGATCGTGCTCGCGGCGAACGTGACGTCCTCGCTGGTGCAGCCGCTCTTCGGCTACCTCGCCGACCAGACGGCGCGGCGCTGGATGCTGCCGGTCTCGGTGCTCCTGTCCGGCGCGGGGCTCGCGCTCACCGGACTCGCGCCCGGCTACGGCGCGCTGCTGGTACTCGTGGTCGCGATGGGGCTCGGCGTCGCGGTGTACCATCCGGAGGGTTACAAGACGGCGACGGGCGTGGCCGGCGCGCGCAAGGCGACCGCGCTCTCCTGGTTCTCGCTCGGGGGCAACGTCGGGATCGCGCTCGGGCCGCCGGTCATCACCGGGCTCGTCACCGCGCTCGGCCTCGCCGGCAGCCTCGGCATGCTCGTCCCCGCGGTCGTCGTCGCGGCGCTGCTGCTCGCGATGCTGCCGTCGTTCGCGCACGCCTCCGCGCCGCGCGCGGCGACGGTGACGGCCGCGCGCGGCGTGAACATGCCGGGCGCGATGGCGCTCCTGATCCTGATCGTGGCGATCCGCTCGTGGGCCTCGCTCGGCTTCACGACGTTCGTGCCCTTCTACTATATCGACGTGCTCGGGGCCGACCCGCGGCTCGTCGGGCCGCTGCTCTTCGTGTTCCTCGGCGGCGGCGCCCTCGGCACCGTCGCGGCCGGCCCGCTCGCCGACCGCTGGGGGTCGCGCGCGTTCATGCAGTGGGTGTTCGTTGCGGCGATCCCGTTCGGGGTGCTCTTCCTCCGGACCGAGGGCCTGCTCGCGTTCGTCATGCTCGGCCTCTTCGGCGCCGTGCTGACGTCGAGCTTCACCGTCTCCGTGGTGCTCGGCCAGAGCTACCTGCCGCGCAACGCGGGCACGGCCTCGGGGCTCATCGTCGGCCTCGCGATCGGCACCGGCGGCCTCGGCGTGACGGCGCTCGGGTGGGTCGCGGACCGCTACGGGCTGCCCGCGACGCTCTGGACGAGCGCGCTGCTGCCGCTCGCCGGTTTCGTGGCGACCCGGTTCCTGCCCCCCCCGCGCGACCGGACGTGAACGAGGGGCTCCCGCTCCAGGACGGTGAGCAGGTGCTGCTCATCGATCAGCGCGGCAAGCGCCACCTGATCTTCCTGCGCAAGGCGGAGACGTTCCACTCCGACCGCGGGTGGATCCCGCACGAGGCGATCATCGGCCAGCCCGAGGGGAGCTGGGTGCGCAGCTCGCTCGGCCTCCGCTACCTCGCGCTGCGGCCGACGCTGGCCGAATACGTGCTCGACATGCCGCGCGGCGCGCAGGTCATCTACCCGAAGGACCTCGCGCTGATCCTCTTCTGGGCCGACGTCTACCCCGGGTGCCGCGTGCTCGAGGCGGGCATGGGCTCCGGGGCGCTCACGCTCGCGCTGCTCCGCGCCGTCGGCCCCGAGGGGCGGGTGATCAGCTACGAGCAGCGCGAGGAGTTCGCGCGCCGCGCGCTCGCGAACATCCACACGCGCCTCGGCGAGGTGACGAACCTCACCGTACGGCTCCGACCGGTCGAGGAGGGGCTCGCGGACGAGGCGCCCGTGGACCGCGTCCTGCTCGACCTGCCCGAGCCGTGGCGGCTCACCTCGCTCGTGGCGGGCGTGCTGCGCCCGGGCGGCATCCTCCTGTCCTACGTGCCGACGATCATCCAGTCGCAGCAGACCTGCGAGGCGCTCCAGCGCGAGCGCCACTGGGCGCTGATCGAGACGTTCGAGACGCTCTTCCGCCCATGGAACATCGAGGGCCAGTCGGTGCGGCCGTTCCACCGCATGGTCGCGCACACGGGCTTCATGACCGTGGCGCGGCGCGTGGTGCCGGAGGAGGGCGGTGCCGTGCCGCGCCGGCGCGCCGCCGAGCCCGAGGAGTAGCGAGCGCGATGATCACGCTGATGCGCCGGTACCGGAAGAGCCTCCAGGTGGGCCTCCTGCTCGTCATCGCGGCCTTCGTGGCCTCGCTGTTCGTGTTCGGCTCGCGCGGGTTCGACGGGGGTGGAGCTCCGGACACCGTGGCGACGGTCAACGGCGAGCGGATCGCGTTCGAGCGCTACCAGCGGCGCTACCAGGCCTACTACGACGCCTACGCGCAGATCTACCGCGAGCGCTTCTCGTCCGAGCTGGCCGAGCGGCTCGGACTCCCGCAGCAGGTGCTCGGCGACCTGGTCCAGGAGACGCTGGTCGTGCAGCGCGCCCGGGCCGAAGGCCTCGAGCTCTCCGACGAGGAGCTGAACGCGCGCATCCAGGCGGTGCCCGCGTTCCAGGAGGGTGGCCGCTTCGTGCTGAAGCGCTACCAGGAGTTCCTGCGCCGGCGCGGGATCAGCGCGGCCGCGTTCGAGGACGACGTCCGCCGCGAGCTGACGCGCGCGCGCGTCGAGGTCGCGGTGCGCGCGGGCGCGAAGGTGCCCGAGGTGGAGGTGGAGCAGGCGTTCGCGATGCGGCGCGAGGAGATCCGCGCCGCGTGGGCGCTCGTCGGGCTCGAGCCGCTCGTGGCCGCGGCGACGGTGACGGACGCCGAGCTCCAGGAGTACCTCGCGAAGCACGGCGACGAGTTCCGGCAGCCGGAGCGGCGGCGGATCCAGTACGTGCTGCTCGCGCAGAAGGACTTCGCGAAGCCCGTCGCGGACGCGGAGGTCGAGAAGTACTACGCCGCGCGCGCCCGGGAGTTCGAGGCGCCGCGCCAGGCGCGCGCCGCGCACGTGCTCGCCCGCGTGCCGGAGACGGGCGGCAGCGGGGCCGAGGACCTGGCGCGCGCGAAGATCGCCGACGTCATCCGGCGGGCGAAGGCCGGCGAGGACTTCGCGAAGCTCGCGCGCGAGCTGTCCGAGGACCCCGGCTCGGCGCCGAAGGGCGGCGACCTCGGCCTGGTCGCCGCGGGCGAGGTGGTCCCGCAGTTCGAGCAGGCCCTCTTCGCGCTCAAGAAGGGCGAGGTCTCGCCCGAGCCCGTGCGCACGCCGTTCGGCTTCCACGCGATCAAGGTCTTCGAGGTGCGCGCGGGCGGCCGGAAGCCGCTCCGGGAGGTCGCCCCGCAGATCCGCGAGCGGCTCGCCGCCGAGGCCGCGGAGGCGGCGGCGCGGGCGCGCGCGGAGGCAATCCGCCCGCAGCTCCAGGCGGCTAAGGACTTCATGGGCGGGGCGAAGACGCTCGGCGTCACGCCCCTCGAGTCCACCGTGGCGCGCCGCGAGCCGCTCGCCGGGTTCGGGGCGCCGGACGCTTTCGAGGAGGCCGCGTTCGCGCTCGCGGTCGGCGGCGTGTCGCCGCCGGTCAAGACGCCGACGGGCTTCGCCGTGCTCAAGGCGGTCGAGGCGCTCCCCGCGGGCGTGCCGCCGCTCGCGGGGATCCGCGACCGGGTCGCCGCCGCGGCGAAGCGCCAGAAGGCCGAAGCCGCCGCCGCCGACCGGGCGCGGCAGCTCGCCGCGGACGCCAAGGCCGGCGACTTCGCGGCCGCCGCGCGCAAGGCCGGCGCGAGCGCGGGGGAGACGCCGCGCTTCTCGCGCGTGAAGCCCGCCGAGAAGCTGCCCGGCGACGCGCAGGTGGCCGCGCTCGAGACGCCCGCCGGTCAGGTCACCGCGCCCGTGAAGGCGCAGCAGGGCTATTACGTCCTCAAGGTCCTCGAGCGCGCGGCGGCCGACCCGCGCGCACTCGACGGCGCCGAGCGCGAGAAGATCCGCAAGGAGCTGCTCGCCCGGAACCAGAGCCTCCTGTGGGAGTCGTGGCTCGCGGGCGCGCGGCAGGGCGCGAAGGTGGACGTCTCGGGCCGCCCGCCCGCGCGGCCCCGCGGCTAGCGCGGCCGGGAGGCGGCCGCGGCGCGGCCGGCGTTACTGGCGGTCGCCGCCGGCCTCGATGCGCTCGAAGGACAGCACGCTGACGCGGTAGGTCCCGGTCGTGCCCGGCGCGGCCACTTCGAAGTACGCGCGGCCGCCCGGCTGCACCTCGCTGAACACGTAGGCCAGGGTCGTCGCGACCACCGCGCCGGCCCCGTCGAGGCCCTCGACCAGGAGCTGAATGCGGGCCGCGGGGGCGCCGTACTCGTTGACGACGTGGCCCCGGACCACGGGCTGGCCGCGGCGCGCGCCGGCCTCCCAGTCCAGCGTGAAGAACTTCTCCCAGCCCACCGCGGCGAAGTTCTGCGCCCCCGCCGTCGGCGCGAGCAGGAGCACCGAGACCAGCGCCGCGAGCGCCCGCCTGACGTATCGGCTCATGGCTCCCTCCTCCGGCCCGGCGACCGAGCGCCCGCCGCGGCCCTCACTCCGAGCATACCGCGCGCCACAAGCGCAGGGTCAGGACGCGCCGACCTGCCGCTCGAGGTCCCGCGGGGCGGGCTCGGGGCGCGCTCCCGCCACCGCCGCGCGCCGCCTGAGCCGCGGGAAGCGCACCCGGGAGAAGACGCGCAGGCCGGAGAGGTCGTCGAACATCGAGTAGATCACCGGCGTCACCACGAGCGTCACGAGCAGGGAGAGCGCCTGGCCGCCCACGACCACGGTCGCGAGCGACGCGCGCGAGGCCGACCCGTCGCCGCGCCCGAGCGCGACCGGCAGCATGCCCGCGATGATCGCGAGCGTCGTCATGACGATGGGCCTGAGCCGGGCGCGGTCGGCCTCCATCTGGGCGTGTAGACGGGCCATCCCGCGCCCGCGGAGCACGTTGGTGTAGTCCACCTGGAGGATCGCGTTCTTCTTGACCACGCCCATCAGCAGGAAGAGCCCCATGATTGAGTAGATGTTGAGCGTCTTGCCGACGAGCTGGAGCGTGAGCAGCCCGAACGGGATCGCCAGGAACATGGAGACCATGATCGTGACCGGGTGGACGAAGGACTCGAACTGCGCCGCGAGCACGATGTAGATGAACGCGATCGAGAGCACGAGCGCGATGAGGAAGTTCTGGATCGACTCCTGGAGGAGCTTGCCGCGGCCGGTGGTGACGATCCCGTAGTCCGGCGGCATCCGCTGCCGGCCGATGGCGGCGTACGCGTCGGCGTAGGCGTCGGCGAGCGGCTTCCCGTAGAGGTTCGAGACGAGCGTGACCGAGCGCTCCTGGGCGTAGCGCTCGATCTGGCCCGGGCTCATGCCGCCCGCGAGGGTGGTGAGGTTGTCCAGGCGCACGAGCCGGCCGTCGCCGGCCGGCACGTACAGCCGCTCCATCGCACGCGGGTCGTCGCGGAAGCGCTCCTGGAGCCGCAGGCGGACGTCGTACTGCTCGCCGAGCTCCCGGAAGAAGCCGACCTTCTCGCCGCCCACCATGGTGCGGAGCGCCGAGGCGACGGTGTCCACGCGTACGCCGAGGTCGGACGCCCTCTGCCGGTCGATCCGCACCTGGACCTCGGGCTGGCGCGAGGCCTGGCCGACGTCGAGGTCGACGAAGCCGGGCTTGCCCGACAGCTCCTTGATCACGTCGCGCGCGTACTGCTCGAGCCGGCCGAGGTCCGACCCGCGGAGGATCAGGTTGAACTCGGTCTGGCGGAAGCCGCCGCCGCTGATGAGGTTGACCTGCTGGACGCTCACGCGCGTGCCGGGGAAGGCCTGGAGCCGCTGGCGGACGTCCTGCATGATCTCCTGCTGGGTGCGCCGGCGCTTGGAGAGGTGCCGGAGCCCGACGTAGATCGAGATGTCGCCGACGTTCGACTGGAACGGCCCCCGCACCCCGCCCGTCGAGAACAGCGTGACCACCTCCGGCACGCGGCGGACCTCCGCCTCCATGCGCGCGACGAGCTCCGCGGTCCGCTCGATCGAGGAGCCCGGGGGCGCCTCGGCCACCACCTCGAACTCGCTCATGTCGTCGTTGACGACGAACTCGAGCTTGGTCGTCCGGAGCAGGTACCAGCCCGAGGCGAGGACGGCCAGGGCGACGAGCACGACCACCCAGCGGTGGTGGAGGCTCCAGCCGAGGAGGCGCTCGTAGCGCGCCTCGAACGCGCGGTAGAGGCGGCCGCTGTGGTTCCCGCCCGTCCCCGGCGGTTCCCCGTCGCGCGCCGCGAAGATCCGGGCGGCGAGCATCGGCGTGAGCGTGAAGGCGACCACGAGGGACACCATGATCGCGAACGTGGCGGTGAGCCCGAACGAGTTCCAGAACTTCCCGACGAGCCCGCCCATGAACGCCACGGGCAGGAAGATCACGACGAGCGAGACCGTCGTGGCCGTGACGGCGAGCGCGATCTCGCGGGTGCCGGTGATCGCGGCCTGGAAGGGCGAGCGCCCCTCCTCGTCGATGTGGCGGTAGATGTTCTCGAGGACGATGATCGCGTCGTCGATGACGATGCCCGTCGAGAGCGAGAGACCGAGCATGGTCAGGCTGTTGAGCGTGAACCCCGCGGCCCGCATGGCGGTGAACGTCGCGATGATGGAGGCGGGGATCGCGAGCGCCGCGACGAACGCCGGTCGGAGCTTGCGGTTGAGCGCGAAGAAGACCATCGTGGCCGCGCTGCAGAGCGCGGTCACGACCAGCAGGAGCCGCGCGTCGCCGGCGAGGAACGTGACGCCGACGGTGGCGGTGACGCCGGCGACGAGCGCGATCTCCCACCAGACGAGCTGGCCGATGAAGATCGCGACGATGAGACTGGCGAGCAGGCCGCCCAGGAGGACGTGGTCCTGGACCTCGTCGAACGAGCGCCGGATGAAGCGCGAGAGGTCGCGCACGACCTCGAAGCGGATGTCCTGGGGCAGCGCCCGCTGGATCTCCGCGAGCTTGGCCCGCACGCGGTCCACGACCGCGACGGTGTTCGTGCCCGACTGCTTGCGGATGACCATCGAAACCGCGCTCTCGCCGTTGAGGCGCGCGAAGGTGCGCGGCTCCTCCTCGCCGTCCACGACGCGGCCGAGGTCGCGGATGCGGACCGGTCCGGTCTTGAGGTCGGCGACGATCAGGTCCGCGAAGCCCTCGGGGGACTCGATCCGCCCGAGCGTGCGCACACCCTCCTCGCGGGTCCCGCCCGTGAGCCGGCCGCCCGGGATCTCGACGTTCTGGCGGGCGAGCGCGTCCTTGACGTGCTGGATCGACAGGCCGTAGGCCGCGAGCCGGTCGGGGTCCACGTTGACCTCGATCTCGCGCTTGCGGCCGCCGACGATCGTGATCGCGCCGACGTCCTGCACGGTCTCGAGCTGACGCTTGACCTTCTTCTCGGCGATCTCGGTGATCTCGCGCGGCGCGCGCCGGCCGGCGACGACGAGCGCGAGCACGGGCGCCGAGTCCGGGTCCACCTTCTCGACGATGGGGAGCTCCGTGCCCGGCGGGAAGCGCGCCAGCACGGCGGAGACCTTCTCGCGGACGTCGTTGGCCGCCTCCTGGACGTTCCGCTCGAGGACGAACGTCGCGAAGACCTGCGACTGACCCTCGATCGTGGACGAGCGCAGCTCGTCGAGGCCCGCGATGGTGTTCACCGCCTCCTCGATGGGCTTCGTGATCTGGCTCTCGATCTCCTCGGGCGAGGCGCCGGGCAGGCGGGTGGTGATCGTGATGGTCGGCAGGTCCACCTTGGGAAAGATGTCGACGCCGAGCTGGAGGAACGAGGCGACGCCCAGCACGACGAGCGACGTGAGCAGCATCGTCGTGAAGACGGGCCGGCGGACGAAGACCTCGAGGAAGCCCACCGCTCAGCGCGTCCGGGGCGGCTCGACCGGCGCGCCGTCGAAGAGCGCGGCCAGGTTCGACGTGGCGACCGTCTCGCCCGCCTGCACGCGGCCCTCCACCTCGACCCAGGTGCCCTGGCGCGTCCCGAGCCGCACGAGGCGCTCCTGGACCCGGCCGTTGGCGACGACGAACACCTTCGTGATGCCGGCGACGGAGGTGACCGACTCGCCGGGCACGAACACGACGGCCCGATCCTCCCGGGTCAGCACGCTGCCCTTGGCGAAGAAGCCGGGGCGCAGCGCGCCGTCGGCGTTCGGCACGCGCGCCTCGAGGACGAGCGTGCGGGTCTGCACGTCGACGGCCGGCGCGAGCCGCTGGACGGTGCCGGTGAAGCCGCGGTCCGGGTAGGCCTCGACGCCGAGGCGGAGGGTCTGGCCGGTGCGGAGGTCCGGCGCGTGCCGCTCGGGCACCGTGCCGACGTACTTCAGCGGGTCCGCGACCACGAGCGTGAACAGGAGCGTGTTGTCCTTCACGAACTCGCCGGCGCTCACGTGCCGCCGGGCGACGAGCCCGCCGATCGGCGCCCGCACCGTCGTGTCGCCCAGGCGCTTGTCGGCGAGACCGAGGGTCGCCTCGCGCTGCTGCACCTGGGCCGCGGCGGACTTGATGGCCGCCAGGTCGGACTCGAGCTGCGCCTCGGCGGCGCGCACCTGGTCGGGATGCTGCGCCACGGCCATCCGGACGCCGGTGAGCTGCGCGGCGGCGATGTTGTACTGGTTGCGCGCGCTGTCCACGTCGCGGGCGGCGATGAGCTCCTTGGCGAAGAGCTGCCGGGCGCGCTCGAGCTCCGAGCGCGCCCAGTCGAGCTGGGACTCGGCGCGCGCGACGTCGGCCTCGAGCGTGGTGCGCGTGTCGCGGACGCGCCGGAGTTGCGCCTCCGTCGCCAGCGCGGTCGCGCGCGCCCGCGCGAGCGACTCGCGCGCGGCGCCGCGGTCGGCCCGCGCCTGGTCCACGGCGAGCTGGAACTCGCGGCGGTCGTACTCGGCGAGGACGGCGCCCCGGGCGACCCGGTCGCCGAGGTCGACGTGGAGGCGGACGATGGTCCCGGGCTGCTCCGACTTCGCGAGGATCTCCTCCCACGCCGCCAGGCTCCCACTCGTCTCGACGGTGCGCTGGACGGCCCGGGCCTCCGCGCGGGCCGTCGTCACGGCGATCGGGCGGTAGCGCTCGGCGGCGCCCGCGGGCGGGCGCGCCGGCGCGTCGGCCTGCGAGCGGTTGCAGGCGGCCGCGGCGAGCAGCGCCACGAGGGGAAGCAGGCGCGCCGTGCGCGTCATCGTCCCCTCAGGGTAGACCATCCGCGGCCCCGTGTTAAGGTAAGGGCCATGTCGGTCCAGCGCACGCCGATGACGCGCCAGGGCTTCGAGCGGCTCCGCGAGGAGCTGGACCGTCTCAAGCGCGTCGAGCGGCCCGCGATCACCCGGGCGATCGGCGAGGCGCGGGCCCACGGCGACCTCAGCGAGAACGCCGAGTACCACGCGGCGCGCGAGAAGCAGAGCTTCATCGAGGGGCGGATCGCGGAGCTCGAGACCAAGGTCGGCGCCGCGGAGGTCATCGAGCCGCCCACGTCCGGCGACCGCATCACGTTCGGGTCCTCGGTGCTTCTCGAGGACGAGACGGGCAAGGAGGTCCGCTACCAGATCGTCGGGTCGGACGAGGTGGAGCCGGCGCGGGGGCGCATCTCCGTCCTGGCCCCGCTCGCCCGCACGCTGATCGGCAAGAGTGTCGGGGACACGGTGACGGCGCAGCTCCCCGGCGGCCGGAAGACGTTCGAGATCCTCAAGGCGAACTTCCCCTGGGCGTGAGCGCGCGCGGGGGCGCCGGCTAGCGGGGGCGCACCCTAGCGCAGGGCGTCCCGCAGCTCGCGGGTGAGGACCTCCACCGTGCCGCGCGTGCCGCCCGCGAGCTTCAGCTTCCACTCGCCCTCGGTCTCGAAGCGGCGGTCGCGCAGCCGCTCCGCCCACGGCCGGATCGCGTCGCGGATCGCGTGGACGTCGAAGGGGTCGCGCTTGAGCTCGCGCGCGCGCCCCATCACGTCGGGCGCCGTGCGGATGAAGGCCCGGAGCGCCGCGCCCGTCTTGATCGAGTACTTCCGCCCCGCCCACGCGGCGGGGAACGTGGTCGAGAGCGCCTTGACGTAGTTCAGGAAGAAGCGCTTGGCGTTCTGGCGGATCTCCTGGATCTTGCCGCCGCTGCCGAGCTTCTCGACGGTCTCGAGGAAGTCCACGATCTCCTCGGCGAGCGGCGCCTGGCTCACGCGGCCGCGCCCGGTGCCCAGCATCTTGATCTCGCCGTGGAGCGGCGAGGTGTCGTCCTCGTTGAGCGAGCGGATCACGTCGTGCGCGAGCGCCTGGTGGGGGTCGGGGTAGAGCTTCCGGCCTGCCAGGCTGATGATGTGCGACGGGTTGAGGCGCGTGTGCTTGGCGTTGATCGTCACGAACAGCTCGACGATCTGCCGTGCGTCGAGCGAATCGAAGAGGACCGCGGGGACCTCGATGTTCATGTTCTCGCCCTGCTGCGAGAGCGCGTGGAGCGCGAGCAGCCGGTGCTGGCCGTCGAGCACGCGCAGCACGCCGTGCTCCTCCGGGATCTGCAGGAGCCCGAGGTCGTGGTGGCCCGCGATCGGCGTGAACGTGAAGCGCCGCTCCGAGGTGATGATGACCGCGCCCGGGATGGCGGGCAGCGTCGCCGCGTCCTTGCACTCGCGGTAGTACGTGACGAGCTCGTCGATCTTGCGGCGGATGACGGGGCGCTGGTAGGCGGTCTCGCTCTCGCCGATCCGCCGCTCGAGCATGTCCCAGTTGACGCGCGAGCGCACGCTCGTGCGGCTCTTCTTGAGCGGCTCGCCCTTGGGCCCCCCGGAGTAGCCGAGGACCTCGAACTTCACGAGCCGGTCGATGTCCTTGGCCGAGAGCCCGGCCTGATAGAACTCGACGCCGAACTGCTTCACGCGACGCGCCGGCACGGTGATCATAGGCGCCACATGCTACTTGATCTGCAAACCCCTGTCAACAGAGGGGTTTTTAGTTATCATGCCGCCTATGGCGACACGCCGCCGCCCCACGGACAGCGTAAAGTTCCCCGGGGCGCCCGGCCCCACCCGCCGGGCCGGGGCGGTGGGCGCCGCTCGCCAACCTCGTGAATTTCCTGCGCTCCAGACCCGCCCGCGTGTGAAGGCCCGCTGAGGTGCCCGGGACCGCGCTCGCGCTGGTGGTGGCCGCCGCGGTCCTGCACGCGGCCTGGAACGCGCTCGCCAAGCAGGGGCGCGACCAGCTCCTGTTCCTCTGGTCCTCGGTCACGCTCGCCTCGCTCGCGCTCGCGCCCTGGGGCTGGGTCTGGCTCGGCCCCGAGGGGCTCACGCGCGGGGCGCTGCCGTTCGTCGCGGCGACGATCGCGCTGCACGCCCTCTACTTCTGGGCGCTCGGGCGCTCGTACGGCTCGGGCGACTTCTCCCGCGTCTACCCGATCGCGCGCGGCCTCGGCGTCGCGCTCGTGCCGGTCGGCGCGTTCCTGCTCCTCGACGAGCGCGTCTCGCCGCTCGGCGCGGCCGGCATCGCGCTCGTGGTGGTCGGCTGCGCGGGCCTTCACCTGCCAGGACGCATGCCCCGGAGCACGCCCGCGGTGTCCCGGCAGGCGGGCGGGACGTGGTGGGCGCTCCTGACCGGGCTCAGCATCGCCGCGTACTCGCTCGTGGACAAGGGCGGCGTGGCCCGGCTGCACCCGGTGCCCTACATCGCGCTGATGGGCGCGGGCTCGAGCCTCCTGCTGCTCCCGCTCGTCCTCGGCCGGCGCGCGGCGCTCCGGCGGGAGTGGGCCGCGAGCTGGCGGGCGATCGTCGTGGCCTCGACGATGAACCTCACCGCCTACCTGCTCGTCCTCTTCGCCTTCCGCCTCTCGAAGGCCGGCTACGTCGTCGCGGCGCGCGAGCTCTCGATCCTGTTCTCGGCCGTGATCGGCAGCCTCTGGCTCGGCGAGGGCCGGCTCCTGCCGCGGCTCGCCGGCGCCTCGGTCGTGGTCGCGGGCGTCGCCCTGGTCGCCCTCGCGCGCTGAATCGCAGCCGGGAACGCCCGTGTCGTCGCGCCATCCGGACGGGCGCGCCGGCCAGGAGCGCGTCCGAGTAACCGCTTCGAGCGCCGGCTTCGCCGGCGCAACCCCTCTTCGTGGTCTGGGGGAGGCATCGGAGGGGGCC
>Ga0209342_10005445_pt1 | contig 13028 bp, 17 predicted proteins | sample RifCSP16_2_FD_184023 | JGI IMG/M metagenome (GOLD analysis project Ga0209342, IMG submission 184023) | Soil microbial communities from Rifle, Colorado - Rifle CSP2_sed 16_2 (SPAdes) (version 2) | ecosystem: Environmental > Terrestrial > Deep subsurface > Rock core/Sediment | place: Rifle... | reverse complement strand
GAGCTGCAGGCGCCCCGAGTCGATGCCGAAGCGGTTTGACCTGGTCGTGTTCGACTGGGACGGCACGCTGATCGACTCGGCGGGCGCGATCGTCGCCTGCATCCAGGCTGCGTGCCGCGACCTCGGACTGCCGGTCCCGGACGACGAGCGGGCGAGTCACGTGATCGGGCTCGGCCTCGCCGATGCCCTCGCGCACGCGATCCCCGGTCTGCCGCCTTCGGAGTACCCGCGCGTGTCGGAACGCTACCGGCACCACTTTCTCGTCCGCGGCGCGAGCCTGCCGCTGTTCCCCGGCACGCACGAGATGCTGGTCGGGCTGCGTGCGAACGGACACGCGCTGGCGATCGCCACCGGGAAAAGCCACGCGGGGCTCGCTCGGGCGTTGGCGCAGGCCGGGTTGGAGGAAATGTTCGACGCGACGCGGTGCGCCGACCAATGCGCGCCGAAGCCCGCGCCGGACATGCTGCTCGAGCTGCTGGATGAGGTGGGCGTCGCGCCCGGGCGCGCGCTCATGGTTGGCGACACTTCTCACGACGTGCAAATGGCGGCCAACGCGGGCGTCGCTGCCGTGGCAGTGAGCTACGGCGCCCACGAAGGCTCGCAGCTGGCTACGCTGTCGCCGCTCGCGCTCGTGCACTCGACGCCGGAGCTCGCCCGATGGCTGGCAGCGAACGCGTAGTCGTCTGCCCGAGCGCCGCCCTGGCCGACGGTGGGGAGGGCGTGCGTTTCGAAGTGCACTGGGGCGGCGCGCCGCACACCGCGTTCGCGATTCGGCACGCGGGTCGTGTCCGCGCCTATCTGAACCGCTGCGCGCACCTGGGCGTCGAGCTCGACTGGCAGCCGGGGCGTTTTTTCGATGCCGATGGCATGGTTTTGATATGCTCGACCCACGGTGCGCTCTACGATCCGGAGACGGGGGCGTGCCTGGGCGGTCCATGTCGCGGCGCGGGGCTCGTGCCCGTTGCGGTCGACGAGGTCGACGGCGAAGTCGTTTTGCGGGAATAGGATTCGGCAATGACTGAGAACAGCAGCAACTGGGAGCGCGGCGTCATCGAGAAGCTCGCGCTCGAAGCGCTCCAGGAGCAGCGCCGCGCGCGCCGCTGGGGGATCTTCTTCAAGGCGTTGACGTTCGCGTATCTGACGTTTCTCCTGATCCTGCTCCTCGACCTGCGTGGGGGCGACGCCTTCGCCGGCAAGCACTCCGCGCTCGTCGACGTGGCCGGGGTGATCGACGCCAAGGGCGGCGCGAGTGCGGACAACGTCAACAGCGCGCTCCTGAGCGCCTTCAAGGACAAGAACACGCAGGGCGTGATCCTGCGCGTCAACTCGCCGGGCGGGAGCCCGGTGCAGGCCGGCCTGATCTACGACGAGATCCGGCGGCTCCGGGACCTCTACCCGAACATCCCGATGTACGCGGTCGTGGAGGACGTGTGCGCGTCGGGCGGGTACTACATCGCCTCCGCGGCCGACCGGATCTACGTCGACAAGGCGAGCCTGATCGGGTCGATCGGCGTTCTCATGGACCAGTTCGGGTTCGTCGAGACCCTGGACAAGCTCGGCGTCGAACGGCGGGTGCTGAGCGCCGGCGAGAACAAGGCGTTCCTCGATCCGTTCTCCCCGCTCGAGCCGCGCCACGTCGAGCACGCGAAAGCGCTGCTCGGCGAGATCCACCAGCAGTTCATCGAGGTCGTGCGCAAGGGGCGCGGCAAGCGCCTGAAGGAGTCGCCCGAGCTGTTCAGCGGCCTCATCTGGACCGGGGCGAAGTCGATAGAGCTCGGCCTCACCGACGGCCTCGGCAGCGTCGACTACGTGGCGCGCGAGGTGATCAAGGCCGAGCAGGTCGTCGACTACACGCAGAAGGAGAACATCGCCGAGCGCTTCGCCAAGCGCTTCGGCGCCGGCGTCGCCCAGACGCTCGGGTTGGGCGGCACGACCCCCCGGCTGCGCTAGCACCGCGGGGCCGTCTTACCTCGGCTGCGGGGCTGCCATCACGGAGCCGGGTTGCTTCTGGCCCGCGCGGAGCAGCGCGGCTGGATCGCACGCGTCGGCGACAGCCGGATAGGACGCGATCTTTCTTGCGCTCGCGGTGCTCGTATCGAGGTGCCAGAGCGATCCGAACGTCGTGCCGGCGGCGAGGAGCGTGCCATCACCGGCAAACGACAGCCCGGTGAAGCCCACGTCCTTGTCCGCATCGGCGTCCAGCGCCAGCTCGATGCGGGTGATCTCAAACCGTTCCGGACCGACGCGCCAAAGCACCGGGAGCACGTTGCTGGAGACGAAAGCCGCCCCGGAGGAATCGAGCGCCAGGTCGGGCGGGCAGCTGTACCCCGCGTCGACCAGAACCCAGTCCGGCAGGACCATGCGGCGCAGCTGGCGGCCGGTCGTGTTTTCGTAAAGCGTGAGTGCGTCGGGCTCGAGGACCCAGAGACGGTTGCGCGCGGCGTCCGTGCGGGCGACTCGCAGCGTTGCCTCGGCCCGGTCTTCGCGCTGCACGCCGCTATCGCAAGCGCAGAGCATCCCGGCCGCCATCACCGCGACGGCCATGGACTGGGAAAGTTTGAATTGAGTCGACATATCGCCACCTTCTCCCCGGCAAGCGGGGACCGTGCAGTGCTTGGGCGATATGCCTTGGATAGCCGGGCGACTGCGCTGGGCCCGACTGTGAAACACGCTCGGCTCAGTTCGAGTCAGGCCCGGTCTGGACGCTCCTTTCCATAAGCCGAGTAGAAAAAATCGAAGATCCGCATGGACTCGGACAGGAACTGGTCGTCGCTGCGGGCCTTTTGCTTCGCTCCACGCAAGACGGTTTCGAGGCCCCTGGCGTCGGCGACGGGGATGCCGCCGATGTCGAGAAAGTGGACCGCCGCGCCGATCGCGGCGAGCGGCGGGTCCTGATCGAGGCCGAAGCTCGCGAGCAGCACCTCGAAAGTCACGCGGCCGCCCGAGTGCGTGAATTCGGCCCGGTCAAAATCGAAGCCAACCGCCTTGCGCGGACAGTCGCGCGGGCGCTCTATCCAGACGAACCTGGCGTCGCCGTCGATGAAGCGCTTGATCAGCCAGGCGCTCGCCAGCCGGTCGACCCAGGGGTTGCTGCGGGTCGCCCAGATACGGCCACGGTATTTCGCGGCGTCGACACGTTTGATCCGTTTTCTGGATGGCCGGGGCTCGCCGCCCGAATACAGCTCGGCCGATTTCGCTTCGAGGCCGCCGAGCGCATCTTCCGCCTGCGATTTCGCCGGCCCGGGGAAGAAATCGCTTTCCGCGAGCTCCTCGAAGGACCGGCGCAGTCGCTGCACGAGCGTCTGCGCGCGGCGCAGCCCGAGCCGCGGCAAGGCGGCACTCGCGGCCCGGATTTTCTCGACCAGGCCGCCGTAGCCCATGCTGCGGTCGAAGAGCTTGCGCACATGCTCGGCCTGCGCGCTGCTCTTCAGGTTCATCTCCACGGCCATGGCAAAGCCCCCCTCGGCCCGGATGTCGGACTCCATTTCGGTGAGGGTAGGGGCGCGCGGCGACCCGGCGGGCAGCAGATACACGCCGTCGCGCAGCACGCCGCAGCCGGTTTCCTTGAGCGCGCGCCAGACACGCATGCGAACGGTCGAATTGCGCGTCGGCAGACTTAGCACCAGGGCCTGATACGCCGTCATGGTGGAGTGATATATATCACAAGTTAGTGATATAAGCAACAAGGATCATCGCCCAGACGCTCGGGTTGGGCGGCGCGACTCCCCGGCTCCGCTAGCGCGGCGGAGCCAGCAGCAGAAACACTGCCGGTCGCCGGCCGATGGCGCGCGGCGACGCGCGCCACTGGGCGACCGTTCGCGTCGCGATCGACTCTCCCGGGGACGCGAGCTCCGCGGCCACGCAGAGCCAGGTTCCGGGGGCGCAGGTTTCCGTGATCACCCGCAGCAGCCGGTCGTTCCGGTAGGGCGTCTCGATGAAGAGCTCCGTCCGACGGGCACGCCGCGAGTCCGCCTCGAGCGCCCGCAGCTCGGCCTTGAGCTCGCGCTCGTCGACCGGGAGGTAGCCGTGGAAGGCGAAGCGCTGGCCCTCGAGCCCCGAGGCCATCAGCGCGAGCAGCATCGCGGACGGCCCGACGAGCGGCGCGACGCGAATGCCGGCGGCGTGCGCGTGGCGGACGAGCATCGCTCCGGGATCCGCCACTGCCGGCGCCCCGGCCTCGGAGAGCACCCCGGCGTCGGCTCCCTCACGCACGGGCGCGAGCAGCTCGAGGAGCCGGGTCTCGTCGGCGCCTGCCTCGAGCTTGTCGATCCTGAGCTCCGCCAGCGGTCCGGGATGACCGATGGCCTTCAGGAATGCGCGCGCGCTCTTCGGCTGTTCGACGATGAAGTAGCCGATGGTGCGGATCTGCTCCTGGACCGCGGGTGGAATCGCTGCGGCGGCGGTGCCGTCGGCGATCGGCGTCGGGACGAGATAGAGCGTCCCTGGACTCACGCGAGCACGTCGCAGCCGAGCTCGCCGAGCAGTTCCACGAGCGCAATCAGCGGCAGCCCGATCAGAGCGGTCGGATCCTCGCCGGCGAGCCGCCGGACCAGCGCGATGCCGAGCCCTTCGATCTTCGCCGCGCCGGAGCAGTCGTACGGCTGCTCCGCGCGAAGATAGCGCTCGATGGCGTGGTCGGAGAACTCCCGGAAGTCGACGTCGCAAGGCACGAGGCGTGTCCGGGTCTCGTGATCGGCGCCGCGGACGACCGCCACCGCCGTGAGGAAGCGCACGCGCTGGCCGCGCATCGTCCGGAGCTGGGCGACGGCGTTCGCGTGAGTGAGCGGCTTCGCGAGCAGCTGCTCGCCCAGCACCGCGACCTGGTCCGCGCCGATGACCAGGGCGTCGGGAAACCGCGGCGCGGCGCTCCTCGCCTTCTCGACCGCGAGCCGCAGCGCCAGCGCGTCCGGGGCCTCGCCGCGGCGCGGCGTTTCGTCGATCGCCGGATTGACGACGTCGAACGCCAGCCGCAGCCGCGCGAGCAGCTCGCGCCGGTACGGCGAGGTCGAAGCGAGGATGAGTGGCGTGGAACCCATTCGGACTGGTTCGGCGAGGCGCGTGAGGCGAGCTAGCTCCCTGATTTCTTTGACGGTCCGGGTGGAAAATACTATCATTCGCCGCTTATGTCGCGCGCCGGGACGATCGACGGCCTGCAGTTCGCCCGTGGCCGGGATCGCGTCGCGGGATCGATCGGCATCGACGCTCTTCCGCGCCTCGCAGCGACGGGGTGCGACGCGGCGACGCTCGCTTACCGCGTGCGCGGCGGGGAGAACGGGGGCGGACGTCTCAGCCTGACCATCGAGATCAGCGGCGAGCTTCGCCTCGTGTGCCAGCGCTGTCTCGGACCGCTCGCGTTCCCGCTCGCGGCGCGGAGTGAGCTGGAGCTGGCGGCGACGGAAAGCGAGCTCGAAGCGGCCGAGGACGACATCGACCGGGTGCTGGCGACGAAGGCGATGGATGTTGCCACGCTCGTCGAGGACGAAGCGATCCTCGCGCTGCCGATGGCCCCGCTCCACGGGCGGTGCGAGACCGGCGTGACGCCGGATGCGGCGGTAAAGGCGGGGCCGTTTGCGTCGCTCGCCGGGTTGCGCAGAGCGAACGGCGGATCGAACGGCTCGTCCCGATAGGCGCGGGCCCGGCCCGAGAGAGAGTTGCGCTCGGGCGACATCACACTAGAAGAAGGAGCAGGTTTCATGGCTGTCCAGCAAAACAAGAAGTCGCCGTCGCGGCGGGGAATGCGCCGCTCGCACGACGCGCTCTCCAACCCGCCGCTCGCGCTCGAGCCGGCGACGGGTGAGGTCCACCTGCGGCATCACGTCAGCCGCAGCGGGTTCTACCGCGGGAAGAAGGTCGTCAAGACGAAGAGCGAGTGACCGATCGCGTCCGCGTGGATGCGGCGCACCGGCAAGGGGAGACGGGAGGCGGTGCGTCAGTCGCGCCGGACCTCGGCCTGCCGAACGTGGCGAGCGATCTCACTCTGGCGATCGACTGCATGGGCGGCGACCACGGCCCGCCGGTGACCGTTCCCGCGGCGCTTCGCTTCCTCGAGACGAACCCTGCCGCGACCGTCATCCTGGTCGGCGTCGGCGACGCGATCGAAGCGCAGCTGCGCCGCCGTCGGGACGCGCGCTCCGACCGGGTCCGGGTGCACCACGCGAGCGAGATCGTGACGATGGACGAGGCGCCGGCCACCGCGGTCAAGCGCAAGAAGGACTCGTCCATGCGGGTCGCGCTCGACCTCGTGCGGCGCGGCGAAGCCCACGCTGCCGTCAGCGCCGGCAACACCGGCGCGCTCATGGCGATGGCGCACTTCGTCCTGAAGACCCTGCCCGGGATCGACCGGCCGGCGCTCGTCTCTGCGCTCCCGACCGTCAAGGGCCACACTTACATGCTCGATCTCGGCGCGAGCCCCGATTGCAAGCCGGAGCACCTCGTGCAGTTCGCCGTCATGGGCGCGATTCTCGTCTCGGCCGTGGAGCACCGCGAGCGACCGACCGTCGGCCTCCTGAACATCGGCGCCGAGGCGATCAAAGGCAACCAGGTCGTGAAGCAGGCCGGCGAGCTGCTCCGCGCGAGCGAGCTGAACTTCGTCGGCAACGTCGAGGGCGACGGGATCTACCGCGGCGAGGTCGACGTGGTGGTGTGCGACGGGTTCGTCGGTAACGTCGCGTTGAAGACCTCCGAGGGCCTCGCGCGCATGGTCGAGCGGTTCCTGCGCGAGGAGTTCACGCGAAACCCTCTGCGCCGCCTCGCGGCGGTGATGGCGTGGCCGGCGTTGGCGGCGTTCCGCCGGCGAGTCGATCCGCGGCGCTACAACGGCGCGACGCTGCTCGGCCTGAGAGGCGTCGTCGTGAAGAGCCACGGCTCCGCCGACAGGGTCGCGTTCGCGCGGGCCATCGAGCGCGGGGCGGACGAGGTGCGCGGGCGGGTGCTGGAGCGCATTGCCGAACGGCTCGCGACCGCGGAGTCGACGGCATTGCCGGAGGCCGCGTCGTGATGCGCGCACGCATCGTCGGCACCGGAGGCTACCTGCCGCCGCGGATCGTCACCAACGCCGAGCTCGCGCGGCGCGTCGATACCTCGGACGAGTGGATCGTCTCGCGGACCGGGATCCGCCAGCGGCACATCGCCGATGAAAGCGAGACCTCGAGCGACCTGGCGCTGCAGGCGAGCCGGGAGGCCCTGCAGGCCGCGGGGGTCAAGGCGAACGATCTTGATCTCATCATCGTGGCGACCTCGACCCCGGACTACGTCTTCCCGAGCACCGCTTGCCTGCTGCAAGCGAAGCTCGGCGTGCGCGGCTGCACCGCGTTCGACGTTCAGGCGGTCTGCAGCGGTTTCGTCTACGGTCTGGGGGTCGCCGACAGCTTCGTCCGTGCGGGCGAGTCCCGCAGCGCGCTGGTCGTGGGAGCGGAGGTGTTCTCGCGCATCCTCGACTGGAGCGACCGCTCCACCTGCGTGCTGTTCGGCGACGGTGCCGCTGCGGTCGTGCTGCGCGCCGACGAGCGTCCCGGCGTGCACGCGACCGTCCTGCACGCCGACGGCGCTCAAGCGGGCATTCTCTCGGTACCGGGCAACGTGTGCGGCGGCAGGATCGTCGGCAGCCCCTTTCTGAGAATGGACGGACCGGCGGTGTTCCGGTATGCGGTGAGGGTGCTCGACGAGGTCGCGCGCGAGACGGTCGCGAAGTGCGGCATGCGCCTGAGCGACATCGACTGGCTCATCCCGCACCAGGCCAACATCCGGATCCTCGATGCGACGGTGAAGAAGCTCGGCCTGCCGCCGGAACGGCTGGTGGTGACGGTTGATCGGCACGCGAACACCTCTGCGGCCTCGGTGCCGCTCGCGCTCGATCTCGCATGCCGCGACGGACGGATCAAGCCGGGCCAGCGGGTCATGCTGCAGGGCGTGGGCGGCGGCTTCACGTGGGGCGCGTCTCTCGTCGAGATCTAGGAGCCAGACAGATGAAGTTCGGCATGGTTTTCCCCGGCCAGGGCGCGCAGTCCGTGGGAATGCTTGCAGGGTACGGCGATGCGTCGGAGGTGCGGGAGGTGCTCGCGACGGCATCCGAAGCACTGCAGCAGGACGTCGCGAAGCTGATCGCGGAGGGCCCCGCGGAGGAGCTGAGCCGGACGGTCAACACCCAGCCGGTGATGCTGACGGCAGGCTACGCTGCATACCGGATGTGGCGTGGCCTCGGCGGTCCCGAGCCGGTGGTGGTTGCCGGGCACAGCCTCGGCGAGTACACCGCCCTCGTCGCTGCGGGCGCGCTCGCGTTCGAGGATGCGCTCCCGCTCGTACGGCTGCGCGCGCAAGCGATGCAGGAAGCGGTGCCGCAGGGCGAAGGCGCGATGGCCGCGATCCTCGGACTCGATGAGGATGCCGTGCGCCTGGCCTGCGCCGAGAGCGCCCAGGGGCAGGTCGTCGAGGCGGTCAATTTCAATGCGCCCGGCCAGGTCGTGATCGCGGGCCATGCGGGCGCCGTCGAGCGCGCGATTGCCGCGGCGAAGGCAAGGGGCGCCAAACGCGCCGTTCCGCTGCCGGTGAGCGCGCCCTTCCACTCTTCGCTGCTCGCGCCGGCGGCGGCGCGGCTGAAGGAACGGCTGGCGTCGATCGAAGTGCGGGCGCCGCGGATCCCGGTGGTGAACAACGTGGACGCCGAGGTGTACGGCGAGCCCGAGCGGATCAAGGATGCCTTGGTACGCCAGGCCGATCATCCGGTGCGGTGGGTCGAATGCGTGCGCGCGATCACGGGGCAGGGCGTCACCCACGTTGCCGAGTGCGGGCCGGGGAGGATCCTTGCGCCGCTCGTCCGACGCATCGCGGAGGGCGCGCAGGGGTACGCCCTGGTCGATCGGGAATCCATGGAGCAGACCCTCGCCGAGCTGAGAGGGGCCTGAATGGAGCTCAAGGGGCAGGTTGCCCTCGTCACCGGTGCGACGCGCGGGATCGGCAAGGCGATCGCGGTCGCCCTCGGCGAGGCGGGGGCGACGGTCATCGGCACGGCGACCACCGACGCTGGAGCGCGGTCGATCGGGGAGTATCTCGCTCCGGCGGGGATCGCCGGCCGGGGTGCGATGCTCAATGTCACCGACGGCACCGCGGTCGACGCGCTGGTCGCGACGGTCGAGAAGGAGTGCGGAGCGGTATCGATCCTCGTGAACAACGCCGGGATCACGCGCGACAACCTGCTCGCGCGGATGAAGGATGCGGAGTGGGATGAAGTGATCGACACCGATCTCAAGTCGGTGTTCCGGGTGTCGCGCGCGGTGCTCCGCGGCATGATGAAGGCGCGGGCCGGCCGGATCATCAGCATCACTTCGGTGGTCGGATCCAGCGGGAACCCGGGCCAGATCAACTACTCGGCGGCGAAAGCGGGAATCGCCGGTCTGACGCGGTCGCTCGCGCGCGAGATCGGCAGCCGGGCGATCACGGTCAACTGCGTCGCGCCCGGCTTCATCGACACCGACATGACGCGCGCGCTCCCCGAAGCGCAACGCGGCCAGCTCCTCGCCCAGATTCCGCTCGGCCGGCTGGGGCGGCCCGAGGACGTCGCCGCGGCGGTGCTATTTCTTGCCTCCCCCGGCGCGAGCTACATCACCGGCGCGACGCTGCACGTCAACGGGGGCATGTACATGAACTGAAACGAAATTCGGCCCGGCGCCGGGCACCGGGGGCGTTCTGATAGAATTTTCGCCGCTCGGGCCCCAGCAGTCCTAGAACACACCGATCCAGAGGGAAGGAGTCCGCATGGACAACGTCGAACCACGCGTCAAGAAGATCGTCGCCGAACAGCTCGGCGTGAACGAGGCGGAGATCAAGAACGAGTCCTCGTTCGTGGACGATCTCGGCGCGGACTCGCTCGACACCGTCGAGCTCGTGATGGCGCTCGAGGAGGAGTTCGAGACCGAGATCCCCGACGAGGAGGCCGAGAAGATCACGACGGTGCAGCAGGCCGTGGATTACATCAAGGGCCACCTCACCAAGAAGGCCTGAGCCCGCTCGCCGAGAGCCCGCTTGTCCCGTCGCCGCGTCGTCGTCACCGGACTCGGGCTGGTCTGCCCCGTCGGCAACCGGGTCGACGAAGCGTGGCAGAACATCGTCGCCGGGCGGTCCGGCATCACCGGCATCACCCGGTTCGACGCCGCTGCTTTCCCGAGCCGGATCGCGGGCGAGGTGAAGGGGTTCGAGGTCGGCGCGTACCTTTCCGCCAAGGAGGCGCGACGCTACGATGTCTTCATCCACTACGGGCTCGCGGCCGCGATCCAGGCGATCCGTGACTCGGGGCTCGATACGGCGCGCGAGGATCCCGACCGCATCGGGTGCGTGATCGGCTCGGGGATCGGGGGACTGCCCCTCATCGAGTCGACGCACAACGAGTACCTGAGGGGCGGGCCGCGCAAGATCTCCCCGTTCTTCGTGCCCGGCACCATCATCAACATGATCGCGGGTCAGCTCTCCATCATGTACGGGCTCAGAGGCCCGAACCTCGCGATCGTCACGGCCTGCACGACCTCCAACCACTGCATCGGCGAGGGCGGGCGGTTGATCGAGTACGGCGACGCGGACGTCATCGTCGCCGGCGGGTCCGAATCGACGATCAGCCCGCTCGGCGTCGGCGGTTTCACGGCGCCGCGGGCGCTGTCCACGCGCAACGACGACCCGCCGACGGCGAGCCGCCCCTGGGACCGGGATCGCGATGGCTTCGTGCTCGGTGAAGGTGCCGGCATCGTGGTGCTCGAGGAGTACGAGCACGCGCGCCAGCGGGGCGCCCGCATCTACGCCGAGCTGGCCGGCTACGGCATGAGCGCCGACGCGTTCCACATCACCGCGCCGGCCGAGGACGGCGGCGGCGCGGCCCGTTGCATGGCGAACGCGCTGAGGAATGCGCGGCTGAGCCCCGACCAGGTCGATTACATCAACGCCCACGGCACATCGACGCACCTCGGCGACATCGCGGAGACGGTCGCGGTGAAGCGCTGCTTCGGACCGCATGCTGCGAAGCTCGCGATGAGCTCCACGAAGTCGATGACCGGGCATCTCCTCGGCGCCGCCGGCGGGATCGAGGCGGTGTTCTCGGCGCTTGCGGTCCACCATCAGATCGCGCCGCCCACGGCGAACCTGTTCAACGTCGACCCGGCGTGCGATCTCGACTACGTGCCGCTGCGGGCGCGGGAGATGCCGATCCGCGTCGCGCTGTCCAACTCGTTCGGCTTCGGCGGCACGAACGGCACGTTGATCTTCGCGCGGATTTGAGCCCGACGTTGCGAGTGTGGCTGCGTCCGTCAGGGACGCTCGCCGCGGCGATCGCCCTCGCCCATCTCGCCGCGCTCGCGACGGCCGTCGCTGCGCTACCGGGTGCGGCCGCGGCGCTCGTGGCCGCCGGCGTGGCGCTCTCCGCGATCGGGCACCTGCGCGAGGCGCTGCATCGGGCACCGCAGGCGGTCACTGGACTCGAGTTGAGCGCCGACGGGCGGGTCGCGGTGGCGGGTCCCTCGGGGGATTGGGTGACCGCGCGCCTGCGAAGCGTCGCCGTGCCGGTCCCCTGGCTCGCCGTGGTGACGCTGCGCGACGCCCTGGGGCAGCGCCGGGCGGCGGTCGTCCTCCCGGATGCGCTCGACCGGGAGGCATTTCGCCGGCTGCGGGTCTGGCTGCGCTGGGGGACCGCCGCCGGTCCGGCCGGGGCGGATTCGACGAATGACCCTTCTCGCGGCTGAACCAATCGTGCCGACGGGTGTCTGTAGTGCGAGGTCGTGGCAGGAGCGCGCAGGCGCTGCGGTATACTGCCCATTGCCGGCCGGTAAGCGTTTGAAAAACAACAATACGCGAGGCTTGCGGCGGGGAGGCGGTGATGGCGGACCGCGAGGTTGACCAGCAGCTGGTCGCGCGTGCGCAGGCTGGCGACAAGCAGGCGTTCGACCTGCTGGTCACCAAGTACCAGCGCAAGCTCGGGCGGCTCCTCGCGCGGTTCATCCGCGATCCGGCGGAAGTCGAGGACGTGGCGCAGGAGGCGTTCGTGAAGGCCTACCGCGCGTTGCCCTCGTTCCGCGGCGATAGCGCGTTCTACACGTGGCTGTACCGGATCGGGATCAACACCGCGAAGAACTACCTGGTGGCGATGGGCCGCCGGGCACCGACCACCACGGGATTCGATTCGGACGAGGCGGAGGGCTTCGAGGACGGCGACCAGCTGCGCGACATCAACACGCCCGAGAGCGTGCTGGCGTCGAAGGAAATCGCGGCCACCGTGCAGAAGGCGATGGAAGACCTGCCCGATGATCTGCGTACGGCGATCGAGCTGCGCGAGATCGAGGGACTGAGTTACGAGGAGATCGCGAACATCATGAACTGTCCGATCGGGACGGTGCGTTCGCGCATCTTCCGGGCGCGTGAGGCCATTGCCGCCAAGCTGCGCCCGCTGCTCGATACCCGGAAGGACCGAAGGTGGTGACCGAATGAAGCAACGACTCTCGGCGATGATGGACGACGCGGCACAGGATCACGAGTGCGAGATCTGCGTCAAACGCCTCAAGGATGACCCCGAGCTCCGGGCGGCCTGGGGGGTCTACCACCTGATCGGCGATGCCCTGCGGGGGCATACCGCCCCGGATGTCGCGGAGCGCGTCCAGCAGCGGCTCGCCGCCGAGCCGACGGTCTTCGCCCCGCATGCGATCGAACCGCCAAGACGGCGCGCGACGCGGTATGCGCTGTCTATGGCCGCAAGCGTCGCGGCGGTCGCGCTCGTCGGCTGGATGGCGCTACCGCTCATCGACGACCCGCGCGAATCGCCGCCCCCAGCCATCGCCAAGCTCCCCGAACCACCGCTCGTCGCCGTTCCCGTCGCGCAAGGGGTGGGCGACTACCTCCTCGCGCACCAGCGGTTCTCGCCCTCGCTCGCCATCGGCGGGATCGCGCCCTACATCCGCAGCGTGACCGAAGAGAACGGGGCGCGCTGACGATGCGGGCGCTCGTGTTGGCCGCGGCGCTCGCCGCGGGCTCGGCAGCATGCCCCGGTGGCGCGGCCGCCC
>Ga0209342_10005443_pt1 | contig 13031 bp, 31 predicted proteins | sample RifCSP16_2_FD_184023 | JGI IMG/M metagenome (GOLD analysis project Ga0209342, IMG submission 184023) | Soil microbial communities from Rifle, Colorado - Rifle CSP2_sed 16_2 (SPAdes) (version 2) | ecosystem: Environmental > Terrestrial > Deep subsurface > Rock core/Sediment | place: Rifle... | reverse complement strand
CAGCGGAAGCTCACTTTCCTTCCCCTCCGGTCTCTTCGTGGATGCGCTTTTCCTCGCGCGCCAGATCGCCCCAGGTCGGCCGATGCACTAGCCGCCAGTCATCTCCGATTCCTGCCCACAGTCGCCCCTCTTGGTCCACCAGGTACAGAATCGACAGACCCGGGGGCTGAACGCGCAACGCCACCGACACCACGAACAACTGATCGTCGTTGGGGTCCATCATCGGTCTCCCTCGGTCAAATATCGAACTTGACTGCCAAGAACACGCGAGCGCCCATCACGCTCACGAACCCCACCAACCCGCCGAGCGCCGATCCCATGGCGGGCGGCATCAACCAGCAGGCGATCGGGATCGCGACCGCCAGGCCGAGAACGAGCGCGATCAACCACGGCCACGCGATCCCCCACAGGTCCGTCACTCGCCCCCCTCGGTCAGCTCGAGGGCCTGTTGCTCGAGCTCGGCCTGGAGCCGCCGCCCGCGCTTGTAGCCACGGCGGAACGCATCGCGCAGCCGTAGCGAGCCATAGCTCTCGGCCATCCCTGGCGCCCACGACCGACGTTCGCGACCCGCCGCCACGCCGGCCTCGAGGGCTTCCGACAGTGCCCCTATCAGCCTCACTTCTCGCCCCTCTCAGCCAACTCGGAGACGTTGACGATCGGCACCCAGCCGTTGTCTTTCAGGCACTTCGTGCAGCGCGCGGTGGCCCAGATCGTCGCGTCTTTCCGTTCCTCGATGATGAGCAGCACGCGTCCACCGCACCGACAAACCAGCGACCCGCCACCGACGTGTCTCCAGCTCTTCCCGCCCTCTCGGCTAACTCGGCCGCACGCCGGTACTGGTTCCCGCCGCTGACTACTGCCCCGCCAGGTAGGGGCTCAGCGCGACCGGAAGCTGGACGCCAGCGGAGCGACTGATTCGTGCGGCCTTTCACTTCTCGCCCTCCTGGGCTGCGTTGTAGCGGTTGTAGAACTGTGGCGCGGTGCACCGGCACTGGTGGTAGCTCTTGTCGCAAGCCGAACACCACTTCACCACCAGATGGCCGCCGCCAATCGCCCTGCCGAGTCGTTCCGCCAGGTCCGGGCAGGCGCACTCCGTCAGGTCGTGATTGCACTTCATGCACCACACTTCTCGCCCCCCTCGGCTAGCTCGGGGTGTGGTTGGACCCCGCCGCGGCGCTCGCCCCTGACCCGGCACACGTGCCGATGGGCCCCAGGGCGCAGGACGCGGAGGCCGCAAGCGTCGCAGCGCACCACCGAAGCATGGGGGGTGACGCTGAACCCCGCGGGCAGCGGGCGCGGCTGGTAGGCCTTCACCAGCGCGCTCCGATCTCGCGCACCGTCTGCCCCGGCGGTGGGCTGGGGTAGCTGGCGAGCAGCCAGGTGAAGGCGCAGCGCAGGGCTTCGATGGCATGGAGCAGGGCGTCGGGGTTGCGGGGTCCAAGCGGCAATCTCGGCAGGTGCTTCATCTGAAACCTCCGGGTTAGGTGTCCACTCACCGCCCTTGCAGCCTCCGTGCCGCGACCGTGACATGATGTTACAACAACCCGCGCCAGCCGTCAAGGCGTTTTGCATCCGATTCGGAGTGCAACCAGCCGGCTCTGACTACCCTCCCCTATGCTTCCAATGGGCGTCAGGCTACCGGCTGGATGCTCTCCCACCACGCCGCCACCGCGGTCCCGATGGCGGCGCCCACCTGGATCAGCCCGGGGTTGGTCAGGAACGGCTGGGTGGCGGGGCTGTCGCCAAAGAACGGTTCCACGATCAGCGCCGGCATCAGGCTGGCACAGGTCTCGATACAGACCGCGCCGCGGCTGGTGCTCGAGAGCGACATCGCGCGGCAGGTGCCGAGCCCCGGGAGCTGGCGCACCAGCTCTTCGCCCATCAGCTCGGCCACGCGCTTACCCTCGGTCAAAGACATGAACTCCAGGGCGGCGTAATGCCCGCCGCCGGCGTTCAGGTGACAGGCCAGGTAGAGATTCGCGCCCCAGGCGATCGCGGCGCGGTTCCTCTGTGGGTAGCTGCCGACAAAGATGCCGGTGCTGGGCTGGTTCTCCAGCACTTGGGCGCCGCGGCCTTCCAGCCACCGAGCCAGCACGCTGGCGTAGATCAGTGCGGCGTCGGCCTCGGCCACGTGGAGGCCGTCCACCACGAACACCGCGCCGCGGTCGCGATCTCGCGGCGGGGGTTTCCAGAGGTGTTGCACGTCCACGGCCACTTTAAGGCCGTGGAGGCGTCCCGCGGCTGCGGCTTCCATGCGGACCCTCAATCGCTTGGCGCGGCCCCCGCCCATCTATTCGGGGCCCGTGTCGTCGTCTTCCTCGTCGTCTTCCTCGTCCTCTCCATCGTCATCATCGTCCTCGTCGTCCAGCTCGTCGTCGTCCTCGTACTCTTCAAACTCGTCGTCCTCGTCGTCATCGTCCTCGAGCTCGTCCAGCTCCAGGTCGTCGCCCTCGAGGTCGGTCAACTGGTCGTCGCGAATCGGGAGCTGTGAAGCGGGGGTCTCCACCGTCACCTCTAATGAGCGAGCGCGGGCCGGCGACGCGCGAGCACGAACACCAGCATTAGACCGAGGGCGACCAGGGCGGCCGCCGGCGCCGCCTGGGTCACCACGCCACGGTACTGATTCCAGAACCCCAACACCTTGTCCACATAGTCCTGATTGAAGAACTTGCCGGTACTCGGGTTGCGGGTCGAGTTTCCGGCCCCGGCGTTGTAGGCCGCCACCGCACGCGCGCTGTCGCCTGGAAACTTGGTCAGCAGCCGCGCCAGCTCAAAGGTCCCGATCCGAATCCCGACCGAGGGGATGTTGAGCGTGTCCGGGTCCGCGATCCCGTGCATGGCGGCGGTGGTGCTCAGGACTTGCATCGGGCCATAGGAGCGCAGCCCGTTGGGCTCCAGCGTGCCCTTGATCGAATAGGGACCGTGGCTGGTCTCTTTCTGGATCAGTGCATGAACCAAGGTGGCGTCGGGGGCGACGGCGTAGAAGCGCCGCGCCTGGGTCACCGCCGCCGCCACCTCGGCATCGTAGCGCACCGCTCGCTCCTAGTTGGGCCTTTCGACCGCCGCGGCCGGGACGGGCTTGCCGCCGATCACGTAGGGCTTGCCGATCCCCTGGCGCTGCTGGGCCTCAGCCTCTTTCATCGCCTTGCGAAGATGCTGCGCCACCTCGGCCGGGATCACCACCAGCATCGCGCCCTTGGCGAGCTGGGGGCCCGGCACCGGGAGCGCCATCGGGTTGTCGCCGTTCACCATTTGCACGTAGCCACCTTCTGGCAGGTCCGCGACCACGAACAGCGGGAACGGCAAGCCCTGGAAGTTGAACGCGCGGCCCATGGTGTCGAGCGGGCCCATGACCCAGTTCTTTTCCTCGTTGCTCATGGTGGGGGCTCCTGGCTAGGCAACGGTGCCAAGGTCTCGATATGCCTCGCCGATCCGCTGCGGGGCAACGTGAACGTAGGCCGTCGAGGCTTTCAACCGCGAATGACCGAGAATGGCCTGGATCAACCGAACGTCTCTGGTCTGGCGATAGATCCTCATGCCGCAAGTGTGGCGCAGGGAATACAGACGGAACGTCTTCGCGATGCCCGCCTTCTCGCCGTAGTAGTGAAACAGGCGTCCAGACTGCCGCTTGGTGAACGGGAACAACCGTTGCTCGGGCTCTGTGAGCGTCTGAACGTAGGCGCCAACAATCGCGGCGATCAGAGGCGGCAGCTCGAGCTCTGTGTTGGGCGTTGGTCCGTTTCGCTTGTCTCGCCGAACGTAGATCCACCGAGAACGCTCGGTGATGTGAACATCGCGCAGCCGAAGCGCGCGAGCCTCACTCGGCCTGAGCCCCACATTAGCGATCAGCGCGAAAAAGGCGTAGTCGCGGGGCTGGTGAACGTGCCGGCGGGTGCGGGCGTAATCCATGAACCGCTGGAGCTCGTCATCGGACAGGTATCGTTCTCGCGTCATGCGTCTGAACATCACTTCACCCCGAGCGCGATCGCCACCAGCTTGCGGGCCACTTCGACCCCGGCGCCGCCGAGGGCCGAGCCGAGCGCGATGCCGATGCCGAGAAAGATCAAGACCCGCTTGCTGACCGCGGCGACGATGGCGGTGGCGGTGAGGTCGGGTAGGCGGCGCAGGCGGCGCAGTGAGACTTGCTGAGAGCGGGCCAGGAAATCGAGCCGGGCACTCATGGCCTCGATCCTCGCGGCGGTCTCGATCGAGCGCAGCCGATCGTCGTCATTGAACCCGTCCACGCCATCACTTGCCGTTGGGGGCCTTGCCGAGCGCGGTCAGCGCGGCCGCGGCGGCGCGCTGGATGGCGTCGCGGTTGGCGGTCGGCACCCCGGCGGCGGCGGCGATCTGCTTGACCGTGTTCTCCAACAGGACGGCCCACGGCTGGTTGGGGAACATCGAAACCACCAGGGAGGCGGCCCCGCGCGCGATCTGGTCCAGGTGCGTGGCGCGCTGGGCGTCGGTGGGGGTGATGATGCGCCGTCCGAGCCAGCCTCCGACCGCGATCGCGAGCAGCCCGATCGCCTGGCTGATGATCTGGTCCCAATGCACGATTGCCTCCCTTTCCTGGGCCGAGAGCGCCGCACTCGAGGCGAGGATCTTGGCGTCCATGCCCACCACCATCGGAGCCGCGAGCGCCCCCGGTTGGCGGGGACTCTAGTACCGTGGGCGCGGCCCCACAACTCCAATCACTGTCAAGAAACTAGACAGGAGCACCAGCCCTGGTGCCCCTGTCGGGCGGATCCCCCCGCACCTAGAACACCCATTCCAGCAGCCAGCCGAAACCGCCGAAGCACAGGCCGTTCCAGTAGGGGTTGTGCCACCCCTGCAAAGCGGCCCTGAAGCAATCCGAGCCGTCTTCGAACACGCGATCACCCCCCCTCTTGGAACCGTACCGAGTCCACGTCGGAGCGCGTCCAGTCTCCGTAACGAAACCCGACGAACACGATCACGGGATTCCCCCAGGAGAAGGGGCGATGTAAGAGCTGGGAGCTCCGAAGCCAGGCTCCGCGGGCCGGCCGGTGGCGCATCTTGGGCCACGGCCCGACCAGCAGCGCGATCGAGTCAGGACGGGGCACCCCGCGCACGTAGGCGACCAGGTGGGCGCGTTCGGGCCAGCGCCAATCCGTCCCCAAGTAGATCGCGACCGGCAACCAGGTCAGGTCTCGGTGCCGATACACGAACCACGCCACGTTGGCCGGATCCTCGGGCCCCGGCGGCTCCGCGTCCGACAGGTAGCGCACCTCGAGGCGCACCCCGTCAGAGCTACGGCACTCCAGGGCGCGCTGGCCTGCCCCTGCCGGCCCTGAGCCGGCCAGCAGGGCGATTCCCGCCAGCACCAGCGCGCCCAGTATCATGTCAGATCGCGGTAGCCCAGGGATTGACACCCTGGACCGGGTGACTCATCTGCGGGAACGCCACCGGAGTCAGGAAAAAGGTGACGAGCGCTTGGATCGGGGCAGCACCCGAGCCGACCGCGGTGGTCTTCTGGAGCGTGAACCCGCCCGCGGTCATGGTGGTCACGGCGAAGCTCGAGAGCCCGCCGGCGGCGGTGATCGCGGTGACGATCGCGTACAAGGGCGCGGCCGCAAACGCCGTGCCCCCGAGCGCCACCCAGGTCTGCGCCGCGCTGGCGGCATCGGCATCGGCGGTGGCGATCACCGAGCACTGCTTGACGGTGACGTTGTTCAAGGTCTGAGCGATGGTGTAAGCCATGGGTTCAACCTCCTGGTTAAGCGTGGGGATTGACGCGCGCGCGGTCGCAGTGGTGCGCGTGGCGCGCGCAGTCTTCGCAGATCGGCCCCAGTACCCGCGCCTGAGCAGCGGCGAGGCCGGCATGGGCCGAGAGGTGGCCGCACAACGCGATCGGGAACTCGGAAGGCCAGTAGTAGTGCCCGAGCTCGCCATCCGGCTCGCCGCGCAGCATCGCTTTCTCGGCGGCCGAGGTGCGGGGGTTCATTGGGTCGCCTGCGGCTGAGAAGCGGTGGGGGGCAGTTGCCGCACCGAGACCGCGCGCTCCGCATCGGCCAGCGCCACCCCGATCAACTCGCACTCGCGCTGAAACTCGAGCGCCTTGGCGATGAAGCGGCGCAGTACGGCGATCCGCTGCGAGCCCTGGCCCAAGATGGCGGGCTCAAAGATCGGGGCCACCTTCTCGGCTTCGTTCAAGTGCGCCATGATCTGGTCCAGCCGGACGTTGCGGACGAACCCGGCCAGGGCGTGGAGGCGCTGAAGCTCGGCCACGAAGTCATAGGCTTCCACGATCGGCCCCCACCTGGATCTCGGGCAGCTCGGGGACCACGCTGGCGTCCATGTAGTCCTTGATCACCCGGTAGGGCATCGCAGAGTCACGCTCGGCAAAGAACACCAGCACCCCGTGATCGAGCCCATAGCGTTCACACGCCACGTCCTCGGTTACTCCTATCTGGTAGAGCACTTTGACGATCATGCTCGTTTTCCCATCCGGGTGGTGGGTCCGGTGTGCTTCCAGGCGGTGCGCAGCCGGCGCGCATCCGAGACCGTGATCGAGACCGCGCCGTCGCCGCGGGTCTTCATCAGCTTCCCCTCTCTCAACAGCCGATAGAGCAGCATGGCGTAGATGTTCAAGGCCAGCGCGGCCTCGGTGATGGTGAGCCGCGCATGGCGGCCACGAAACTCGCGTATGCCATCGGCGCGGATCAGCCACAACCCTTTTTCGGTCCAGCGTGCTTTCAGCAGCCGCGCGCGTCTCATTGTTGCAACAGTCTGTCATGGTTCAGGCGGGCCCGTCAAGCGCCGTTTACTCCAGCGCCCGATCGTGGGGCCCTTGATCCGGCGGCCCTGGATGTCATACCAAGTGGAATCTCGCCGTCCGATCGGGCGGCCGTCTGCTACCGCGGTCGCGGGGATGCCGACGCTGATACCAGCCCAGCAGGCTTCCAGGCCGCTCGCGGACACCGCGGCAACGAAGTAGGACCAGCCGGGCGGATCGTCCACCACCTGAAATGTATCTCGAGCCCCAGGGGCAGCCGGATGGCTGCGCAGCAGGCGGATCTCGCCATAGCGAGGGGCCCCGTAGAGCCGCACCACCGACAGCGCCACCGGCACCGGCGTCGAGTCGTGGCACGGGTCGGCCGTGATGGCAGTATCGGCGGCCCACGCCGGGTTGGTAAACCCCAGCGTCGTCGAGAGGATCAGCGCAGGCCACACCAGAACACCGCCCGCTTGAGATTGACGGCGGCCCCACTGACCACGATGCGCAAGGTGATAACGGTGAACAGATCGCCCTGGAACGCCACCGCCGCTTGGCCGGCCGAGCCGAAGCTGGTGAGCATGGAAGGGCCGGGCGCGATCGGGCCGAACAGTTGGCGGTACGCCAACACCGGCCACGGATCTGCCGGGTGACAGATCCCATAGCCCACCACCACCTGGCCGGCGCCGCTCATGTCGAGCCACAACTGGAAGGTGTTGAAGCCCTGAACGTAGATGCCGGCAGTCTCCACGCTGCCGATCGGAAGCGTGGCCGGCAAGGCGCGATCCCAGACATCGCGATCCGAGAGCCAGGCGGTGTAGGAGCGATCGGCGCGCCCCTCCACTTCGGTCAACAGCGGCCGGGTGAACAATGGCTTGAGCAGGGGCATGGGCTACCTCACGCCGCAGAATAGGCGCATGACGCTGAAACTGTGATTGAGTCCGTTGGCGGTCACTCTCAGCTTGAAGGCGATCCAGACATCGCCGCGAGTCACCGCCGGCGCAGTAGTGCTGCTGGCGCCAAACGTCAGCAGGTAGGTTCCGGCGCCCAGCGCGGCCACGATGGTGGTGACCACTCCGTAATCCGTGAGCGTGCCGGGGTCGAGGTGTAGGTATGAAAAGTCCACGCTACCGCCGCCACCGCTAGCGAAGGTCACCAGCCACATGAAGTTGTCGAAGCCGCTCACCAAGATCGGATCGGAGTCAGCACTGGCACCCGCGAGCACCGTAAACGGGAAGGCCGGAAATCCGAACTGATCTTGCGCCAGGTAGCCCACCCCCACCATGTTGTTGGGCGCCTGGCCGGCCGAGACCGGCAACGCACGCATGGGGATTCGGAGCGGCATCTAGGGCCTCGTCGCGCTCAACAACTTGATGCTGTTGAGCACGAAGTTGGCGCCCCCGAATCGCTTGAGCCCGAATCGCATCACGGTTGAGCACAGCCCTTCGCTGTTAACGGTTTGATCGCGTCCGATCGAGCCGAAACGTAAAAACCCAGATCCGGCCGCAGCCGTGATGGGCAGGCTGGCGACTTGAACCGCAGTCCAAGAGGTCAAATTGGGCCGCAAGATCCCGTACAAGACTTGCAGCGTGCTGGCCGCGCCCGCAGGCCAGCTCACTGTCAACATGTAGGCGTTGAGTCCCGCAACCAGGAGAGGGCTGGAAAACTTCAAGCCCACCACGATCGTGATAGGCAGCACGAATCCCAGGTTGGCGTTGTAGCCAACGCTTAATGTGATCGGGCCGTTGGCTCCCACCAATCCCGCCGGCTGCCGTGCAATATCGGTCATCGAGAGCACCGGCTGTTCGCCACCAGCTCGAGGCTGACGGCGACCGGACCGCCGCTGCTGTTTCCGACTACCATGCGCCACATCAGCCAGACCAGATCAGAAGTGTCGATGTAGATCCCCACGAAGGGACTGAACTGGCCACCGGTGCCGAAGTTAAACGGCGCGGTGTCGTCCCCCACCACCACTACGGCGGCGAGCAGCGGCCCGTAGATCACCGCCTGGGTTTGTGGATCGAGCACGTCCACCTCCACGAACACCGCGCCACCGCCCACCGGAGTCAGGTATCCGGTGAAGCTGGCCCAACCAGGCGAGTAAATCGGCGCCGTGGGCGCCAATCCAAGATTCGGAATGACCAGGCCGTTGATGCCGAGGTCGGCGGGGCTCAAGTAGCCGGCCGCCTGTTCGAATCGCTGGTCCGAGAACGCCCGCGAGACCTGGGGGCGGCGTGAGAACTCGCGGAACTGAATCGGGGTCGCTGGCATCGCGCCCCCGCTCCTACGAGCTGCCCCAGATCGAGAGCGAGAACAGGTTGGCCGCCGCCACCGGGTTGGTGCTGAAACTGATGAAGAATCGCACGTCCGAAAACAGCGTGGTGGGAGAAATCTCCGGCGGCGAAATGCCGACGTCGGTGCTGGGGCCCCAGGTGATCAGCGCGTACTCGGTCCCGGCGAGTCCTCCCGGGGTGGCGGCGAAGGCGAACAGGCCGCTATGGACTGCCACCATGCCGCACTGATCGAGGTTGATCGAGCCGCCCCCGAGCGCGTTGCTGGTCGGCATCACGGTCGCCTTGTCGAGCCGGTACTGCATCCACAGTTGAAGTGCGGGCAGCGCCCCCCCGGCGCCGGCGTTGAAGCGCGAGATCAGTGCTCCGATCACCGAGCAGCCTTCCAGGTTCAGGTAGCGGCTGGCGCAGAACACGTGACCGGCGGGATCGGTAGTGACCGGGATGCCGCTGACGCCGGTGGTGGCGGGGCCCCAATACTTGGTGACCGTCCCGCCCAGGATGCGCACGTCGTCCGCACTCTGAGCCCCGACGACACTCAAGATCGGGAAGCTGTCTTGCTGGTTGATGGGGATGATCGGTTCGGCCATCGGTCAGCTCGAGCCCCAGATCGAGAGCGAGAACGAGTCGGTGGCGGCCACCGCGATGCTGCCGAAACTAATGATGAAGCGCACGTCGGACCCGATCGCGACCGGGGAGGGGTTGGCGCCCGAAGTGCCCGCCGCGCTCGGCCCCCACGGGATCAGCGCGTACTCGGTGCAGCCGTTGGTGCCGGGGCTGGCGGCGAAGGCGAACCCCGCCCCGGTCTGAAGCGGCACCATGCCGCATTGGAGTAGATGAAGCTCCGTCACCGAGGGGGGGACGGGTGGGGCGCCTCCCAGCAGGTTGCTGGTCGGCATCACGGTCGCTTTCAGCAGCCGGTACTGCATCTGGAGTAGGAACGGGGTGACCGCCAAGGGGCCGGGGTTGACGGTGCTGACCCGACGCACCTCGGCCGCTGCGTTGCTGCACCCAGTCATGTCGAGATAGTTGCTGACGCAGCAAATGTGCCCGTTGCCGTCGTCGGTCGCGAGTGTCCCGCTGATGCCGGTCGCGGCCGGGCCCCAATATTTCACCACCATGCCGCCCACGATCCGCACGTCGGTGGCCTGCTGAGCGCCCGAGACCGAGACCAACGGGAAGCTGTTCTGCTGGTTGATGGGGATGATCGCGTCAGCCATCTACGTGCTCCGAATGTAGACGCCGAACTCGACGACCGCGGCCACTCCTGAGTTGTTGGTGAAGGTGACGCGCACGAACCGCCCGGTGATCCGAGTGCCGGAGTAGTTACCGAAGGCGTTGGCGACCACGATCGTGGTGTTGACCACGCGATAGGTGCAGGACAGATCGATCGCGTACTCGATCACCACCTGCCCGGCCTGGTCGGAGAACCAGGCGGCGTCCAGGTTGGGGCCGACCGCGACCGGGGGATTAGCGGCACCCGGGAAGGCGCCGGCCAGGAACTGATTGGGGTCGGTGACCGCCAGGCTGACATCGAACTCGGCCACGAACGTGCCGCCGTTGGCGAGTGCGGCACTGCGAAACGTGCGCTGGGCGGCGAACGGGATGAACCGCACCAGCTCGCGCGAAATGATCGGGGTCACCGGGGGCTGAGGCATCAGCCGTTTCCTTTCTCGACGTAGAACCAGCCGCGCAGCCGGCAGATGTAGCGGTAGGTCAAGGCGGCGGTGGTAGCGATGGTGACGAAGATCGTGACCGTGACCGAGCTGGAGGCGAGCAGGAACACTTCTGAGAGCTGGCGCAGAGATCCGATCGCGGCCGGCTGGGCACTGTAGCCGGAGGGTGCGGGGTCACCGTCCAGCAGGATCGCCCAGGTCAGAAACCGCAGCGCCACCTCGTCGTCGGCCCCGAACCCGATCCCGGCGATGCGCAGCCGCAGGTTGTCGGGAACCCGCACCGTGATCAGCGTCCCGGTCGCAGCCGGGGCCAGGTTGGCGTCTCCGACTGCATCCAATGCCACCGCCCCGGCAGGCGGGAAGTCGGCCCCCGGCAGCCTCACCGGAGTGCCGAGATCGCTGCCCAACTGGGCCGGCTGAGACGGCCTCAGATCGGTGGCCGGCAGCTCCGGTACCGCCACCTGGGGCCGCCCGACCAGTGGCCCCTGCGGACGAGCCCAGGGAAGGCGAGCCATCAGGAGGGCAGCCCTGAAGACCCGGGCCGGATCTTGTAGCCGGCGAACACGTAGCGCACCACCTGAACGGTGGCCGCCGCGATCCCGGTGGCCGAGACCACGATCCCGCCGTTACGCCGGAAACAGTGGGTGAACGGCCACCAGAACGGCCGCTGCGCGGTGCCGAACAGCGTGCTGGCCGCCACCGGGATGTTCTGGAGTGCCCGGTTGGTGCTCAGGTCGGTGAGCTGGACCAGGCTGCCGCCGAAGGCGGCACCGGCGACGGCGGGCGTGACGTTGGTGTCGTAGGTGGACAGCACGCAGACGAAGTCCGCGTCCGCCTGGATCGGGATGGTGGATTGAAGGTTCTCGTTGCCGGCGAACGTGAAGTTGACGGCGTACTGGAACATGTCATCGAACAGGACGTTGCCGCTGGCCTGTGGAATCAATCCCGGCCGGCCGGGGCGTTGCAACGCGACGTTCATGGAATGGGCTCCCTCCGTGGAGGTGTTCTCCCTTCAGGGCGGGCCGCTGAGTGCGGCCCGCCCCTTAAGGCGAGAGTGCGAAGCTACTGAACGATGCGCTTGAGGAACCCGTCCATGAAGACCCTGACCGGGATCCCCGCCGCCGGCTGATGGGCCGCGAACTGGGTGGTGTTGGCCACCACCAGCGGCCAGCTCAGCACCACGTTGAAATTCTGGGTCTGAGACAGCGTGAGCGGCTGGCGCCCGATCTTGAAGCTGTTGTCGAGCGAAGGCACGCCATGACTCTGAGCGCCCCCGAACTCGGCAGTGAACGAGCTGCCGAACCCAGCCGGACCCATGCCGGCCGGGATGGTGTCGATCGGGACGCGCAGGAACGGCTTGCTGCCGATGGTGAAGGTGAACAGACCGCCGTGGCTCCAGGTGTTGGCGTCCTGGATCTTGCCGGTGACCTGGGCCGCACCCACCGAGCCGCCGATCCAGAAGCACGGCATGACCCGGAAGCCCAGGATGTCGAAGTTGTAGCCAGCCGGGAGCTGCCCGGCCAGGTCCATGTTGGTGTCGGAGTAGCTCTTGGCGACACCGGCGCCAGCGAAGGCCGAAAGGCCCTGGCCGACCGGGACGGTGAAGTAGCTCAGCGCCAGAGTACCCGGCGCGGTAATGGTGGCGGTGTCGTAGCGAGGTTCGACGATGACATCGAGAAGTCCGTTTGCGCTCTGCATTACTGGATTCCTTTCCGTAGAAGGTGAACGAGGGCGGTCACCCCTCTTGTGGCAACCGATTGTGATGACGGAGCAGAGTCACCCCGGTGCTTCAGTACGCTCCATTCCCATAGGCCGAGTCGCCCGCCAGGCTGACCGCGTCCAACCCATGGCCGTAGCCCGAGAGCACGCCTTCCTGGTAGTCCGACAGCACCCCGGTCTCGTAGTCGGCGAGGCTCGGGAATCCCCATTCCTTGGGGACCGCGGTCGAGAGCAGATCCAGAATCACCGCGATGCCGCCGCCGATCGCGAGCGCGTTGGCGGTCTTGCCCCCGATCCAACGCCGCAACAGTTGCGGGGCGACGATGCCGACCAGCGCCTTGCTGCCGACGCGCGCCAGGGTCGGATCCACGTTCCACTCGGGCGGGATCATCTTGGCGATGTTCTTGCCCAGCACGTAGGTGCCGACCATGCCAACCGCGCCGATGCCGATGGTCATGATCGGGAAGCTGCCGAGCCCAAACGGCAGGCGTGGATTGCGGTGGACGCGAGCGCGGCGGCGGCCACGCCGCCCGACGCGGCGCGCGACCAGACGGCGGCGGCGCGGGTTCCCCATCGCGAACAGCGCGCGGCGACGCCGGCGCACCAAGCGCG
>Ga0209342_10005442_pt1 | contig 13031 bp, 18 predicted proteins | sample RifCSP16_2_FD_184023 | JGI IMG/M metagenome (GOLD analysis project Ga0209342, IMG submission 184023) | Soil microbial communities from Rifle, Colorado - Rifle CSP2_sed 16_2 (SPAdes) (version 2) | ecosystem: Environmental > Terrestrial > Deep subsurface > Rock core/Sediment | place: Rifle... | reverse complement strand
GTTTTTGTAATTGGCTTCAAATGCTTATTTTTTAATTCTAAAAATATTTTTATCTGTTCTTCTGTAAAATCTTCAAACAATAATTTTTTTTTCCATCCTTTATTCCACCTCACAACAATATTTAATATTTTCAGCTGTTTTTCACTATACCCTCCATTTCTACTTTCTGCTTTTTTTAGTATTTTCTCTGTTAATCTCATTCTATTAATTTATGATAGTTTACAGGGTTGTTGAGTTGCGGAAAAGCAAAGTAATATTAATCCCCGATTTTGTCGAAGTTTTTACTTTGCTTTCCGCTTCTGCTATTATGCCAGTTTACATGGGCGTTTGAGCGCGTATAAGCATTTAACGTGAATCATGCAAGTCCGTTAATTTGATAGTTACTTATCGAAGATTGCATTCTCCGCCTATATACGACTTCTATCTTAGTACTATCGCTGCAATGTAATAGGAATCCCCCTGTTTGCATTACATACTCCGCAGGTGCTTCATAGTTTTACGAAATGTATCTATGTTCTCGTGTGCGCTCGGTTTGTATGGAGGGCTTATAAATACAAAACCCCCAAAAATGCTTGCACAAAATTTGAGGGTTTGTAATAGGATTGGCAGGTTTTGCCTTGCCTACCTATATCTTCAAAATCGTTGCAAGCCGATTATATATTTCAAAAGAACTAATCACAAAGGTAAAAACATTTCTGATACCACCGACAAAAAGAGAATAATTATTTTTTCAGCATAACTCCCCACACTTCTTCGTGCCTTAATATGCAATATTTCTTTCCTTCTGACAGCCAATTAAAAGAGTTTGTCTAACTTCCACCGCACACATCACATATCTGATGGAAATTTTCATCTACGGTTCTACCTTGCTTTCCTTCCTTACAACAGCACTCGGGAGAAATATCCATCCCTTTTGGAGAAGTATTTTTCTTTTTTTTTCTTTTCTTAACGATTACCCATTGGTAGGTATCGGGGCACCATCTTTTTTTTTGTTTCATGTATACAAATTTAGGTAACTATATACTTTCTTGCCCCAAGTGAATACAGGTGTAATCGGGCTTAACCTATACGTAAAGAGTTATTTCTTCTTACGTTTTTTTCTCTTTACTTTGTGAGTAGCCAACACTTTCAAAGCATCCTCGAATGTTCCGTGAACTTTTAAGGTGTTGTCGTACTTGTTTTTTTTCTTTTCCATATAGCAAAGATAATATTTTTTGTGTTCATATTGCCTTAATAACTTTTCTTAAAGAATATTTGGTAATTAAAGAAATTATATCATTCATTAAAGAGGTATTAATGGCAAAACCATTAAAGTCAAGAGAAATAGTTTAAAAATTTTCCGAGAAGTGCGGAGAAAGCGAACACGATGTAAGAAATTTAGTGTATCAAAAAATTTTTGATTTAAAAAAAGCAAAAGCAATTACAAGAGATGAAAAAACTAAAATGTTTTCTTTAGTAGAAAAAGAATAGCCCCGAAAATTCAGGGCTATTAAAATATTCCGTTGTCAAGGCGGATAACACAAGGCAGACCTCATTAATCTGACCAAGTGTGGGAGGGGATAAGAATTAAATTACTCGCCAAATATACCACTTTGGAAATGAGAATTTGATTCCGATTCCCCTCTTTGCATTTACAAATATACAACTTTTTTACTTTCCATTTTCAGCTATGAGATTTTTATATGTTAATCTTCCCGCACAATGGCTCAAAGCATGATTAAACCTTCCCGCTTCTGAAAACTCTCTTGTGTTATAACGATAAGTAAACTCATCACAATAACGGTGCAGATGCTTTTTACTGGTAGAATGATAGATTCCTATTATACCCCTCTTTAAAAGCGACCAGTAGGGAGGAGAAGTACAACACATATCTATTGTGTTGTCAGGTATTTGCTTTAACAAAGCCAGAGCTCCATCACAATGGATTTTATTAATCCATTGACTAATGTTCTCCCTACTATTGTTGTTTAAATTGTTCATAGGTTGCCACGAAAGTTGTCGGTTTTTCAATTCCACCATTTCGCATATTTCATTTTTGATTTTCCTGCTGTAATTATGTAGAAAGGGATAAACGAATAATCGCAACAAACGAACCTATCACCAATCCATCCGAAGTTTTTAAGTTTTAAATCAGTAAACATTACCGGTATGTATTTAGGATAATCCTTTCTTCGTTTGTGTTCGATTCTTCGCTGTATCAAAACCTGCCCTGTCTCATTTATCATTACACAAGGCGCAAGCCATTGTTCAAACCACTTCCATTCTTTGTTGTTAATATAATTTCTCCATTCTGTAACATTCGCAAATTGGGTAGTTGTTAAATCGCCTTCAATCTTCACTACATAATTGGGATTCTGCTTCAATACATACACATTTCTATATAATCCTTTTCCAATTTGTTCTCCGCAAATTCGTTTTTTTAGTTGAACGATGCTTATGTTTTGCATTTGCTCAATCAGTTCTTTCGTTTTCAAAACTTCAAGGCAGTTGCTCCGATGTATCTTATTTATCATTTTGGCAGTTGCTGAAAGTGATATTCATACAGACAGATAGGAATCAATAATATTTTTGCAGTCATCAAAGCCGATGCCTATTCTGGCGTAATATCCTTTTACATTCAGCAGGCGGATATATTCTAATTGTTCTTTGATATGATCATTGACAGGAGTTACATTATCTTTTTTGTACAGCCGTGTTCCTTCTTTTTTTATTTCAAGGAATAATCCGCTATGATGAATGGTATTTACATTATCGTCAATCAAAAAGGCGGGTTGAGCAATAAACAAGTCAGGGAAGCCGCGTTGTTTTTGAATGGCTTTTGACATTCCCGCCTGCGATTTACTTAGGTTCAAGCCCGCTAAATCAAAATGGAATAAGGTGTGTGGGTATTGCAAGCGGATATATATGGCAAGCTGTTTGCAGATTTGATATTCTCGGTTTTGTCTTTTCATAATTTCTTGTATTTCCAAATAAATCCATTTGCCGTTTTTCTTTTACTTAAACAGACCTCCGAAATATTTCCTGCTGAATATCCATAAAACGAACTTGCAGACGTTAGCGAATCCCATTCTTTTATAAAATTTCCCCTTCTATCATATTGAAAAATTAGTTTCTTATGTGATTGAGATATTTTAAATTTTGTTTCTTTTGATAAATATTTCCCAAGATAAATCTTTGCGTTATTTTTGCTTATTAACATTCTTGTTTTGGCGGATAGGATTTTCCCTTTATGGATTTTACTTATCTTGTCTTTGGTTTCTTGTGTGTGTGCCCTTCCAATGCTTTTTATTCTAATCTTGTTTTTTGTTTCATCCGACAAACGAGAATGTTCTCCTCCTTCCTTTAAATTCATTCCATGCTTAGAGTTAAATGTTTTAAATAAATTCACGTAATGCCTTTCTAATTTATTTAATTCAAATTCTTCGCATTTATTAAGTATATCCGATCTATGTTTTTCAACCCCATATTTAATAAATGAATTATATAGTTTTGTTTGCCCGCTACAATGCAACTTTTTATAAAAATAATTCCATCTTATATAAATATTATTACTCTGACCAATGTAAATTTTACCACTTGGAGATGTTATTTTGTAGATGCCGCAAATCTTTTCCATTCTTTTTTGGGCAAATATACTGATATTCGCGGTTATTTCTCATATTTTTTCTTATAGTCAGCGAGTTGCAGTTGAAGGGCAAGGATGGTAGCCGATTGAACTCCATTTCTTCGTTTATACTCTTTTATGGCATTCTCTCCTTCTCGGGTGTGGTTCGATTCTTTTGCGGGTGTAAGTGCATTTGATAAGTCGGAGAGTTGTTTTTGTAAGCTAAGTATTTGTATTTTATGATTTCTTTCGTCCATTTCAATAATACTTTCCAGATTCCCTTTCATCGTTTCAAATTTTTCTTTGTTTTCGGTTAAGTCCCGCTGTAATTCTTTAGCGCCTATTTTATAGTTTTCAATTTGAGATGTATAAGAAATACTTTGTTTTTGCAGGTCTGTTATTATTTGAACAGCACATTCTGCTGCGGAATGATTGTTATTCGGATAAAGATGGTAATTTGCTAAAATAAAATCAGCAAGTATTTTTATTTGTTCAGAAAGTTGAATATTCAGCTGTGCTGTTTTCTCTTTGTGCGGGAATATAATATGGGATAGTTTCATGTCTTTTTTAAAACATTTTTACTTGCATAGTGTGTTCTTTGATTCGCTTCATTGCAGCGGTATAATATTCTTCGTCAATCTCGCTCCCCGTTAAATCATTTCCCATGTCATAACAGGCAATCGCAATACTTCCGCTCCCAAAATGTGTATCAAGTATGCGCTCTCCTTTCTGCGAATAATTATTTAGCAAATACCTATAAAGTTCAACGGGTTTTTGTGTCGGGTGTATGCTTCCACCTTTTTGAGCAATCAATCCTCTGTTTAAGTTTATCATTCTTGTAGCCCGTTGAAAACTACTATATGCAATTTCTCCATCGCTCATACTTAATCCTTCCTGTCCCTTATACCAAAATATCCATCCCATTGTTCCTTTCGTCAAATGTTCAACGAAATAATTTGCTCCCCATATAATTTGATTTTTACTCACCCTTTCCAATTCTCTAAAATATTCGACAGTCGGTATTTCGTTGTCCCAATCCTTTTGCTTATGTGCTTTGCGTTTATGTTTTGAATTTTTGGTAAAAATTTCAGTTTGTCCACTTCTTTTAATTCCGTATGGTGGGTCAACTATTGCTAAATTAAAATACTTGTCGGGAAATTCCGCCATGAGTTTCATGCAATCTATGTTTCTAATGTCAATCATAATGAGCAGTTGAATTTTTAAGTATTCTTTCAACAAGCTGTTCAATGGTAAGTTTTATTCCTTTCAGGCACATAGTTGCCTGTATGAAACGGATGTGTGCGATGGTTTTTTTGCTGATGTTGGCGCGGAGGGCGTACTGATTTGATTTAATTTTTTGCATTGTATTTTTCTTTCAGGTATTCCAAAAAATTATCGTATATATCCTGCATGGTAAATTCAATATAGTTAATGGCGATAAACCATATAAAAGATAATACGAAAAGGAGAAGTAATATTGACATCATACAACAAAGATAGTAAAAATAACATTCATCCCACAAAAGGTGGGAAAATAATTATTCTTCCGTTTCTTTCAGGTAATCAAGCATTAACCGGATAGCTTCCTTTGGGCTGTCATGGATGAATGAAAGGTCATCTTCGTTATGCGGAGGCGATACAGGGTTGGCGTAACACTGAAACCCCTGCTTTGTCTTGCAAAGGCAAAATTCAATTTCTTCACCGTCTATTTCAGCCGGTAGTTGTGAGAATAATTGTTCTATTGTCATAAAAATTAAATTTAATTTACACAAAGATATATTTTTTACCTTTGCAACTGATGGAAAAATTATCGGTGGGGAAGATAAGGAAACTGATTGTAGGAGAAAATCCCAAAGATGCCTTTGCTTATGAAGTGGGTAAGGAGTTCAGCACTCCGCAGGGTATTTTGAAAATAACGTCCATCATAGAAGATGAATCTCATTTCTATTTCTTCGGCAATATCCGTTTTTTGATTTATGTGGAAAAACCGGATAAGAGTGTGGCAGTATGGAAGTATTTCGATAAAATGCCCGTTACGGTGGAATGTATTATTTAGTGTATTATTGCAGTAATTAAATTCAATTTTATGATTCAACCGCTCAAAAATGTTTTCCTTGTTTCTGCCAACGAATCAGCAAATGAATATACAGAATCCGGCATTTGGATTGATCGTAGTTGGGATAAATACAAACACGCTGTTCGGAATGGAATTATCCGGCAAGTCCCCTTATCCATAAGCAAAAAATATAAAAATGATGTTGAACTTAAAAAAGGAGACAAAATTTACTTTCATCATTTCACGGTGCAACCGGATAATTACATTCTTGATGAAGGGCACCGGTTATACAAAGCTGATTATTTTAATATCTATTGTGTTATTCGCAAGGGCAATCCTGTTGTCATTGAAGATTGGCTTTTCGCTTCCCCTGTTATGGAAACAGAAGAAGATATTACGAAAATTTATGGGAAACTGAAACTATACACAAAGGCGTCTCCCGACAGAAAGAAGTTATTGGCAAAAGCGGAATTTATTTCAAAAGAAGCAGAGAAACAAGGATTGAAAGCAGGCGATACCATTATTTACAAAAATGACGCTGATTATGAGATGACGGTGGAGGGGAAGCTGTACTACCGCATGAAACTTGCCAATGTCGCTGCGGTGGTGCGGGATGGCAATGTAGTTCCGCTTAGAGACGAAGTGCTTATAGAAACAAACTTCAAAGAAGAAACACTTCGGGATTCAGGCATTATACTTGTAAACCTGAAACCCGAAAGGACACAGCAGGCAAATATTCATACAAAAGGAATAAATTCTGAATATCAAGTCGGAGATTCCATTCTTTACATTTACGGTACAGGGGTGAGAGTGGAATACGAAGGGAAGAAATATTGTATTTTAAGGCAGGAAGAAGTGTTGGGTGTCATGCAGGAAAATTAATTTTTTATACTTGTAAAGTTTCAGCAACTGCTAATTCAGATTTAAAGCCGCTGTGTTTTGCTATTATTGTTGTCATAAAAATAAGCCCTACTAAGACAAAGGAATGTCCGCAGCATTTCTGCTTGTGGCAATGTCGTTTCGGGCTTTAGGTAATTATTTGTAACGGACATTCTTTGCAAAGATACAAACTTTTCAATATCACAAGCAATGTCAGGTAGTAAGAAGCGTAAACAAGTCCATCTCAAAGGCATCCGCTAAATATTAGGGAATAAATATAATATTAATGCCTAATGAATCCGAAAGATTTATTAATGTTTTTATAGTAGGATTACAATCTAATTTATTTTCAATATTATAAATTGTTTGCTGATTTACTCGGCTCCTAATTGTAAGTTCTATAATATCCCATCCTTTTTTTTCTCGTTCATTTTTTACAATATCTCCTATTCTAATCATTGCTGATTTCAAGATTTCATCGCAACGCTGTCTGTCCTCTTTCATTGAAAATAAATTATAATTTTTTTTCACGTCAAAAGTAAGCAATATTTTTGTTTCATGGATTTATGCAAATGCTTTGCTGAAATATTTGGAGTATCTCAACCTGTTTTCCCTGTAAATGGGATGCGCTTTGAGCAATTACCATATATGATGTTTGAAGATGGGTCGTTTATGATTTACGAATAAAACACAAAAAAAATGGCAAACGAAGGGAAAAAATGGAGCGATGGATCAATACTTGAATCTACCACTTTAGCCGATAATGACCAGTTTTTAATCATTCAAGCATCTTCTGGGCAGAGCAAAAGAATTAAAGCGAAAAATAATACTACATATAAAAAATATGTCGCTCTTTTAACTCAAATAGGGAATGCTGCCCCAAGTATTGTAAGTAATGGAACTGGTGCAAATACTCCTCTTGAAAATACATTAGGGGGAACGATTGTATGGGCAAGAACAGGCGCTGGGGCTTATACGGGAACATTAGTTGGAGCATTTACTGCTGATAAAACATTTCTTTTTCCATCTCAATCACAAACAAACGATACTTTTGTTACAATGTCAAGAGCGAGTGCAGATGTAGTAAATTTGAGTACACTCAATGCAGCTCAAACAGTTTTGGGAGATAGTAAATTAAATACAACTCCAATAGAAATAAGAGTTTATAGTTCCTGAACATGAGACCATGTATAACCTTTTATTATTTTAGAAATATTACTATGATGAACATTAAATTTATTAGCTATCTCGTGGTTATTAAATCCTTGTTTATAAAGATTTCTGATTTCTTTGATATCAGATTCAGTAAGTTTACTTCTATGATGATTTTGTCCTACATGAAATTTTCCGTCTCTAATTTTATCTTCTTTATTATTCTTAGATGCAGTTTGCCAAGAAAGATTTTTAATAGAATTATCCTTCTTTCCCATAATTCCATGACACCCTTGAAATCCATTAGGTCGTTCTCCGAAAAACGTATTCAATACCAATATATGAATATGAAAAGTTTTAGGTTTTTGGTTAATCATCAAATTAACAGACATATATCCATTCAATTGTTTTTGAGGTTTTTTAATAACTGGAATATCTCTCCATTTTTTACTTCTTCCTTTTGGTCTTTGAGTATATATATTTCCAAGTTCATCGGCAAAATAACCTTCAAGATTGGGAATTGGTTTCATAATTTTATTGCAAATATACAAATAAATAGAATAAGAGTTTATCCATAAAATAACAAATAACAACTAAAACTAAAACATCATGGCAGCAACAGGACTTACGTTTCAGGTAACGATAACCGCTACCGGGAGCACTTACGACATCAGTTCTGATGACATTTACATTGTACTTGCATCAGGGACAGGAAGCAAAATATTCTTTAACACAGGAGCATCTCAATTAACCCAAATAATTGTAGATGAAAATCCTGCTTCTATTCAGACATCTTCACAGATGTTAATAGCGGTAACAGATTCGACTTCGTCAGCTACTTTTTATCTCAATGCAGATAAAGTAAGGCAGGTACTTACCAATGGAACAGGGGCTAAAATATATTTTGACGATGGCGGTACAGAAGATAGAATATTTACAGTAACAGAAAGCCGCTCGACTGTACGTACCCTTATTGCAGGGCAGGTGGCTGAAAGCACAGGCGAATTTGTAACACTTGCTGGGAGTAATACAGCATCTTCTACTAACACATGGTCGGGCGCACAGACATTCTCACACGCAACTACCCCTGTTAAAACAGATATAGTTGTTGAAAGGACAGGCGCGGCAGGCGTTACTATTGATGGAGTGTTGGTAAAAGACGGGGGAGCGGTATTTGCAGATGGTGCAAGTATTGAAGTTGATATTGTAAATGAAGCGACCTCGACAGCGGGTGTTACTGTTGACGGCGCTCTTATCAAAGACGCTGCCTTTGACACCAATGTAGTGGCAGCAGGCGTTACCTTATCGGGGACAACCCTTGCAGCAGATGGTACGGATGCTGCAATTCCTATTACTATTACACCTAAAGGGGTAGCGGGTGTTCAAAGCGTTGCAGGAACAGCCGCAGTGCCGGCATATTCTTTTACGGGTCAGGCGGATATGGGTGCATATAAGTCAAGTGCAACGGAATATGCTATTTCAGCATCCGGTACTTTTGTAGCTCGTTTTTCAACAGCCGAAGGTATCGCCGCCACAGGACTTAATACCACTCCCATTGGAGAAGTAACTCCTCTCACTGCCAAATTTACAACACAAGGGATTTTTGGCACAGCATCCGAAGGCAATGGGCTTATGACGCTGAAATCAAAAGCAGCAACGAAAGTATTTGCAGGGGGAGCTACGGAAGTAATAGCTGTACAAGTACCGTCAGGCGCATTGATTGTATCCTGTCAGTTGCGTAATAATACTATTCTTATAGGGGCTGGTGCTGCGACTTATTCAGCCGCTTATTCCACAGGGGCTACACAAGCCATCAGCGCAGGAACAGCATTTGCAAAAAATACAAAGGTGAATACATTTTTTAATGTAAATGCAGCGACAGCGATAACGACAGGACTTACAGATGTTACGCTCACTCCCGATGCAGGTACACTTGATACAGGCACCGTAGAGGCAGTTGTTTACTATTATGAACTTACGAGCATGACAAATGCAGCGTAATTTTTAATTGTGAATTTTAAAAAGCCCCTTACATTATAAGGGGCTTTTTTTATTATCTTTGCTCAATTAAATTAAATTCATATAAAACGTCCTCAAAATATAAAGGATAAGGCAATTCTTTCCTATGTGAATTATCTGGAATCACAGATAACTTCCGATGCCACAAAAAAGAAATTTTATCGCGGCATACAGCGCCAATTGGATTTACTTGCCGATGAACTGTTAGATAAAGAATTTAAAGTATCTTTAAAAACAGAAGGGAAGGAATTTGACAAGTTCTTTGATATGCTCACCAAAGGCAGCACTATCATTCAGGCAATAAAAAACTTTGAGAATGAAGTGATGCCAAAAGAGGAAGAAAGAAAGATAAATACAGGAACAGCAGACGAATTTATAAAATGATTTGTGAAATGAGTTGGTCAAAAGTAAAAAAAGGAAAGAAACCATTACTTTGGTGGTATCATAAAATAGTATGTGAAATAGGTTATCATTTATTTGGAAGTACAAGCAAAATGTATATGATTAATTTAAGGAAAATGTGTGATATGGGATATAATTTATATGGTGAAAAGATGTCGAAAAGAAATTTTTTAAAGGGCTGAAACGTCAGATAGGATTTCTTGCCGATGAAATGCTGGCAGAAGATTTCAAAGTGTCCTTCAAAGATGAAGATTTAAAGGATTGAACGGTAAAAGGAAAAAACCAATTAATTTTACTTATGTTACCTAAATATTTATCTTTCCAACAGCAAAGGCAAATAGGGGAACTTGAAATAATTCTCCCTTCTCCCCCCAACCAAAAAGATATTGCCTACCGCAATTTATCGCCAGAAAAACAATTTTTCAGGAGAACCTACTTGCCATCCGACTGGAAGTTTAAAACACCAGAAGAAAAATCCGTTTTTGCAAGAGAGGAATGGAGAAAGCGCAATGAAGGTTTTTGGTTTATGAATAACGGCAATATTGAGTATATGACCGGAAACCATTACTTCTATTGTAATTGGTGGCGGATAGACAGAGCAGAAATTCCCAAAGAGTATATATTGGATTACAGGGACTACAATTATCCTTTTTTTGTTGATGCCGACAGGGATTGGCATTATCTGATGGATTATTGTTATCAGGATGAAAAATGCTGCGGACTTTTTACTATTGAAAATAGGAGAGCTGGAAAAACAAGTAGAGTTACTTCTTATCAATATGAGAAAATTTCAAAGACAAAAGATTCACAGGGAGGTATTCAGTCAAGAAATGATACGGATTCAAAAAAGGTCTTTGGTAAACTTGTTTACGGATGGCGGAATTTACCCGCCTTTTTCCGCCCTACCGATACAGGAGAAAAAAATCCTGCAAAGACATTAAGGTTTGATGAACCCAGAAGGAGAGATACAAAAAGTCAAAATAAGGAATATTCGGAGTCGCTCCATTCATGGATTGATTATGAAAATGCGAAAGAAGGTGCTTATGACGGACAACCGCAACTTATTAATATACAAGACGAAATTGCAAAAATATCAAAGGATGAGGGGATAGATTTGCTTGAAAGAATACGAGTAGTTAGAGAATGTACTATGAAAGGAAGTACAGTTGTAGGTAAAATATTAGGTACTACTACTGTTGAAGAAATGGAAAAAAGAGGGGGAAAACAAGGTAAAGCTCTATGGGATAGATGTACTATCTTAGACGAGTGCGCCTCCATGCTCCCCCAGATTTACAAAAACAAAAAAGCAAGGGATGACAATGGATTTACTTTGTCGGGGCTATACAGATATTTCAAACCGAGTTACATGGGGCTTTGGGGAACTGATACGGATAGAGTTCCTTTCATAGACCGATATGGTTATTCGCAAATTGACAAGGCAAAGGCGTATTTAGAGAGGCGCAGGAGCAATAAATCGGGGGCGGACTTATCTTCCGAAAAACGTAAATATCCTATTGTAATAAATGATTGTTGGGTGAGCGATAGTAAAAAGTCGGTTTATGATACGACAAGGATTGAACAGCAATTAGAATATAATCAAACACTTCCGTTAAGTACGCTCTCGCAAGGGAATTTCTTATGGAAAGATGGTATTAAAGATACAACCGTAGAATGGCATCCGACACCAAATGGCAAATGGCTTGTGGCGTGGTTGCCAAAGGTTGAGGATAGAAATAAGTTTAATATGATATATGGTAAGAAAGTTCCATCAACCATTGAAATAGGGTGTTTCGGGTTAGACCCTTATGATAATAAGGTAACAGTTGATAACAGAAAATCAGATGCCGCTTCTTATGGGTATAGAAAGTTTGACCCGTTATATCCTTATGAATCGGGGATATTTGTGGCGGAATATGTGAACAGACCTAAGTTGCCTGAAATTATGTGGGAAGATATGATACTGCAAAGTGTTTTTTACGGATGGGAGATACTTGTGGAAAATAATAAAATTGGCACCCTGAATTATTTCCGTATGAGGGGCTATGACAACTATCTGATGGAACGCCCGGAAGAAACGAAAGGGGTTAGTTTTTCAGAAAAGAAGGAAGCGGAAAAAGGAATAGCCATGTCGGGAGATGAGGCGAAGATGGCTCTTATATACGCAACAACAAGTTATATCGCTTCTAAAGTAGGATTGATTGAAGAAGAAGGCAAAGAACCCTATTACGGTAAATGCTATTTTGATAAATTGCTAACACAATGGTTGGAATTTGATTTTGACCAGAAATGGACGAAATTCGATAGTATGGTTGGTGCCGGACTTGCATTATTAGGCGCAAGAAAACATATTCCTAAGAAAGTAGAACATAAAACAATTCAACTTTTCAAGAGATATGATAATAGCGGGATGATTAGCAGGGAAGTGAAATATTAGTATCTTTGTATTGTGAAACAAAAATTTAACGTATTGCAAGTTGGCGAAGGCAAGGATTAAAACCACTAAATAAAATTTGAAACATGAAAGATAAAATTATTACTAAAGTGTCTAACGAAGAACGGAACCCTTGCTTGCGCCAACTTGCTGTTATGCAAAGTTTTGTCCTGCGTTGTCTGTCGGCTGAAACAAAGTTGTCCATATATATAAAGAAAAGAATAAACAGATTGGTGTTTGACTTGCACCTAAATAATAACATGAATTTCTCATTGAAATTAATGCAGGGCTAAACCAAGATTTCCTCTTGGGTACTAAAAAGTACCTTCGCCAATATCCAATCTGTCTAATATCAGAACTCCACCAGTCCAACTGAGTGGAGTTTTTGATTTATATATTCATATGTTAATTGTCCTGAAACCGTCAAATGTGGATATTTAAGTTTAGCATTTTCTTTATGTCGTGATGTGTCCATCGCTACATAAAGA
>Ga0209342_10005441_pt1 | contig 13032 bp, 12 predicted proteins | sample RifCSP16_2_FD_184023 | JGI IMG/M metagenome (GOLD analysis project Ga0209342, IMG submission 184023) | Soil microbial communities from Rifle, Colorado - Rifle CSP2_sed 16_2 (SPAdes) (version 2) | ecosystem: Environmental > Terrestrial > Deep subsurface > Rock core/Sediment | place: Rifle... | reverse complement strand
ACGAGAAGGCGTTAAACTAGAAGATGGTCTTTACAGAGGCCTAATGAGACGTGGAGCAGGAGATGAGCTAGCTGCAGGTTGTGCTAAGAGCCAGATGTTTCATGAAGCATCACAAGCAGTAATGTAAAATTATACCATCTTTTTAACAAGACCTTAAAAACTCCTCAGTTAAATTTGATTTGTGAAAGTGCTAATCATTTCTCCTACTCAATCGGGAATAGGGGGAATTGCTCAACATGTTAGAGGGTTATCTAGCTTTTTGAAAAAGCATGGGCACAAGGTAGAAATTATTTCATCAGAGAATACATTTACCATTCCACTTAAAGGTTTGAGAAACCCAAGTTTCATGATTTCATCATTTCTAAAAACAAAATTTAAGAAAGGATATGATATTGTTCATGCTCATAATATTCCATCTGCTCTTGCAATGAAGAATTCACAAGGAAAAAAGATTTTATCACTTCACGGTATTTTTTCAAAACAAATTGATAAACTTCACGGAAAAACAACTGGAGCTTTATCAGAGCTATATGAAAAAGATGCATTAACATGGGCAGATGTAATAACAGTAATCTCTAAAGAGGCGTTTGATCATTATTCAAATTTGGGATTTAAAGTACATCAAGTTCCTAACGCTATTGATATGAATCTGTTACCAAAAAATGAAGAGAGAATATATAAAAAACAAATCATCTTTGCAGGAAGACTGTCAAAAGAAAAGGGCATTGATACCCTTTTAGAAATTGCAAAATCTCTACCTAACGATATACACTTGATAATCTTAGGCTCAGGGCCAGAAGAAGACAAAATAAAGGATTATTCAAAATCCAAAGAAAACATTCACTATATGGGATATCAACCTAAAGAAAAAACTATTCCATTGATTAGAGGTTCTGATATTTTGATTCAGCCCTCTCTGATAGAGGGTATAAGCTCAACAATACTTGAAGCTATGGTATGTAAAACAGCAATCATAACCACTAATGTAGGCGGTAATAAAGAGATAATAGAGAATGGTAAAACAGGCATTCTTGTAGAACCAGGCAAATCAAAAGAAATCGTGGAAAAAATATCATATCTAATTAATAATGAAAAAGTTAAGGAATCCATAACAGCTGAAGCTTTAAAAACCGTTCAAAAATATGACTGGAGTCATGTTGGAAAACTTTACTTGAATATCTATGAATCTCTTCTCAACTAATCAAAATAGTAGAGGCTTTTTGTTAATTTGAGATTCATGAAATTAACATTTGTTTTAGGAACTCGGCCAGAAATTATCAAACTTGCACCATTGATTAAAAAAACAACAAGCAGAAACAGTACGATTGTTTTTACTAGTCAACACTATGACTTTGATATGAGTCTTAGGTTCATCAAAGAGCTAGGCATCAGAAAACCAGACCATACAATGAAACTCACTAAAATCCAAAATACTACTAGTGACAGGGCTACACAAACAGGTGAGATAATAATTAAACTTGCAAAGATAATCTCGTCTTTGGATACAGATACAATTATCGTACAAGGAGACACAAATACTGTTTTGGCCGCAGCTATTACCTCAATTAAGTGCGGAATACCAATCAGTCATGTAGAAGCTGGTTTACGTAGTTATGATTGGCGTATGCCTGAAGAACACAACAGAATTGCAGTTGATCATATATCTGAGTTACTTTTTGCACCCACTGTTAAAAATAAAAAAATTTTAGAAAAAGAAAATGTACATGGAGATATTTTTGTCACTGGAAACACATCAATTGATGCAGTAGAAGAAAATATTTATCTATCTGAAAAAAAATCAACAATTAAAGTTGATGGTGATTTTATTTTAGCAACCCTTCATAGAGGAGAAAATGTAGACGACAAAAAAACTCTGAATTCGATAATCTCAGGCCTTCTAAAATCTCCACTCCAAATTGTTTTACCTGCTCATCCAAGAACCATTCGTCGATTAAAAGAATTTGGCTTGTACAATAAAGTGCTAAATTCAAAGACAATTTCTCTTATTCCCACTGTTGGATATTTTGATATGCTCTCTCTTATGAAAAAATGTAGTTTTATTGTAACTGATTCAGGTGGTCTCCAAGAGGAATCAACATCTCCACAAATTAGAAAAAAGGTTCTCATAGTAAGAAAATCTACAGATCGTCCAGAAGCTGTAATTTCTGGGCAGTCAGAATTAGTTGGCACTGATTCGCAGAAAATCAGCATGTCTATAAAAAAAGCATTAGAAAACCCAAAAATTTCTTTAAGAAAAAGTCCATATGGAAACGGGCAAGCCTCTAAAAAAATTTTACAAATTATGAAAAAAAAATTTAATTAAAATTTAATTTGCTAAAGCGATACAATCCCTCAATCGTAAATTGTACAGACCAAATAGGTACCTTATCTAACAAAACAGTCACATCTGTAGTGTAATTAATATCTGAAATTTTGTTTGTTAATCTTTCTTTTGCATACATTATCTTTTTTTGAATCTTGGAATATTTCTTGTTTGGATAAACCCAATAAAACCCACCAGAAAATTTATTTTCTTTAATCTGGTTTGTAACCAACCATTGGGAAGCTTTTTTTGCAGATTCAAGAAATTTTACATTTTGAGTTTTTTCATAAAGGAGAGAAAATGCACAAAGAGCTTGTCCAACTGCAGGAGACTGTTGATGCCATACATGTTCATTTTCGAAATAATACGTAAAAAAACCACCATTCTCATCTTGTACTTTTGACATCCAGATTCCACATTTTTTATATGCATCAAAACAATCCTTGCAACCTAATTCGTCAAGATCACTTAATGGATATCCCATCAAATTGTATAGCGGATATATTGTAAAGTGTGAATATGCAGTGGTATTGAATTTTTTACTTTCTAAAGAATAGAAGAAAGGAAAATAACCATTATCTGTTTGTGTTCTTTTACCCCATGCGATTGCCTTAAACAATCTTTCCTTTTGCTTTTCAGATAACTCTAATTCCTCTTGAAATTTTAGTAATATGAAGGGGATGCAAATCGATTCGTATGGAAAAACCTTTTGGGAAATATGAATTGGATCATAAAACTCATGAAATCCAATACAAGAATTATTGTTCATAATAGAGATCTCAAATAACCAATCCTTTATCCTGATTGCAGATTCTCTTAGTTTACTCTCTTTTGTTAGTTGATACAACTCACATAGAGCTCCAGCACACACCGCATTTGGATACGCATGAAATGACTCAAAAAATTTTTTTGAGTGGAGATAATATCTGTCATATATTGCCCCATTTAATTTAGGATCTTCACTTCTTACTTGTGCCTTTAAAATACAATTTCCTGCATTTTTGGCAAGCTCGATAAACTTTTCATTGTTATTCCATCGTGATAATTTTAAGAGAAGATTTATTCCATAACCAGTAATTTCATAAAAAATGAATGGCATATCCGTTGCCCTTAATGGCTCTGTTGAATTTTGAAATCCAAAAAATCCTCCATTTGATATGCCATCTGAAATGTCTATGCAAGAAGAACTTGAAAGAAATTTTATACTATTCTCAAGAGCTTCTTTTACTCCAAACATAGTTGATGACTTTTAGTCCTATAATATATTAAGTTGTAAAATCGCATCAAATCCGTCATGGAACAAAATAGTAAACAGTTTTTAAAATTAATTGAGAACCTTGATGCCAAAATTGGCATAATTGGATTAGGTCAGGTAGGATTACCAACAGCTCTGAGTTTTTCTAAGGTTGGTTTTGATGTAATCGGACATGATGTTAACAAAAAATTATTAGAACAGCTTGAAAATGGAACTACTCCATTTGAAGAAGAAGGACTTTTAGATTTATTAAATTCATGTCGTCAAAAAAATAAATTTTTCACAGAATCTAGTTTTGAAAAAATAATTCAAAAATGCGATGTTATGATTATATGTGTACCCACTCCTTTAACTGATAGTATTAGACCAGATCTTTCTGCATTAGAAAATGTTTGTAATTCACTCTCCGAATTTTCTCTAAAAAATAAATTGGTAATCATTGAGAGTTCAATACCTCCTGGTACTTTTGAAGAACTAGTTTTAAAATCGCTTAATGCTAAAAATTGTGTGGGAGTTGATTGTTGGGCAACATTTGTTCCTGAACGATTGGCTCCTGGACAAGCATTATCAGAAATCCTTACAACATCTCGCATTATAGGATATAATGATGAACAATCTGGAAATCTTGCTAGGGCACTTTATTCGAAAATGATTACTGGAGAAATTTTTGTTACCCCTGTGAGAGTTGCTGAAATTTCAAAACTTGTTGAAAATACATATCGAGATGTTAATATTGCATTGGCAAACGAAGTGAGCATAATCTGTGAAATGTATGGAATTGATTTTAAAGAGCTTCAACGAGTTTGCAATACACACCCAAGAGTGAATTTACACAATGCGGGACCAGGAGTGGGTGGTCCATGCCTTCCAAAAGATTCATATCTATTATTGAATCCTCACGGTAAGAAAACTATTGATTCTAAGATTATTCAATATGCAAGAAAAATTAATGATTCTATGCCACAACATGTTGTAGATCTTGTAAGGAAGGGATTGAAATCTCATAACAAATCATTATCTGATTCTAAAATTGGAATATGGGGAGTATCTTACAAAGCAAACATTAGTGATACAAGACTTTCTCCTGCCAAGGAAATTATTGCTAAACTAAAAAATGAGGGAGCTGAAGTTTCTGTCTATGATCCAAAAACAAATGAAAGTTTTGGAGGTAAAAGAACCTCTGATATGTGGGATGCAATATCTGGTAACGATGCCTTAGTGGTAGTTACAGATCATGATGAATTTAAAAAAGCAGATTTGTCCAAGATTAAAGAAAACTTACGATTACCAATTATAGTTGACACACGAAGAATTTTTGATAATAAATTTGTTGAATCACTGGGAATTTCCTATCTGGCAATTGGGTATCCTTCAAAAACCAAATAAATATACAGGTTGACTTGAAAGTATGAATAAACTCCAAGGCTCGACAATTCTAGTAACTGGTGGAAATGGTGCAATTGGTTGCAATCTAGTTAGAAAACTACTCCAGATTCCATGTACGGTAGTAGTCTTGGATGATTTCTCTCAAAGTAAGAAAAGAAATCTTCCAGTAAATAAGAACTTGAAAATTATTCAAGGTAGTATTAATGATGAAAAAATTCTAAAAAAAACTTTTTCTAAAAAATATGATTATGTTTTTCACTTGGCCGCAAGATTTGCAAACGAACTTTCAGTAAAAAACCCAATTGAGGACCTACGAGTAAATACACAAGGAACTCTGCAAGTTCTCTTAAACATTGCTAAGCAAAAGCCAGCTCGTTTTATCTATGCTTCATCATCCTCTTTATATGGACAACAAAAATCCTCATCTTTCAAAGAAAGCCTTAGTCCAAATCCGTCAACCCCATATGCAGTAAGTAAGCTCTCTGCAGAATATTACTGTCATTCTATTGAGAAATTATATGGGTTAGAATTTGCTATTGTTAGATTATCTAATTCATACGGACCATATGACCCACCAGGAAGATTTAGAAATGTTATTCCAAATTTTTTCAATTCTGCTATAAAGGGAAAAGATCTCATAATTACAGGAACGGGAAAAGAAACGCGTGATTTTACATTTGTTGATGATACTGTAGAGGGAATTTTACTTGCTGCTACTAAAAAAAATGCAAAAAATGAGATTTTTAATTTAGGTACAGGAAAAGAGACACCAATACAAAAAATAGCAGAACTTATTTTACAACTTACAGGAAATAAATCAAAAATTGTTTACAGACCAAGACGAAGCTTTGATTATGTTCTACGAAGGAGAATGGATATCTCAAAAGCAAAGAAAATGTTAGGATATTCCCCAAAAATCAAAATTGATGATGGTTTAAAGCAGACGTTTGAATGGTTTGTTAATGGGTGATATGCATCAACCTCTTAGTACTGTGTAATGTAGATCTTGACCAAAAATGGGGGGATTATACTAGAGTTTTTTCCTTAATGCAGTCTCTTTTAAAGAAAGGACATAAAATTTTTGTAATGATAATTAGACCAGAAACCAATAAACCTAGAATATTGTATCTTAAAGAAGGAGACATTGATGTAATTCAAATTCACCCTCCATCATTAGGCCTTAAAGGAAAACGTGGAATTTCACGTCATCTAAAATATCTATCTTGCATACCAAAAATTTCAAGTGAAGCAACAAAGATCATTAAGAAATATGGAATCGATTACATTTATGCATACATGCCTGGTACTGGAAGTTCAGTTCCAGCAATACGAATTAAATCCAAGCACAAAATTCCTCTTGTATTAGATCTTGCAGATATGTATTCGATGATTAGGCCCAAATTGATTGTTAAAAAATCATTTAACGAGGCAGATAAAATTATCGTAATTACAAATTATCTTAGAAACGATCTGATAAAGAAAGGAATTCCTGATTCCAAAATACATGTTATTCCAAATGGAGTTGATTTTGATTTTTTTAATCAAGAAACAATGAATAAAGAAAAAATTAAAAAAATTCGACAAGAATTAGGTTCAGAAAAATTAATTGTTTTTTCTGGCTCTCTTCAGGATTTGAACATAATTATTGATTCTGCAAAACATGTTATTGAAAAAATCCCAAAAGTAAAATTTGTAATTATAGGTGATCATAGAGATCCTAATCGTTCTAAATCAGCCTGGGAATCTAGGATACATGAAAAAAAATTAGACGATCATTTCATTCTTTTGGGAAGAAAACCAAGAGATGAAATCCCAAAATACATCTCGTGTGCTGATGTCTGTATAGACTCATTTCCAAATGAGCCATATTATGCTGCAGCTCATCCAATTAAATTACTAGAATATGGTGCATGTGAAAAACCAGTAGTAGCAACAAATGTAGAAGAAACTGCAAAAATAATTATTCATGGCAAATACGGTTTTCTTGCAGACCCATCTAATCCAAAAGAATACGCAAGTTACATAATACAACTTTTGACTAATCCTGAACTTGCAGTAAAAATGGGAAAGGAATTTTCAGATTATGTAAAAAACAACTTTAATTGGGATTATCTTGCTCAAAAAACTGAAAACATTCTAACTTAACCTTTCTTTCTAGCTTTCATAATTAAAGTTGTTTTTAATGAAGGGAAAGCACTTAAAATTTTTGAATTTCCTTTAATTATTTGAATTTTTTTTCCAAATAACGGAATTACAATAGGACCACTTCTGGCAAAAGAATGCTCCACTACATCAAATCCACACCTTTCTAATAATCTAACAAGTGTAGGAAAATCCCAATTGTAAATGTGTTCAATCTGAGTTCCAGTACCTAGAGGTTCCTCTGAAATTTCTTTAACTAGTTGTTTTTGCTTCTCTTTTTTTCTATAACTTAAAGCATAAAGAACATTTTTCAGAGATGTTGCATTTGGAGTTGAAACAATAAGATGTCCATTACTTTTCATGATTCTACGAAACTCTCTGAAGAACATTGCTGGATTTTCTACATGTTCTATAGTTTCTAAAAATACAATGCCATCAAAACTTTCATCAGGAAATGGTTGTTTAAGGACATCTCGAACTTCATAAGTAATTTTCGGGGAATTACTAAATGCCTTGGCAACCTCAATTGATTCTTCTAAAACATCTATAGCATGAACGATAAACCCCATGTCTGCCAATCTCTTAGATAATCCTCCGCCAGCACACCCCACATCAAGGATTTTGTTCCCCTCTACAAGTCTGAGAGTATTCTCAATTCTTTCATCAGGATTTTCATTTTCTCTTTTTATATCATCGTCAAATCTTTTCCTTAGTTCTTCATGAGAATATGATTTTCCATCATAATGATAGATTGACTTCATCTTACTTATCACTTTTTTTTGCCTCTACAAAAAATGATACACTGTAGTTATTTTGACTTTTTGTTTTACATAATGAATGAATAACAGATTCATTTTTTTTAATTTTAGACAATAATTTAGGAATTACATTTGCCATATTCAATTTTCTAGATTTACTTGCTAATCTTGGAAATGTGTTATAATAAAAAATTTTGAATTCAGAAAAAAAATACAAAAAAACATTTTTCAATTCGTCATATGTCAGTTTGATTGATTTATAATACTCATTATTTGGTGTGGTAAATAATATCATACCATTCATTTTTGTTACTCTTTGTATTTCTCTCAAGAGCTTAGTTATAGAGGGAAATTCATTTCTTTTCAGATTATTATTAAGATCAATCTCTTTTCCTATTTCCAAAATATTAGCTGCTATGACATAATCAAAAGATCCTTCTCTAAATGGTAAGTGAGTCATTGAACCACATACATTATTAATATTTTCATCATTTTTGTTCTTACAAATTAACAGATCTTCAACTGAAAGATCCAAGTTAATTTTTTGATTACTTTTATCGATCTCTGACAAAATAATTCCAATTCCTCCTCCTATATCAAGAACGGTTTTATTTCTTATTGTAGAAAGTTTTGAAATCAAATAGAATCTTACATCAAAATCATCTCCCCACCATCTTTTGGGATCTATTTTTAAGATTTTATTTTTAATTCTTAGTCTATCTAAGTCTTTCATAGAACACCTTCCATGAGCATACCATCTAACATTTTCAATTTTATGCCTATAAAAAACAATAACAACCCTAATTCCAAATGTTAATTATGGACCCCATTTTTTTATAAAAAGACTCATGAAGGTAACTTTGATAGTTGGAACAAGACCTCAAATCATTAAATCTCAACCTGTTGTAAAGGAATTATTATCTAAAAAAATAGCTTTCCAAATTATTCATACAGGACAACATTATGATTATAAAATGTCACAAGCCTTTTTTGAAGAATTAGACATAAAAGATCCAGATCTTAACTTAGGAATTAAAGAGGGATCTCCTACCAAACAACTTTCACAAGTAATTCAAAGACTTGAAAAACCTCTCGTTAATTTTTCTCCAGACTTTGTTTTAGTCCCAGGAGACACTAGATCAGCCCTTGGAGCTGGTCTTAGTGCGTCACGATTGGGATTCAAATTGGTGCATATCGAAGCTGGTGCCAGAAGTAATGATATTACTTTAGAAGAAGAAGTCAATCGAAGAATCATAGATCAAAGCTCTACAATACTATTTGCTCCCACGAAACATTGCTTAGAAAATTTACATAATGAAAAAATTCTTGGAAAATCATATTTTACTGGAGATTCTATGTATGATGTATTTTTGGAATTTTGTAGAAAATTAAATCTAAAAAAAAATAGAAGAAATTTGATCTTGATGACAATTCATAGAAAAGCAAATATTGAAAACCAATCGCGAATAAAAAAAATAATTCACCTTGCAAATCAGATTTCTAATATAGGTTATGAAGTAATTTTCCCTCTTCATCCTCATACCGAAAAACAATTAAAATCATTTCAAATATCAATGAAAAAAATAAACACTATAAAACCAGTTAATTACTCCAAAATCTTATCTTTGTTATCAGAATCTAAGATGTTGATAACTGATTCAGGAGGATTACAAAAAGAAGCCTATTGGATGAATACTCCATGTATTACCATTAGAAAAAGTACAGAATGGGTTGAGACATTAAAAGCGAATCAAAACGTTCTTTTGGATACTATAACACCATCCAGCCTAAAACTTGTTAAAAAAATACTTGCTAGGAAAATTCCTACTAAAAAAATATCAGAATTTGGTAATGGTCAATCATCAAAAAAAATGGTCTCAATTCTTCGAAATAATCTTTAGATAAAGTTCTTTTTCTTTTTCTTCCATCAAGTCTCCACTGATATCTTTCACAGTTTTTAGACCATTTTTTATCATTTGATTTCGGAAAGTTTCATCAGAGAGTACTTTTCTAATTCCATTCCTAAATGAGTCAGGATTATTGTCTACTAAGAGAGCAAATTTATTAATTATTTCTAGTGGTGAATCAAATTCCTGTTTAGGTAATATGACTGGAATTCCTGATGCAGCAGCTTCTAATGCTGGAATTGCAAAACCACCATATTTTATTGGCAACGCAAAAATTTTGGCAGATGTATAATAGGAATTAATATCCTTGTTAGGAACAGATTTCTCAAATCTAACTTTTTGTTTAATGCCTAATTCTTGTACAAGATTTACTAGTTTCTCATAATCTGGTCCATCTCCAATTAACAGTAAAATGACATCAAGATCTTTAACTGCATAAATTAAACACTCTTGATTTTTTTCTTTCATTAATCTCCCCACACAAATAACTATTGGTTTTGATTCATTAATTGCCGGTTTTGTATTAGGAGAAAATTTTGATAAATCAATTCGGTTGTAAATTAAATTAATATTATTTGCTCCAAGATCTTCGGCATATTTTCTTATGAATTCATAAATAATTATTATTGCATCTGCATTTTTAATAGAAACCTTTTCTAAAGAATTTCTAGAATATTTTAACTTCAAATAATTTAATAATTTTTTATTTTTTTTTGCGTAATATCTGAGATCTCTATCATAGTCTCCCATAAGAGAAATCACTACAGGTATTCCCAATTCTTTTCCAGCTTTAGTTGCAAGCCATCCTTGAAGTAGTGGATTGTATGATCTTATAACGTCAGGGTTTATTCCTTTAATCAAATCAATGACTTTTTTTTTCTTTGATTTTACATTCAAAAGATTAGTTTTTCCTATGGTGTGGATTTTTAATACTGAATCTCCAGCTAGTCCCTTCACTTGTTCTGGTTCTACATCAGAATCAAACAGACTAATGACATGAATTTCCTCAAACATATTTTTTGGATTAAAATATCTTGATTTTATCTCACCCTTTTGAAGATATGAAATCAAGGGGTCATTAGGGAAAACGCATAATTTCATTTTAGATTAACAAACTTCATGAGGTATTTTGAAATATATCTTACTCCAAATATCATCAAATATGAATCCCAATCAACAAGTTGAACTAAGGGAGGTAGATGAAACTGATTTAGAGTTTCTTTACAAATTGTTGGAAAAACGTGATCCTATTGCAAATATTTCACATAGAAAGATGCCCTCTTACGAAGAACATGTACAATTTGTTCTCTCAAAACCTTATTCTGTTTGGTATGTAATAATTGCTAATAATGAGAGGGTAGGTTCAATATATCTAGCAAAACAGGATGAAATAGGCATCTTTCTTACCAGTGACATGACAGGAAAAAGGATGGGTAAGACTGCCCTCGAACAATTAATGAGAAAAAATCCTAGAAAGAAGTATCTTGCAAACGTTAGCCCAAAAAATAAAAAATCAATGGAATTTTTTGAAAAAAACGGGTTTAGGCTTATTCAATACACTTATGAGTTTATGAAACAAGATTCCAATCTATCTGAAGAATGAAGAAGATTAAACTTTTTGATCCATCAATAGGAAAAGAAGAAGAAAAAGCAATAACAAAAACACTTCGAAGTAAATTTTGGGCTTCTGGAACAGGAACAGGAAATGTTGCAAAGTTTGAAAATGCGTTTAACGAATATATTGGCTCAAAAAATTGTATTGCACTTAATAGTGGCACAGCTGCTCTTCATCTTGCTTTATCTCTGATTGATATAAAAAATAAAGAAGTAATCCTACCTTCATTATCTTTTGTTTCTACTGCGCATGCAGTCCTTTACAATGGAGGAATACCAAAATTTGTTGATATTGATCCTGAGACGTTGTGTTTAGATCATAACCTTGTTGAAAATAAAATAACAAATAACACTAAAGCCATCCTACCTGTACATTTTGGGGGGATGCCTTGTAACTTGATAAAATTATTATCAATTTGTAAAAGAAATGAAATAGCCTTAGTTGAGGACGCTGCACATGCGGCTGGATCAACTTTTGATGGGAAAAAAATAGGCAGTCACGGAGATTTTGTTTGTTTTAGTTTTCATCCAGTAAAAAACCTCTCAATGCCATCGGGTGGGGCAATCACTATAAATTCTGGAAATATTAAAAGATTCTCTGATATTATAAAATCAAAAAGATGGTGTGGAATAACAAACCGAGCAGGACCATATTATGACGTTGTAGAACTTGGCTGGAACTTTTACATGAATGAATTTTCTGCATCTATTGGAATTCAGCAACTAAAAAAACTAGATAAACTTAATCGACGAAGACAACAAACTGCAAAGCGGTATTCAGATGAACTAGATATAGAACATAAAATGCCTTTTTCAAAGGACTGTTCATACCATATGTATTGGATACTAGTAAAAAATCGTGATAAATTCATGAGAGAGATGGCAAATTTAGGCATTGAAACGGGAATTCATTACAAACCAATTACTCAAATGACACTTTATAAAAAACATCATAATTTACCCAATACAACCAAAGCTGGTAAAGAAATAGTCACTATTCCAATCCACACAAATCTTTTGGATAATGATGTTTCGTATATTATAAAATCTATAAATAGGTTTTCTTAATTTTAGTTTTTTTCGATAATTTATGCATCAACATAATTTAAAAGAAATTTTGAGTTTTACTTTTTTAAAATAGCATAAAGAATTTCCCCATAAGAAAATTTTTCTGAAAAAATACCATCGAAAAATATTGCATAAATTATCCTTAGGTAATAGTTTTTAATTGGTCTTGATCTTGGACCCCAACCAAATATACCTACTATCAGCCTTCTCAAAATCTTTGGAAAGTGAAAAAAAGCTGAACCGCGATTTTGTAGTAAAACGATCTTTAAATCTAGTTTCTTTGCAAGAAAATTTATTGCAGGTTTATTTAACCAAATTACATGTCCTAACATTTTTTCATGAGTACTAATTAATTCCCATTTATCCCCAGATTCTAATGATTGTGGAGATAAAATATCTGGTGTTGATATGAAGATAATACCATCCGTATTTAGAATGGATTTTGCCTTTTCTAAATATTTCACAAAATTTGGTAAGTGCTCTACAACGGTATTAAACGAAATTATATCATACAAATTTTGAAATTCTACGTTAAGAAAATCGCCGATAATTATCGATTCTTGAATCTCTGGCGCTGCA